>Ga0105048_10004815_pt1 | contig 21926 bp, 11 predicted proteins | sample MAT05_FD_78382 | JGI IMG/M metagenome (GOLD analysis project Ga0105048, IMG submission 78382) | Freshwater microbial communities from Lake Fryxell liftoff mats and glacier meltwater in Antarctica - MAT-05 | ecosystem: Environmental > Aquatic > Freshwater > Ice > Liftoff microbial mat | place...
AAAATCCCATGTTTGAGTGCCCGCAAATTGAGATGTGTTGGTAAATGCAACTTTAAATGGTACGCAAGTACCTACTGAATCATTAACATTAAAAGAGGCCACCACATCCTTAACTTTAAAAAAGTTGTTTTTTTCTATAGAATCTTTGCAGCCATAGATGTCAGTTACAATCAATTTTGCATGGTAGTTTCCATCAGCCGTAAATATTTTTACAGGATTATTTACAAGGGAGCCTGTACCATCTCCAAAATACCATTCACTACTAATACTATACCCCTTAGAAGTATTAATTAGTTGTATATTTTCATTGCGGCATGTATTTACAGCGGTATCTTTAAAACCGGCTACAGGCTTTGCAACTAACAGCTTGCCAATGTTAATGGAGCTATCAACACATCCGATAGAGTCTGTAATTGTAAGTATAGGTGTAAAGCTGCCAGTATCAGTATACAAATGTGTTATTTGGCCTACAAAAGGCGCTTGCAATGTTTGAGATTGCCCATCACCATAAATCCATTTATATAAGGCTATATTGTTTGTACCATTTGCTGTAGTGGAGTTGTTGGTAAACGTAATTTGTAAAGGAAGACAGCCTGCGGCAGAGCTGATACTAAAAGCTGCTTTTGGTGAAAATACTGTTACACTGTTTATTTTTATGGCAGAATCAATACAGCCGTAACTGCTTTGTGTTAGTAAACTAGTTGTGAATACGCCTGCATTATTATACCGATGATAAATTGAGGGGCTATTGGTTACCTTAACAGCGCTGCCATCCCCAAAATTCCAGGTATATTTTATAAACTGTGCATTTGCATTGGGCGTTAAGCTAAATAAAATAGAGTCTGCCCTGCAAACCTCATTTTTAGAAATAGTAAAATCGGGTGGTTTGCTATTAACCGGTATTTGTTTAGTAATGGTATTGCTGCAAGTATCGTCTGTTACTGTTAACGAAACAGTATAGAGTTGATCTGTTGCATATAAATGAACAGGATTTTGAAGGGTAGATGTGGTGCCATCTCCAAAATTCCAAAGCCAGGTTTGAGGTAAAACAGAAGTATCTGTAAAGCTAATTTCTAATTTATTGAGGCAATTGTAAGTTGTTTTAAACCTGGCAACAGGCCGTTTAGAGTTAATATAGTTTATTTTAGTAATGGTATCGTTGCAACCATTTCTCCAGGCTATCAGGCGCACAGTGTAAATTCCTGTATCCTTATACACGTAAGAAAAATTTTGTGCGGTTCTTACTGTTCCATCGCCTGTGTTCCAGAGCCAGCGGTCAACGGGAGCTTCAGATAAATCTGTAAATTGTACCGGCTGTCCAAAGCATTGGCTTGTAGGTGCTGCATTAAAATCTACTTTTGGTTTTGCATTGGTTACAATACCGTTTGTAATAGTTACAGAATCTACACAACCATCATTACTTGTAATTTTTAGTTTAATATCAAACTTACCTTCAACAGGATAATTGGCTACAGGGTTTACGAGATTAGAGGTTTCTCCATTGCCTAAATCCCAAAAATATTCAGCTATTCCATCTACACTAAATGGTGCAGGTGTAAGCCGAATGCTATACGGAATACAGCCACTGTTTGGCACATTGGCAATTTTAGCAATTGGGCTTAGTACTCTTATAAAATTATTTACGTTGTTTGTATTTGAACAACCAAAGGCATCTGTGGCAGTAAGTTTTACAGCAAAACTCCCGTTACTGTTGTACGTATTAGCTGGTGTTTGCCAATTACTGGTATTTCCATCACCAAATTCCCATAGCCAGCTTACGGTATTAAAAGCCAGGTTTTGAAAATTAACGGTAAAGGGCGCTTTGCAGGAGTTACTGTCATTTGCACTAAATTTTACTGCTGGTAAATTTAAAACTGTAATTGCCCTGGTAACAGAATCTTTACAGGTAGGATAACTGTTGACGAGTTTAACAGTGTAAATGCCACTGGTATTCCATGTTTTAATTACTGATGATGAATCTGAAAAAGTGTTATCGCCAAAACTCCAGCGGGAGCTATCTGGTACTGGTATTGAATTATTGGTAAAACTTGCAGAAGTTCCTCTGCAAACACTATCCGGTCCACCTATAACAGTTTGTACGTTATTGATAAAAACGGAGTCTTTTTTAAACAAGGTATCAGCACAGCCAAGGGTGTCTGTAACAATTAATTGTGGCGAAAAAGCGCCACCTGTATTATATATATTGGCAGAATTTACTGTGTTTGAGCCTTTGCCGTCGCCAAAATCCCAAATATATTTTAGTGTACTTGCACCAACAGATTGGTTTGTAAAACTGATTGTTTCCGGGGGTTTACATTGCAAGCTTTTTGTGTAACTAAAATTTGCAGTTGGAGGTTTATATGTTTTAACAATTTGTCGTTTACTGATTGCACCAAAACAACCGCCAGTATTGGTTACTCTTAAGGTTACATTAAATATTCCTGCGCTTAGATAGGTGTTTACCGGATTTTGAAGTGTGGATATATTGCCGTCTCCAAAATCCCATTCCCAGGCTGTAATACTACCTGTGTTAGTAATGCTAGCATCTGTAAATTGAGTTGTAAATGGTGCACAACCAGCAGAATCAGCAATTGAAAAATTTACAACAGGTTTGTCGTAAATTCTAATGTACTGCGTTTTAATTAAAGTATCAATGCCATTGGCATTACTTACAATTAGCCTCACAGTATAAAATCCTGGTGTAAAAAAAGTTGTGGTAGGGTTTCGCTGGCCAGATAGGGTTCCGTTTCCAAGATCCCATTTCCAGTTGTTTGGTGTGCCAGATGAATTGTCTATAAACCTAACCGTCATTGGTGCACAACCTGCAATTGGCCCTGCAGAAAAATTTGCAACTGGTTTGGTTAGTACATTTGGCTGGCCAACTACTATCTTACAAAAAAGCAAACAAGCTATTAATATAGGGTATAGTTTTACTGAAGTTATATTTAATGGGGGAAAAATCATTTGTTATGTAAAAATATATCATATTTATTCTAAAGACTGAAAAATACTTTTAATCAGGTTTGGTTTAAAAACAATATAAATCCTTAAAAGTTAGTATTTGTACTAAAAATAGTTATCTAACCAAGGCTACGTTTCCCTTATAAGTAAGTACACTTTTATTATTGCAAATAATATCAATAATATAAATAAATACGTCAGGGTTTAACTGAATTCCTTTAAAATTTCCATCCCATCCAAATGTGGGGTTGTTGGCATCAAAACTATTTTTTTCAAACATTAATTCGCCCCACCGATTAAAAATTTTAAAGTTTTTAACTTTAAATAAACCGTTGCCTCTTGGATAAAACACTTCATTAACACCATCTCCATTGGGCGAAAAAGTGTTTGGTATAAAAAAATTGGTTCCATCGCAAATTACAAATACTGTTACCCTGTCTCTTGCTGCACAACCTCCTCTGTTTTTTACTTCAACAGTGTATTCTGTATTTTGTGTAGGTTTTACAGTAATATCTGTATTGTTATTTCTAAAAAGGTTGCCGGTTGGTTGCCAGTCTACATAGGTTACATCATCCGAAATGATAGCTGTAAGTTTAGTAGATAAACCAACATTAAGTTTAACATCATTGCCAGCTTCTACAGTTGGGATAGGGTAAACTTTTAGTGGTACAAAGCCGGTATCCTTAAAACATCCAACACCATCACTGCCTATAACCATATAGGTTGTGGTAGTATCAGGTTGTGCTTCCGGGTTGCCAATGTTTGCATTGTTTAGCCCTTTAACTGGCGTCCACAAATATTCTTTTGCTCCCGTTGCCGTTAATTTTTTTGTTTGCCCTTTGCACAAACTGTCTGGTGTGCTGTAGCTAATAGTAAATTTATTTTTAACTATGATTCCAATACTGTCTTTTGCGCTGCATCCAAGTAGGGTAGTGCCGGTAACTATATAGGTAATATCTTGATAAGTGGTGGTAGCGGGGCTTGCACAATTAATACAGTTTAAGCCAGTGGAAGGATACCAGCTATAATTTAAAGCACCTGTTGCTTTTAAAACTACCGGAGTGCCTTTGCACAATATTGTGTCTGGAGGGCCTGCATTTACTAAAGGGATGGGGTAAGCTTCAATTTGTTTGCTGGCAGTACCCATACAGCCACTACTATTGGTACCCTCTAACAGGATGGTATAAATACCAGCAGTTGTATAGTTTTGTGGCAAAGGATTGGCTAAAGTTTCTGTATTGCCATTTGCCATATTCCATTTCCAGCTAATGGCAGATGTATCTGGTACCAGTAACTGGCTGTTATAATTTACAGTTAGCGGAGTGCAGCCATTTGCTGTTTTAATGATGTTAATTTTAGGTGTAGCTACTATTTTTATTGGAATAGTTGATACCAATGTATCCTTACAGCCATGCAAGGTGCTTACCACCAATGTTGGATAAATGGTTCCGGTATTTTTATATTTATAAACAGGATTTGATTCTGTTGAGGTACTGCCATCTCCAAAATTCCAATTATACCCTGTAATTTGATCATTACTGAAAGATGTATTGTTGAAAGCCACCACAGCAGAATCACAAAAGGTATTTTTTAAAAAACTAAATTCATTTGTTATACCATTTACCAAAATGGTATCCTTTCCTACGATGGGTACCTGGCAGCCTTCATCATTTACCAGTATCATTTTGGGCAAATATATTCCAGCATAAGTGTATGTATATGTTATAGTGGAATCGTTGCTGCTTTGAATTGTACCATCATTAAAATCCCAATAAATAGTAGATTTATCATAAGTAGTGGCTACAAAATTAACAACTACCGGTTTACAGCCAGTAAGGGGCTGGTAATTAAAAGTACCTCTTGGCCCTTTTATTACAATTAATTTTTCTGTAAACTGTGTGCAGCCTCCCAGGCTTGTTATAGTTTGCCTGGCAATATATTTTCCCGGAAAAGTATAAAAGTGCGAGGGATTACTTATGGCAGATTCTGTACTATCTCCAAAATCCCAATGATACCTTATTGCATTGCTTGATTGATCTGTAAAATTTACCAATAATGGAGGACAACTACTCGCAGAATCACTCATTTGAAAGGAAGATATGGGGGATACAATTTTTACATAAGTATTTTTAGTGGCAGTATCCTTGCAACCAAATTGATCTGTAACTTCTACAGTGATGGTAAAGTTGCCATCGGTAGTGTATAAATGGGTGGGTGACGATGCAGTAGATATTGTACTTCCATCACCAAAATCCCAACGGTACAGCAGGTTTAATCCAATGGATGAATCTTTAAATTTAATTTGATTGCCGGGGCAGGTTAACGTGTCAATAGCTCTAAAAGCAGCCTTTGGTTTAGATATGATAATGCTGCCAGCTAATTTTGAACTATCTGCACACCCTTCGCTATCAGTAACTTTTAAGCTTATTGAATATATGCCTGGCGTTTGATAATTATGTTGAAAGGGTGGTGCAACAAGTGTATCTGTTTGGCGATCTCCATAATTCCATGCCCAGGTTTGTATAGGATGCAGGCCATCTGAAACACTACTGTCACTAAAAGATACATTGTTATTCAGGCAGGTACCTGGTATGGTAGTTATAAACCTTGCAGTTGGTCCGTTTACCCTAATATAGTTTGGTTTAGTTAGTGTGTCTTTACAGCCCAAAAAATCAGTTATAATGAGCCTTACAGTGTAATCTCCTGCCTTATTATACGTTTTTAACTGGCTATTTTTATTGGTAGATACCGTAAGGTTACTGTCACCAAATCTCCAATCAAACATAGCAATATTGTTGCTGCTTAAGTTGGTAGTAAAGTTTAGTTGTGTGCCTTTGCAAACTACTGTATCCAGTACAGCAAATTGTGCCTTTTCATCTATTATCCTAATGTTGTTACTTGTAATATAATCGCAACCCGAAGCACTGTTAACAACCCTTAGTGAAGTATTAAAAGTACCGGTATTACTGTAAGTATGTACAGGGCTTTTTAGGGTAGATGTGGTTCCATCACCAAAATTCCAAAACCATTGATCTGCTCCAACTGAAATATCTGTAAATACTCTTTCATAAGGTTTTGTGCAATTATGACTAACTGTATATTTTGCAACGGGAGGACTAATATGAATGTATTTTAAAAATTTTATAGTATCAGGACAGCCCCTGTTCCAAACAACCAGCGTAATATCAAAATACCCCGTATCGGTGTACATGTAGCGTGGGTTTTGAGCTGTAGATGTAACTCCATTACCAAAATTCCATAACCAACGGTTGGCCGCAGGCAGTGTTAAATCTTTAAAATCTATGGGCGTTTTTGCACAGGTATTTGTTGGAGTTGCAGAAAAATTTGCTACAGGCTTGCTATTGGTAATTACTCCCCTTGCCAATGTTGCAGTATCAGCACATCCATCTGCTGTAGTTATAATTAATGATATAGGATAAACGCCGGCAGTAAGATATGTATGTGAAGGTGTAGCACTGTTTGAGGTAGTGTTATCTCCCAAATTCCATAAATAGCTTGTTATTGCATCTGTACTGGCTATTGTTGCAGAAAAATTTTTGGTAAATGGGGCACAACTACTGTCTGGTAAATTTCTGAAAGTAATAACAGGATCTTTAATAATAATGTAATTGGTTTTTATTAAACTATCACTACAGCCACTGGCATTGGTAACCCTCAGTTTTACTGTAAAATTGCCTGGCCTTGTATAGGTATGGTTAGGTGTTTGCCAGGTACTCGTGTTTCCATCTCCAAAATCCCAAAAAAATGCAACACCGCTGGCAGACTGGTTAATGAAGTTTATTTTAAATGGTGCTTTACAGTTGTTTGTATCTCCCCCGGTAAACTTAACCGTAGGTTTTGGTAAAATACGTATTGTTTTAACAACCGAATCAATACATGCACCAAAATTTGCGACCAATTTTACCGAAAATGTTCCTGCGGAAAGGTAGGTTTTTAATGGGCTGCCAATAATTGAGGTTGTACCATCGCCAAATGTCCATTTTACAGATGCAGGACTTGGCAACGATGTATTGCTAAACAAAACAGGTTTGCTCTGGCAGCCAGAATCCGGATTAATAAAGTCTGTAACTACTTTTCCGATAGTAATTGCATTAGGCTTTACAATGGTATCCTTACAACCATTGCCATTGGTAACAATTAATTTAACTGTATAGCTGCCTGCTGCATTGTAATTATGCGAAGGATTAGTATCTGTAGAGCTGGTATTATCGCCAAAAAGCCATAAATAACTTAATGTACCTGTACCAATACTTTGGTTTACAAAATTAATAGTAGCGGGTGCAACACAGGTGTTGGGGGTATTATTGGTAAATTTCGCTATTACACCGGTATTAATTTGTATGTAAGGTGATTTAGGTAAAGTAGCTACGCAGCCGGCTGTATTTCTTACTTGTAGTGTTACATTAAAAGCCCCGGCAGATAAATAAGTATGAGCAGGGTTTTGTAAAGTTGATGTAAATCCATCACCAAAATCCCAAAGCCACCTGTTTACTGAGCTATTAACTGCTGTACTTGAATCAAGAAATTTTACAACAAGTGGATAACAACCCGTAGTGTCGTTTGCACTAAACTTTACATCTGGCTTGCCAAGTACATCTATGTAATCAATTTTTACAAGTGAATCGGCATTGTTTGCAAACTTAATAACTAGCTTAATAGTTTTTTTACCCGGGTTAAAGTAGGTAGCTGAGGGGCTTCTTAGGAAAGATATAGTACCGTTGCCTAAATCCCAGCGCCATGAGTTTGGTCCACCGGTTGATTTATCAATGAATTTAACAATTAAGGGAGCACATCCACTTACAACTGTAGCAGAAAAATCAGCTTTTAACTGTGGGTAGGTGATTGTTGAGATTAACAGGGTAAAAATAACAAGAAATGTTGCCTTTACTGCAATATTCTTTAACATAGGGTTTGGCTTTTGTTTAACGGAATAATTATTTGTTGGATACGCAAATAACATATACATAACTCCGAAAACGCAAAAAAATTGTTCAGATAAAGCTATAGTTATAGCCAAACAGGCTTATAACCTGCGCATGTGCAAAACTTTAGGGTCGGTAGTTCCCCATGGGGCTAATTCCATTATTGGCAGCGATTTCTTTGTAAATTTCCAAACCCTGTTTATAAATATAAAATCTGCAGGTATAGTAGGATAATTAAGTAATATATCCAGTTTGGTATATTCTGCATCTGTACTCCAGTTGCCGGTGTAAGTAATTCCATTTTTTACTCCTGTCATTGGGCCACCGGTGTAAAAACTTCCTTTTGTAAGTATAAATTCGTAGCCGGAATAGGTACTGGTTTTGTCTAAACTTGTGTCTTTAGCAAGCTCAACAACAAATGTTTTGTTCAATATATTTTCTTCAAAAAATTTCTGTAATGTATTTTGATTGATTGTTTCTATCGTTTTTCTGCAACTAGTTAGTAGCAAAATAAAAGAACATAAAAAAAGAATAATGTAGCGTTTATTGAACATAAATACAGGTAATGACTCTGATGTAAAAATTAAATTACGGTTTTTGGTGCTTTCTGGCATTTTATAAAATATTTACAATACCCTGCAAAACGCTTACCAAATTTTAAAATTGTGTAGTTTTTTGTATTTACTGGCTTTTAATCAATGATGCAATATTGCAAATAATAATGAAGAAAGTGTAGTTGTTTAATTTATTAGCATCTTTAACCTTGTTTTTGCAGCTTAAATTGTTGAGAGAGCTTTACAATAAAATTTTGCTACTGTGTAAGATAATTTTTTATTAAAAACTATTCTCACTGCCTGTCTGCATAGTTCAGAATACTTTTAGATATAGCTTGAATAGGTTCTCAACTGCAAAACCTGTATTTAATAAAAATATCTTCAATCTATTTGTCAATAAGTTTTATATGAAAATTAGAGAAATTACCACTTTTTTAGAAAGCATTGCACCTCCTCAGTTGCAGGAGCAATACGATAATGCAGGTTTATTAACCGGAAGTTATAATTGGCAATGTACCGGATTAATTACAACGCTCGATGCTACAGAAGCAGTGATAGAGGAGGCAATAGAAAAAAACTGCAACCTCGTTGTTGCTCATCATCCCATCATATTTAGCGGGTTAAAAAAAATTACAGGTAAAAATTATGTAGAAAAAACAATTATCAGGGCTATTAAACATGATATAGCTATCTATGCCATCCATACCAATTTAGATAATATCATTACCGGTGTTAATGGAAGAATTGCTGATAAGCTTGGTTTAATCAACAGAGAAATACTTCAGCCAAAAAGTAAATTGTTAAAAAAAATGATATTTTTTGTGCCAGAAACGCATGCTGCACAAGTAAAAGATGCACTGTTTGCAGCAGGAGCAGGTAATATTGGTAATTATAGCGAGTGTAGTTTTAGCACCACCGGAGTAGGTACGTTTAAACCAAATGAAGGCGCTAATCCTTTTATTGGTACTATAAATAACAGGCATAAAGCCAGTGAAATTAAAATTGAAACCATTTATCCTGCATGGCTTGAGCAGTCTATTTTATCAGCCTTAAAAATAGCTCACCCGTATGAGGAAGTTGCGTACGATATTATATTACTGGATAATTTTTACCAGCAGGCTGGTAGTGGCCTTGTAGGAGATTTACCAATTGAGCTAAGTGAAACGCAGTGCCTTCAATTAATGCAAAATACATTTAATTTATCTGTAATTCGGCATACAGCATTAACCGGAAAAAAGGTAAAGCGAATTGCATTGTGTGGTGGTGCAGGTAGTTTTTTAATTTCACCTGCTATTGCATCCGGAGCAGATTTATATATTACTTCGGATATTAAGTATCATGAGTTTTTTGACGCCAATGAGCAGCTACTTTTGGCAGATATTGGGCATTACGAAAGTGAACAATTTACTATTGACTTGTTATTTGATATTTTGAAAGAAAAATTTCCTACCTTCGCCACCCTAAAAACGGGGATAAATACCAATCCGGTTAAATATTTTCGCTAACTAATCAAATCTATAATATATCTCAAAATGGCTTCAGTAAAAGATTTCTCTGTAGAAGAAAAATTAACCTCGTTGGTAAGGTTACAAAAAATTGATTGTAAACTGGATGAAATTCAAATTTTGAAAGGCGAATTACCGATGGAGGTAAAAGATCTTGAAGATGAAATTGAAGGTTTGCACGCCCGCCAAATTAGGGTAGAAGAAGAGATTAATGGCATGCAGGAATTTATTAACCAAAAAAAGGTTGCTATTAAAGAAGCCGAAGCATTGGTAACAAAATATGAAAAGCAGAGTGAAAATGTAAAGAATAACCGTGAATTTGAAGCTATCAACAAAGAGATAGAGATGCAAACACTTGAAGTAAAGCTTTGCGAAAAACATATTAAAGATGCTACAGAAGAAATAGGCGAAAAAGCTAGGCAGTTAGAGTCTGCAAAAAAAGCAGTTGCCACTAAAGAGAACAACTTGAATGGAAAAAAAGGTGAATTAGAAAAAATTATTTCAGAAACTGATAAAGAAGAGAAACTTTACAATAAACAGGCTGAAGAAGCAAGAAGCCATGTAGATGAGCGCCTTATTTTAAGTTACGATCGTATAAGAAAAAATTATCGTAATGGCTTATCTGTTGTTCCGGTAGAAAGAGACAGTTGTGGCGGTTGTTTCCATGCAATTCCTCCTCAAAAGCAGAGTGAAATTAAACTTCGCAAAAAAGTAATGGTTTGCGAAAACTGTGGTCGTATTCTTGTAGATGCTGATTTGAACGATAGCATTGAAATAAAATAATTTTAAAATAAAAAATAGTTTTAAAGGCACTTCATAAACGGAGTGCTTTTTTTGTTACCCTGCTTTTATGCTGCAAAAGCAGGGTTAAACAATTGGCTGACTTTTTCATTTAACTATTTAATGATAATTACTAAAATAGGTGACTAAAAAAAAGTAATTTGCCCTATAATTATGCTACAAAAATTACATATACAGAACTACGCTATTATAGAATCTGTCAGTATAGATTTTTCTAAAGATCTCAATATTATTACTGGCGAAACCGGTGCAGGTAAGAGTATTTTAGTTGGTGCTTTGAGTTTGATTTTAGGCGAAAGAGCAGAGAGTAATATACTCAATGATAAAAATAAAAAATTAGTTGTTGAAGGTTACTTTACAACTGATGGCAATACATTTATTAAAGATTTTTTTAAGGAAAATGATCTGGATTTGGAGGAGGAAGTAGTTGTAAGAAGGGAAATTGCAATTAATGGAAAATCGAGGGCTTTTGTTAATGATACACCGGTAAATCTAACACAAATAAAAAAGTTAGGTTCTTTATTGGTTGATTTGCACCAACAGTTTGATATGTTTGAGTTGAGTGATAATAATTTTCAACGGGAAGTATTAGATGCACTTGCAGATAATGGTGGTTTAATTAAACAATTTAATGTAGAATACACTACCTACCTAGCTACTAAAAAGCTCTTAGATGCATTGCAGGAGCAGCAACAACAAGCTACTACTGCTGCCGATTACAATGGTTTTTTGTATAATGAATTAGCGGAGGCAAATCTTTCAATTAATGAGCTTGAAATGCTTGATGACGAATTAAAATTACTTACCAATGCAGAAAATATTAAACAACAACTAAGTAGTATTTATTTTGATTTAGAAGAAAGTGAACAACCTCTTGTACAGCATATAAAAACAATGGTAAACAAGCTACATTCAATACAGCAATACCATGCTAGTGTAGAAGAAATAAGTAATCGGTTACAAAGTTTGCAGGTAGAATTGGGAGATATAAGCGATGAATTAGAAAGAATAAATAATGCAATTCAATACAACCCCGAAAGAATTCAAATTGTTAATGATAGAATATTAATGGGTTATAAATTGTTGAAAAAACACCAGGTAAAAACCACCGATGAATTAATATTTATTCAAAATGAACTGTCTAAAAAATTGGCCGATATCTTAAAAATTGGCGACATAATTCTGCAAAAACAAAAAGAAACTGAATTGCAATTTGCACAGTGCGACAAAATTGCCAATCAAATTTCAGGTAACAGGCATAAAATACTATCATTTTTTGAAGAAAAAGTAAATATACTGTTGGCCAAAGTAGGCATGCCCAATGCAAAATTTAAAGTGGCCTTAACAAATATTAGTTTAGCAGAACACGGAAAAGACGCTATAGAATTTTTATTTAATGCAAATGTTGCTGCCGGTGAATTGGTTTCGGGCAAACGGTTTGAACCATTGCGAAAAGTGGCTAGTGGTGGTGAGTTGAGCCGCATAATGCTTTGTGTAAAATCTTTGGTAGCAAAAAAATTACAACTTCCTACTTTAATTTTTGATGAAATAGATACCGGAATAAGCGGCGAAGCTGCTAAACAGGTGGGTGAAATTATGAAGTCCCTTTCTGCAGCTCATCAGGTAATTTCAATTACTCACCAGCCACAAATTGCAGCAAAAGCTACAGCACATTACTTTGTGTACAAAGCTATTACTGATAACAAAATTACTACATCAATCAGGCAACTAAGCGATAATGAACGCATTATAGCAATTGCACAAATGCTGAGTGGAGAAAAACCAACTGCTGCCGCATTAGAAAATGCTCGTGAAATGGTTAATAGTTAATTTATTTATTAATTTATTGTAATTTTTTATTTAATATTTAATTCATAATAAGTTTCTTTATTACTGGTTTGTAATTAAAATTGTTAAATCAAAAGATTAGTCTAGTATTGCAAAAATTAAAAATTTATACAAATGAAAAAAATTCTTGCTATTCTTGCTATTGCAGGTACAATCGCATCTTGCACCAATGCTGCCGAAACTTCATCAACATCTGCTGCTGATTCTTTAAAAACTGCTGATTCACTTGCTAAAGTTGCTGCTGAAGCTGTTGTAACGGTAGATTCTACTAAACAAGCTGCTGATTCAACCATGAAAGCTGCTGTAGATACTGTTAAAGCTGCAACTGATAAAATGGTAGAAAAGGCTAAAGATGCTTCTCATCACTAATTAGTTTGTAACTCTTAATATAAAGGCTCTGGTTATCAGAGCTTTTTTTGTGCCATTTTTAAAAATTTTATTATTAAAGCCGCATTTTACAGTCGAAAATGCACTGACTACTTTCGGAATAAGCTTCAATAGGGTTTTAATAAAAATCTATCTTAAAGGTTGAATGTACTATAGGTAGTTTTTAAAGTGAAGCAGAAATTGAACCATCCTATTTTACAAACAGTTTTACTACCTGCGGTTAAGTTTATTTTATTTTATGCTCTACATTACCCAATATAGGGTAGCAGTTTTATCTATTAGAATGCTATTTTGCACGTATAAATCATAACCATGCAAAAACAGCCATTACTTGTATTCCTTTTTTTATTTACCGCATCTATTGTTACAGGCCAAATAAATCCTGCAATTGATAGTATGTTAAAGCTCACAGCTATTCAAAAAGATACTATTCTGGTAAAAACATACAATGAACTTACCTGGCAATATCGAAATGTTGATAGGCAAAAAGCAATAGCCTTTGGTAACCGTGCCCTCGATTTAGGCGCTACACTACATTTTGATAAAGGTGTGGCCCAGGCATACAATGATATGGGTATCATATACTTTGATATGTCTAATTTTATAAAAGCGTTAGAATTTTACAATAAAGCTTATGATATTAGAAAAAAACAAAAAGATAAAAAAGGTATGGCAGCCTTGCACAATAAAATTGGTATTCTCTATCAAAAGCAAGGCAATTTCGATAAAGCTTTAGATAACCAATTAAAGGCATTGTCTTTATATAAATCTATAGAATATGATTTCGGTATTTCTTATTCGCTCAATAATATTGGAATTGTTCATCAAAATATGGGTAATTACGATGCAGCACTTCAATTTCATGAAAAATCTATTATTCTTAAAGAAAAATTAGGCGATAAATTTGGTCTTGCCGGCTCTTTTGTTAATGTTGGCAATATTTATTTAATAAAAAAAGAATATGCCAAAACGGAAAAGTATTACAAGCTTGCCGAAGAATTAAGTAGAAAAATTGGCGATAAGGAATACCTATCTAATACGCTTAATAATTATGGCAGTTACTTTATAAAAACCAACCAGTTAAATAAAGCAGTTACCTATATTGATGAGTCTCTTAAAATTAGAGAACAACTGAAAGACTATAAAGGCGTTGTGAGTTGTATGGCTAATTTAGCAGATGTTTTTGCCAGGAAAAAACAGTTTGATACAGCAATTGTGTTGCTGACACAGTCGTTGGTTGTTGCTGATAGTTTTGCAACCTGCAGGCCGGAATTACCAAAAATATACAAGCAACTCTCATTGGTTTATGAAGATAAAAAAGATTTTAAAAGTGCATTATTAATGCAGCGTAAATATGCTGATCGACATGATTCACTATATACAGACGATCTTAAGTCAACCTTTGCAGATTTGCAAACAAAATACGAAACAGCTCAAAAAGAGCAAATCATTCAAATGCAGCAATTTGAATTATCTAAAAAGAATTTTTGGATAATTGGTATTTTAATTTCTTTGTTTTTAATTATGTTGTTAAGCTACTCGTACTATCGTAGAAAACAATTGATTCAGCAAAAATTGAGGCAAACGGAAATAATGCAGCAACAAGACCTTGCAACCAAAGCGGTTATAGAAGCAGAGGAAAGAGAAAGAAAACGTATTGCCAGCGATTTGCATGATGGTGTTGGTCAAATGATGAGTGCTGTAAAAATGAACTTATCTGTATTTGAAAGTAAAATGGAATTTTCTACTGAAAAGGAAAAAAATAGTTTTGATAACATCATTGCTTTGGTAGATGAAAGTTGTAAAGAAGTAAGGAATGTAAGCCATAATATGATGCCCAATGCTTTACTAAAAAGTAGTCTTTCCAGTGCTGTAAAAGAGTTTATAGATAAGATTGATAGTAGCAAATTAAAAGTGAATTTATATGCCGAAGGCTTAAATGAGCGGCTTGATAGCAATATAGAAATAGTGCTTTACAGGGTAATACAGGAATGTGTAAATAATGTAATTAAACACTCCGGCGCCAGTATGCTTGATATTTCTTTAATTAAAGATTTTGAAGGAATTGCCGTAACTATTGATGATAACGGACGTGGATTTGATAGCAGCCTGCTCGATAAAGTAGATGGTATAGGTTTAAAAAATATTAAAACAAGAATTGAATATCTGAAAGGAACCATAGAAATTGATGCAGCACCAAATAAAGGAACCTTAGTAGTAATTCATGTGCCAGCCGCTTGAAATAAAATTAGTAAACTAATATTTTTCTAATGAGATTGCAAGTAAAACATGGCAGTTGAATTTTATTTTGATTACAGGATGTAAAAAAAATCAAATACCTTTTGGTTGAATTAGCATTGTATAAAATCAAGTGTAAATATTCTATACCTTAATTTTTACTGATCTAAACTAAAAATATTTTACTATAAATAAAGTGCTTTGTTTAACCCATATTTGAAATTTAAAAACTATTACTTTATTTAACTTCTTCAAATACATGCCTTTCAGAATATCTTTTTACCTCAAAATAGTTTATTATTCTATCAGCCAAAAAATTGCCTAAACCCTTGCTTATTATAGGTATCTCTTCATTACCAATTCATCTGCAATATCTCCAATAAATACCTAATCAGAAAGAGGTCTTTTTTGATTTTTACATTTCCCTGTATAATAATATCTTCACAAAAAAATTCGATGAATTTAAGACAGCAATTAAGAGGCACAGGTGTTGCAATTGTAACACCATTTACAAGTGATCAATCTGTAGATTATACTGCATTAGGTAAAATGATTGATTTTGTTATTGATAATGGTGTAGAATACATCGTTACCCAGGGCACCACAGGGGAAACTCCTACTTTAGACAAACACGAAAAACTCGATATCTTACACTTTACCTATGATAAAGTGAATAATAGGGTAGCAGTAGTAGTAGGTATTGGCGGTAATAATACAAAGGAAGTTTGCAAAACACTGGAAGAATTTCCGTTAGAAAAAGCAACAGCAGTATTAAGTGCCGCTCCATATTACAATAAACCATCTCAGGAAGGTATTTTTCAACACTACAGCCATATTGCAGCGGCATCGCCAAAGCCAATTATTTTATACAATGTACCAGGCCGCACAGGTAGAAATATGGAGCCATCAACTACCATCAGGCTTGCAAATGAAGTTGCTAATATTGGCGGAATTAAAGAGGCTGCTAACAGCATACCACAGTGCATGCAATTGCTAAGAGACAGGCCTGATCATTTTTTAATTGTTAGTGGAGATGATGATCTTGTATTACCCGAGCTTGCCTGTGGTATAGATGGTGTAATAAGCGTAGCAGCCAACTGTTTTCCCCAACAATTTTCTGATATGGTTAGAGCAGGCCTTGCAGCCGATTTTATTAAAGCAAGTGAACTTAATTTTCCTTTGATAGAAGCGTACAATTTATTATTCGCCGAAAATAATCCTGCTGGGGTAAAAGCATTTTTGTATGAGCTTGGTCTTGTTAATAATACGTTGCGTTTGCCATTAGTTCCGGTAAGTGCTGCATTACAGCAAAAGATAAAAACTTATTTAAAATAGCATACCAATTAAAATAACTATCCATGGTAAAACGGATTCATTTTTATAAGAGCGGTTTCATTTTACTTTGGATAATTTCTATCCTTCCTGTTAATAGTTATGCTCAGTTTACTTTAAAACTTACAATTAAAAATTATCCATCTACTCATACATCGGATTCAATATTTATTGCAGGTAATTTTAACAAATGGAATCCAAAAAATTTGCAATATAAATTCTATAAAAATGAGCAAGGCCAATATATAGAATTGAAGAATTTGCCTACCAATTTTTATGAGTTTAAATTAACCCGCGGCAGTTGGGATGCAGTAGAATCCAGTGTTGATGGTGGTTCTATTCAAAACAGGGCTGTTCATTTAGTTAGTGATACCAGTGTAGAATTAAACGTTGCCAGTTGGCAGGATGATTTTGTTAAGCCCGAAAAAGTGCATACTAAATCAGCAAATGTATCAATAATGGATGCAGCTTTTGCATTACCCCAACTTGGCAGAACCAGAAAAATATGGTTGTATTTACCCGAAGGCTATGCCAGCAGTAAAAAGAAATATCCCGTTTTGTATATGCACGATGGCCAAAATATTTTCGACAATTTTACTGCCGGTTATGGTGAGTGGGGAGTAGATGAATGTTTAGATTCATTAATAAAAAGTGGTAAACAGCCTTGTATAGTTGTGGGTATAGAAAGCGACTCTAATAGAATGAACGAATATAATCCCTGCAACCACCAGGAGTTTGGAAAAGGAGAGGGGCAGCAATATGTAGATTTTATTGCAACAACACTAAAGCCCTTTGTAGACAAGCATTACAGAACTTTACCTGGTAAAGAAAATACCATTATTGCTGGTAGTTCTATGGGGGGATTAATTTCTTATTATGCTATGCTTCAATACCCTGATGTATTTGCAAAGGCAGGTGTTTTTTCACCATCTTTTTGGGCTGCAAATGATATCGATAATCTTACAGATTCGCTATCACGAAAATTAAATGGAAAAATGTTTTTTTATGTTGGTGAATATGAAGGGAAAGAGATGGTTGGTGATATGATGCGTATTCAGGAAAAAGTTGGCAAATATTCATCTGCCATGTTGTATGCCATCATTGATAAAGAAGGTAAACACAACGAAGCTACCTGGCAAAAGTGGTTTTCTGAGTTTTACAATTGGATAATGGCAGCCGGTTTTAACATCATTACAAAAGTTGATAATTAAGCAAACTTTTACAGTTGAAATCTTTTTTCTTCTGTTGCAATACAGCTGAATGTTGCTGGTGATTTTGTCTAAAAAAAATGTTCAGAAATATTTTCGCTTAAGTATTTAATGCCGTTAAAAGAAAAGCAGGCTTAGTTTTCAACTCTAAAAAATAGGTTAAATTAAGTAGCTAACCCCGTCTAAAGCAAGTTCTGCATTGGGGAACACTGTAGTTACTTCCTCTAAAAATTGATCAAGCAATTCATATTTAGCAGAAAAATGACCAACCAGTAATTTTTTTACACAAGCCTGCTTTGCTATGGATGCCGCCTGTAAGGTAGTAGAGTGAAACCGGGCTGCAGCCTTTTCTTCATTTCCTTTAAGGTAGGTGGTTTCATGATAAAGTAAATCAACGCCCATTATTTTATCTACCAGCGCTTCATCATAAATAGTATCTGCACAATAACCATAAGTTTTGGGCAGCGCAGCCGCAAAAGTAACCTCACTGTTAGGGATAATGGTTCCTTTTTTATTAACATAATCTTCCCCTTTTTGCAATTTGTCATAAAAGGAAGCAGGAATTTCAAATGCCCTTACCTTTTCTGCATTTAATTTTCTAAGGTTTCTTTTTTCCTTAAATAAAAACCCCCAACACTCAATACGGTGTTTAACCGGAAAGGCCATTACAGTTAGTTTATTATTATCCATAATTAAACCTTCTGCTGTAATTGCATGAAAATAAAAACAGTAACTAAGTTTAGTTTTAGCTGCATCTAATTGAAGTTGAAGAATAGCTTCTAGTTTTTCGGGCCCATGTACATGCAAATCTTGGGTTCGGTTAAGTAAACTCAAACTAGTAAGCAATCCTATCAATCCAAAATAATGATCGCCATGCAGGTGCGAAATAAATATATGATTGATTTTACTACGCCTGATTTTATATCTCGTTAACTGCACCTGTGTACCCTCACCACAATCAATCAGATAGCCCTCATCAAGCGATTGAAGCACTTGTGCAGTAGGATTTCTGTTAAAAGCAGGTATAGCCGAATTATTGCCCAGTATTGTTAAAGCTAACATGGATAAAAGAATCTTATTATATGGGGTTTAAATAAAGTATAGACAAATATCAAGCTAAATATGTTGCTTAATATAAAATATAATTTATAAGAAAAGTATGGAGTGTTTTAATAAAAAATTTTATTCATCGCCAAGTATTTCTCTTTCAATTTCTTCCATTTGTACAATATCCCATGCCTCACTTTCAGATGGTGTTACATTCATAATTTCTAGTAGCTCAAGCTTGTCGAGCGTATCTTCTACATTTTTTTTAAGACAGCAAATAACAAACGAACAATTTGATTCATAAAAATTCTGTTGCGTAGTTGCCAATAATTCCCCTGTCTGCTCATCTATCTTTTCAACATTTTGAAGGTTTAAAATGATATGTGGTATGTCTTTTTGGAGGTAAGTAAGCAACAAATCACATAATTGTGCTGTCATTATAACATACATTTCCTTTTCTGTCTGTGTAAATACAGTAAATCTTTCTTTGGTATCTATTTTGACGGTTAACTCCATATAATTGATAATTTGTTTTTAAGCATTTAAAATCATCACGATTTTAATTTTATTATAATTAGTTAATAAAAAGTTGTATTGTTTACAATAACAAGATTTTAACTCTAGCTATCACAAACTAATTATTTTTTCTTTTTAAATTGATTGTTTATGATTAGTACCTTATCTATTTTTTTGATTAAACACTTAATTAACTTTTCAACATGTTAACATTTCAAAAATTGTGCAAACTAAATGTACCAATTAATCGTTATTATTGTACAACCTAAATTCAATATAAATGGATAACAATTTTTCAGCACAGGTAAAAGAAATAATTTCATACAGCCGGGAAGAGGCACTTCGCCTAGGTAATGATTTTATTGGAACCGAGCACCTTGTTTTAGGCTTAATCCGGGATGGTGAAAATACAGCCATAAAAATCTTAAAATCACTTAATGTTGATTTGTATGAACTTCGAAAAGAGATAGAAGTGGCTGTAAAAGACAAAACAGGGAAAAATATAGCTAATATCAACTCTTTGCCCTTAACAAAGCAGGCAGAAAAAGTTATTAGAATAACTGTATTGGAAGCCAAAGCCCACAAAAGTACCTTGGTAGAGAGTGAGCATTTAATGCTTTCTATACTCAAGAATAAAGAAAATATTGCAACTCAAATTTTAAATCAATTTGAAGTGGATTACGACATGTTCAAAAATGAACTGGGTTTCGTTACCAGCAATCCTCCAAAAGCAGAATTTTCTGAAGAAAATGAAGATGATTTTGATGAGGAAAGAAAACAATACAGCCAACAGCAAAAAGCTCAACGGGGTGCTACCACTCAGCCAAAAACTAAAACGCCTGTTTTAGATAATTTTGGACGTGATATTACTAGGCTGGCAGAAAACGGATCTCTCGATCCAATTGTTGGAAGAGAAGTAGAAATTGAAAGGGTATCACAAATATTATCTCGTAGAAAAAAGAATAACCCTATTTTAATTGGTGAACCTGGCGTGGGTAAAACAGCCATAGTAGAAGGTTTGGCTTTAAGAATTGTGCAGAGAAAAGTAAGCAGGGTTTTGTTTGATAAAAGAGTTGTTTCCCTTGATCTTGCCGCTTTGGTAGCAGGTACTAAATATCGTGGCCAGTTTGAAGAAAGAATGAAAGCCATCATGAACGAATTAGAAAAAAATAGGGATGTAATTTTATTTATTGATGAAATTCATACTATTGTGGGTGCCGGTGGAGCAAGTGGATCATTAGATGCAAGCAATATTTTTAAACCAGCCTTAGCAAGAGGTGAATTACAATGTATTGGTGCCTCTACCCTTGATGAATACCGTATGCACATCGAAAAAGATGGTGCTTTAGATCGCAGGTTTCAAAAAGTAATTGTAGAACAACCTTCTGTAGAAGAAACGATTCTGATTTTGATGAATATCAAAAGTAAATACGAAGATTACCATAACGTTACTTATAGCGTGGAAGCAATTGATGCTTGTGTAAAATTGAGTGAGCGCTACATGACAGATAGATTGTTACCAGATAAAGCCATTGATGTGTTGGATGAGGTAGGAGCAAGAAAGCATATTAAAAATATCAATGTGCCAGAAGATGTGATAGAGCTTGAGAAGAAAATTGAAGATATAAAGCTTGAAAAAAACAAAGTGGTTAAAAGCCAGCGTTTTGAAGAAGCTGCATCACTAAGAGATTCTGAAAAAAGATTGCAGGAAGAACTCGAAAAAGCTAAGAACGATTGGGAAGAAGAAAGTAAAAACAAACGTTTTCCAATAGAGGAAGAAGATATAGCTGAAGTGATAAGTATGATGACAGGCATACCAGTAAAACGTATGGTACAAGCAGAAACAGAAAAACTGCGCCGAATGGGAGATGATTTAAAGGGTGCGGTAATTGGTCAGGAAGAAGGAATTTCAAAAGTTGTTAAAGCAATTCAACGCAATAGAGTTGGCCTTAAAGACCCTAAAAAGCCAATTGGTACTTTTATATTTTTAGGACCAACAGGCGTAGGAAAAACTGAACTTGCCAGGTCGTTGGCCAGGTATATGTTTGATAATGAAGATTCACTCATAAGAATTGATATGAGTGAATACATGGAAAAGTTTACTGTCAGCCGTCTCATTGGCGCCCCTCCCGGCTATGTTGGATATGAGGAAGGCGGTCAACTTACAGAAAGAGTAAGAAGAAAACCTTACAGTGTAATTTTATTGGACGAAATAGAAAAAGCACATCCGGATATTTATAATATTTTATTACAGGTATTAGATGATGGTCAACTAACAGACGGTATGGGCAGGAAAGTGGATTTTAAAAATACCATGATCATTATGACGTCTAATATTGGAGCCCGTCAGTTAAAAGATTTTGGTGAAGGTGTTGGATTTGCAACAGCATCACGAGTACAAAATGCAGATGAAAACAATAAGGCTGTAATTGAAAAGGCTCTTAAACGTACTTTTAGTCCTGAGTTTTTAAATATAATAGATGATGTTGTAATTTTTAATTCTCTCTCAAAAGAAAATATTTTTTCTATTATTGATATTTTGATGAAGGGGGTTATGAAACGTTTAGTAAACCTGGGCTTTGGGAT
>Ga0105048_10004817_pt1 | contig 21920 bp, 16 predicted proteins | sample MAT05_FD_78382 | JGI IMG/M metagenome (GOLD analysis project Ga0105048, IMG submission 78382) | Freshwater microbial communities from Lake Fryxell liftoff mats and glacier meltwater in Antarctica - MAT-05 | ecosystem: Environmental > Aquatic > Freshwater > Ice > Liftoff microbial mat | place...
CGCGGTGCGATCGTAGGTGCCGCCGAAGTCGACGCGGTAGAGGCCGAAGCGCGGTGTGAAGCCTTCGGCCCACTCGAAGTTGTCGAACAAGCTCCAATGGTAATAGCCGCGCACGTCGACACCATCGGCGCGCGCGCGGGCGATCTGTTCGAGGGTGCGCACGACGTGCTCGGCGCGGCGCGCGCCGACCTCGGTAGCGATTCCGGCCTCGCTGACTGTCATCGGCAGCGCCGGCCAGCGGGCGCCGAAGTCGACCAGCACGTCGTAGAGGCCGAGCGCGTAATATTCGTAGTGCATCGTCGGTACCCAGTGCGTCGGGTCGGCGGGCTCTAGGCATGCGCCCAAGTCGAACATGCCGAAGCAGACGCCAGCCTCGATGCCGGGGATGATCGTCGACGCGCCGGTCACGCCAGTGCGGAAGTAGTACTGCACACCAAGCCAATCGAGCTTGTCCGCCCACTCCGGGTGATCTTCGTCGATCACACCGTCGAAGTCGGTGTCGAAGCCACCGCTCTGCACGGCGTCGGCGAACAGGTAGTGATAGACCGCTTCGACGCGATCCTTCGCCGCGAGATCCTCGGGATTCACGCTCGGCCGATTGCGCCGCGCAGCTTGCCATTTCGCGACTGACAACGTGAATCCCACGCTCGCTGCGACGCCGTCGCCGTCGGCGTCGATCGTGTCTGCGGCCTTGATGGCGTCGTACATCGCGACGTGCGCGCGGATGTAGTTCTTCACGACTTCGACGAAGCGCGCGAAGCCAGCGTCACCGCCGAGGATGAGGTTTCGTCCTGGTGGGAAGACGGCCAGGCCGTAGCTCGCCAGCAGATAGTTGATGGGCTCGTTGATCGTTGCCCAGTCGTCCACGCGATCGCCGTAGCGGGCCGCGAGCATGCCCGCGTGCTCGGCGAGCTCCGCGATGAGCAGCGGCGCGCCGACCGGATCGGCCCAGCCGCACAGATCCGTATCCGACGCAGTGCACGGTGCGCCGTTCGCGCGGCGCGGGTCGTCGGCCCAGACCGGGCTCGAGAAGTGATGCACGGTGATCATCGGCTCGATGTCCGCCGCGACGATCGCGTCGAGCACTGCGCCGTAGTGCACCAGCGCGTCCTCTTGGACGTCGTCGCGGTTCGGCTCGATGCGCGCCCACTCCATGCTGAACCGATACGAGTCGAGGCCGAGCTCTGCGGCGCGGGCCACGTCTTCGAGCGCGCGGGTGTAGCCGCGCGACGCATCGCCGACGAACGTGCCATTGCCGAGGCCGCCTTCTGCTTCCGGGCGGGTCCAGAGGTACCAGTCGGTCGCGGGGTTCGCGTCTTCGATCTGTGTCGACGCCGTCGCGGCGCCGAAGGTGAAGCTGCCCATTCCCGATGCGGCGCTGGTCGAGCCGCTCGCCGGGAACGTAACCTCGGTGGGCGGTCCGAGGTCCGGCAGTGACAGATCCGGCACGACGATCTGCGCGTCGATTGCGCCGCCCGCATCGGGTGGGCCGAGATCGGTGAGCGGCGACTCGTCGTCGTCGCCGCACGCGCTGATCAATGCGAGGAAGAGGCCGCACGCGAGAGCGCCGGCGGTTCGAAGTGCACGCGGTTTCATCGCCGCGGAGCGTAGCACTACGCTTGCCGCTTTTTTGCCCGCACGATCGACTGCGTGTTAGCCGGGACTTCGCTGTGGAGTCTGCCGGGCGAAGGCCGGCTCCGCGCAATGCGGCGAAACGCCGGGAGGATTCAGCCATGACGCAGACGACTTGGGCGACGGTAGCGATGTTCCTGATGGTGGGCTGCGGCGCGAGCCGCACGGGCGGACCAGTGGTCGCGGCGAGCTCGCCGTCGAGCGCGGGCGCACCGACGATCGCGATGCACGACACGACGACGACGGCTGCGTCCGAGGCGGTCGCGCTCACGGCGCACGTCGAGGCTGCGCCGGCGGCTCCCGCGCCGTGGAGCGCAGAGCACCTCGCGCAGCCGGCCGCGCCGCGCGCGCTGCTGCAGGCTTGGCGCCGCGCAGAGAATCACGGCTGGTGCGCACCGCTCGCGCCGACGACCCTCGGCGCCGGTGAGGGCGCGCGCGCACGTTCGGGCGCGTACGCGGGCGGCTGGTCGGTCGAGTTCGACAAGCGCGGCGTCGCTGGAATGACGGCGCGCGGCGATGTCTGCGAGACCTGCGGCCGCGGCGCGTTCGGCGTCGCTGGCACCGCGATGAGCACCGACGAAGCCGAAGATCTCGTCGGCGCGACGGCGACGGTGCTCGCCGATGGCGGCCGCATCGACGTGCAGGCGAGCAGCGAGGATCCGGCCGCGGTCGCGACGATCATCGTGCCCGGTCAGCAGTGCGTCTATCAGGTCTGGTCGTTCCTCGGCCGCGCGCACCTCGACGAGCTGGTCGCATCGCTGCGCCTCGTCGACGCGAACTGACACGCGCTCTCGAGCGATCGTACGAACGGGCGCGCGCCGCGAGGTGCGTGCCCGTTTTTGCGTTCGCAGCGCGCGGTGCGGCGGCTCAGACGCCGGAGACGGGTTGCGCGCGCGGCCCGGCAGTCGGTAGGTACACCGCGAAGGTCGCGCCATGGCCCGGGGCACACTCGACCTCGACGCGTCCCTCGTGCTCTTCGACGATCCGCTTCACGATCGCCAGGCCGAGGCCGATGCTCTTCTCGTTGCCGCGCGCCGCGATGTCGCCAGTGGCGAACGGCTCGAAGAGGCGCTTGGCGAGCGCAGGCTCGATGCCGGATCCTTCGTCGCGGACCCGAAGCACGACGTGATCGCCGTCCCCTTCCGCCGAGATCTCGATGTCCGTGCCTTCGGGAGCGTACTTGAGCGCGTTCGAGACGAGGTTCTGCAGCACCTGGACAATCCTGTGCCGGTCGAGACGCACGGGTGGAAGAGTCGCCGGCTCGCGGGCCGTGAGTGTCATGTGGCGGGCTGTCGCGAGCGGCGCTTGGTCGCCGACGATCTCCTGCAACAAGGCCGCGATATCCGTCGGCGCGAGTCGCAGCGAGAGCGTTCCGGAGTCGATGACCGTCAGGTCGAGCAGGTCGTCGAGCAGCAACCGCATCTGTTTTGTGGCGCGCTGGATGCGCGCGACGATGTCTTTCTGTTTCGATTCGCCTTCCACGCCGGCTGCCAACATCGCGAGGAGGTCGGCGTAGCCGTACACGACCGCGAGCGGATTGCGTAGGTCGTGCGCGACCGTACCGAGCAAGGTGTTCTTGTCTTCGTTCGCGCGACGCAGCAGCTCCGCGTGCGCGCCCACCTCCGTGTGCGCCTGCTGCAGTGCGTTGTGCGCCTCGCGCAGATGACGCTCGCGCTCCTTGCGCTCCGCCACATCCTGCACGATGGCCCCGACGTAGCGGCCGTCTGGCAGCTCCAGTGCGCTCAGCTGCACCTCGGCGTGGCGCTCGCTCCCATCGCGCCGCAGCAACCGCACCTCGAGGCCGCTGCCCATCGGGCGCGTGCGCGGATGTTCCATCCAGCCGCGCCGGTGGTGCTCGTGCACGACGCGGAACTGTTCGGGGACGAGCACGTCGACGAGCTGGCCCTCGAGGTCCTGCACGGGCCAGCCGAGGTCGACCTCGACGCGCGCGTTCGCCCGAACGATGCGCCCCGATCCGTCGACGATGATCCAAGGCAGGGGCGCTGCGTGAAAGAGACGCCCCGCAAGCGTGTCCGTCGTGGCTAGGTCCGCGAGTGAGTCGATGCGGATCGCGGCGGAGTCGCGCGGCCCTACGGTCGATCCGGCGGCGAGCGCCTCGAGCATCTCCCCATCGTCACCGCTCATCTCAAACCTCCCCCGGCTCCGGTCGACTGAGATGCGAGTCACCGCGCCCGCGCGCGGCGATCAGCGCTGCGACTCGGCGAGCACGTCGAGCTTCGCTTGTGCCCAGTCGACTGCGAGCTGTAGCACGTCGTAGTCCGGGCCGTCGTATTCGTCGGAGAACGCGGCCAGCTTCTTCTCGGCGTCGGCGAGCTCGCTCTTCGTCGCGGCGGCATCGACGTCTTCGGGCTTCGCGAACTTGTCGGTCAGCACGAGCACCTTCTCAGGGCCTGCCTCGACGAAGCCGGGGCCGATCGCGGCGACGTGATCTTTTCCGGCCGCGCGATAGCGGAGGACGCCGCTCTTGAGCGCGGCGAGCAGCGGGAGATGGCCAGGCAGCACGCCGAACTCACCGCGCACGCTCGGCGCCGACACGCTCTCGGCGGTGGTGCCGAGCGCGAGACCGAGCGGCGTCGCGACCTCGAGGTGCAGCTGTTCGCTCGTGCTCGCCATCGGTCAGCCGCCCGCTTGCTTGATGAGCCGCGCCGCCTGCTCCTTGACCTCTTCGATGTTGCCGACCATGCGGAAGGCCTGCATCGGGAGATCGTCGTGTTTGCCGGCGAGGATCTGCTCGAACGCGTCGATCGTGTCGGACAGCGGCACGTACTTGCCGGCGAGGCCGGTGAACTGCGTCGCGACGAAGAACGGCTGCGAGAGGAACTGCTGGATCTTGCGCGCGCGATCGACGACCAGGCGGTCGTCTTCTGACAGCTCGTCCATGCCGAGAATCGCGATGATGTCCTGCAGATCCTTGTACTTCTGCAGGGTCTGCTGGACGCCGCGCGCGACCTTGTAGTGGCGGTCGCCGACGATCTGCGGGTCGAGCATCGTCGAGGTCGAGTCGAGCGGATCGACCGACGGGTAGATGCCGAGCGCCGCAATGTCACGCGACAGAACGGTGGTCGCATCCAGGTGGGTGAAGGTCGTCGCGGGCGCCGGGTCGGTGAGGTCGTCGGCGGGGACGTAGATGGCCTGGACCGAGGTGATCGAGCCCTTGGTCGTCGAGGTGATGCGCTCTTGCAAGCCGCCCATATCCGTCGCCAGCGTGGGCTGGTAGCCGACGGCGCTCGGGATGCGGCCGAGAAGCGCGGACACCTCGGCGCCCGCCTGCGTGAAGCGGAAGATGTTGTCGATGAAGAGGAGAACGTCCTGGTTCTGCTCGTCGCGGAAGTACTCGGCGACGGTCAGCGCGGAGAGCGCGACGCGCGAGCGGGCGCCGGGCGGCTCGTTCATCTGGCCGTAGATGAGCGCCGTCTTCGAGATGACGGGCTGGCCGCTCTCGAGCAGAGACTCGGTCATCTCGATCTTGAGGTCCGTGCCCTCACGCGTGCGCTCGCCGACGCCGGCGAAGCACGACACGCCGCCGTGCGCCTTGGCGACGTTGTTGATGAGCTCTTGGATGAGCACGGTCTTGCCGACGCCGGCGCCGCCGAACAGGCCGATCTTGCCGCCCTTGCGGTATGGGGCCAGCAGGTCGATGACCTTGATGCCGGTCTCGAACACCTGCGGCTTGGTCGACTGTTCGACGAACGCGGGTGCTGCGCGATGGATCGGGCGGCGAAGCTTGGTCTCGACGCGCGGGCCACCGTCGACCGGCTCACCGACGACGTTGAGGATGCGGCCGAGCGTCTCCGGACCGACGGGCATCGTGATCGGCGCGCCAGTGTTGACGACCTCCATGCCGCGCACGAGGCCGTCGGTGGCGTCCATCGCGATCGTGCGGACGGTGCTCTCACCGAGGTGCTGCGCGACCTCGAGCGTGAGGTTGCCCTTTAGCTCGTTGATCGACGGGTTGGTGACCTGCAGCGCGGTGAGGATGTACGGCAGCTGGCCTGGCGGGAACTCCACGTCGACGACCGGACCGATGACCTGCGTGATGCGACCACTCTGTAGCTGTGTCATCTCGTGCTCGCTCTCGCTCGCTTCGCGCGGGCGTCGTATCGTGCCGGGTGCACGGCGGAAAACCGGAACAGTTTCGCATGTTTGGAAGGCACGCGGCGGAGGGCCGCGGCGGCGCACCGAGGGGGCGCCTCGCGGTGGGCGCGCGCTCTCTAGCATCGCGGTTCCGCGCGGTCAACGGGCCTCGACGAGCGACCCCCGCGCCGAGTGGCTGCGCCGAGGGAAGGCTCTGCAGGCGGGTGCGTACGACGAGCAGGCATACCTACACGGGTGGCCGAGGAGTCTTCGATGCTCAAGCCCGCACTCGCTTTCTTCACGCAGCCCGCCTCCACGCAAGCACTCTCGTTCGCCTTCGTCGCGGCGCTCGCGGCGATCTCCGCCGCGGGCTGCGGCGGTGAGCGTCGCCCGTCGATTCCCGCGGTCTGCGGCGATGGCACTCTGCGCGCGCCGGAGCAGTGCGACGACGGCAACACCGACAACGGTGATGGCTGCTCGGCGAGCTGTACGAACGAGGGCGTCCCGGCGTGCGGCGACGGCATCTTGCAGACGGGCGAGCGCTGTGACGACGGCAACGTCGTCGCGGGCGACGGCTGCTCGGCCACGTGCATGATCGAGGGCACGCCGCCGAACTGCGGCGACGGCGTGCTCGACAGCGGCGAAGAGTGCGACGACGGCAACCTCATGGCGGGCGACGGCTGCGACGCGGTGTGCATGCGCGAGGTGAACGTCGGCTGCGGTGACGGCACCGTCGACGGCGGCGAGGAGTGCGACGACAGCAACACGACCGCGGGCGACGGCTGCTCCGCGACGTGCACGCTCGAAGGGCCCGGCGGCTGCGGCGATGGCACGCGCGCAGAGCTCGAGGAGTGCGACGACGGCAACGTGATCGACGGCGACGGCTGCTCGGCGCTGTGCATCGTCGAGGTGCTCGAGACGTGCGGCGACGGGACGATCGACAGCGGCGAAGAGTGTGACGCGGGCGCCGCGAACAGCGACACGACGTCAGGCGCTTGTCGCACCGACTGCCGCCTCGCGCGATGTGGCGATGGCGTCGTCGACAGCGGCGAGACCTGCGACGAGGGCACCGCGAACAGCGACACGACGCCGGACACCTGCCGCACGACGTGTGTGCCGTCGCGCTGCGGCGACACCGTGACCGACAGCGGCGAGACCTGCGACGACGGCAACGACGTCGAGACCGATGCGTGCCTGAACGCGTGTGTGATGGCGGGGTGCGGCGATGGCGTCGTGCAATCGGGCGTCGAGCAGTGCGACGACGGCGCGGCGAACAGCAATACGGCGATGGACGCGTGTCGCTCGGCGTGTACGCGGCCGAGCTGCGGCGACGGCGTCGCCGACACTGGCGAGGCTTGCGACGACGGCAACGCGCTCGACAACGACGCGTGCCGCACGACGTGCCTGCGCGCGCGCTGCGGCGACGGCGTGCTCTACGAGGGCGTCGAGCTCTGCGACGACGGCGCGGCGAACAGCAACACGACGCCTGGCGCGTGTCGCCTGAGCTGTATGCCCGCGTCGTGCGGCGACGGCGTCGTCGACACCGGCGAGATCTGCGACGACGGCAACCGCGTCAACACCGATGCATGTCGCAACGACTGCGCCGCCGCGACGTGTGGTGACGGCATCGTGCAGGCGGGTACCGAAGAGTGCGACGCCGGCGCGATGAACAGCGACACCGCTCCGAACGCCTGCCGCACGACCTGCCGGCGCGCGCGCTGCGGTGACTCGGTGCGCGATGCGGGCGAGGCCTGCGACGATGGCAATGCCGTGAACATCGACGCGTGCATCAACAGCTGCATGAGCGCGCGCTGCGGCGACGGCTTTCTGCGGCCTGTCGTCGAGCAGTGCGACGACGGCGCGGCGAACAGCAATACCGCGCCGAACGCCTGCCGCACCACGTGTCTGCGGCCGACCTGCGGCGACGGCGCGCGCGACACGGGCGAGGCGTGCGACGACGGCAACCGCGCGAACGGCGACGGCTGCGACACCAACTGCACCGCGTCAGCGTGTGGCAACCGCATCATCGGCGGCGCGGAGACCTGCGACGACGGCAACTTCATCTCCGGCGACGGCTGCGACTCGGTCTGTCGCCTCGAGTTCTGCGGCGACGGCTTGCGCAACAACAACAGCACCGAGCAGTGCGACGACGGCAACGCGGCGTCCGGCGATTGTTGCTCGATGGGCTGCCGCATCGAGGGCGGCTGCGAGCTCGAGAACAACAACACGCAGGGCGCGGCCAACCGGCTCGCCGAGTTCGGCTTTCGCGTGCGCGGCTTCATCGATCCGGTCGGCGACGTCGACTACTACACCTTCGTCGTGCCCGCGGGCGCGCCGGTCGAAGTGCGCGCGGAGACGCTCGACGGTCCGCTTGGGACGACGTGCGCCTCGAACATCGTCGACACCAACGTCGAGCTGCGCCGCGCAGACGGCTCGCTGGTCGTCTCCGACAACGACTCGGGCGTCGGCTATTGCTCGCTGCTCTCGTTCAGCGGCCTCCCTCCCGGCACGTACTTCGTCATCGTGCGCGCGTATTCGGCCGCGACCCCGCCGACGTTCGACTACACGCTGCAGGTCGACGTCGGACCGGTCGTGTGTGGCGATGGGCGCAAGGCGGCGACGGAGATCTGCGATCTTGCGGACCTCGGCGGCGAGACCTGTCTCACGCGGGGCTTCGTCAGCGGCACGCTCGGCTGCCGCGCGGACTGTCAGGCGTTCGTGACCAGCGCGTGTCTCGCGCCGGTCTGCGGCAACGGCGTGCGCGAGGCAGCGGAAGAGTGCGACGACGGCAACGTCGGCGGCGGCGATGGCTGCGCGGCGACGTGTGTCGTCGAGGCGATCTCCGAGGTCGAGCCGAACGACGACGGCGCGGTGAGCATCACCACCGGGACCGATCTGCGCGCGGGCAACGACTATTCGAGCGTGCGCGCCAACGGGCCGTACAGCGCGGACGTGATTCTGCGCGCGTCGTTCGGCGTCGCGGGCGACGAGGACGTCTTCGCGGTGCGCAACACCAGCACGACCACCAGCATGACCGTGCGCTTCGAGACGTATTCGGGTGACGAGTTCGGCAACTGCGACTCCAGCCACGACACCGTCATCAACCTCCGCAATGCGCTCGGCACGCTGCTCGACCAGGACGACGACGACGGAATCAGCCTGTGCTCGCTGCTCGACTACGTGATCCCGCCGTCGACGACGATCTACGTGCACATGGTCGAATACGGTGACAACACCGCGAGCAATTATTTCCTGAAGGTCGACTTTCTCTGACTCATCGCCAGGCGCACTCCGCCGAGTGCGCTCGGCGCTACCTCGTGCGGCTGCCTCTCGTGAACGATCGCGCGAAAGCGCTTGCGGCGGCGCTCCGTCCTTGCCGCGTGTGAAGCCCGCATCTACCCTCGCAGACCGTGCAGGAGCCCGCCGCACCGCGCCGTATCGGCAACTACGAGATCATCTCGCACCTGAAGGCAGGCGGGATGGCGACGCTCTACCTTGCGCGTCGCACGGGCGTGGCGGGCTTCGCGCGGCACGTGGCGATCAAGGTCGTGCACCCGCACCTCGCCAAGCAGAACGGCTCGTTCGTGCGGATGTTCCTCGACGAGGCGCTGCTTTGCGCGCGCATCCATCACCCGAACGTCGTGCACGTCGAGGAGCTCGGCGAGTCCGACGGCGTCTATTTCTTGGTGATGGAGTACGTGCACGGCGCGGCTCTGTCGCAGTTCATGAAGGCGCTGGCGGAGCGCAAGCGGCGGCTCACGCCGGAGCTCGCGGTCTCGATCGCGATCCAGGTCGCCGATGGGCTGCACGCGGCGCACGAGCTGCGCGGCGAAGATGGTCACTCGCTCGGCGTGGTCCATCGCGACGTGAGCCCGCACAACGTGCTGCTCTCGTACGCAGGGCACGTGAAGGTGATCGACTTCGGCATCGCCAAGGCGCGCTCGCACGTCAACGAGACGCAGACGAAGTCGCTGAAGGGCAAGCTCCGCTACATGGCGCCGGAGCAGGCGTTTGGGCGGCCGGTCGATCGCCGCACCGACGTGTATGCGCTCGGCATCGTGCTGTGGGAGCTGCTCACGCTGCGCCGATTGTTCGATGGCAACGACGACTTCGCGCTGCTCGATCAGGTACGTGATCCGGTCCGCGTGCCGCCGAGCAAATACGCGCAGGGGATCCCGCCGGCGCTCGACGCCGCGGTCCTGCGGGCGCTGTCGCCGAACCCCGACGATCGCCCGGCGAGCATGCAGGAGTTTCGCCGCTTGCTCGCGGAGGCGGTGCCCGGCGCGACTGCGCTCGATGCCGCGCACGTCGCCGATCTGCTCGGCGCCGTGATGACCGACGAGATCGCGGCGCAGCGGCAGATGGTGCCGGACACGCTCTCGGCGCTGCGCTCGATCGACGAGGCGTTTGCCGCTGCGCGTCCGGATGCACCGAGCCCGCGCCTGTCGGAGCCGCAGCGCAAGGAAATCCTCGGTGCGCTCACGACGCAGGCCGACAACGCGTCGATGCCCGATGAGGTCGACGACGACGCTCTGCCAGTCGAGCCTCCGCGTCCGACGGCGCGGCCGCGTGGACAGGCGAGCACGCAGAGCGAGCAGCCTACGATCCCGGAGACGCTGCCAGCCCCAGCCCCAGCGCCAGCGCCGGGCGGAGCGCGCGCGGCCGAGCCGACGGTGAGCATGCGCGGGCCGATCAAGCTGGTCACGCGCTCCACTTCTTCCGCGCGGCCCGCGCAGCCGACACCGATCTCCGGCCCGCTGCTCGTCGACGATCTCGACGACGCAGCGCCGAAGGGCAAGGGCGGCCTGATCGCGCTGATCGTGCTGGTGCTGCTGGCGGCTGCCGCGGGTAGCGTCGTGTACTTCCGTCCCGACCTCGTCGCCCGGCTGCGCGGTGGGCCGGATCCGGCGATCGCCGCGGCGGAGCGCCTGGCCGCGGCGCAGGCGCGCGAGCATCAGGCCGTGCTCGACGCGCAGTCCGCGGCGCGGGTCGGCGAGCTGCGCGTGCAGAGCAACGTCGAGCGCACGCAGGTCCTGCTCTTCGTCGGGCGTGGCCCGCTCACCGTCGCACATCTGCCGCTCGGCGTCGCGCACGAGTTCGTCGTCATCGCCGACGGGACCGCCGCCGTGCGCGCGCTGGTGCCCGCGGATGCCGAGTGGGACGACACGGCAGACGGGAAGCGGTACGAGCTGCCGATGTCGGCGAGCGAAGTGGCGACGCCGTTCGCCGAGCTCGACCTCGGCGCGAGCACGTTGCCGGCAGAGTTCGGCACGCCGGGCAACGAGCGCGGCAGCGTGCGCATCGTGACCGCACCAGCGGGCGCGAAGGTGTACGAGCTCGTCGGCTTCACGCCGGACGTGCGCATCGCCGACGTGCGCGCGGACGAGATCGCCGAGCTGATCGTGTTCGCAGCGGGCCACCTGCCGCAGCGCCTCGTCGTTGGTCCGAGCGACTGGCGCGTACGCGCAGACGCGCGCTCGGCGGAGGTGTCGGTGACCTTGGTCGCGCGGCCAGTGCGTCGCCGCCGCGAGCGCGAGCGCAACTCAGGAGAAGCGCCGCTCGTCGGCGCGCCCGGTGAGCCTGAGCCCGAGGCCGTCGAGCCGAGCGCACCGACTCGAGCGCCCGACGCACCCGCGCCCACGTCGCCGCGCTGAGCAGCCCGACACGCGCACGCGGCCGCGCGGCTCCCCACGACGCGCCGAACGCGCTGCTCGGCGCGCTGCCGAGACGCGCCGTCACCGCAGCGTTCCTTGCGGTTGTTCGGCTGCGCCAGTAGCCTCGACGCAGTGCAGGAGCCCGTCGCGCCGCGCCGAATCGGCAATTACGAGATCGTCTCGCACCTGAAGGCGGGCGGCATGGCGACGCTCTATCTCGCGCGTCGCACGGGCGCCGCGGGCTTCGCGCGGCACGTCGCCATCAAGGTCGTGCATCCACACCTCGCGCAGAACCAGTCGTTCGTGCGGATGTTCCTCGACGAGGCGTTCCTCTCGGCGCGCATCCAGCACCCGAACGTCGTGCACGTCGAGGAGCTCGGCGAGGCGGACGGCGTCTACTTCTTGGTGATGGAGTACGTCCACGGCGCTGCGCTCTCGCAGCTGCTGAAGGCGCTCGCGGTGCGACGCCGTCGTCTGACGCCGGAGCTCGCGACTTGGATCGCGATTCAGATCGCCGATGGCCTGCACGCGGCGCACGAGCTGCGCGGCGATGACGAGCAGCCGCTGCAGGTCGTGCACCGCGACGTGAGCCCGCAGAACGTGCTGCTCTCGTATGCGGGCCACGTGAAGGTGATCGACTTCGGCATTGCCAAGGCGCGCACCCGCGCCAAAGAGACGACGACCAAGTCGCTCAAGGGCAAGCTCCGCTACATGGCGCCCGAGCAAGCCTTCGGAAAGCCGGTCGATCGGCGCACCGACATCTACGCGCTCGGCATCGTGCTGTGGGAGCTGCTCACCGTGCGTCGCTTGTTCGAGGCCGACGACGACTTCGCGCTGCTCGATCAGGTGCGCTCTCCGGTGCTGTTTCCGCCGAGCCACTACGCCGACGGAATCTCGCCCGCGCTCGACGCTGCGGTGCTGCGCGCGCTCGCGCCGAAGATGGACGACCGGCCGGCGACGATGCAGGACTTCCGCCGCTTGCTCGCCGATGCGGTGCCCTCGGCGATGTCCGTCGACGCCGCGCACATCGCTGATCTGCTCGGCGCAGTGATGACCGCCGAGATCGCGAAGCAGAAGCAGACGCTGCCGGACTCGCTCTCCGCGCTGCGCGCGATCAGCGCGCTCGGCGAGAATCCGGCCACGCGCGCGGGCAATCCAGCGTCGCTGCGCGCGGGCGCGATTCGCACCGCGCAGCTGCCGCCCGAGGAGCGCGAAGAGATCCTGCGCACGATGACGTATCGCGCGGAGAACGCCTCGCTCGCTGAAGACGAAGACGACGAGCCGAGCGTCGGCGCGCGCACCCCACCGCCGGTCGCGCCGACCATCACGCACACCGAGCGCTATCGCGTGCCACAGAAGCCGCAGACCGGGCTGCACGTCGTCGCCGGCGCGGGCATCGCGATGTTACTCGTCGCGACCGGGCTCGGCATCACCTGGACGGTGCTGCGCTCGCAGGCCGCGCCCACCGCGACGAGCGCCGGTGAGCTCGGTCTGCCGCCGATCCTTCCGCCCTCGCCGCTGCCGACCGATCTGCCCACGGTCGCTGCGCTGCCGGTCGCACCGCTCTACGCCATGCCGCTCGTCGCTGACGCTGGACCGGCGACGCTCGAGCTCGCGCAGGACGAAGACGTCGCGCGCGGCGGACGCCACGGCGTCGGTAGGCGCCGCGGAGGAGCCGCGACACAGAGCGCCGATCCCGTGGTGACGACCGAGCCGATCGACACGCCGCCACCACCGACCGGCGGCACGACCGCGACGAAACGTGGCGGGACGCCGCTCATCGAAGAAGCCGACTTCTAGAGGCCGGCGACCTGCGCGGGCGGTGAGGTGGGTAGTCCGCTGCCGATGCCGAGCTGACCGCTGCCGTTTCCGCCCCAGCACCAGACCGCGCCTCCCGGGGTCAGCGCGCATGCGTGCGTCTCGCCGAGGGCGATCGCTGCGGCGGGTGGCAGGCCCATCGCGGGCGCCGCTGTTGCGCTGGCCATCGTCGAGCTGTTGGCGAGCTGTCCATCGCCGTTGCAGCCCCAGCACGAGACCACGCCGCCTGCGCCGAGCACGCAGCCGAAGCAGCTCGGCGCGCCGATCGCGAGACCGGTCGCGCCGCTGGTTCCGGGCACGACCGTCGGCACCATGCCGTCCCACCTCGGTCCGAGCGCGAGCCCGAGTTGGCCCGAGCCGTTGGCGCCCCAGCAGCGCGCCCCCGAGCCGGTGAGGATGCAGGTGAAGTCGAGGCCGGCGGCGAGCGCCGTCGCGCGCATCGTGGTGTCGGTCAGATCCGCGAGGCCGATGACCGACGTGGGGACCGCGCGTGCGGTCTCGCTGCCATCGCCGAGCTGACGACTCGCGTTGTCGCCCCAGCAGCTCACGGCGCCGGTCGAGCGGAGCGCGCACGAGTGATTGAAGCCGACGTTGACGCTCGCTGCGTTGGCGAGGTTCATCACCCGCACCGGCAGCTCCGCGCCCGGCATCATCACGCCGTTGCCGATCTGCCCATTCGCGTTCCTTCCCCAGCAGTACACCGAGCCAGAAGAGAGGCGCGCGCAGTTGTGGCAGTTGCCGCCACGGATCTCGACGGCTCCGCTCACCCCTGGCACGAGCGTCGGCACGCCAGTCTGGGAAGTGCTCGCCGGAAGTCCGAGCTCGCCGCAGCTGTTGCTTCCCCAGCACATCACCGATTGATCCTGTCGAATCGCGCAGGTGAAGCCGAAGCCCGCGCTGACGTAGATCGCATCGCTGATGCCCGAAACCGACACCGGCCGCGTCCGCATCGTCGACGTGCCATCGCCGAGCTCGCCGAAGCCGTTGGAGCCCCAGCACGCAACGCCGCCGCCCGAGCGGAGCGCGCAGCTGTGCGTCGAGCCGGTGGAGATCTGCACGATCTCGCTGTCGGCACACGCGGAGTCGACGCACAGCACGCCCGGTGAGCAGCGCACGTTGCAGGCGCCACAGTGGAGCGGGCTCGTGCTCAGGTTGAAGTCTTCGTCGGCGCGACCGTCGGCGTCGTCGTCGACGCCGTTGCACAGCTCGGAAACGGACACCGTGCCGAGATACGCGGGGAGGTCGGCCGGGTCGACGTCGGCGGACACGCAGAGTCCGTCGGTCGAGCAGGTTTGCCCCGCGGTGCAGGTGATGCCGAGACAGTCGACGCTGAGGCGCACGTGCAGCACACGGCTGACGCCCTTCTCGAAGCGTGTCTCGACCACGCGGGTGATCGTCGTGCCAGTCGGGGTGCCGCTCGCGCTGCCCGTGATGGTGATCTCGACTGGGCCGAGCGCGTCGGTCTCCGCGACGAGACCGAGCGTGCGCGGCGCGCCGCCGTACGGGACGGTGACGTTTTGCATGGCGGCCGACGGTCCCCTCACCACGATCGTGAAGGTGTCGATCACGGTCGGCGCGATGTCGGTGTCGACGACGAGCACGATCTCGCTCGCGGTTTCACCGCCGCACGAGCCGAGGAGCGCGCCGCAAAGAACCATTGCGAGCGTGCGCGAGAGCGTTGGTGCGGTGTGCGTGGCGCGTCGGGTGGCGATGATCATCGAACGCTCCACGAGCCGGGCGGGATGTTCCCGGCGAACGGATCTTGTCCGCCCGACGCGACCGCGACGCCGATGCCGATCGCCGTACCGACCACGACGACGCCGACGATGACCCAGAACCACGGCGACGCGAAGATGCTGCCACCGCCGCCGTCGCTGCCGCCTTCCTCTGCCTCGAGCGGCGCGAGCGGCAGCTCCAGCTGCACCGGCGTGAGCCGCCGCTCACCTTCTTCCACGGAGAAGGACTCGCGCGCGATCTCTTGCTCCGCGCGCTCGACGCGCACGACGTGCTCACCCGGATTCACCGGCAGCTCGGCGCCGAGCACCGCCTCCGATAGCGGGGCGTCATCGAGCTCCACGAGATCGCGGCGCGCGAGGTTGCTGATCTCGAGGCGCACGCGCGCGATCCGCGGCTCGACCGATGCGAGCGCTTCCTCTGCCGCCGGGACCTGCTCCGCGGCGCGCCCCTCCGCCTCACGAATGAAGCGCCGGTAGCTCTCCGCGCCCTCGACGAGGTGACCGGTCTCGACCTGCGCGCCGGCGAGATTCAGCAGCGTGAGCGGTCGCGGGGCGAGCTCGTAGGCGCGGGTGAAGGCCTCGAGCGCCTCCCACCAGCGCCCGCTTCGCGCAGCATCGACGCCCGCGCGAAACTGCTCGCGGGCCAACGTCGTCTCGGCGGCGGTCGGCGCGTTCGGATCTGCTGCCGCTTGCGCAGCGGCGCGCTCGGCGTCGCCGCCCGCGACTGCCAGGCAGAGCGCGAAGGCCGTGAATGTAAAGGAGAATCGACGCATGCGATCGGCGACATTACCACAGCGGCCGGGGTGCGTGGACGTGAAACCAGGCCACGGAAGTGCGTCGCCTGTGTGCCACGCTCGGGCGCATGTTCCGTCAAGACTGGCTGCAGCGGCAGATGAAGGCGCTCACCGAGCTCGTCGCGCGTGTCGCCACGCTGCTGCGCAATGGGCAGCCCGAAGAGGTGATGGCCATCGTGCGCGATGAGTCGACGCGGATCCTCGGCGCCGATGAGAGCGTGCTCGCGGTCGTCGACGAGCGAACCGTGTTCGTGTTGCTCGGCGACGACCCAGCGCGCGTCGTGCGCTACGCGGCGCTGCTCGGCCTCGAGGCAGACGCGATCGAGGCGATGGGCGATGAGGCGCGCGCGACGCGTCTGCGTGCGCGCGCTGAGTCGCTGAGCGCGGCCGCGCTCGAGCGCGCAGAAGTCTCGGCCGCTCGATCGCGTTAGCCGAGCGTCGTCCAGGCAGCCGGCGCGATGCGGCGCCACGCGCCGCTACAGCGTGCCGCGCTCACATGCGATGAGCCGCTCGTAGCGCGCCCAGTCGGCGCCGCCCTCTGCGTGCAGCCGCGCCGCCAGCTGTCGATCGTCGAGCGCGCGCACCAGGCGCTCGTAGGGCGCTGCCTCGACGCGCTCTTCGTCGAGGCGCTGCTCGAGGGCGTCGATGCGCGCGCGCGCGTCGCGCCACGCGACCATCTCGGGCGCGCCGTCGAAGAAGGCCGTGACGGCGTCGCGCTCGCGCGCGAGCGTGGCGTGAAAATCAGGGTGCCAGGGGTCGTCGAGCACTGGCCAGCGCGATAGCAGCGCGGCCGCTGCGCCGCGGTAGGCGTTCGCCTCGTCCTCGTCGATCGCGGCCATCTCGTCACTGAGCCGCGCCATCCGCTCGTGACGACGCGCGAGCTCTGTGCGCGCGCTCCCCTCGCGTCCGAGGAGCCCGGTGCGCTGCGCCATCGCCGCGACCACCGCGTCTACTTCGGGCAGCGCGTACGGCTTCTCCGCGCCGCGCTCGGGGGCTGCGGCGCGCAGCCACGTCTCCGACGTCGTCGTCGGTACGTCGAGCGAGTTCGACGCGATCACCGCGCGCGCGTGCGCCTCGCGCAGCGAGACGTGCCCGTCGTGGTCGAGGTCGAGCGCGCTGCGTGCGTCACGGCCCTCGCGATCTTCACCGCGCAGCGCCGCAAGAAAGTGAATCGCGTAGCCCTCGTGCACCGCGCGATCGGGATCGGGATCGCAGCCGCTCGCCTGCAGATCCCACGGCGCCGCGAAAAATCCGCAGCGATCGGTCTCCGCCAAGCCGAGCTCCGCGCGCGCGCCGCGATACGCGATCTCGCCAAAGCCGCCCGAATAGCAAGACGTGATGACGACGCGCACCGTGCGGCTCGATGGCGCGCGATCGAGCGTCTCGGCGAGCGCCGCCGGCGACAGCGCTTCGTCGCCCCACATCAGCAGCGCCGCATCGCCGGGCGCTTCTCCTGCCGTGCCGTGGCCGGCGAGAAACACGGTGAGCGGTGCGTCGCCCTCGGTGAGCGCGCGCTCGATCGCGCCAAGCGTCGCGCCGACCGTCGCCGGTCCATGCAGCGCGAGCCGCGTCGCGCGGTAGTGCGCGTCGCGGCCGGCGCGCGCGTCGAAGAAGTCGGCGATCTCGAAGGCAACCTGCTCGCCGCGGCGGGCGACGTCGAGCACCTGCACTGAACGCGTCCCTGGGCCGCCGGCGAAGAACAACATCCCATCGGCCGCGCCGAGCGTGTCGGCGAACAGCGCGAGGTCGTCCTCGACGCTCAGCTGGTTGTACTCGGGCGTCGGCCCGCCACCCGCCGCGATCCAGCGGATCGTCCGCGGTGTCGCTGCGGGCGTCGTCGTCATCGGAGCGGAGTGCTCACCGCGCTCGGGCCGCGCGTCGCGCTCCTCGGCGTGCGCGGCCGCGCGCTCGCGACCCGCCGTGCTCGGCGCGCGCGTAGTGCTCGCTGCGATGTCGCGCTGCGCGTCGCCCGTCCGCACGACGACGGCGAGCGCCGCGCCAGCGAGCGCCGATGCGACGATGGCGCTCAGGCCGAGGAGTGTTCGGATCGGGCGGGACGGCATGCAGCGTCGGCGACTCTAACGCCCGGCTCCTGCGGCGTCGACGTCAGGTCGGCCTCGAACGCGCGCAGCTTCTCCCACAGATTCTTGCGCGAGATCCCGAGCATCTCGGCGGCCTTGCCCTTGCGTCCTTTGGCCAACGCGAGCGCCTTCATCACGTGCCGTCTTTCAACGTCGCGCATCACATCCGCGAGTACTGGGAAGCTCCGGGCAACCATGGATTCACGCTCCTCTGGGCGCGCTCGGTACCGAGCCGCGTTCCCGTCGGAAACGTAGCGAGCGAAACGCACTGCTGTAAAGCAAAAACAGAGAGGCTGGAGTTGCCGGGAGGAGCCCACCGAGCGCATTACGCGCCGCAGATGTCCGCGCTCACGCCGGGGCGGTCTTCGTGGTGCGCTTCTCGTCTTTGGCGACGGTGCCGAAGACGTGGTCCCAGAACGCCGTCGACACGCCGTAGCCGGTGTCGTGATCGTCGTAGTGGTGCTTCATGTGGCGCTTGCGCTGCGACTTCATGATCGCGGCGATCGGCGCGAGCCAGGCTGTGCGCGGCGGCTTCACGTGGTGCGTCGCGAAGTGCGCGTAGTCGTAGTTGAGGTAGCCGATCACCAGGCCGGCAAACGCCGCCGGGACATACTCCATCGGCAGCACCGCGCCGAACAGCGCGTAGAAGGCCAGCGCGAGCGGTACGCTCACCGCGGGCACCATCACCAGGCGATAGTAGTCGTCGGGATACGCGTGGTGGATGCCGTGCGAGTAGAAGTAGAGGAAGCGCTTCAGCGCGTTCGTCGGCGCCATGTGGAAGTAGAAGCGGTGCAGCGTGTACTCGGTGAAGCTCCAGAAGAACAAGCCGAGCAACGTCGTGCCGAGCACCGCGTACCAACTCTGCAGCGCGAGCGCGCTCCACGCGCACCAGGCGACGATCGGGACGTACATCAGCGCCGGCAGCGCGGGATGCACCTTCGAGAACAGCTCGATGAAGCCGCTCTTGAACATCCGCGCGTTGGTGCGGCGGTAGACGTTGTCGTCCGCCATCGTAGCGATGATCGTGCTTTGGACGTTTTCGGACATCACGTTTCTCCGACCGTGCAGCGTCTGAAACCGCGGCAAGTGTAGCCAGACGGTCGCTGGGCGGGCAAGGCGCCGACTGCGTGCGCGCACGTCGCGAGGGTGCGTATTTCCTTACGCACCTGCGTGTCGAGCGGGCTTCGCGTAGCATCCGCGCCGCATGAAGAACGAGCGGGCGCGGGTGCTGGTGCTGCACGTCGGCGGCACGATCGGCATGGTGCATGGCCACGAAGGCTTTGGACCGAGCGCCGGCTTTCTCGAGGCGTACCTCGACTCGATGCCGGAGCTCGCGCGCGCGGACATGCCCGAGCACACGCTCGCGGTCCTCGATCCGCTGCTCGACTCCGCCGACATGACGCCTGACGACTGGGTGCGCATCGCGCGCGTCATCACGTCGCGCTACGCGGAGTTCGACGGCTTCGTCGTCGTGCACGGCACCGACACGCTCGCGTACACGGCGTCGGCGCTGAGCTTTCTGCTCCCGGGGCTCGGCAAGCCGGTGGTGCTCACCGGCTCGCAGCTCTCGCTCACCGATCCGCGCAGCGATGGGCGCGAGCACCTGGTGACCTCGATCTTGCTCGCTGGCACCACGCGCATCGCCGAGGTGTGCATCTACTTCGCGCAGCGCTTGCTGCGCGGCAACCGCGCGCAGAAGGTACACAACGATCGTTTTGCGGCGTTCGACAGCGGCAATTTTCCGGCGCTCGCGCACGCCGGCACCGTCATCGACGTGCGCCAGGCGCTGGTGATGGAGCCCGGTCGCGGGCTCGCGCAGGTGGAGCTGCCGCGTCGGCCCGAGGTCGCGGCGCTGCGCATCTTTCCGGGGATTCAAGCGCGCATCATCGACAAGGTCGTCGAGGCACCGCTCGAGGGCCTCGTGCTCGAGACGTACGGCGCCGGCAACGCGCCCGCGCGGGACACCGGGCTCCTCGATGCGCTCGAGCGCGCGACGCAGCGCGGCGTCGTCATCGTGAACTGCTCGCAGTGCCACGGCGGGCGCGTGCGTCAGGGGCTCTACCAGACGAGCAGCGCGCTCGCGCGCGTCGGCGTCGTCAGCGGCCACGACATGACGCCGGAGGCCGCGCTGACGAAGCTCTACTGTTTGCTCGCGAGCGGGCTCGACGCGGCCACCGTGCGCATGCAGATGGAGCAAGATCTCGCCGGCGAGCTCACCGTGCCGCGTCGCTGAGCGCCCGGCGACGGTCAGCGCAGCGGCGGATCGCGTCGGGTGATCGCTTGCGCCGGGCCCGCGTCGGGTACGCCGCCGTCGGTCGTCAGGCGATCGATCTCGCCGAGCACGTGCGCGCTCAGGGTCTGCGCGGTGCTCTTCGCGTCGCGACCAAGCTCTTGCGCGGGCTCGGTCGCGGCGATGCGCATCGTGTGCTCGAACAAGGTGCGCTGACCGACGGGCACGAAGAAATAGACGTAGCCCACGCAGGCGAGGCACACGGTCCCGATCACGGTGTCGACGGAGCGCCGGATCATGAGCGCGCAGTCTCGCACGCAGGCCCGCGCGGCCGAAGAAAGCTGCACGTCGTGATCGCGTGACGAGCCAGTGTGCGCGACGCGCGGTGCGCGCGAGGCGTCGCGCGGCGAGCGGGCTGCTACGCTCGGCGCCGATGTCGGTCACCGCGCGCGCCTCGCTCGATCCGCGCCTTCGCGCCGTGGTCGTCGCGCGCCGCCCACTGCTCTACGCCAATGGCGCCGATGACGCGCTCGACCGGCCTGCTCACGTACGCGCGGGCTCGGCGATCGCGCGGCTCGGCCAGCGGCTCGTCGTCGTACAAGACGATGTCTCGTTCGTCGCCGTGCTCTCGCCCGACGGTGCGGTGAGTGCGCTGCCGCTGCCGTACGCGCCCGGCGGCGCGCGGCAATTCGAGAAAGAGCGCGGGAACAAGCAGCACAAGCTCGATCTCGAGGCGTGCGTGACGCTCCCCGACGGACGGCTGCTCGCGCTCGGCTCGGGCTCCACCGAGGTGCGCGAGCGCGTGCTGCTGGCGCGCGTCACGGACGGCGGCGACGCCGCTGCGCAGCTGCTGCTGGTACACGCGCGCGCTCTCTATGCAGCGCTGCGCGCCGAGCGCTCGTTCAGCGGCAGCGAGCTCAACGTCGAAGGCGCGGCGCTGCTTGCGTCGCTCGGCGTGCTGCGTTTCTTTCAACGCGGCAACGGCGCGGCGATCGGCGAGTACGCGCCCGTCGATGCGAGCTGTGATGTCCCGATCGACAGGCTGCTGCGCTATCTCGACGCGCCTGACACGACGCCCGCGCCTGCGCTGCGCGATGTGGTGCGCTGGGAGCTCGGCGCGATCGACGGCACGCGCCTGACGTTCACCGACGCTGCCGCCGACGCGGAGCGCGTGTTTTTCCTCGCGGCCGCCGAAGCCTCGCCGAACGCGTACGACGATGGGCCCGTCGCGGGTGTGGCGCTCGGCGTGACCGATGGGCTCGCCGCCGCGACGCACGCACGCCTCGCGCACCTCACCGACTCGAGCGGCGCGCTCTTTCTCGCCAAGGCCGAGGGACTCGCGCTCGATCCAGACGATGAGAGCCGCGCGTTCGTCGTGCTCGACCTCGACGATCCGGCGCGCCCTTCCGAGCTGTGTACACTCCGCCTCGAAGGGCCCTGGCGAGGTGCGGCGTGATGTCTCTCGTCGCAGCGATTTGAAGGCTCGATGCTGCGCGAACCGCCCCATATGCCCGCGTTCGAGGTCCCGCCGTTCATCCCTGCGCGCGGGCTGCGCTCTCCTCATGCGCAGACGATCTTCGCCAACTTCGCCAGGCCGACGTGGATGCCGCCCGTCATCCGCGAGAGCTGGGACACGCCCGATGGCGATGTGCTCGAGGTGCTGCACCTGCCGGCGCCTCCCGACGCGCCGCACGCATTGTTGCTGCACGGCCTCGAGTCGCGCGCCGACGCCGGCTACATGGCGACGACGCTGCGCACGCTCGGAGACGCGGGGATCGGCGTGTTCTCGCTCGTGTTCCGCTCGTGTGGCTCGGCGCCGAATCGGTTGCCGCGCAGCTATCACGCGGGCGACACCGACGACGCGCTCTACGCGATCGGAC
>Ga0105048_10004823_pt1 | contig 21914 bp, 18 predicted proteins | sample MAT05_FD_78382 | JGI IMG/M metagenome (GOLD analysis project Ga0105048, IMG submission 78382) | Freshwater microbial communities from Lake Fryxell liftoff mats and glacier meltwater in Antarctica - MAT-05 | ecosystem: Environmental > Aquatic > Freshwater > Ice > Liftoff microbial mat | place...
CCATCTCGGGTCGCCCATCCTCCAAGAATCCCGGATGCATCGTTCCTCGTATCCGTGTCAGCAATGCTATTGGCGGTAAGATTGAGACTGCCGCCTGCGTTTACGGTGATTGTATTTAAGCGCAATACCGAAGTGCCCGAGCTCCTGCTGATCATTCCTGCACCTGAAAGGCTCGTTGATACTACGGTTTCTGTATGGGCGGTCGTTCCTGCCAGATCAATCGTGCCGGCAGCGGGACCAAATGTGAGTGAGGCAGCATCCGCTAGTTTTGATACATTCGAGGAATATGAGAGTCGTAATGTGCCACCATTGACGGTCGCGGCTCCTGTGAATGTATTGGCGGTAGTATTACTGAGGGTAACCATTCCCGTTCCATCCTTAGTGAATGTACCAGATCCAGTAGATATGATTTTACCGATGGTAATATCGCCCGCACCGCCAAGAATGAGATTACGATTCGTTCCAGTAATGGAGTTAGCGCTGCCGGCAGCTGAGGGGGTAAGCGTAAGGGTTCCTAAATCCGAATTTATCCTTGTCGTGCCAGTAAGCGTAATGGTGTCGTTGTAATTGTTATTCCCAGAAATATTACGCAAGGCTCCCCCGTTATTGATCCCCGTTCCATTCAATGACAGCGTCTCACCGGCCGCTACAGTAATACTGTTTTGCATTTCGAGCGCTCCTCCACTTGCTACCACTGTGTTGCCGGTCGTGGTTCCTAGCGCCGTGTTGCTTTGAATATTTAAAACACCGGCATTGATCGTGACTGTACCGGTATATGCATTAGTTCCCAAAATTGTTAATGTTCCTGTCCCATTTTTAACAATATCACCACCACCACCTGTATCGATCCCAGCACCGGCGAAAGTGACATCGCCTGCTCCATCAATCGTGAGTTGGCACTGATACCAGTCCACCGTTCCCCCAATATAAAGATGCCCTCCTGTCACGGTGGTGAAAGTGACGAAATAGGACTTCACACCGAACCGCAGTGGAGCGTTAATGGTTTGAAGAATGGTGCTGTTATTGACAATCCCCACCTCGAAAAATAGCTGGCTACCTCCTATGACAAACGCCCCTGCGGTAGGGCTAAAAGACAAAGTATCAATATTCCAGTTGGTATCGATATTGGGAGTCAGTCGTGATGTACCATCAAAAACCGGATTTGCCGTGCCTAGAGTTGGAAAAGTATTCAACGGACTCACCCCTCCCACCCAGTTTTGCCCAGTGCTCCAGTTATCATCCGCTCCCAAACCACTCCACCCCTGCCCTTGAACCAACCCTGTCGCCATCAAACAGCAGACTCCCACTACACCACAACATCCATATCTCACTCTATCCCCAAGGATATTGAACCTTTTGCGAGCGCCCCTCAGAGGAACGTGATTTGAGCTTTCTGAATGCATTATAAAATTATTTACACGTGAATGTGCAGACCCCGCCAAGCGATAATCATGCGAGTTGCCACACGAAAACAAAAAAATTTATCAAAGTGATTAAAGTAAATGCTGCCTCGCCGGTACATTTCATTGGGAAACTTTGCACCCATCACGATGGTTGCCTTCCATCGGAAGGTGCGGCAGCATCACCGCCTTTATTAAGACTACATCTCATTATGAAACTCATTCGCATCTCCATCATCACGTGCATCCTCGCTGTCTCCGCTTTTGCCGACGGCAAACTGGTTTCTACAGCCGACACCACAAAAAGCCTCTTGGAACGCCTCAATGGTCAGCGTGTTGAACTCCGCCTGAAATCCGGCGAGAAAATAGCAGGAAAAGTGGAGATCGTTGGGGATAAGCTCGTGCATCTCTCTGCGCTCGCAGGAATGGAGCTCTTTGAAGCTGCGGTTGTTTTGGACGATGTCAGTGCGGTCGTTGTGCGCGCACCTGTCGCCGCGAAATAAGCCCGATTTCAGGAAATGGCCGCCAGTGCGTCGCAAACCGTGGATTGGAAGAAGATTCGCGCAGAATTTCCCATTCTGCATCAAACCGTAAATGGGAAGCCGCTCATTTATTTCGATAACGCAGCCAGCTCACAAAAGCCGGTGGCGGTGATTGATGCGCTGCAAAAATACTACGAGCGAGACAACGCCAATGTGCATCGCGGCCTGCACGAACTCAGCTCACGCGCGACAGACGCCTATGAAGGCGCGCGGGTGAAAATCGCGGCCTATCTTGGCGCAGCACAGCCGGAGGAGATCATTTTCACACGCGGCACGACGGAGGGAATCAATCTCGTTGTAAATACATGGGCAGATCAGAACGTGCAGAAAGGTGATGTAATCCTGCTCACCGAGATCGAGCACCACAGCAATCTCGTCCCGTGGCAGATGTTTGCCGGACGCCGTGGCGCGCAGCTGCGATTTGTGCCGGTGACAGACGATGGCACGCTTGCGCTGGACGATCTCCCCAAGCTACTCGAAGGCGTAAAGGTGTTTGCATTCACGCATATCTCCAACTCGCTCGGAACCATCAATCCAGTGAAGGAAATGTGCGCCGCCGCACGCAAAGCGGGAGCGATCAGTGTGGTGGATGGCGCGCAATCCGCCGGACATCTCCCGGTGAATGTCCACGAGATCGGCTGCGATTTCTACGCGTTCTCCGGTCACAAAATGTGCGCTCCTACTGGGATCGGCGCATTGTATGGTCGCATGGAACTGCTAGCAGCAATGCCTCCATGGCATGGCGGGGGTGAAATGATCGTGAGCGTGAATTACGAGCGGGCGACTTTCAAACAGCCACCGTGTAAGTTTGAAGCCGGGACGCCCAACATCGCTGATGCGGTCGGGCTTGGTGCCGCAGTGGATTACCTGGAACAAATCGGCCGTGCGGAAATTTTCAAGCACGACTACCAGCTTGCGTCCTACGCTATCGACAAGCTTTCCGAAATTCCCGGGATGCGAATCCTCGGACCCAAAGGCGAACGCGGCTCGCTCGTGAGTTTCCATGCAGAATGGGCGCACCCGCACGATCTCACGACGTATGCAAATGAGCACGGGCTCGCGTTGCGCGGCGGCCATCACTGCAACCAGCCACTCATGCGCAAGCTCAAGCTTCCCGGCACCACACGCGCCAGCTTCTATTTCTACAACACACAGGAGGAAGTGGACACGACGGTAGATATTCTAGTGAAAGCGCAGCAATTCTTTTCCCGATGAACGAAGAACTCGAAGAGCTGTATCAACAGGTGATCCTCGATCACTCCAAGCGTCCGCGTAATTTCGGGGAGCTCACGGACGCAGTGCATGTGCATGGCGACAATCCATCCTGCGGTGACGAAATCACCCTGCACGTGAAGTTTGGCGATGACGGCCAGGTCTTAGATTTGAAGTTCACCGGCACCGGTTGCGCGATCAGCCAGGCGTCGGCGTCCCTCATGACTCTGAAGCTAAAAGGCAAACCCCGCACAGAAGCCGAGCACATGCTGCGGATCTTTCACAAGCTCGTCACCAGCGAGGAGGAGACGGATACAAAAGGGCTGGGCGATTTGATCCTGCTAAAAGGCGTCCGCAAATTTCCCCAACGCGTGAAATGCGCCATGCTCGCGTGGCGCGCATTCGAACAGGCGCTCAGTGAGCGCGATGGTGAGGTGAGCACGGAAAAGGAAGAGATGTAAGAGCTAATAGACTGTTGAAATACACAGCGACGCATTTCGCTGGGGCACAATCTTATTCTTTGTCTTGCTCTTGATCTTACTCCAAGCGGGCGTTTTCAGAGTAAGATCAAGAGCAAGACAAATAGTAAGAACCTTCGGTTTCATTCATCCAAACCATATCCAAAGTTTTTCAACAGGCTTCTAAACATTCAGCCTCAATCCATCGGCACCGTATCGGCTGCTTTCGCGGCTTCCACGTAGAATACTTCACACGCGCCATTCCCAGTGTCATCGCGCTGCAGCGAGGAATTCCAGAATCCCTTACCGTCCGGGGTCCGCGCTTTGACCAAATAGCCCATCATCGTCACGATCTGGCCAGTTCGTAGCGAGCCAATGACTTTCTTCACGTCTGCGTTTGCGGAGATAATATGATTGTTCGCCGCGCTGCGCATGATCTCCCCTTCTGGAATCGCAGGTTGATTGCTCCACTCATAAAAAAAGAACCGGTTTCCCATCGTGATTTCAAACTGATCGAGCACCGCCTGATCGCTCATCCTTCCCCATCCGACAGCCACATCCACCGGCACCACATCCGAGCCGAAACCGGAGTGATACCGTTTCGTTCCCAGCACCCGCGCCCGGATTCCGTATTTGGCAACGGCAGTCAGCTTCCAGCCTTCCACATCCGGAAGCGGCTTGGGTGGAATATCCTCCTGTCGCGGGCTCACATTGATCAAAACCCCGGGCGGATGCCGGATCACCCGCCACGGCCAGTAATAATAAGCCGCCGCAAGAATCCCGCAGAAGACCAGTAACTTGATGAATCCTTTGATTTTCACACGTAAGGCGAAGCAGTAACGGTGCTAGTAGACAATTTCTAAATATTACGCTGAATCGTAATTCAACCACGGGCCGAGCCAGCGTTCGGCTTCCGTGAGCGGGATGGATTTGCGGACGGCGTAATCCTCAAGCTGATCTTTGCCAAGCTTACCGACGGCAAAATAACCGGAGTCGGGATGGCCAAAGTAAAAGCCGCTCACACTGCTTCCCGGCCACATCGCGAATGATTCCGTAAGCTGAATCCCCGTCGCCTTCTCCGCGTCTAGCAACTTCCAAAGCGTGCCTTTTTCGGTGTGATCGGGACACGCCGGATAGCCCGGTGCCGGACGAATACCCCGATACTCCTCCTTGATCATCTGTTCGCTCGTGAGCTTTTCGGTTTTGCCGTAGCCCCATTCACGACGGGCGCGTTCGTGAAGACATTCGGCAAACGCCTCAGCGAGACGGTCTGCCACTGCCTCGGCCATGATCGCGTTGTAGTCGTCATGATCGGCCTTGAATTTTTCCACCAACTCATCGAGCCCGATTCCCGTCGTCACTGCAAATCCTCCGATGTGATCACGCACCTTGCCATCAGACGATTTACCATCGAGAGAAGCCAGTTTCGCATCTACAGGCGCGACAAAGTCCGCGAGACAGCGGTATGGATTCGCATTCGTCTTCTCCACCTGCTGACGCAGGAAATGTAAACGCGTCTGCTCGATCGTCCGCGATTCATCGGCCCAAACGATGACATCATCTCCAGTGCTGTTTGCTGGGAAGAAGCCATAAACGGCGCGCGCGCGGATCAGTTTCTCTGCGATGATCTTGTCGAGAAGCTGATTGGCGTCTTCAAAAATTTTACGCGCCTGTTCCCCATAACGCTCGTGCTCCAAAATAGACGGATACACGCCGCGCAATTCCCACGTATGAAAGAACGGCGACCAGTCAATGTAGTCACGCAGCACAGCAAGCGGGAAATCTTCCAAGGTGCGAACGCCGGTAAACTCGGGTGCCGTCATATCCTGTGCTGCAAGCGCCCAGGGGGAACGTTTATCCCGGGCCGCCTCGATCGAAACGAGCTTTGCCGCCGCACCGCTGTGTTGATCGCGAAGCTTCTGCTGCTCTTCCTTATTCTTTGTTTCAAAAGCCGGCTTCTGCTCTGCGGAAAGTAGGGCGCTCACCACAGGCACAGCGCGGCTGGCATCGAGCACGTGCACAACGGTTCCAGAAAAATGCGGCGCAATTTTCACCGCCGTATGCGGTCGGCTGGTCGTGGCGCCACCGATCAAAAGCGGGAGCTTGATATTCAAACGCTCCATCTCCCGGGCGACATGCGCCATCTCGTCGAGCGACGGGGTGATCAATCCGCTCAAGCCAATCACATCCACGTTGTGTTTCTTCGCCTCCTCCAAAATCCGGTCGCAAGGAACCATCACGCCGAGATCGATCACCTCGTAGTTATTACAACCGAGCACCACACCGACGATATTCTTGCCGATGTCGTGCACATCACCCTTCACCGTGGCCATCAGCACTTTGCCTTGTGCCTTGGATTCCTGTCCTGCGGCGGCAGCGGCTGCCTTTTCGGCTTCCATGAAGGGAAACAGATACGCGACGGCTTTCTTCATCACGCGCGCGCTCTTCACAACCTGCGGTAAAAACATCTGGCCTTCGCCGAAGAGATCACCCACGACATTCATTCCAGCCATCAGCGGACCTTCGATGACAAGCAGCGGACGCCCATATTTCTGGCGCGCCTCCTCGGTATCTGTGTCGATGAATTCGACGATGCCTTTGACCAACGCATGCGACAGACGCTTCTCCACCGTCCCCTTTCTCCATTCGGCGTCCACTTTCCCGGCTGTGCCGCCGGTCTTTTCGCCTTTTACCTTTTCGCCGAACGCGACAAGTCGCTCCGTGGAATCCGGACGACGATTCAGCAAAACGTCTTCCACCAACTCCAACAGCTCTTTTGGAATATCGGAGTAAACAGTAAGCATTCCGGCGTTCACAATCCCCATGTCGAGACCGGCCTTGATCGCGTGAAACAGAAATGCCGAGTGCATCGCCTCGCGAACGTGATTATTGCCACGGAAAGAGAACGAGATGTTTGAAACGCCGCCGCTCACTTTTGCATACGGCAGATTCTTTTTGATCCATTCCGTCGCGCGAATGAAATCCACGGCGTAATTGTTGTGCTCTTCCAGACCGGTGCCAACCGTGAGGATGTTTGGATCGAAAATGATGTCCTGCGGCGGGAAACCGACTTTATCGACAAGGAGACGATAGCTGCGCTCGCAGATCTCGATGCGTCGTTCATACGAATCCGCCTGTCCTTTTTCATCAAACGCCATCACCACGGTGGCCGCTCCATAGCGCCGGATTAAACGACCGTATTTCAAAAACGCCTCTTCGCCTTCCTTGAGCGAGATGGAGTTCACGACGCCTTTGCCTTGCAGACATTTCAACCCAGCTTCGATCACACTCCACTTTGACGAATCCACCATCACCGGAACCTTCGCGATCTCCGGTTCGGTCATGATGTAATTCAAAAATTTCGCCATCGCTGCCGCCCCATCGAGCATCCCCTCGTCCATGTTCACATCAATGATCTGCGCGCCACTTTCCACCTGCTGACGGGCAACACTCACCGCTTCCTCGTGGTTTCCACTCAGAATCAACTTCGCGAACTTCGGCGATCCCGTGACGTTTGTCCGCTCGCCGATATTGATGAAATTTGTCTCCGGCGTGAGGGTGAGCGCATCAATGCCGCTCAGGCGAAAATACGGCTCGACCGTCGGCACCTTGCGCGGCGCGACACCTTTTACGGCTTCAGAAATTTTCGCGATGTGCGGCGGCGTGGTTCCGCAGCAGCCGCCGACAATATTATACATCCCCTTCTCGCCCCACTCACGCAACTGTGGCGCGAGCGTCTCGGGCGTCTCAGGGAAGCCTGTCGGCAATAAAGGATTCGGCAGTCCGGCATTGGGATAAACGCTCACGTAGATCGGCACCAGACGCGACAGCTCTTCGATCAACGGACGCATCTCTTCCGGACCCAGCGCACAATTCATCCCCACGCTGAGCAGCGGCACGTTTGAGATCGAATTCCAGAATGCCTCCACGGTTTGACCAGTCACCCCGCGCGTCCCGCCTTTTTGGATAAACGTCACAGACGCCATCAGTGGAATTTGGGATTTCGGATTGGCGATTGCGGATTGCGAAGCGGCTTCGCCGTAAGGGACAGGTTGCAGACCGCGCTCGTCGAAGACTTCGCCGATGGCAAAGAAGGCGGCTTTAGCGTTGAGCGTATCGAAGATCGTCTCCACCAGCAGGATGTCCGCGCCGCCGTCAAGGAGCGCACACGCTTGCTCTTTATAAGCCTTCACGAGTTCGTCCCAAGTCGTGCCGCGTGCCGAGGCGTCGTTGACGTCGGTGGAAATGGACGATGTCTTCGTGGTTGGCCCGATCGCGCCTGCAACAAAACATTTCCGTCCCGGCTGCGCCGCCATCACGCTATCCGCCGCGCGTCGCGCGCATTCCGCGCCGGTGCGGGAGAGCTCATACGCGAACGACTCCATCCCGTAATCCGCCAATGAGATAAACTGCCCGTTAAAAGTATTCGTCTCGGCGATATCGGCTCCGGCTTCAAAATAACGGCGATGGATTTCCTCGATGATCTGCGGCTGAGTGATGTTCAGCAGCTCGTTGTTCCCCTTGAGATAATTGATCTCCTTGCCGTGGACATCCTTTCCCTTCCAATCCTTAAATCGCTCCCCGCGAAACTGCTCTTCAGTAAGCTGGTACTGCTGGATCGTTGTCCCCATCGCCCCGTCGATAATGACGATACGTTGAGAGAGCAGTTCGGCGAGTGGATGACTGGACATGGAGACAAAATAAGGAAAACAGAAGAAGGATCAAGAATACAAATAGACGCATCATGATGCGGTGATGGATTAAAATTACACCTAACCGCCCCATCAGACCTTCTTCCTTATTCCCTCCTCCTTCTTCCTTATTCCTTCCTCCCTCTTCCTTTTCTAAACCTTCACACGCTCAAGCTGTGCACCCAGATGATTCAGCTTCTCGTCAATGGATTCGTAGCCCCGATCTATATGGTACACGCGGTTCACCTCCGTGATTCCCTCGGCTTGCAGTCCGGCCAGCACCAGCGCCGCGCTCGCGCGCAGATCGCTCGCCATCACCGGCGCGCCGCTCAGACGCTCGACGCCATGAATCACCGCCGTCGTGTCTTCGATCGAAATATCCGCTCCCATCCGCTTGAGCTCGCTGACGTGCATGAAGCGTTGCGGGAAAACGGTCTCCTTGATCCGGCTCGTTCCGGCGGTTTTGCAAAGAAGCGCGCACATTTGCGCCTGCATGTCGGTGGGAAAACCAGGGTAAGGTTCGGTCACCAGTTCCAGCGGTTTAGGCGAACCATTGCCCAGCACGCGGACGGTATCGGCGGTTGTCTCAACAGTGTAGCCGCTGTTGCGGACGGCTTCGATCACGGAGCCGAGATGCTCGGCGTTCACGCGCCGAAGCGTCACGTCGCCGCCCATCATTGCACCCGCGACTAAAAATGTCCCCGCCTCGATACGGTCGGGAATCACCGTGTGTTCAGTCCCGTGCAATTCCTTAACGCCTTCGATCTCAATGCGTGTCGTCCCGGCTCCAGAAATTTTTGCGCCCATTTTATTGAGGAAATTCGCAAGATCCACGACTTCAGGTTCGGCGGCGGCGTCCTCAATCACGGTCACGCCATTTGCCAGCACGGCTGCCATCATCACATTGTCCGTTCCAAGCACCGTCGGCCCCAGCTTGCCTTTCAAGCTCATTGTCCCGCCTCTCAGTTCCGCAGCGAACACTTTTACATTGCCCGATTCGATCCGATGCATCGCCCCCAACGCCTCGAAGCCTTTGAGATGGAGATCAATCGGACGATCTCCGATCACGCATCCACCAGGAAGCGAAACGGTCGCCTCTTTTTCGCGTCCGAGCAACGGCCCCAGCACACAGACCGACGCACGCATCTTGCGAACGATCTCATACGGCGCTGTCGTCTTCACGGTTTCCGCCGCGATCTTCACCGTCCCGCTCGCCCGCTCCACCGACGCGCCGAGATGCGAAAGAATCTGCAGCATGTAATGAATATCCGAGAGATCGGGAACATTGTAGATCGTGCAGGTATCCTTCGTGAGAAGGGTCGCCGCGAGAATCGGCAGCGCGCTGTTCTTGCTGCCGGAAATGCGCACCATGCCGTGAAGTTTATGACCGCCGTGAACGAGAATTTTATCCATGATCTAAAAAAGCGCCGTCTTGCTAATAGCTACAGCCTGCGGTGTCGCGAAAATTATGAGGGAAGGCTCATTTTTCAGGGAGGTTGGGACGGTGCTTTATAAGTCCTATAGGACATATAGGCCCTATAAAACGCCGCCCTACTTCGCTGGTTTCTCGCCACCACCAAACACCACCCGAAACCCTTGATTGGAAAGCGAGCCGCGCCTGGTCATCTGGCCGATGTCCACGAGATTGAAGGCGCTACACGTCCCTTTCGAGCACCACCACGAGCCGCCGCGCCCGGCGATCGTGGAGCGCATACGCCCTGTTTCCCCCTTCGGAAGATCTGAGCAGTATTCAAAGACATTCCCGATGACATCATAGAGCCCCCACGCATTGGGCGCATAGCTGCGAACCGGTGCGGTGTATATAAACCGGTCGGCATCCGTCTCCTTTTTGTGCGTCTTGCCGTTCCAGATATTGGCGCGACCAGCGATAAACTTGTCTCCCCACGGCCATTTGCTTTGCACCCCGGCACGGGCGGCAATCTCCCATTCGTCGAGCGTCGGCAGACGCCCTCCCACCCATTTGCAATAAGCCTCGGCATCCGCACCGCTGATCTGAGTCACCGGATGTTCAAGCATCTCCTCCGCCTTGAAACCATCCGCACCCATCGGTTGACGCCAATTCGCATCTTCTTTAGTCACCCAAGCCCAATCCGCCATTCCCTCGCGAAACACCTTCGCGTTCTTTAGTCGCTCCGCATCCGTGACATAACCCGTCTCTTTCACAAAAACCACAAACTGCGCATTCGTCGTCTCTGTGTCTGAAATCTTGAAGGTATGGAGCTTCACCACATGCAGTGGATTCCTCGCATGGTCTTTCTCGCCCAAAGTAAACTCCCCCGCCGCGACTGGTACCAGCTTGTGCCCATTCGGCCCGTCTTCTTTTTTGGAAGCCCCATAGCTAAACGCCATTCCGAACAGCGTGAGCGCCACCACGATCCGCGCTATCGGCGAGTGCCCAAAAGCAAAGCGCCCCGATTTCCTATTCGTCCCCTTCCTTATCATTCCGTGTATTCCGTGGACAAGCATCTCACCGTTATTGCGGTGGCAGCGCGTCGTTCACTTTCCAATCCTCCGGCGGAACATCTTTGGTAAACGCCTTCGCCCAGCCGCGAATCTGCTCACGCACCTCGCGCGAGAACGGAACCTCCGGCTGCTTTTCCATGTAGCCAAGCGGGATTTTGGTTATGAGATCGAACTTCACCCAATCATCCCCCTTCGCTTTCGCATCCGCCGGTGTTTTGATGTCACGGAGATCCTCCTGCTTCGCACGCTCTTTGATCGCCTTCACGTAGGTCTTTTCAAAATCTGAATCGAGCAGCGGCTGATAGTGCTGACGGCGCAGCAGTTGAAGCATCACCGAAAGCAGCTCCCGCTGAAAAACCCGTCCTTTGAGAAACTCCTCGTCGCGAGGTTTCAGCTTTTTGTCTCCCTGCGGTGGAGTCAGAAATCCGTCCACCAACACTTGGGGAGGAGCGACGTTTGGGTCCGCGTCAGCAGCCGCGAGCAGGCTGCGCATTTGCTCTTCCAGACGCAACAGCTCGGGTAGTGTCTCCACCGCGTCCAGGCCAACAATGATCTCGAAAAGCAGTCCGCTCAAATAGCGTGGTGAAACTCCGGAGCTTTCCAGCTTGTCACTTTCTCCATCCTTTATTTCTGCAAACTGCATCCCTTCTACTGGTGGCGCGGGTTTGCTTAAATCGAGCGCCGCTAGGCGTTGCACCAGTGCCGACACGACTTCTGCACGTCGGTCGCGCAGCTCGGCAAAATCATCTTCCGAAACATGAACCTCGCGGGTGAGCACCAGACTGTAAACCGGCAGCGGCACTTTCACACTTAGAGGAGGCGGGATGTCGCACATCTGACTGTAACTACCGGGGCTGGTAATCACGCGATCAATCAAAGCATTGGCACTGGGCTGTTTTGTGTCGTCGGAAAACGCATGGACAACAACCGCAGAGACAAGAAGGGCGAGGAATGCGCGAATCATGCGGGCGAAGCTGGCTGAAGCCACGGGAGTCGGCAAGCCCAGCCTTGGCCACGACGATGCAAATGTGGTCCACGAAAGACACAAAAGGCACGAAAGGTTTAAACCACAGACCGATGCAGAGCTGTCCACGGAATACGCGGAACGGCACGGAAAAAGAACAAGATGCAAAACCGGTGGAGTGGATCGGAAGCGCTACAGTTTCGACCAAGAAGGAACGGAGGTTACCCGACCCGGCGAAGCCGGAACCAAATGGGGAGCGCACGCGACCCCGCGTGCAGTTTTTGACGACCCGCCAAAAACTTCTAAAATACAATGCGAAGCATCACGCCGTTGGAGAGATGGAGGCTACGCCTTATGATTTAGAAGTTTTCGGCGAGTCGCCGAAAACTGCCTACGGGGTCGCTTTCTCGCCCGCCCTCCTTACCTCCACTATTCCCTTCCTCCTCCTCGGCGCTCCCCATGCAGACGCTTCGCGTGCGCAAACATCGTCGAAAACATGTTCGTTGTTATCCAGTCAGGTACTAAATCCATGAATAAGATCCGCGAAACACGCAGAACACGCGGAAGGAAAACAATTTAAAGCCAGGGTGCAACGCACCGATTGAGCGAACGACCACCTTATCAGAAGTGCCTTTATTTTCGCGTGTTCTGCGTGTTTCGCGGACTCTAATGCGGTTTCTAGGATTCGTCAGAAGTGTAATTTCTTCTGTGTCATTCCGTGTATTCCATGGACCCAATTTTTGTGCCTTTCGTGCTTTTCGTGGACAAACCAAGACTGGCTGGCATTTCCCATTTGTTTCCTCCACCTTCCGTGGCTTGCAAACCACCAGACCCGATCATTACGCCACGCTCGGACTCGACCGCCGCTGCACCACCGCGCAGATTCGCGCTGCGTATCGTCTGCTGGTGAAACGGCATCATCCCGATGTAAACCCCGACTCCCCGGATGCCACAGAACGCGCCTGGGAGCTGAATGCCGCGCATGAAATCCTGAGTGATCCCGAACAGCGGCGCGCTTACGACCGGGAACTGGAAGCCGAAAAGCCGAAGGCCGGTCCGCAACGCTCCGGTAGGATCGAGCGAAACCTCGCTCAAGACGTCCGTCTTAGAATCGAAGACTTCCTTCGCGGCACCACGCTTGAAGTGCGCGTCAACGATCCCGCCAATCCGCACGGGATGGAAATCTATCCGCTTGTAGTTCCGCCGGACACCGTGCCGGACTCCCGCTTTCGCATCCCGCGCTCAGGGGTTTTTACCGGCGGCTTTGTAGCCGTGCGTCTGCGCATACAGCCAGGCGCTCGCTTTAAGCCACGCGGCTCAGATTTGCGCTGCGATTTACGCATCAGCGCCCAGCGTGCAACCAAAGGCGGCATGGAAATGATCACCAGCGCAACCGGTTCGCCGTTGCGTGTGCAAATCCCGGCAGGTATTGGCCGGGGCGAGATTGTGCGCATCCCCGGTGAAGGCCTACCCAAGCGCGGCGAAAGGCGCGGTGATCTACTGGTGAAGATCACCTATCGCCCCGAAGTGCGCGTCGTCCGCGCAGGCGGACGCGACTGGTGAGTTGCAGAGATCAGACCGATCTGCCTAATGCAAAACGCTATTCGCTATCTGGCTTATCATTGCAAAATGCATGACAGGTTTTCGCAAGCACATCTCTGGCGACCATACGCGCCGTCCTTTACCAATTAACTGATTCGTTTGTTTTGTAATGAGCAGAAACCCGGAGGGTTTATGGGACCGTAACCGGAGGGTAGCAACCCCAGGAAAAGGCAAAATAAGCATGTACGCCGAAGGTGTGCTGCACGGGTTTTGTCCACCACCCCTGCCGGGGTGAAAGTCTTTATCCATCTTTATCCCCGGGTGCTACCCGGGGATACGGTCCGTCAAACCCTCCGGGTTTTCTTTCACTCTGCATCTACTCTTTTTCTCACTACTTCCAGTCACACCCGGCTCGAAGGGCACATGAAGTTACCATTTGACTGTTGAGGAGCCACGACGGCAGGCTCCACTTCTTTGAAGCCGACGCTTTTGGCTCGGACTAACCCTTAAAACCCCATGCAAACCATCATTATCGGCCACAAGAATCCTGATATGGATTCGATTTGCGCGGCCATTGGTTATGCGGAACTCAAGCGTTTACAAGGCTGGCAGGATGTGGTGGCCGGACGCGCAGGCGCAACGAATCCGAGAATTGATTTTGTGCTGAATCGTTATGGGATGGAATCGCCACAGCTTTTTACCGATCTCTCACCTCGGGTGCAGGACGTCATGCAGTCGAATGTCGTAAGCGTTCACGCCGACACGCCGATTTACGATGCCGTGCAACTCATCGACCGACGCCGTTTGCGCGGGCTTCCGGTGGTAGACGATAAACACCGCTGTCTCGGACTGCTGAGTGCTTTTAAAATCACGCATCATCTTTTCCCACCACGCGAGGAAGTGGGGGCAACCCGCACGGTGGTTGCCTCACTGGCGGATATTTCCCGGACCATTGGCGGCCAGCTTGTTTGCGGGGAGTTGAAAAGTGATCCGCAGGAATACTTTCTCATGGCTGGCGCAACGCGTCAGGACAGTTTTGGCCAGCGCATTACGAAATATCAGGCCGATGGGAAAAACGTGGTCGTCTTTGTAGGAGACCGGACACAAATCCAAAGGATCGCAATCGAGCATCGCGTGGGAGCGATTGTAGTGACCGGAGGTGCGGTGATCGAGCCGGATATAGAAATTGCCGCACGCACAAATGGCGTCACGCTTATGACGGCGCCTGCCGACACAGCAACGACCGTTTTGCTCACTCGTGGTGCCGCCCATGCGAGGCAGATGCTGGAGACCGATTTCCTGGCTTTTCAAGGAGAAGCCCGTCTTTCGGAGGCACGACAGAAGGCGGCGGACAGCAGCGCGTTTGTTTTTCCAGTGTTGGATGAACACGGGGTGCTATGTGGTATTTTGTCCAAGTCAGACTTCATCAAAAAAATCCCCCGCCAGCTCATCCTCGTGGATCATAACGAGCTCGATCAAGCCGTGCGTGGTGCGGATCAGTTGCCGATCATCGAGATTTTGGATCACCATCGTCTTGGCGGATTTACCAGCGCGACCCCGCTTTTATTTTGGAATAATCCCGTTGGCAGCACCTCGACTATTGTCTCCCAAGCGTATCTCCAGGCGAATATCCCAATTCCAAAGGCAGTGGCCGGCGTGCTCATGGCGGGGCTTATTTCCGATACACTCAATCTGAACAGCCCCACGACCACCGAGACCGATACGCTCATTCTCCGGCATCTCGAAAAGATCGCCGGTGTGGATGCCACCGCATTTGCTGGTGAGCTTTTCAGCGTCGGCAGTCCGCTGCTTACGCTCTCCGCAGAGGATGCAATCAATGCCGACTCCAAGCCTTACACGGAGAACGATCACCGTTTCGTGGTCGCCCAGATCGAGGAACTCACTTTCGCGCATTTGGAGAAAAAGCGCGACGCACTTTTGCAGGCACTGGAAGCGCAGCGCAAAAAAGAAAGCCAGCTTTTCAGCGCATTACTGGTTACGGACATCACCACGCACAGTTCGTTGCTGCTGGTCTGCGGCGATGAGCGTTTCTTGGATCAAATTGATTATCCGGTCGTCCAGCCACGTTCGATCTGGCAACTGGACGGTGTCGTCTCCCGCAAGAAACAGCTTCTACCTTATCTCATCGAGTGCTTGGCAAAAATGCCGGAGAGGTAATTTTTCAATTTAGATTATTAAGGGATGAATGGAAGCGGTCCCAAGCCATCGCTTCCGCACCGAACCCAAAAACACTCTAGTGCCGCCTCACTTCGGAGCGGTCTGCAATTTATAATGCAGACTGAGCGTCCGGTAGATTTGGTCCGGTTCGCGCGCTGCAGCGGCAAAATAAATGATCTCCACCGCCACGTTGTTTTTGTTCCATTTGTAACCCACGAGCGTCTGGGTGGCCTGACCATCCGGCGTCGGCGCGGTATTACGCACTAGTTGCTGACTCGGACCATACAGTCGCTCCAACAGACGCCGCTTTTCACCAAGACATTTACCGTAATCCTCTTCCGTCCAGCCTTCCTGTTCATATTGAAGCTCCACCTCCACAAGCTGCTGTTCCGAGGAATAAAAGATCACGCGTTTGAGTTCAGGAGGTTTCGGTGCCTTGGGATCTTTTGCATCAGGCTTGCGAAATCCGGTTACGGTGAGCGCATCACGCCCTTCAACCAACCGCCGTTCAATAATCCCCAGCTTGGCCGCCTTAATTTTCGCCTCCAGGCGTTCTGACGACTCATTCCACATGAGGTTAAATGGCGGCTTAATCTCCGACTCCTGGGCAGGCGCGGCCTTTTCATTCTTGGCGGCAAGCTGCGACTGCTGCACTGCCAGCAAGCATGTAATGAAAGCCAAAATCGGTAACTTCATGACTCGATACAAAGCCATTTTAAGAGAAAGGACGAATCAATTTTACTGAACGAGCGGCATAGAAAGCAGGGGCGGAAATTAACCGCAAATAACGCGGATCGCGCGGATATAGACGATTGCGACAGGTGACGACTGCCGCCCTCTATCAACCATCAACTATCATCCATCCTCTATAGTTGCAGCACCCGCGTGGCATCCGGGCTCTCCACCCAGTCGAGGTGAGTCGTGGTGATAATCGCCTGCGCGTCCTGAGGAAGCGCGGCAAGTAGGGCGTTGCGCCTGTGGATATCGAGCTCCCCGAATATGTCATCCATCAAGAGCAACGGCGGATTTCCAAAACGCCGTTCAATCAGACGGGCTGCACCGAGCTTGAGCGCAAGCACCAGCGAACGTTGCTGCCCTTCCGAGGCGTCGTCGGTTGATATTCCATTGAGCGAAAAGCGGACATCATCGCGATGCGTACCCACTGTGGTCTGACGCAACCGCAGGTCCTCATCGCGCGCCAGTTCGAGCGCCTTTGTGAAATCACCATGGTCTCCTGGTTGAAAATCCAGCTGTAGATTTTCCCGCTGCAAACTCAGTAATTGCTGTTCTGCCGCCGCATCGCGCCCCAACTCCAACAGTAAATCCCGGCGTGCAGCGCTCACGTAGTCGCCATGCCGCAGCAGCGGTTCGTCGAATGCCGCGATCTCGCGCGCCGGACGACGCTCTTTTAATAAATGATTCCGCGAACGCAGGCTGTATTCATAAGCGCGCAACTCCGTGCGATAAACGGGATCGAGTTGCATGGCGGTGAAGTCCAGAAAGCGGCGGCGCTTCTCCGCGCCGCCACGCACCAGCTCAATATCGTCATTTCCAAACCACACCACACGACCGATCTCCAGCCACTCCTTGGCCTTTTTTTGCTCCACGGCATCAAGCGCTAGTTTCTTGCGCTCCTTGCTGTAGTAAAACTGAAGATGACGTCCGTTATAATGACCATCGGTCACAAACCCGCGCTTCTCATATTTCAACACACGCGACAGCGAGGCTACACGCGGTGATTGCAAACGGAGCAGCACGCAAGCGGACTCAAGAAGCGAGGTCTTGCCGCGCGCGTTCGGGCCGACAATGAAATTCAGCCCGGGCTGAAAGCGCAGTTCAAATTGATCAAAACAGCGAAAATCCCGGATTTTGAGCGTCGATAACACGGCAGGACGGCGGAGCTAGGTCGCAGGCTTTTCCGCGCTCCATGCGCCCAGCTTCTCGATCCATTCCTTCTCAAAAGCGCGCGACGTTTTTTGAATCAACGTGAATGGCTGCGGTAATTTTTCCTTCCCTTTACCTGGAGTGAGTTCGAGCGCATCCGCAATCTTCTGGCTCGCGATCCGGAGCCCCTTGGTATCACGAAAAATCCGGGTAAGAACCGCTGCGGGAAAAACCGCTTTTTCCTCAAGACTCACACTGATCGTTACGCCACACAGTTTGTAAAGAATCCATGCCACGAGAAACTCCCGCGAGCTGGCGGCATGCAGGTGACGAATCCCATCACGTTTGATCCACTGCCGCAGATAAAGCGCATAACGCGCGTGCTGAAGAAAAGTCTCACTCGCAAGCTTCTGTCCAAATTCTCCGCGCCACGTCTCGATCTGTCTCGCGAGCGCCCGCTCTTGCTGCCATTCGCCTTCGATCACCATCCCATCGGGCACAAAATCCAGATGCGGCAGCGTCTTTCTCCAGGTATTGGGAGCTTCCACCGCCGCCGAATGCACCGCATACGCACGACAGTTGGGAAACGCCTCCCCAAGCTGACGCAGTTCTGTCTCGTGGCGCTCCGCTGTCGGCCACTCGTGAATCAGAAAAGCAATTCCAGCCTCTCGTTTCGGCGCGGGCTCCGCTGGTTTTATAAACTTCTCATACTGTGCATGCAAAATACGCACCGTGTTATCCACTGCAAATTCCTCACAAAGTCGTCTCTGTCCCGCGAGACCAAACTGCACCCGCATCTCCGGTGACTCCAATAGCTTCTCCAGCGCAGTCGCGAGACCCGCAACATCATCGGGCTCACAGATAAATCCCGTCTCCCCGTCCACGATCTGTTCCGGCACACCCGCAAGACGGGTTGAAACAATAGGCCGCGCACTGGCCATCGCTTCCAAAATAACGGTCGGGAACACATCACTCGCACCTTTCTCATCCACCACACACGGCAGGGCGAAAATATCCGCACCTTTCAACCGCTGAAACACCTCTTCCTGCGGCAACGAACCAGTCAGCCGCACTATCCCACCCAGCCCGCTTGCCTCGATCATGCTGTGAAGATGGTTTCTCAATGGCCCTTCACCGATGATTTCGCAGTCAAACTTCACCCCTTTTGCATTCAGCTTCGCACATGCAGAGATGAGGTGATGAAACCCCTTAAACTCGATCAACCGCCCGGTGCTGACAATCCGCGCCACCCCATTTTGCGTCCCCGGCTTGCACTCCTGAAAGTTCGACAAATCCATACCGTTAAAGACGCGTAGCATTTTATCCTCGGAATCAGGACACAGCTTGCGAAGCTCGCCCGTACTCCAGGAAGTCTCGTTTGCAACGAAGACAGACTCCCGGCAAATCTCGCGCAGCAGGTCGTGGTTACCCAGATCCACCATATAGTCCTGTCCGTGCGTGGACATGCTGAACGGCAGCCCGCCGATTGCCTTTAAAAAGAGCGCCGTATGCGCGGCGCGATTGGCAAAATGAACGTGAAAATGAGTGATGCCGCGCGCCTTGAACAAGTCCGCAAAATAGAGCGCATTTCTTGCACGCAACGGCGCCTTGTATTCTTCGCCGTATTTCCGGTCGTGCGAGTCCACTAGCTCCTTCGGCCAGCGCCCGGAAATTTTCGCATCCTCCTCCAGTAGCTTCAAAACGCGTTGCGATGGCGCGTAATGGATCGGCGCTTTCATCCGTGCGGCATGTCCATGTCGGAATGATGTCGGCGGCGGATAGATCGAATACAATTCCAGCTCCACTCCCATGCGCTCAAGCGCGAGAATTTCCGTGTCCACAAAAGTTTGTGAAACGACAGGATAACGGCTGAAAAGATAGGCGATGCGCACGGTAGGGCTATTTCAAACCCGCCGAGGCGGTTTTATCAATCGGGTATTTTCGAAGACCGGTTAATTGAAGAAAAATACGCCCGATAAAAAGCGGGTTATTGATGCAGTAACGCCGCCAAAGACGTCTTGGCTCGGAGCACATCCGATAAAGCCATTCCAGTCCGCTACGCTGGATCCAGCGTGGAGCCTGTTTCACCCGCCCGCTGTGAAAATCAAACGCCGCGCCCACGCCGAACATCAGCGTGCAATCCAGCTTTGGCAGGTATTCCGCCATGAAACGCTCCTGCTTCGGCGTGCTCAAACCGATCCACATAATATCCGGTTTGGCTTCAGCCACCTGCGCTGCAAGCGCCGTCTCTTCCTGTTCATTGAGCGGACGAAACGGCGGACAAAACGTGCCCACGATGCGCACCCCCGGAAAACGCGCTTCCAGTTTCGCCTTCAACTCCTCCGCCACCCCGGGCGCTCCTCCATAAAAGAAGTGACTGAATTTCCCATCCTGAGTCGCCTTGAAAATTTCGAGCATGAGATCCGGCCCGTAAACCCGATCCACCCAAGAGCCAACCGCCTTTTTCCCCAACCACACCAGTGGCATCCCGTCACAGGTGTTCAGCCAGGCCCCATTCAGGATGTCTTTAAAAGCCGCATCGTTCTGCGCCTCCGTGACACCATGCACCCCCGTCACACACACGTATCCCTTGCGCTTCGTCTCACAGGCTTCCAGACCCTCCGCTGTGGCGATTTGCAAATCCATCGCGCTAACCGCCACGCCGAGCACGTTAAATTTTTGGGTCGATGTCATTAAAAACGGAAAGACACGAGGAAGGGGGCATTTGAATCCCAACGGGATTCTGTCCTCCAGCCCAAGGTTGCGAGGCACAAGCTACCCTGGGAAATAATAGGTGGCGCATCTACCACAAAGAGGTTGCGGCCAAGTCGCTCGGCAGGCAAACAACGCAAGCTAGGTGCCGTCGCAAACCCGTTGGGGTATGAGCCTCCGCACAACCCAACCCAGAGTAGCTTGTGCCTCGCAACCCTGGGCTTTGTTACGGTATCCTGTTGGGATTCAAGCAGTCCGACCGACAGACTTTCGAACGTTTTCATTCCGCGCATCATCCGCGCTCTTTTGTTGAAAAGGAAGAATCATCTCCCGAAAGCGCCATGCCCTCGCCAATGGCGTCTCCTCTTTCATCTTCCCGACTGTCTTGCGAATTCTCATGCGCCCAGTCTCTCATTATTTTCTTCTTCAGTGAATCCCGGATTTCTCTCAGCAACAAAATCTCCTCCGAAAGCTCGGCGGGTTTCTCCTCTTCCTTCTTGGTGATCATATCCATGAGCTTGTTCATGGGCTTGATGATGATGAAAAATACAACTGCCGCTGTGATGAGGAAAGTGATGACCGCACTCAATACCATGCTGAACTTGAAACCCCAGAAGTCCAAAAAGCTCAAATCCCCGCTTTTACTGAAAACAGCTAATAGCGGCTCTATGATTCCCTTACTGAAAGCCTCCACCACTTTTGCAAACGCCGCACCGATCACGATACCGACGGCTAGCTGAATGACGCTTCCTTTTGAGATGAACGCTTTGAACTCGTCGAGTAGTCCACGGCCAGATGCGAATACGGTTTTAAAATTGGATTTGGGTGCGTCGCTCATATCCCGCGCTATCTGCCAGAAGCCCGTTCAAAGGAAAGCCTAAGATTGACTCTCTTCCCGAATCTTTCCGATGCTCAGAATTCAACCCTAACAATCATGACTCTCCGCTTCACCCTCTCTTTCCTCGCTCTCGCCTCCTCCTGCGTCATCGCCGCCGATGGCAACAAAGATGGCTTCAAGGATACCCCCATCATCCCCAACACCAAGTGGCACATTCACGATCCCGATCGTCCGCTGCCAAAAGTCGTGACTCCCGGCGAGTTCAGTGTTCAGGAAAAGGCCGGCACCGCCCCCAACGACGCGAAAATACTTTTCGACGGCACGGACCTCAAGGGTTGGAAAAGCGGTGAATCCGACGCCAAATGGAAGGTGGAAAATGGTTACTTTGAAGTCGTCTCCGGAACGGGCACACTGCGCACCCGCGAACAGTTTGGTCCGGACGTCCAGCTCCACATCGAATGGCAGGCACCTCCGGCCAAAAACAGCGGCCAGGCCCGCGGCAACAGCGGCGTTTTCTTCTTCGACCGCTACGAAATCCAGATACTGGATACGTTTGAAAACCTGACATATGCCGACGGCCACGCAGGCGCGCTTTACAGCCAGACGCCCCCGCTCGCAAATGCTGTCCGCAAACCCGGCGAGTGGAATGTATATGACATCGTCTTCAATGGACCACGCTTCGATAAGGAGGGCAAAATCGAGACGCCTGCATTCGCGACAGTCTTCGTCAATGGAGTGCTGGTGCAAAATCACACCGAGTTGATCGGCGACACCGTCTTCCGTACCGCAAGTAAATGGGAGGCTCATGGCGAAAAAGGTTTCATCAGCCTACAAGATCACGGCAACCCGATGCGTTTCCGCAACGTCTGGATTCGCGAGCTCCAGCCCGTGGATTCCGGCAAATAAGTGCTAGCCCGCATTTCTCACTAGAGCGAAGTTTTGCGATAGAACGCTGTTGACGGAAATAGGCCGGCGAAGCCGGATGGGGAGCGCGCGCGACCCCGCGTGC
>Ga0105048_10004824_pt1 | contig 21911 bp, 14 predicted proteins | sample MAT05_FD_78382 | JGI IMG/M metagenome (GOLD analysis project Ga0105048, IMG submission 78382) | Freshwater microbial communities from Lake Fryxell liftoff mats and glacier meltwater in Antarctica - MAT-05 | ecosystem: Environmental > Aquatic > Freshwater > Ice > Liftoff microbial mat | place...
CAACGCGTCTGCAGCGTCAGGTTGATCTTCATGAGGAACGAACCGCCGCGGATCCAGAACCCGCCGTCGTAGCCGGCCTGGCCGGCGCCACCGACGAGCGTCGAATCCGCCTTCGCCGTGGCGAGGTAGGCGTCGACCGCCGACTGCGTCTCGCGCGACGACGTGTCGGCCAGCGCGGGCGCCGCCCACGCACAAGCAACGACGGCAGCCGCCGCCGTCAGGAAATGCCGCATGAAAAACCTCCTGGAGGGTCCGCACGAGGCGGCCCGAGACCAACCCGCCGCCCTCCCGGCGCGGGTACCGATGTCCTTGTAGTCGGTCGCCGCCCGCGGCTTCAAGAGACTTCCAGCGTGCGATCAAAGGACCGGGGGACCGGGGGAGTCTCCCCCCCGGTAGATCGGCGACTGCGGCTACTCCTCGGTCCAGCGAATCCGCCGATCGAAGGTCAATTTGCGGTCCGCGCGGGCGTCCAAGGACTCCAAGATCGCGGCGACGTCAGGTACCGGGGTCCCCCGGTACAACTCCTCGTCTCCTGTCCGGACGATGACCTCCTGGGTCACGTCGATCATTCCGGGATGCAGCCAGAGGGAGAAGTCTCGGACATCTCCCCCGGTGACCGTCACCTCGAACTCGTTGCCCGTCCGGGTGGCACGGACGAGAGCCCGGTCGGCGGGCCGGTCACAGTGCAGCCAGTAGAGATCCAGGACCGGGAGACGTCCGAGGTTGCGATCGACGTCGTCCTCGGGGAGCGGGAAGGGGGCCTCGGCCTGCTCCCAGACGATCGTCGTCGGCTCGGCCTCGCGCCGCTGCTTGGCGAGCCACGTCAGGCAGGCCGAGGGTTCACCCGGCGGGAACGTGTGGGGGAGGTCGGGATAGGTTGTGAATTGCAACTTCTGGTAGCCCGTCGGGTCCCCCGTCCGGCGCTCCCGCAGTCGGTCCCACGCATAGAGATAGGTGCCGGGCATGCAGTTCTTGTCGGCGAGCCCGATGAACCAGTACATCGCGAGGTTGCGGACGTTGGGCACGAAGCCGTGCTGTAGTTCCTGCACCTCGGCCGCGGTGGCGACCTGGCTCTTCGGCGCGGCCATCAGCACGCCCGCGCAGGGCGCGGCGCCGGCAAGCAGGTCGGGACGTCGCCCGGCGAGGAACCACGACCCCGTGCCGCCCATGCTGAACCCGCACGCATAGACGCGGTCCGGGTCGATGTCGTGGCGGACCTTCGCCACCTCGAGCAGCGTGAGCAGGAAGCGCTCGCCGTGCACGGTGTTCCACGTGTCGTGGACGAGCTTGATCCCCTGCGGGTACATCGCCAGGCACCCGGGGACCGTCCACTTCCCGGCGGCCTCGCTCGCGCTGCCCGCCCCCTCGCCGCCGCCGTGCAGGCCGAGCACGAGGCCGGCCTTCGCGCCGCCCGTCCCCTTCTGCAGCCACGTGGCCGGGCCGTAGGGCGTGGGGATCGAGGTCGCGTCCCGCTTCTCACGGGCCGGCGGCCCGGGCGGGTGGCCCTTCAGGGCCTTCCAGAACACCTCCCGCACCTCGGCGAGCGCCCCCTCCGGCAGCGTCATCGCCCGCGCCTTCGCGACGAGGCCGGCCCGCACCACGGGGTCCCAGGCCTCGAACTTCGTCTTGGGACGGGCTTTCGCCCACGCGACCGCCACCGCCTCGAGGGCCTTGCGGTCGGCCGGGGCCTTCAGGTCGATCGGCGCCGCCTGCGCGCGCGTCGGTGCGAGGCCCCCGAGGAGCAGCGCCGGCAGGAGCGCGAGCCGGAGGACGTGCGGGGGGCGACGGTGGGCGGTCATCGACGGAGGGGGGCGCGAGGTCACGCCAGGGTTACGTGCCGTCGTTGTCCGGCCACTGCAGGTCGTCCTGGCCGACCAGCGGGAAGTCGTTCGCGCGGAGGACCCGCCCCGCCATCTCGAGGTCGTCGGCCTGCAGCGCGAGGATCGGGTGGCCGTCCGCCTGGAGGATCAGCGCGTAGACGTACCAGAGGTTCACCTCCGCCCCGAGGAGCACCGAGAGGACGCGCTGCATGCCGAAGCGGGGCCCGGGCGGCAGCATCACGCCCAGGATCTCGGTGATCGCCGCGCCGTAGCCGGCGCCCGTGAGGATGTCCACCGCGCCGTCGGGGCGGTCCACGACGAGCCGCACCACGGCGTGATCGGCGGACTCGAGGACGGAGATGCCCCCGATCCGCACGTCCTGGTCGGTGAGGAGCTGCATCGCGCGCCGCAGCGCGCCGAGGCGGTTCGGGAGGAAGAAGGCGACCTGCCGCACGCGCGGCTCGCTGCGGTCGCGGGCGATCTCGGCGACGGGCATGGCGCCCATGGTATCGACGCGGCCCGCCGGGCGGGAGCGTCCGCCGCGCGCCGTCAGCCGTCGAGCTGCGGCTGGGGCGGGGCCTCGCCGGGCACCAGCCAGCCGTCGCGCAGCGCCTGCGCCCGGGCGACCACGTCGTCGAGCGTCGTGGGGCGGCCGAAGTGGTACCCCTGGCCCCAGTCGCAGCCGAGCGCGCGCAGCGCGGCCACCTGCGCCGCGGTCTCGACGCCCTCGGCGATCGTGCGCAGCCCGAGGGCCGCCCCCAGGGCCACGATCGACTGGGCGAGCATTGCCCCGTTGTCGCCGTGCCCGAGCCGCTCGACGAACTCGCGGGGGATCTTCAGCACGTCGAGCGGGAACCGGTGGAGCGTCGCCAGCGACGAGTAGCCCGTTCCGAAGTCGTCGATGCCGATCTTGACGCCGAGGTTGCGCAGTCCGTCGAGGCTCTCGCGCACCGACTCCGCGCGCTGGACGAAGACGCTCTCCGTGAGCTCGACGCACAGCAGGCGCGGGTCGTAGCCGGTCTCGGTCAGGATCGTGCGCAGCGCGTCGGGGAAGCCCGCGTCCTGCAGCTGGCGAGCCGACACGTTCACCGCGAGGACGGGCGCCCGGCCCCGGGGCCACCGCGGCATGACCCGACTCGCCTCGCGGATGGCCCGGCGCATCACGGCGAGCCCGAGCGGCACGATGAGGCCGGTGGACTCGGCGAGGGGGATGAACCGGGCCGGCGGCACGGGGTCCCGGCCCTGCGGGGCCCAGCGCGCCAGGGCCTCGACGCCCACGACGGCCCCCGTGGAGAGCCGGTGCACCGGCTGGTACTCGAGGTAGACGTCGTCGTGCTCGATGGCGGCGCGCAGCAGGTTGTGCAACTCGAGGTTCTCGCGCGCCGCCGCATGCATCGCGGGCTCGTACACCGCGAACCCGCCGCGGGTGCGACCCTTCGCCACGTACATCGCGGTGTCGGCGTTGCGCAAGAGCGTCTCGCCGGTGTCGCCCGGCTGGGCGACGGAGAGCCCCACGCTCGCGGTCACGAAGACCTCGCGCCCCTCGACCTCGAAGGGCTCGCGGAAGGCCGCGCAGAGGCGCTCCCCGACCCACGTCGCGCCGCCGCCGTCCCCCAGGTCCTCCGTGAGGACCGCGAACTCGTCGCCGCCGAGGCGTGCGGCGGTGTCCGACTCCCGGATCTGCCGGCGGAGCCGTCGCGCCACCTGCTGGAGCAACTCGTCGCCCGCGCCGTGGCCGAGGCCGTCGTTGACGGTCTTGAAGTCGTCGAGGTCGAGCACGCAGACCGCGACCGCCGTGCCCGCGCGCGCGCACCGGACGAGGGCGTGTTGCACGCGGTCGGCCAGCAGCACCCGGTTCGCGAGGCCCGTCAGGGGGTCGTGGAACGCCTGGTGTGTGAGTTGGTCCTCCAGCGTGGCACGCTCGGTGACGTCGCGGACGTTCGCGACGAGGCCGTTCACCGGCGCCTCGTCGAGCAGGTTGGTCAGCGTGATCTCGATGCGCTGGGGCCGCTCGCTGTCCTGCCGCGTGGACCCCTCGGTGCGCTGGGGGGCCCGCGGGCGGGCGAGCGCCCGCTCGACGAGGTCGGCGACCCACGCCGCGCCCGGCGCGCCGAGCGCGGCGTCGAACCGCTGCGCGAAGACGGGGGCGCGCCCGTCCTGCGTCTGGGCGGTGCTCGTCCACTTCACGGTCCCGTCGCGGTCGAGCACCCACACGGCGTCGGCCGCGTGCCGCACGAGCGCCGAGAGGCGGCTCTCCCCGAGGAGCCGGACCCGCTCGCGGAGGAGCCGGGCGTTCTCGCGCACCGTGAGGATCTGACGGACCGCGATGGTCGCCGCGATGACGGTGACCCCGACCGCGAGGTCGACGGGCGCGCCCGGAGGGGCGAGGGCGCACTCGAGGATCAGCACCCCGCACACCAACGCGGCCGCCGCGTACGGCAGCGGGTGCAGGGGTGCACCCTCGCTGCCCTCGTCGGTCGCGACGCACGCCGTGGGGCCCGCGCGCCGCTGCACGTCCATGGCCACGGCGAGCGCCGCGTAGCCCGCAGCCCAACACGTGTCGGCCAGCCCGCCGGTCGCGTACACGCCCCGGGCCTCGAGGATCGACCACATCGCGTTCCCGAGGAACTGGACGAGCACGCCCAGGCGGAGCGCGCGCAGGGCGGTCGGATGGATCCCCGCCGGGCGGCGGATCACCACGGACGAAAGGCCGATGAACGTGGTCAGGTCGCCGATCGGGTACGCGAGCGGCAGCAGCGTGCCGTGGTCGAACGCGCGCCCCGGCGACCCGAGGTAGTGCAAGAGGATGACCGCGGCCGCGGTGCCGGTCGTCAAGAGGTCGAGCGCGAGGCGGTGCCGCTCGGCCCGGTGCTTGAACGGCTCGCCGAAGCTCCACAGGCCCGCGAGGACGAGCGGATAGTAGAGGAAGTAGGGGAGGTGGACCCAGGTCGTGGCCGGGTCCACCCCGACGGCGTCCTCGAGCACGGCCCAGCCGACGTCGCCGACGGCCGCGAGCGCGAAGGCCGCTGCGAGCAGGCCCCACGCACGGCGGAGGCGGTCCCCCCGGGGGAAGCCCCGGGCCGCCCGGGCGGCCAAGACCGCGACCAGCAGCGGGAGCGGGACGAGCGCCGCATTCGTCACGGCGCGGACGGCGACCTCGGAGTCGGGCCACCGGCGCACGACTTCGTACACGACGGCGTACACGACGCCGACGAGCCCCCACGACGCGAACGCGCGCGGCCCGACGACGCCGGGCGGACCCGGCAACGGCAGGGCGCGTGGCACGTCCTTCGGCAGGAGCAGGGCGTCGGGCATGGCCATTCCTGGCCGCGGACGCCGCATCGTCCGGACGGCGTGGTCGCCGTCGGCTTCGTGCGCTCCCCGGGCACGCCCCCATCGACCAGACCCGCGGGGCAACTTGATCGGACGCGCTCGGCCGTGCCTCGCGTCCCGTCCCGCTGGCGCGGGCCGACCGCAACGAGCGGGGAGGTTCGGGGGACCGGGGCTCCCCCGGGGGCCGGGGGCCGGGGGCTACTTGGGCTCGACCGCGTTCACGACGGTGGCCGCGGGCCACCCCGGGAACCGGTGGCTCTGCTCCTTCCACCAGGCGGCGACCTGCGCCGACGTCGAGAACTCGGCCTTCGCCAGCGATGCGATCGTCCGCACGAGGCGCATCTCGACGAAGGTCTTCTCGATCGTGAGGTCGAGGACCTTCACGTCCTGCACGACGCCTTCCTGGAGCGTGCCGATGACGGGGTCGGCGATGAAGGACGTCTGCGCCACCTCCACGTCGAAGTCCTGGACGTAGGCCTGCTGCGTGAGCTGCGAGAAGTTCGCGCCCGGCGACGCCCCGTGGCTCACGAGCCGGGTCACCAGCCACACGACCGCGTGCGCGTCGCCGAGTTGGCCGAGGGCCGCCGCCGCGTTCGCGACGATGGAGGGGTGCTCGCTCCACAGCGCCTTCACGAACGGGAACGCCACGTCGACGCGGCCGAACGAGGCGAGGGAGGCGACGGCCGACGTGCGGACGCCCTCGTCGCGGTCGCGCGCGGCGACCGACCAGAGCGGGCGCAGCGCGCTCTCGTCGCCGAGGCGGCCGAGTTCGCCGGAGGCCCACGCGCGCACCTTCGGCTCGGGGTGTGTGAGGAGGCCGGTGGCCACGTGGAGGCGCTCGCCGACGGGCGCCGCCGCCACCTGGCTCGTGGCCGCGCGGGCGAGGGGGCCGTCCGCCGTCGCGGCGGTGCGCATCGCCGCGGCGAGGTCCGTCGCGCGCACGGTGATCTGGCGCCGCCGGCTCCGCGCGATGCGGTCCACCTCCGCGGGCAGGCGCCAGGTCCCTTCGTAGAGGACGAGGCCGCGCGCCCGGCGGGCCTCGGTCGTCGTGAGCCAGCGGTCACCCGCCTTCTCGAAGCCGAGGGCGCGGCGTGCGGCCGGATGTTCCGGCTCGACGGCGAGGATCGACGCGTAGAGGTGCGCCGCGAGGTCGGCGAGGCCCTGCGCCTCCGACGCGACGGCCAGGCGGTAGCGCCCGGCGACGTCGTCGGCGGCGAGCGCGTCGGCCGCGCGACGGGCCGTCGCGCGCGCGCTGTCGCCGGCGACCACCGTCGCCACCGCGGCCGCGGGCAGGCGGACGTCGCCGGCGGCGGTGTGGACGATCACTTCGTCGGCCGTCCGCTCGACGGTGCCCTCCACGACGACGCCGTCCTTCGTGGTGACGACGTCGGCCGATCCGGCGCGGGTGCCGAGCACGGCGAGGGACGCGAGGCCCAGCGCGACGGGGACGAGGCCACGGACGATTCGACGCGGCATGTGCGGCTCCAAGGACGACCCGACGTCCCCATCCAAACGCCGCCGGGGCGACGACGCACCGGCGGCGTCCGCCGTCGCTCCTTGTGCCCGACCTAGGGGGCGTGGTTCGATCCTGCGATGCGACACCTCTCGTCGGTCCTCGCCGTGGGCATCGCGGCGCTCCTGCTCGCCGGCGGACTCTCGGCCTGTGGGGGCGGCGGCGGTGGGGGCGGAGGTCCGGTGCCGGTCCCCGCGCCGACGGTTGTCGCATGCGCCGGGCCGCTCATCGCCGCGTCCGGCGGCGTGCTGACGATCACCGGGACCGACTTCCCGGGGCCGGCGGGCACGCCGGTCGGCGTGCGGTTCGTCGTCGAGGACGGCAAGCCGTTCGGCGGGTGCGGGGAGACCTCGGTCGCGACGACCGGGACGATCCTGGACGCCACGACCGTCACCGGGTCGCTCCCGGCGTTCGTCCTCACCCGCGACGTCGTCGCGACCGTCGAGGTGGACTTCGGGACCGTGGTCGCGACGTCGCCGACCCCGATCGTTGCGATCCTCGGCGCGGCGAACTTCGTCGTGGACCACGACCTCGACGGCGTCCCCGACGCGTGCGACCCGCACACCGTCACCTTCGACGGCGACGCCGTGGGCAGCCGGCCCGCGGGCCTCACGTCGTGGGACGCGCTCCCCGCGCTGCTGACGGTGCGCGACGTCGCCGGCGACCATGCGGCGGCGTACGCCGCGACGGGCAACGTCCCCTACGACCGGTTCGACGGCCTGCGCGGCGACCACCCCCAGCAGGACCTCGACGTCTACCTCGACCTCGAGACGAACACCGGCGTCTTCAACTGCGAACTCTGGAGCGACGGGTCGTTTCAGGGCGTCGCGGGCGCGGGGCTGATCGTGCAGGTCCAGGCGAACGGTCAGGTCGTCGGCTACCAGCGGCAGTGGAACTCGATCCAGACGAACGTGGCCGGGCCCGTCCTGCCCGCGTCGGGCCGCCTGCGCGTCCGCGTCCGCAAGGGGCCGGCCACGACCACGACCGTCCGCTACGACCTCTGGAACGGCACCGGGTGGACGTCGGATGCGTCCGTCTGGACGGTGCCGGACGACCGGCAGTTCCGCGGCCAGGAGATCGCGCTCTGCAACTACCTCGTGAACCCGGCGACGCGCGGCCTCCAGCGCATCACCGTCGTGTCGGCGGTCCCGGACGCGCCGCTGACGATCGCGCGCTCGCCCCTCACGTCCACCGACGACATGCTCTTCCAGCGCGACGGAGCGGGCCTCGCGTCGGTCCCGCTGCGGTTGCTGCTGCGCCCCCCGACCGCAGGCACGGTGCAGGCACGCGTGGTCGCGGCGGAGACGGGCCTCGCGCTCGACGGGCACGACTGGGGCGTCCACGCGCTCGTGGTTCCTGCGGCCCCCGACGGCCTGCGGCGGGATCTCGTCGTGACGGGCGTGCCCGCCGGCGGCAACTACGACGTCCAGGTCCGCCTCCTCGACGACGGGAGCCCTGGCGCGGTCGTGGCGCAGCAGGTCCTGCGCGACGTGGCGGTCGGCGACGTCTACGTCGCGGCCGGACAGAGCAACACGTCGGGCTACGCGGGCTCGTTCTTCGGGGCCGACGCGCCGATCCCCGAGGTGCACCTCTTCGGCAACGATGGGCGGTGGAAGCAGGCGAGCGAGCCCATGGACGACGGCGCCGACCAGACCGACATCGTGTCGTACGAGACCCCGACGACCTCGTCCCAGCTCGCCTTCGGCAAGGCACTTTTCGCCGCGACGGGCGTCCCGGTGGCGCTCGTGCCGACGTCCCTGGGGGGCACGAACCTCTACGCGCAGTGGCAGCGCAGCGCGACGAACCCGGCGGCGCGCAACACGCTCTACGGCTCCATGCTCCACCGCGCGCGGACGGCGTGCCCGGCCGCGCCGCCCCGCGGGCTGCTGTGGTTCCAGGGCGAGTCCGACGCCCTCACGCCGCGCACGCGGGCGCAGTACGCCGCCGACCTGGCCGCGTTCGTCGCGAACGCGCGGGCCGACCTCGCGGCGCCCGGGCTCGTGTTCCTCTGCGGTCAACTGGGCACGTACAGCGCCGCGAACCTCGCGACGTGGCTGCCGGTGCAGGAGGCGCAGCGGGCGGTCGTCGGGGCCGACCCGGCGGCGGCGCTCGCGACGGCGGTGGACCTCCCGCGGGCCGACAGCATCCACTTCAACGTCGTGGGCTACGGGCTCCTCGGCCGGCGCTTCGCGCTGGGGGCGCGTTGGCTCGTGTTCGGCCACGCCGTGGACCCGACGGACGACCTCGTGTCGGCGACGGCGGGGCCCGGCGGTACGTCGGTGGTGCTGCAGTTCGAGGCGCCGGTGACGGGCGGGGCGGCGGCGCTCTTCCGCGTGACCGATGCGGGCGGCGCGGTGACGGTGAACTCGATCTCCGGGATCGGGTCCACCGTCACCCTGAGTCTGGCGCGGGCGCTGGTCGCGTCGCCGCTCGTCTCGTACGGCTGGTCCGTGAACCCGGCGGACGCCTGGCTGAAGGACGCTGCGGGTGCCGCGGTGCCGGTCTTCGACGCGGTGCCCGTCGCACCGTAGCCCCGACGATCCCCCGCGCCGGGACGCGAGGCCCGGTCGGCGCCGGGCCGCGGAGACGGGGCCCGCGCACGCTGCGACGGCCGGTGCTACCGTCCTCCCATGGCTGCCCCCGGCTACTCGCCCGACCTCGCGTACGTCCACCACGTCGGCTTCGAGGGCTTCGCGGAGAAGGCCGCGCCCTGGGTCCTCTCGACCCTGCGGCGCGCGGGCCTCCGCCACGGCACGATCGTCGACCTCGGGTGCGGCTCCGGCGCCTTCGCGGCGCGCGCCGCCGCCGCCGGCCACGCCGTCGTCGGCCTCGACGTCTCGCCGGCGATGATCGCCATCGCCCGTCGGCGCGCGCGCAAGGCGACGTTCCGCGTCGGGTCCTTCACCCGCGTCGCGCTCCCGCGCTGCGACGCGGTCACGGCGCTGAGCGAGGTCCTCGGCTATCGCTTCGACCCGACGGTCGGGCGCCCGGCGCTGCGCCGGCTGTTCCGCCGGGTCTTCGACGCGCTGCGCCCCGGCGGCGTGTTCGTGTTCGACGTCGCGGGCCCGGGCCGCGCGCGCGTCGACGGCTCGACGGTCCGCACCGTCGCCGGCGACGACTGGGTGGTCCTCGTGCGCCGCAAGGAGGCGCGCGGGCGCCTCGAGCGCGCGATCACCACGTTCCGCCGCGAGGGCCGCGGCTGGCGTTGCACCGACGAGACCCACGTGCTCGCGCTCTACCGCCCGCGGGAGGTCCTCGACGACCTCGCCGCGGCGGGCTTCGTCGCGGCGCAGGTCGCGAACTTCGGCCGCGCGCCGTTCGGCCCCGGGCACGCGGGCTTCGTCGCGCTCAAGCCCCGCGAGGCGGTGGCGCCCGACGCGGGCCGGGCCTCGCGTCGGGGGCGGTCGTCCGCCACGAGGGTCAGGGCCGCGAAGCGGTGAGCGGGAGCTGCACCTCGAAGTACTGACGCTCGCGCGCGACGAACGGGCTGTTCCAGCCCATGGAGCGCACCGGGCCCGCCGCCACCCACTCCGGGTGACGTGCCAGCCAACCCTCGAACGCGGCGCGGGCGTCCTCGATCGCGCGCGAGCTCAGCGGGCCCCGTACGCCGAGGCTTGCCGCCTGCGACGGGGGCACGTCCACCACCTCGACCGCGCCGTCCCGGCCCGTGCGGCCCGTGGACGGGCTGCCGTAGAGGAAGCCCATGGCCCCCGACGACGAGCCGTCGATGCGCTCGTAGTCCATCTGCACGGGCGCCGTCATCGCGATGTCGTTGCGCTTGATGTGGTTGAAGAGCGTGAAGAAGCCCGTGTTGCCCGCGCCGTCCGCCCTGGCCATCCGATAGGCGGGGTACCGCTTGAGCTCCACGTCGCCGACCGCCGTCGGCGTCGGCCAGCCGGCGGGCGTTTCGGCCTCGCGCATCGGCTCGAAGCGGAGGTCGTCGCCGACCTCGACGAGCAGCCGGCGCAGCGCGTTCACCGCGCCGACCTCGCCGCTCGCGGCGGCGGTGGAGGCCGCGGTCAGGCGGGCGCCGACCCGCGAGTCCGCGCCGAGGCGGCGCGCCGCGTCGTCAACGATCGCGAGGGCCTCCGACCGGTCGCGAGCGTCGAGCGCGGCGACGGCGCGGTCGAGGAAGCCCGCGAGCCCGGCCCGGTCGAGCGCGCCGGTGGGGGCCAGGGTGGCCGGGGCGGACATGGTCGCCGTGGTGCGCGCGGGCGCGGGGACGGGCGTCGGCGCCGAGGCGCCCGCCTTGGGGGCCTCCATCGCGACGACACGGTCGAGCGCGGCGCGCAGCGTCCACGCGCGGTCGGCGGGCGCGGCGCGCGACGCGACGGCGGCGAGTAGCGCCTCGCGCACGTCGGCCGGCACGACGTCATCGGCGAGCGTGGCGACGGAGAGCGCGGTCAGCTCGTACGCCGCGGCGCACGCGGCATGGTTGCCCCCGTTGTAGAGGGGCACGCCCACGTCGAACGCGCGGTGGACGACGGCGACGGCGCGCACGAGGCGGCTCGCCGGTGCCGCCGTCGGCGCGGCGGGCGGGAGGAGGACGGCGCCGATCACGTGGATCACGCCGTTGCTCGTCTCGAGGTCGGTGGCGAGCACCGGCGCGGAGCCGAGGAGCAGGCGGCCGCCGTCGAAGCGTGCGGTCACCGTTGCGCCGAGGACGGTCTTCGTCGGGAGGCCCCGCGCGAGCTCCGCCGCGCGGACGCGCCCGGGGATCACGTGGTAGGTGAGGATCGCCGCGAGCTGGGCCACGTTCTCGGGCTTCAGCAGCGTCTCGACGGTGCCGGCCGGGAGCGCGCGGAACGCGTCGTCCGTGGGCGCGAGGACGGTGAACGGGCCGGGCCCGGACAGCGTCTCGACGAGGCCGGCGGCTTTCACGGCGGCCACGAGCGTCGAGAAACGTCCGTCGCCGGCGGCGACGTCGATCACGGTCCCACGGGGGGCGGCGACGGCCGGGCGGGCCATCCAGTGGCCGACCGGGATGGCGGCAGCGAGGGCAAGGACGACGAGGACGAGCGGCGAACGCGGCATGGGGAACTCCGGGGAGCGAGGCTGGGGTTCTAGCCCGAGATTGGTCGGTGTGGGCGGATTTGTGTCATAAATCGGCCGAATCGGTCGATTTGGAGTCGGTGTCGGGGGGGGGGGCGCGAGGCCGGCGGGGGGGGGCGGGTCGGCGATGCTGGGGGGCATGGGTGACGGCCGACCGATGCGGATGTCCTGGCACGCCCTGCTCTTCGCGCACGCGCCGGTGCCGGTCGCGGCGCTGCGGGCGGTCGTGCCGGCTGGCTTGGAGATCGACACGTTCGACGGCGTCGCCTGGCTCGGGGTCGTCCCGTTTCGGATGACGCGGGTCGGGCCTCGCGTCCTGCCGCCGTTGCCCGGGCTCTCGGCGTTCCCCGAGCTCAACGTGCGCACGTACGTGACTCGCGACGGGAAGCCCGGCGTCTGGTTCTTCAGCCTCGACGCGGCGAACCGCGTGGCGGTGTGGACCGCGCGCCGGTTCTTCCACCTGCCGTACTTTCGCGCGGACATGACGTGCGCGGTCGCGGGGGACGGGATCCGCTACGCCTCGACGCGCACCCACGCGGGCGCCCCGCCGGCCGAGTTCCGCGGGATCTACCGTCCGACGGGCGACGTCTACGCGACGAGGCCGGGCGATCTCGACCACTGGCTCACGGAGCGCTACGGCCTCTATGCCGCGCGGCCCGACGGCACGCTCCGCCGGGTGGACCTCGAGCATGTCCCGTGGCCGCTGCAGCGGGCGGAGGCGACGATCGAGGCGAACACGATGGCCGCGGCGGCGGGCCTCGCGTTCCCGGCGACGCCGGCGTTGCTCCACTTCGCGCGGCGGATCGACGTCGTGTCGGGGATGCCGGTGAAGGTCGGCTGATCGGAAGGTCGGCTGATCGGAAGGTCGGCTGCGAGCCTGTGAAGGAATCGAAGATGCCGTCACCGCCGCGAAGCGCGGACCCGCAGGGGCCGCGCGCCGAGCGCGGTTTCCGGGGGGCTGGGCCCGCCGGAAACCGAGCGAAGGCGATTTCTTCACGAGTTCTGACGGAAGCCGATGACTTCCCGAGGTCGGACGCCGCGGGACGGTCCGCGTCCGGTCATCGGACCGGGAGGACGACGCGCGAGCCGGCGGGGCCGCCGAGGCGCAACTCCACGCGGACGGGCGTCGGCGACACCTCGTAGCGCGGCGCGTTGCTTCCGGCGACCGCGACGAGGAGATGGTGGCCCGCGGCGACGTCGGCGGCGAGATCGGGGAACACGATCTCGACGTCGTAGGCGGCGCCCGCGACCACCGGCTGCCGCGACGCGAACGACCCGCGCAGCGACACGCGCCGCGCGGCGTCGGCGAGGAGCGTCGCGGTGCCGTCCGGGGCGACGTCGCACAGGCGGACGTGGACGTCGGCGTCGAGCGGCGTGGGGGACGCCGGGTCGGAAGCGGTCACGGCGACGACGAGGGTCGCGCGGACGGCGCCGCGCAGCGCGAGGGGCGTCGTGCGGGGGGCGGTGGCGAACGCGACGACGCCGGGGTGGTCGAGCACGCCGCGGCGTTGGTCGCGCGGGCCCGAGGGGAGCGCGGGGTCGAGGTTGGCGCCGCCGACCGTGGGCACGGGTGCGGCCGGGTCGTGGGGGAAGGCGACGGACGTCACGGCAAACGGCGCGGCGGACGTCGCGGTGGACGGCGGGGCGTCCACGAGCGCGCCGTCGGGCGCGAGGAAGAGGGTCGTCGGCGCGGACGCCGGCGGCCACGCGTCGGCGGTCTCCCATCGGTCGGTGCCGAGGACCGCATAGCGGACGCGCGGCGTCGGCGGGGCGGCGACGCCCCGCAACCAGCGGCCGAACCAGGCGGCAACCGCGGCCCGCGCGACCCCGACGGTCGCGGCGTCGTGGGCCGCGGTGGCCGCGTCGCTGGAGGACGCGGTGAAGTGGTGCGTCCACGGCCCGATGAGGAGGCGGTGCGCGTCGCGGACCGCGGGGGCGCTGCGGGCGACGAGCGTCGCGAAGTCCGCGGGCAACTCGTCGCCGTGGAGGTCGTACCAGCCGCCGATCATCAGCGTGGGGACGGCCACGCGCTCCGGTGCGGCGGCGCGCGCCACGAACTTCCAGGCGACGTCGTCGAGCGGGTGCTCGCGGATCAGGCCGCCGGCCCCGAAGCCGAGGCGGTCGATCGTGCGCGCGTATTCCTCGCGCAGGACGCCTCCGGGGTGGAACGTGCCGTACCGCCAGCCGAAGCCCGAGACGATCGGCACCGCGCACCGCAGGTGGGGCGGCGCGGCCTCGGCCGTGCGGAATTGCTGCTGGCCGAGCGCGGAGGGGCCCCAGGTGCCGACGTGGCCGTCGCAGAACGGCTGGGCCGCGACCCACTCGACGGTGTCGAACCCGTCGCGGCGGCGGACGTCGTAGCCGGGCCGGGTGGGGACGTCGCGCGAGCCGTGGCGGCCGCGGACGTCCACGACGACGAACGCGTAGCCGTCCACGTCGTCGAGGACCGCGTCGGGGCGAAAGTGTTCGCGGCCGTACGGCGTCTGCACGACGATCGCGGGGCGTCGCGCGTCGTCGGCGGGTGCGAGCACGTCGGCGGCGAGCGCGCCGCCGTCGGCGAGCGGGATGCGCACGGCGCGGCGCACCAGGGCGGCCTGCGGGCCTGGCGTGCGCTCCGGCGCGGCATCCTGGGCCGCGGCGCGCCTCGCGTCGATGCCGGCGAGGCTGCCCCCCGCCAGGAGCGCAACGAGGACGAGGCGGGCGGGCGCGGTGGCCGACGGGCGACGGTTCATCCCGTTGGTACCGCGCGGAGGGCTCGGAGGTTGCGGTCCGGGTCGCCCGCGTGCCCGTACACTTCGGGGCGATGGTCTACTTCTGGTTTCTCGTCGCCGCGGAGGCCCTCGGGATCGCCACGGCGGTCGTCGCGCTCTTCCGAGTGCGCACGTCCCAGGGCGCGATCGCGTGGGTCGTCTGCCTCGTGACGCTGCCGGTCCTGGCGGTCCCGGCCTACTGGGTGTTCGGCCGCCGACGGTTCCAGGGCTACGTCCTCGCACGGCGCCGGCACCTGCGCGAGATGGCGCGGGAGGCACAGGAGGTCGCGGCGCGCTACGCCGCGCTGGGCCTCGTCGACCCGCCGCAAGACCCGGCGGACCGGCTCCTCGTGCGCCTCGCGCGCCTGCCGTTCACGCGCGGCAACGACGTCGATCTCCTCGTGGACGGCGACGCGACGTTCCGGTCGATGCTCGAGGGCATCGAGCGCGCCGAGCGCTACGTGCTCTTCCAGTTCTACATCCTGCGCGCCGACCGCCTCGGGCTCGCCGTGCAGGAGCGCCTCGCCGCGAAGGCCCGCGCGGGCGTGCGCGTCCACGTGCTGTACGACGAGATCGGCTCGCTGGGGCTGCCGAGCGCGTTCGTGGAGGTGCTCCAGCGTGCCGGTGCGGTGGTCCTGCCGTTCAACACGCGGCGGGGACGGGCGAATCGCTTCCAGCTGAACTTCCGCAACCACCGCAAGTTGGTCGTCGTGGACGGACGCGAGGCGTGGGCGGGTGGCCTGAACGTCGGCGAGGAGTATCTCGGGCGCGACCAGCGCTTCGGCCCGTGGCGCGACACGCACGTCCACGTGCGCGGCCCGGTGGTGGGGTCGCTGCAGGTGGCGTTCCTCGAGGACTGGCACTGGGCGTCGGGCGCGGGCCTCGAGCTGGCGTGGGACGCGCCGCGGGTCGCCGAGCCCGGCATGCGGATGCTCGTGCTGCCGACGGGGCCGGCCGACGACGACGAGACCTGCTCGCTCTTCTTCACCGACCTGATCCACCACGCCCGGACCCGCCTCTGGATCGCGACGCCCTACTTTGTCCCCGACGCCGCGGTGATGTCGGCGCTGGTGATCGCGGCGATGCGGGGCGTCGACGTACGGATCCTCGTCCCCGAGAAGAGCGACAGCCGGCTCGTGTGGCTCGCGGCGTTCGCGTACGTCGAGGCGTGCGAGCGCGCGGGCGTGAAGCTGTTCCGCTACACGCGGGGCTTCCTCCATCAGAAGGTGATGGTGGTGGACGATCGGTTCGCGACGGTCGGGACGGCGAATCTCGACAACCGGTCGCTCCGCCTCAACTTCGAGCTGACGATCCTCTTCGACGACCCGGCGTTCGCGCGGGAGACGGCCGCGATGCTCGCGGGCGACCTCGAGGGCTCGCCGCCCCTCACGCACGCGGGCGTCGTGGAGCGCGGCTGGATGTTCGCGCTGGCGGTCCGCGTGGCGAACCTCTTCGCGCCGGTTCTCTGATCGCGCCGGTTCTCTGATCGCGCCGGTCTCTTGATCGGGCCGGTCTTCTGATCAGGCCGGTCTTCTGATCAGGCCGGTCCTCTGATCAGGCCGGGCCGGCGCGGCACGGTGCGACGGGCGATGGACGTTGCGCCGACGTCGCCCGGCCCGCACCCACGTTCCGCCGCCGGGCGTTCGCTCGACCCTCGTTCCGTCGCACGCCGTTCGGACGCTTCTCGTACGATCGCGGGGTGCGCCTCGTCCGCAAGCTCGCAGTCCTGGGGGCGGTGACGGCGCTCGTCGCCACGGTCCCGGCGTCGCTCCGCGCCGCCGACGCTCCCCCCGCCACGCCGCTGGCCGGCGCCCCGGCCCGCGGGGCCGACGACGCGGATGACGCCGCCCGGGATCCACGGCCCGTCCCGCGCCTCCTCGGTCCGCGGACCGGCCCGGCGCGCGCCGCGGCGCTCGCGTCGTTCGGCGGCGACGCCGCGAGCGAGCGTGCGGTCGCGGCCGGGCTCGACTGGCTCGCGCGCCACGCCGCCGCCGACGGCACGTGGGACGCCGACGGCTTCCCCGCGCGCTGCGTCGCGCCGGGCCCCGCGTGCGACGGCCTCGGGAGGGGGCCGCACGGCGAGGAGGTCCCGTGCCCGTTCGACGGGGCGATGACCGCTCTCGCGGTGCGCGCCCTCCTCGGCGCCGGGCACGGGCCGTGGGTCGAGGGCGACCGCCACGGGCCGCTCGTCGAGCGGGCGCTCGCGGCGCTCGCGTCCGTCGGCGACATCTGGGGGCTCCCGCTCGCGACCCACGCCCTCGCGGAGGCCGAGGCGCTCGAAGGGAAGGGGCGCCACGTCGGCGCGGTGCGGGGGAACGTCGCGCGGCTGCTCGCGGCGCGGCAGCCCGACGGCGCATGGGCCTACGCCGCCGGCTTCCGGTCGGGCGCCGACGTGCCGTACACCGCGCTCGTCGTGCCCGCGCTCCTCGCGGCGCGCGACGTCGGCGTCGAGCTCCCCGCGACGCTCGCGGCGGACCTCGACCGCTGGCTCGGGTCGCTCGAGGAGGACGCGGGGCGGCTCGCCTACCTCGCGCAGGGCCGTGCGTATGGCTACACCCCGACCGCCGCCAACGGGCTCGCCGCGGCGGCGGTGCGCGGCTGGCTCGAGATCGGCCGCGAGGGTCCGCGCCACCGCGCTCACCTCGCGCTCACCTCGCGCTCACCTCGCGCTCGCGGCGCGCGACCGCCCGGACTGGAAGATCGCGTGGAAGGAGCTGACCGTGCCGGGGCAGGGGAAGGTGAAGGTGCAGGTGGGGCACCTGTCGCTGTACGAGTGGTGGTACGGCACCGAGGCGACGTTCCAGGCGGGCGGCGAGGCGTGGAGCGGGTGGTTCGCGCGCCTGCGCGGCGCGCTCGTGCCGCACCAGGCGACGGCGGGCCGCGCGCGCGGCTCGTGGGATCCGCTCGGGACGTACGAGCGGCAGACCGGCGGCCGCGTCTTCGCGACGGCGCTCGCCGTGCTCCGGCTCGAGACGCCGTACCGCGTCCGCCGCCTCGCCGCATCGGCGTCCGCGCCCGGCCCGCGCGCGCCGCTGCGCTGAAAGTCGAGGGAGGCCTCGACGCTTCCGTCGCAGGCGCGAAACGCGGGCCCGCCGGGGCCGCGCGCCGAGCGGGTCTCCAGGGGGCGTGGCCCACCGGAAGCCGCGCGAAGGGGAGGGCGTCACGGACGCCGCGCGCGACGGGCCGCAACCGGCCCCCGCTCCGACCCGACGGCGCGACGGGGGCGGGGCCCCGGCGTGCGGCGTCAGCGGAGCGTCGGTCCGTCGGGCGGGTCGAGCCAGCGCTCGACGTGCGGAAGGTGCTCGACCCACGTCGGGCGCGAGCGCGTCATGGGCCGGTCCCAGGGTTTCGGTGCGTGCAGGAAGCGCTCGAACGCGGCCGCGCCGGACCTGCCGATGCCGTCGAGGGCGCGCGGGTCGAGGTTGCCGCCCCAGATGTGGCTGCGGTCGGCGGAGTACTCGACCGTGAGCACGTCGCGCACCGCGGCACCTTCCCGGCGATTCCCGCGGTGCGCGCCGTTCGAGTCGAACAGGAAGGCGTCGCCCGCTTCGCCCATGGCGTCGAAGATCTCGACGGCCGGGAGTCGCGCGCGAACGTAGTCGAGGCCGCAGGCGTTCTCGCGGAACATGCGGTACGGGTGGAACAGCCGGTGCGAGCCGCGCACGTAGCTCATGTGCTGTCCGTCGCCCCCGACGCCCGTCAGCAGGAGCATCACCTTGAAGCGCTGCTCCTCCAGGTCGTGGTGCCAGCCGAACATGTCGTTGCTCGTCGCCGGGCTCGGCAGGTACCGCATCGCGCCGCCCCGCTGGACGTGCGGCGGCCTCCCGAGGTAGCGCGTCGCCGCGTCGACGAGGGGCGCGCCACCGCAGAGCCGGGCGAACGCCGGGGAATACTTGAACGCGTTGTTGCCCACGAGCGCGCGGTCCTTCTCCCAGACGTGCTCCTCCTCGTCGTAGTGCCGGTAGGCGCCGCCCCCCCGCGCCCGCGTCGCCTCGAGGTGCGCGACGAAGCCCTCGAAGTCGTCGCGCAACTGCGCGAGGAGGGCCGGGGCGACGAGGCCCGGGACCTTCACGATGCCGTCCCGATCGAGCGCGGCGGCCCACGCCTTCGACGCGTCCGACGCCTCGGGGGCGAGCGCGCGGTCCGTCCGCCGCCGGTGGTACCGCTGCCGGATCGCGTGGAGCGTCTCGACGGGAACGTTCGACGCGTCGAGCGGCGCACGCCCTCGGCGGTCGCGTCGGCGCACGTCGGCGCCGCGAGCGAGCAGGAGGGCGGCCGCCTCGGCCCGGCCGCGCGCCGCCGCGTCGTGGAGCGCCGTCCGTCCCCGACGCCCCGTCGCTTCGACGTCGGCGCCCGCGTCGAGCAGGCGTTCGACCACGGGCACGAGGCCCCGGCGCGCCGCGGCGATCAGGGGCGTCGCGGGCGCTTCGTACTCGGTCACGGCGCGCCACACGCGCCGGAGCGGATGGGCGGCCAAGGACAACGCTCGGGATCGCACGCTTCGCTCCGACGGGGGGACGGCGGGACGTGCGCTGCGCGACCCGCCGCACGCCGATCCTATCCGCCCTCGGTGCGTCCGACGGGTGTCCGCCGCCGGTGACGTTCCGAGTCGGGGCTTGCCGCCGCAGCGGGTCCGGTCTATCTAGCGGTCGTGTTGACCGTGCTGATCGCCACCCGCGACCGCGCCGAGATGCTGGCCCGCACCCTCGACGCGTACGCGTCGCTCGTGTCGCCCCCCGGCGGGCATCGGATCGTCGTGGTGGACGACGGCAGCCGCGACGCGACGGCGTCCGTGCTGGCGGCCCGCGCGCGCGTACTGCCGCTCGTGACCTGCGCCGTGGAGCACGTGTCGGCGAACGCGGCCCGCAATCGTGCGGTCGAGCGCTTCGAGGGCGACCTCGTCGTGATGAGCGACGACGACACGACGCCGGCCCGGGATTGGCTCGTGCACATGCGCGCCGCCGCCGACGCGCACCCGGAGGCCGGCGTCATCGTGGGCACCGTCCGCCCCCGTTTCGAGGTCGATCCGCCGGCCTGGGTGCTCGCGGCGGTCCGACGCGGCCCCGCGTTCGGCTGGGTCGAGCGCGACGCAGACGGGTTCGTGGACCCGACGGAGGGCGTCGGCGCGTCCGTTGCGATCCGCCGCGCCCACTTCGACGCGGGCGCGCGCTTCGACGAGTCGGTCGGTCCGGACGGCACCGCGGCCTATGCGATGGGCTCGGAGACCGAACTCCTCCTGCGCCTCGCGCGCGACGGCGTGCGGGCGTGGTACGCGCGCGACGCGGTCGTCCATCACCACGTGAGCGCGACCGACGTCGAAGTCCCGGCGCTGCTGCGACGCGCGTACCGCTACGGCCGAGGTCGCTGGCGCCTCGGGACGTCGAGGCTCGCGTCGGCGCGCTTCCGGACCGGCGGCGTCCCGTGGGCGATCCCGTTCGACCTCTGGGCCCGGCGACGGGCGCACCGCGCCGCCGTCCGTCGCGGGGACGACGTCGCGGCCCTGCGGGCCGCGTGGAGGCTCGCCTACCTCGCGGGCCATGTGGCCGAGATCCGGCGCGCGCGCGGCGAGGCGCCCGGGCTCGGCACGCTCGCAGCGTGGCTCCCGCCGTCGGTTCTCGTGGCGCTGGAGCCGGTCCTCGGGACCCCCGTGCCCACGGCGACGCCGAGGGTCAACGAATTCGAGCCGGGTGGGCGGCGCTGACATGCGGGACCGTCGGATCACGATCCGCCTCGAGGAGCCGGTCCGCCAGGGCGACGCGCAGGTCGTCGCCGGCGAGGTGGCCGGCGTCGCCGCCGCCCCGTATCGGCTCTGGTTCCGGATCCCGGCCGACGTCGTCGTCGAGCCGGCGGCGGCGGCGCAGGCGTTCGTCGTCTCGGTCGTGCACCAGGCCATGGCGGTGGGCCGCGACGTCGACGTCGGCGGACCCGTCTCGCGGGGCCTCCTCGCGAACCTCGACGAGTACCAGCGGATCTGGTCGATGTGGCTCCCGCGGCGGTTCCGCCGCGTCGTGATCCGCGGCACCTCGACGACGGACGACGAAGCCCCGCGGCTCGCGCGCGGGATGATCTTGCCGTTCTCCGGAGGCCTCGACAGCCTCTTCTCGGCGAAGACGCTCGCGGAGGGCGGCGAACTCGCGGCGCTCGTGACGATCCAGGGCCTCGACGTGCCTCTCGGCGACGCCCGCCGTTGGGCGGGGGTCCTCGCCTCGGTGCAGGCGTGCGCGCGGTCCCTCGACCGTCCGCTCCACGAGGCCTCGACGAACTGGCGCGAGCTCGCGTCCGAGCTGCCCGGCTTCCTCGGCTACTTCCTCGCGGCGATGGCGACGTCGATGCTGTTGGCGAGCCGCGGCGGCGGCGTGGCGATGCCGTCGTGGCTCCCCTACGACCGGCTCCAGTTCCCGTCGGAGACGACGCCGCTCACCGACCCGCTCCTCGGGCGCCCGGGCTTCCCGGTGCGTCACCATGGCGCGTGGGCGCGCCGGATCGACAAGGCGGCGGCCGTCGCCGATTGGCCGGAAGCCCTCCGCTGGATGCGGCCGTGCGACGCGTCTCGCCCCGACGGGACCGCCTGCGGCCGGTGCCGCAAGTGCATCCAGACGGCGCTGACGTTCTGCGGGCTCGGGCTCGCCGTGCCGTCCGCGCTGGGCGGGGTCGTGCCCGCGGTCGAAGACATCGAGCGCCTCGAGCCGACGCCGTACGCGATCCACGGCCTCGCCGAGGCCGTGGCCGCCGCGGAGGCGCGTGGGCTCCGCGCGCCCTGGAAGGACGCGGCGGAACGCCTCGTCGCCGCGTTCGGCGGCGAGCCGGCCGCGGTCGTCGAGATCGACCACCTGCGCCGTCGCCTGCGCTACCTGGTCGGCGGGCGTACCCGTTCGGGGCTCGGCGCCGCGTTCCGGCGCATTTCCCGGGCGATCCGAGGGCGTACGGGCCCCCCCGGACTTCCCGAGCTGCCGCAGTGGCCCGTCGCGCAACCGCGCGACGGCACCGGCGTCCGCCCCGTCACCGAGGCCACCTTCGCTCGTTCGGCGCGCGGTCGTCGGATCTACGTCGACGGGGACGACTGGCGCGGCCCGGCGCTCGTCGCCCGCGGCGGCGACCTCGACCCGACCGCGCTCGTCCTGTGGAGGGCGCTGCTCGCGTCGCGGCGCTGGACACACGTGATCGACGTCGGGGCGAACTACGGCGAGATGTTGGTCGACTTCGATCCGCCCGCCGGCACGCGGGTCGTCGCGGTCGAGCCGAACCCCTATGTCCGCCGTCACCTCGAGCGATCGATGCGCGAGGCGGGGCTCCCGGTCGAGATCGTCGCCGCCGCGGTCTCGGACCAGGTCGGGCCGATCGAACTCGCGGTCGATCGCACGTGGTCGGGGATGACGGGCGTCTTCGCCGACGTCCCGGACGGCGGGGGACATCGGCTCGAGCGCCTCGAGGTGGAGGCGATCA
>Ga0105048_10004825_pt1 | contig 21911 bp, 20 predicted proteins | sample MAT05_FD_78382 | JGI IMG/M metagenome (GOLD analysis project Ga0105048, IMG submission 78382) | Freshwater microbial communities from Lake Fryxell liftoff mats and glacier meltwater in Antarctica - MAT-05 | ecosystem: Environmental > Aquatic > Freshwater > Ice > Liftoff microbial mat | place...
GGAGCGTTCTTAGACGCTGAACCGAGGGCGGTCAGCAGACCGGCTTTACGGGTTTGAGCGAAAAAATCCGGCACGCCGGGCAGAATGTCATCGGGGGTCATTCGGCTGACCAGTTCGAGGTACCACCCGTTTTTGCGGATGGCCAGGTCGCGCTTTTCTTCATCGGGCAGGGTCAGGCCCCCGTGTTCGAGGATAATGTTGAGCGAGTCAACGCGACTGACGCCTTTGAGCTGTTCGTTGAATTCTTCCGAAATGTCGAAGCCTAATTCATTGGCCAGTCGTTTCCAGGCGTGGTAGTGGTGAATGGCAGTATCGACAATGACACCGTCGAGATCGAACAGAAACGCCTTAATGGGCATACGTTTGCGAGTTGAGTTGTTGAGCAAAAGTACGAAAAGGTTTTGGGGACACTGCCGATATAGGGAAACGGTTTGGAAGGGAAACTACGATTAACGCTGGCGGGACAAATCACGTTGGGCAGGTCTGCCATCAGCGGGAATTGCAGACGTAGCAAGCCGGGCAAACCCACAGTTTCTAACCATCAAATGAATCCTAAAACTCCAGATAGGGTACAATTTTGGCGATGGTCTTCTCATCCAGAATCCGAATAGGTTTGAGCGATTCGGCGGAGGTGTACGCGCCGTGCTGCTCGCGGTAACTCACAATAACCTGCGCCTGCCGACGCGACAAAAACGGTAGCCGGTCCAGTTGCTCGGCAGTAGCGGTGTTGACCAGAATCCGGCGCGGGACCGACCGGATCTGCCCGTATTTACTCAGCTCATCAATAACCAGAGAGTCCAGTCCGTAAATCTCCCGAAACTGTTCCTGCGAAACGAATCCGCCAAGCGCGTCGCGGTATTTGACGATGCGCCCGGCCAGCGTGGCTCCAATACCTCGCAGGGCAATCAGTTGCGCTGTGTCGGCGGTGTTGATATCGAACGGTTGCAGAACGGGTTTGGCCGGGCGTTCCGGGTAGGCGGGCCGGTCAGGCGCGTTACCGGCATAAGGCTGGCGGGGGGACTCACCGCTGGCATTGTCGCGGCTGGCAAAAGCGGGGCGGTTGCTGACGGACGCCAGCGAGATGTACGGCTCAAGCTGATCGTAGAGGTCGGGCGGGAAGTCGTAGATGCGGAGGAGGTCTTCTTTTCGGCGAAACTGCCCGCCTTTGCTGCGGTATTTTTCAATGCGTTCGGCCATGAACTTTGGCAGTCCAAGTTGCTGCCAGCCCGACACGCTTACGGTATTCGGGTCAAAATTGAATAGCTTTTTTGGTTCGCCAAAGTGGTCGGCGGTGGTTTTGTCCCGTTCAGTACGGTTGCCGGACCGGCTGTTGCCAAAGCGGGGTTGTCTGGCTTCTTCGGCCTGCATGAGCGTCACCAGACTGTCCAGTTTACGCTGGTCAGCCGCCGATGTATCGATGCGGGTCTCATCGGCCATAAATCGGTACATGAACGGAATCAGCAGACACAACAACGTCAGGAACAGCAGTACCAGAAACCCCCGGCTCTCACGCTGCGAGAAGCCGAAATAGTCCCGTACCAGCGTTTGTAAGCGGTTGAACATGAGCAGTGTTACGGTTTAGTGCAATTAGGTTGCAAGCTAAATCGAAAACGTTTAGAGTCAAACGCATTGCTGGTCAAAACTTTATGGAAGTCTCACATGAACATCGTCTGGATTTCTTCTTTGAGCGATTTGAGGGCGTCGGCGGTGGGTTGCCGGTCTTTCTGAATAATACGCTCAAAAATGCGTCTGGATAGTTCGATGGCGGGGGCATCGGGGCGGGTGTCGCCGGAGGCCTGGTTGATCAGCACCGTCACATCGTTCATGGCCCCCTGAATCTGATCCCAAACGCCCTGACTCATATAGACCTGCTGCGAGAGGTTATGATTGTACTCGTCGCGAATTTCCTGCAACAGCCGCTGTTGCAGTTCCAGTACCGTGCTGGAACTACCCCCCAGCCGCAGCAGCATATTGTTTGGGCTGATGCGCTCCAGAAACAGGGTCATTCGCTCGTATGCCTGTAATCGAACGGGTACAACGGCTTCGGTATAGCGGTTCTTGGTGTCGTGGCGGTGCCGGTCGGCTTCACGTTCCAGCAACAGCTTCACAGTCAGATACATACCATAGAGTACCAGCCCGGCTGGGATGAGCAGTTTTATTAAATCACTTAGAATGTCCATGAATGAATCAACGTGGTTTGGGGCAAAATGGGTAAATTTGACTGGTATGTGCGAGACAGACTGCCCATGCACTACGGATGAATACAATGCCAGAAATTGACAGACCCGTGCGGGTTCGGGCCGAAGCCCGTCAGCAAATTATCGACACCCTGCTAACCAACAAAATCCCCGCCGAATATGGCCTGCGCGTTGGAGTTCGGGGGGGGGGCTGCGGAGCGTCGTGGCTGCTGGGGTTTGACCTGCCCGGACCGACCGACGAAGTCTATAACGTAGAAGGGGTCCGGGTCATTATCGACCGGAAACATTTACTCTACGTCCTCGGTGCCGAAATCGGCTACGAACCCGGTGGTTTTACGGTGGAGAAAATTTAGTGAAGAATGAAGAGTGAAGAGCGGGCTGACGCTGGTCTCCTGCTTCAGCTAACTCATAGCTCCTTTTTCTGGCATGATTTTAGTCTTGATTGAGCAGTAACTGACCCAATAACGTGAAGCGGATTGAACGAAACATCTTTCTCATACTGGCCATATTGGCCGCCGGATTGTCTGTAGGCTGCTACTGGCTACTCGAACGCGATGCGCCCGGTGCTACTGATGAGCAGTACCTGAGTGCTGTTCAGCAACGGGTAAAAGAGGAAATGCTGGTTAGTTCGGCTGAGCTGGAGCAGGTGAGCGGGCTGGTGTCCAACCAGAAAACGTCTGATTTTTCTGCCCTCAGTATCGACACGAAGTATCCGTATTACATTTTCAGAAACGGCGTACTAACCGTCTGGTCAGATTATCGCTTTATTCCTGATTTTAACCGGGTCAGTAAGGTAATGCAGCCCAAATTGATTGAGTTTAACCAGAGCCGGTATCTGGTCAGTCACAAGCGTATTCGCAAAGGAACCGACACGGTCGATGTTTTTTCGCTGATTAACGTGTACCGGCACTACCTCAGCAACAATACATATTTACAGTCGGGTTACAACTCCGCGCTGTTCGCCCTTGATCCGATGGGCGTTAGTGACCGGCGACAACAACCTTACCAGGCTGTTTACGACAATGAATCGGTATTTCTTTTCTCGGTTGAGCCGCCCCAGGTCAACGCGTATCGAAACCGTAGCACGCCCGTTAACACCGTCACGTTAGCTGCTATTGGATTTCTGTTTCTGGGTTTGTACGTGGGGCAGCAGCTAATCAGGCTGAGTCGTCGTCGGCGACACGTGCTGGCTTTCTCGTTGCTGGCCGCTTATCTGATCGTGATGCGGGGGCTGATGCTATACTTTGGCGTCCCGTTCCTGTTCATAGAATCAGACCTGTTCAACCCTAAATTTTATGCCGCGTCAGTCCTGACGCCCTCGCTGGGCGATCTACTGCTGAATCTGCTGGTGCTGATTGTACTGGCTCTGTACTGGGTCAATTATTATTACAAATCGGCTCTTTACGCGCAGCTTCTCAAGTTGCTGCCCTGGGCAAAAGCGGTTGTCTCTGTGGGGAGCGTAGTGCTGAGCTACGTTGTTTTTGCCTTTTGCTATGCCGAGCTTACCAGTATTTACGAAAAATCGCAGTTTACACTCGACATCACGCTAAGCATTCATTTCTCCTTTCTGAAAATAATCTGTCTGCTGGTTTTTATTGGCGTGTCGGTGTTCTACTTTTTGCTGACGCACCTGCTGGCGTCGGTGTTTCTGCGGTTTAACCGACCCGTATCGTGGTTGCGCGGGGGAGGGCTTATATTGGCCGGAACCGTTGTAGCGGCTCTGATAAGCTGGCTGTTTGACCTGTCTCTCCCGGTTATCTACGCCGTGAATGGCCTGTACTTTTTATTGACTTACGTGGCCCGGTTTCCCAGAACACTTTATACGTTCCGATACAAAACGTCGATTTATCTGTTCATGGCGGCTTTTTTCTGTGCTCTCACAACGGCCTACGTGGTATATAAGCAGGAGGTTCAGAAGCAGTTAGCGCACGAGCAGGCCTTTGCCGCTCAGTTGCTGGCCGAGAACGATGAATATGGCGAACTGATGCTCAGCAAAGCGCAGGAGTCTATTGTACAAGACTCTGAAATTGGCCGTTCGCTGCGGCAGGATACACTGCTGGTTCGGGAGCGGATTCAGCAACGTATCAAAGCACTGCACTTAGACAAGTACTTCGATAAGTACGACATACAGGTATCGTCTTTCGGGGCTAACGGTCAACCACTTGATATGAGTCAGGGCGCCTTGTCGCTGGCCAGTTTGCAGGCTAAATACCGGAAACCGGACTATGAAACCAGCTATCCGGGTATTTACTTCGTTAGTGAAGCCGACAATAAGTTTGTGAAGCAGTACGTGGGGTTTGTCATGATCCCGGCACCGAAAACCCTGACGGGTATCAACCCCGCTGGCTACGTCATGCTGGATATGCGCCTGCGCAGCCAACGGCCCCGGGGCGTTTATCCTGAATTGCTGGCAGATGCCCGCTTTAGTAAAAGCTCTGACGAACCTGAGTACAGTTATGCCGTGTATCAGCGGGCAAGTGGTAAAGCAAGGCTACCTCAGCTTTTGTATAGTTCGGGTACGTACAATTATGACCGTAAAATGCCCGCCAAACTCCTCGACGATCCGGCCTTGCCAAAGAGCGGGGTATCGGCCAACGGCTATCGGCACGTGGGGCAACAGGGGCGGAACGGGCGGCTGGTGGTGGTGTCGGCAGACGAGTACCCGCTGGCGAATATCTTCTCCAACTTCTCGTTTCTGTATCTCTTACTGGTGTTTACGGTTATTATGGTCATTATTTCGTACGCCATTAATTACAAGTTTACCCAGTTTAAAATTAACTACTCTACCCGCATTCAGATTCTGCTGAACGTAGCGTTTTTTCTGCCGCTTATTTCAGTCATTATCCTGATCCTGAGTGTTATCAGTTCCAACTATACCACTAACCAGGAAAATTCATACGTTAGCAACACCCGCAACATTGCCGCTAATTTCCTGACCTATATTGATGAGCATCTGGTGGTCCAAAAGCGTAGTAAGGCGTCGATGGAAGAAGAATTAAGCAAGATTGCCCGTGACGCCGACATTGACATCAACCTCTTCGACACGCAGGGGAAACTCTATACCTCAACCCGCCCCCTGATGTATGAGAGTGGCTACCTGTCCAAGCGAATCAACCCGGAAGCGTACATCCGCATTATCGAAGAAAAAGAAAACCAGATTTTACTGAATGAGTCGCTGGGCGATAAAACGTACCGAACGGCCTACGCGGGCATCAAATCGTACGATGGCCGGTTGCTGGGGGTGCTTAGCGTACCGTATTTCTACGCCAGTACCGAACTGGACCGGCAAATTATTGAGGTCATTGCTATGGCCCTGAGCATCTTTACGGGCCTGTTTCTGTTTTTTCTGGTGGTCTCCTATTTTGCTTCGCATGTGCTGACCCGCCCGTTGCAGTTGCTGACCCAGAAAATTCGTAAAACTAATCTCGATCACCCCAACGATCCGTTGCCCTGGCGATCAGACGACGAGATTGGTCTGCTGATCCGGGAGTACAACCGGATGCTGGTTAAACTGGAAGAGAGCAAACAGGAGCTGGCCCAGAACGAAAAACAGTCGGCCTGGCGCGAAATGGCCAAGCAGGTAGCCCACGAGATCAAGAATCCGCTGACGCCCATGAAGCTGACGCTCCAGCATTTGCAGCGCACATTTCCTAAAACCGCCGAAGCGGAGGGTACCCTGAACGGAGCCGGTAGCCGCGTTATTCAGCGCACGTTCGATTCCCTCCTCGATCAGATCGACAACCTGAGCGACATTGCGACTTCGTTCTCTGAATTCGCCAAGATGCCGCTGCCCAAGAACGAAACGTTTGAGATAACGGTCATGCTCAACAAAGCCGCTGACCTCTACGCCGAACGCACTACCCTATACCGGCAAATTGCGCCCGGCCCAATCATGGTCATCGGAGACCGGCAGCTTATTGGTCGTATCCTCACCAATCTGCTCATCAACGCGGTCCAGTCTGTACCACCCGACCGGCAGGCGGTGATAAATCTCCAGCTATACACCAGCGACGATGATGTACAGATTGAAGTACGGGATAACGGTGCGGGCATACCAGACGCCTTTCACACCAAAGTATTTCTGCCCAACTTCAGCACCAAACGGGGTGGCACGGGGCTGGGGCTGGCCATTGCCAAGCGGGGGGTAGAACATGCCGGGGGAAACATCTGGTTTGAAACCGTTGAAGGGGTAGGTACGTCGTTTTTTGTCTCGCTTCCGTTAGCCAGCGTTCAGGTACCAGTCGCTGCACCGGTGCTGAATTAAACGTTTTTGCGCAAAAAATCAGCCGGTCAGGAAACCCGACCGGCTGAAAGATATTGTCTCAAACATCACTCAATGAGGAGGCAGGACGGCAACATCACGAATGTGGCCTGGCTGTCCTGATCCTCAATGTCTTACACCGTAACGTGCCGCCAGTTCTCGCCCGATCGAATCCGGTTGAGCTGCGTATGGGTGATACCAAACTGCTTAGCAATCATTTTCAGCCGGTTCTTATCATTGAGCAGCAGCTTTTTAATGATTTTTACCTTGCTCTCAGTTAGTTTATAATTGCTCGTGCCGCGAACAGCAAGGCGGTTTTTCACATTCGGATTCTCGCGATTGTGCGCCACCATCTCGTCTTTAGTGACCCAGCGCAGGTTGTCAACGAAGTTATTCTGCTTGTCGTGATCGAGGTGAATGACGAAGATTTGATCGAGCCGTTCACGAACCACGTAGTACTCCGCCACGAGTTTATGAACGTAGCGATTTAAGGTTTTGCCCTCTGACCGTATATTCAGTGAGCGATACCCCTGAATGACTGACCCCCTGATTAATTTCCCCCCGGCAGCTGACCGCTGAGACTCCCGTTCTTCTTTTGAAGCCGACTGAAAACTACGGAGTCGGCCATAGTTCGATACGTCGTAACGGGGAGGATTTTCCAGGTTCTCGAACGGGATAGTAGTCCACTTCTCATTCCAGTAATGTTGCGGCTTTGACTCATTCATGGTAGGCAGATTCTAAATCGAGTCCTAAAGTAAGGCTAATTGTTGTTTAACAAAACATCAACAAAAATAAAACAAAAAAGTTGGCTGAAAATTGCTGAAAATTGATTGATTGTTAGATAAACGTATGAGGTATAGTAATGGTGCGTCATTACGATACGTCGAGTGTTGACTTGATTGATTAACTAATCTTGAAAAAAGTTAAACAAAATTCAAGGCTGAACATAACCTGATAAGCCTCATGAATTGGGCGGTTGTTTAGTTTAAGCACGAATAAACAGACTCATGAGCAGAAAGAAAACAGTAGTGGTAGGTGCCAGCGAAAACCCGGCCCGCTATGCCAACAGGGCCGCAAAGATGCTGCTACAGTATGGACACCCCGTAGAACTGATTGGTTTGCGCGAAGGAAAGATAGGCGATGAATCAATTCAGACCGGAACCCCTGAACTCCACGATATCGACACGGTGACCATATACGTAGGGCCGCAGCATCAGGAGGGCTATTATGACTACATCAGGGAGCTTAAACCTAACCGGGTGATTTTTAACCCCGGTGCCGAAAACCCGGACTTTGCCCGGCAGTTAGACGAAGATGGTATCGAACCCATAAACGCCTGTACGCTGGTCATGCTGTCGGTAGGGACGTATTAGGCAATTTTGAATGAGTGAATGATAGAATGAGTGAGTAGTTGCTGACGCAAGTTTCATTCGCGTCAGCAACTATTCACTCATTCTATCATTCACAATTACCATTTAATAAGAGCAGACGCCCAGGTGAAGCCGCTACCGAAGGCTGCCAAACAGATCAGGTCGCCTGGTTGAACGCGGCCCTGATCAAACGCTTCGGTGAGGGCAATGGGAATGGAGGCCGCCGTAGTATTCCCGTAGTGCTGAATATTATTGAACACTTTCTCGTCGGGCAGGCCCATCTGCTGCTGCACGTAGTTAGAGATGCGGATGTTGGCCTGATGCGGCACGAGCAGCGACAGGTCGTCAGCCCCATAGCCATTGGCGGTCAGGCTTTCGTTAATGACCTCCATGAAGCGGACAACAGCGTGCTTGAACACGGTATTGCCGTTCATCACTACGCTGGCCCCGCCGTCTGTAGCGGTTTGGGGGGTAATAAAATGGTCGGGACGACTGCTACCGGGGTCTTTCAGGTACAATTCTTCTGCATAGCGACCGTCGGCGTGGAGGTGGGTGGAGAGGATTCGGTGCTTGGGGTCATGGGTGGCCTGCACTACGGCAGCTCCGGCTCCATCGCCAAAGATCACGGCTACGCAACGCCCCTCGGTAGTTTTATCCATCAGCGTTGACTGGATTTCGGAGCCGATCACGAGTGCGGTTTTTGCCATGCCCGTCTTGATAAACTGATCGGCGATGGACAGCGCGTAAACAAACCCCGAACACTGCTGCCGGATGTCAATGACCGGAATGCCTTCCAGCCCCAGTTCGCGCTGCATCAGAAAGGCGGAGCCGGGAAAGTAATAGTCGGGTGAGAGCGTGGCATACACGATCAGGTCAACGGCGGATGCGCCGAGGTTGGCGCGGCCCAGAGCCATGCGGGCAGCTGCGGTGGCCATGCTGGCATTGGTGTCTTTGCCATGCGTAAACCAACGCCGTTCTTTGATGCCGGTCCGTTCCTGAATCCACTCATCCGAGGTATCCATGTATTGCTGCAGGTCGTCATTTTTGACGACTGTTTCGGGAACGTAATAGCCCAGACCCGTAATTTTAGAATATACTGTATCCATTTGTTGATGTTAAAACCAACGGTAAAGTTAGCAAATTCAACGGGTCAGGTCAGGCATCAACGGTTTCTACTGTGTGCAGTGTAAACGAATAGTCCTCCATAATCAGATTAGCCAGCAGTTGACGGCAGGCGGCATCAACGGTTTCGCGGGCCTGCGCTTCAGAGTCTGCCTCTACGCTGAGCCGCACGTGCTTACCAATGCGAACATTGTCAATAGTGTCCATGTTGAGATTGTGCAAACCGAGTTTAACCGCTTTGCCCTGCGGGTCCAGAATTTCGGCCCGCGTCATAATGTCGATTTCAGCGATGTAGGTCATGTTTTGAAAGAGTGAAAAGAGTTAAAGTTGCTCATTATAAATAAGTGACATAAGAATATACAGCCCGATGATAACTGGTATGGCTGCGAACTGCAAAAATAACATGAGTAGTACACTGGCCATCAGAAACAGAAATTTTGTCTTGTTTTCTGCCCAGCCGAACGACTTGAACTTAAGCGCGAAAAGGGGTAATTCAGCTACGAGCATGAACGAAAAGGCAACGAGAATACCCCAGACAATGTCGTTTTTCCAAATGGCGTCAAACTGCGGCTGATACCGTTCCATGAGCGGCAAAGCGGCAATAATCATGGTATTAGCGGGGGTAGGCAGGCCAATGAACGACTCGGACTGCCGGGTATCGAGGTTAAATTTGGCCAGCCTTAGTGCCGACAGCACCGCAATTAGAAACGCCAGATAAGAAATGCTGCCCAGTCCCTGAAACCAGCCCAGTTGAAACATCATGGTAGCGGGCAACGCACCAAACGTAACCATATCGGCCAGTGAGTCGAGTTCTTTACCGAACGGCCCCGATACATTTACCAGCCGGGCCACAAAGCCATCGCCAAAGTCCAGCACCAGGGCCAGACCAATCAGCCACGATGCCGTAACCAGTTCACCACGCAGGGTCATTACGAGGCCAATGCACCCGCACAGCAGATTGCCGCAGGTCATGGCGTTGGGGAGGTGCTTCAACACTAATTCAGAAAAGGGTTCGATTTGCGCTCCTGCCCAATCGTCGTTGGTTCGTTGTGGCCGGGATAGACTACGTAATCATTGGGCAAGGTCATGAACTGGGTTTCGATGCTATTGAGCAGGTCGGCGTGGTTGCAGTATGGAAAATCGGTACGGCCCACGCTGCCCCGGAACAAGACATCGCCCCCTACAATATACCGGTCAACATGGTTCACAAATGCCACGTGACCGGGCGCGTGGCCGGGTGTAAAAATTACATCCAGCGCGGTATTTCCGAATCGGATGCGGTCACCTTCGGTCAGCCATTCGTCTACTTCGCTGTGTTCATAGCCGCGTAGTCCATACGTCGTGGCGCGGGTGGGAACATCGTTGAAAATCACTTCGTCTTTGGGATGCAGAAAGACGTTTACGCCGTACTTCCGCTTCAGATACGCCACACCAAACACATGGTCGAGGTGAGCGTGAGTCAGCAGAATGACTTTCAGTTTCAGCTTATGTTCGTCGATAAACCGGCTTAGCGTCTCTTTTTCCGCCTGATCGTACATGCCGGGGTCAATGACAACGGCTTCGTTCGTGGCCTCGTCAATAACGACGTAGGTATTCTCCTGAAAGGGCGAGAAGGTGAAGGATTGGATCATAAAAGTAAAAACACGGTTGGTTTTTTGCGCAGGTCAGGCACCTGTGTTTTCCATTCGCGGACGGTCAGGGTTTTGACAAAAGCATCGGGGGCGGTCAGGTTGCAGGCAACGCACAGGCGGGTATTGCCCTGCGCGTTGAGCATGATGTCGGCAAAGAGCGCATCGTTGCGGTAAGGCGTTTCCATGAAAATCTGAGTCTGCTGCCGCGCCTGAGCTTCCTTGTCCAGAAACCGGATGGCACTGGAGCGGTCGGCCTTTTCGATGGGCAGGTAGCCGTGAAACACGAACGACTGCCCATTCAGTCCCGACGCCATTAAAGCCAGCAAAATACTCGACGGCCCCACCAGCGGCTCCACCCGCCAGCCCAGCGTGTGCGCCATGCCTACCACTACCGCGCCAGGATCGGCTACGCCGGGGCAACCCGCTTCGGAGAGAACGCCCGCGTTGCGTTTGCGCTCCATGAGTTCCTGAATCTGACGGCGCGTATCGGCAGGGGGGGTGTCTTTATTGAGGTCGAAAAAGGTCGTTTCGTCAATGACACGGCTGGTTTTCAGGCCCGTAATGAACCGGCGGGCTGTACGTACATTCTCCACGAAATACGCGTCGGTTTTCTCGATTACGTTGCGAATGTGGGGCGGCAGGACCAGCTCAGCCGTATCGTCGGCGAGGAGGGTTGGGATGAGGTAGAGTGTTGGCATGTTTTTTTAACTGCAAAGGCGCAAAGTTGTCGCAAAGGTCGCTAAGTTTTTCTTTGTGTCCCTTCTGCTTGTCTTGCCACCGGAGTGTAGCATCACTTTGCCGTTAAAAAATCCATCAATAAGCTCACAAACTCGTCCGGCTTTTGGGCGTGAACCCAGTGGCTGGCTCCCTGAATGGTTTCGATGGTAGCATTGGGGAAGATGCGTTTGATGGCCGGAATGTCCTCGTCCTGAATATACGGTGATTCGCTGCCGCGCATGAACAGCGTAGGTTCCGTTACGATGCGGGGGTTGGTCAGTTCGTCGCCGATGCTGTCCACTTCGCGCTCGATTACAGGTAGGTTGAGCCGCCAGTCAAACGTTCCCTCTTCGTTACGGTACAGGTTTTTGAGCAGAAACTGCCGCACCGGAAGTATAGACTCGTACTGACTCAATATTTTATCGGCCTCACTGCGGGTTTTGATGCTGGCCAGGTCGATGGCGTTCAGACCGCGAATAATATCAGCGTGGTGTACCGGGTAAAACTTCGGCGCAATATCAACCACAACAAGTTTGCTGAAATCGACGGATTGGCCTGTATTCGGGAAATCCATAGCATACTGCATTACCGTTTTACCGCCCATCGAATGGCCCAGCAAAACCGGCTTTTCGAGTTGCTGATCAAGCAGAAATTTATGCAGATCATCCGCCATGCCCGTGTAGTCATGCGTATTGTGCCGGGGCGATTGCCCATGATTGCGCTGATCTACTGACAGGACGTGGTAGCCGTGTTCGGCAATGGCTTTGCTAACTGTAAACCAGTTGTCTGACGAGCCAAAAACGCCGTGTATCAGCACAATGGCCGGGTCAGTGGCATTGCCAACTTCTCTAAAGTATAGTTTCATTTTATGAATGAGTGAATGAGCGAATGAATGAATATCTCCAGCAGCATACTGCCTGCGTCAGCCATATTCACTCATTCGCTCATTCAGAATTTAATTGACGTACACCACGTTCTCCCGTTTGGCTACCAACTCGCCAAACGATTGTAAGGACAACCCATTCTCGGTAGCTACGCGCTCAAACTCTTCGGTGCTGTGGGGTTCAACGGCGATGAGCAGGCCGCCCGACGTTTGCGGGTCGGCCAGGACGTAGCGTTGGGTTTCGGTGAGGTCGCTGATTTTGTGGCCGTAGCTGTCCCAGTTGCGGACCGTGCCGCCGGGGAAACTTTTTTGAGCGAGGTATTCGTCCACAACGGATAATTTCGGTACGTCGGCATAGTCGATAACCGCGCTCAGGCCGGAGCCTTCGGCCATTTCGGTGAGGTGGCCCAGCAGCCCAAAGCCCGTTACGTCGGTCAGCGCTTTTACGTAGGGTAGTCTGCCCAGCACTGTACCGAAGCTGTTGAGCTGCGCCATTTGCGCCGGGGCCATATTGGCGTGTTCAGGCTGAAGAATGCCTTTTTTCTGGGCGGTAGTTAAAATGCCGACGCCCAGCGGTTTGGTGAGGTATAACTTACAACCTGCGGTGGCCGTGTTGTTCTGTTTGAGGTGATCGATACGTACTTTACCCGTTACGGCCAGTCCAAAAATAGGTTCTGGCGAGTCGATGCTATGGCCTCCCGCCAGTGGAATACCGGCTTCCTGACAGATGCTGCGCGCCCCTTCCATTACTTGTCCGGCCACTTCGGGCGGCAGTTTGTCCAGCGGCCAGCCCAGAATAGCGATAGCCATGATGGGCTGGCCCCCCATTGCATAGACGTCGCTGATGGCATTGGCCGAGGCAATGCGCCCAAAATCAAAGGCGTCATCAACAATAGGCATAAAAAAATCGGTGGTGCTGATGATAGCTTCGCCATTGCCGAGGTCCATCACGGCGGCATCGTCGCGCGAGTCATTGCCCACGAGCAGGCTTTCGTAACGGGGCTGGGAGGCCGTAGCGTTACTGTGAAGTATTTTATCTAAAATCTTCGGCGATATTTTGCAGCCGCAGCCCGCGCCGTGGCTGTACTGGGTAAGTTTAATGGGGGCAGATTCGGTTTGTGTCATGGTTGACTAACGCAAACGGTGTGTGCGTAGTTTTTTTTGCGGTCAGTTCGTGGGTAGTACGCAACCGGAAACCGGAAGGTTCGGGCCGGGTTTATGGGCAAACTGGATGCTAACCCCGGTTTAACAAAAACATAACATACAGGAATAGAAAGGTAAGTGGTTCATTTTGGCCTATTCCGTGATATATAGCCGCTTACTCATGTAGGCTGGTACTTTTTGAAGAAATATTGCCTTGTGGTCAGCATAATTTATCCCATCTTTGCGCCCAAATTGAAGGGTAGTTCAAACGGATACACTTCATAATAGAAACGAATCAACCAAACACAACTATGTCTAAAAAACTACTGAATGTCAGAGCAACGCTGGTGTTGCTTGGTAGTATGCTATTGGCTGTTCTCGGCGGAAGCGGAGCCATGGCGCAAGGGGTAACAACTTCATCGATTAATGGTGTAGTTGCCGACGAAAAAGGCGCTGAACTGCCCGGAGCAACCGTTGTGGCCATCCATACGCCTTCAGGATCGCGGTATGGAACCACAACGAATGAGAAAGGGCGGTACTCATTCCCTGCTGTGCGGATCGGTGGTCCTTACGAGCTTACAGTTACGTATGTTGGCTTTCAGGAAGCAAAGTTGCGCATCCTGTCGGCTGACCTCGGTGTTCCGGTTTCGCTGGACATCAGACTGACTGAAACAGGTAAGCAATTAAGTGAGGTAGTTGTTACGGCACGCGGTTCAATTATTGATTCTGACCGGACTGGTGCTTCCACTAACTTCAAGCGCGAAACGTTTGAGCGGTTACCTACGCTAAACCGAAGTTTTCAGGACTTTTCGGCACTCACCCCACAGGCTGGTCCCGGCTTTTCGTTTGGTGGTCGGTCAAACCTGTACAATAACTTTTCGATTGATGGAGCTACGTCAAACAACGTATTTGGTTTGAGTGCGCTGCCCGGAGGTCAGTCCAACGCTCAGCCGGTTAGTGTCGATGCTATTCAGGAGATCAGCGTTCAGTTGTCGCCCTACGACGTAAGTCAGGGCAATTTTACGGGGGCCGGTATCAATGCCGTAACCCGGAGCGGTACCAACCAGCTTCAGGGTTCGGCGTATTACTACACTAAGAATGACGCGCTGGCAGGTAAGAGCATTGCGGGTACCGAATTACCCGCGCTGCAACGCCCCGCGTTTACGTACAACAATTTTGGTGCCCGCCTGGGTGGGGCTATCATCAAAAACAAGCTGTTTTTCTTTGGCAACATCGAGCGCGAGACTGCCACAACACCAGCCGTTGTATTTCCCTACGGACAATCGACCAACGGGGTTGTGAACCAGCCGGGTTCCAGCCTTGCCGGTGCCAGCACTGTTAATCCGGAAACGGACCTGGAGCGGTTGCGGCAGTTTCTCGTTACGCCAGATAACGGCAAAAGCTGGGCCTTCGATCCGGGTACGTATAACAACTTTAATGTACCACAGCAAAGCACCAAATTTCTGGTTAAACTGGACTGGAACATCAGTGACAACCACAAATTCACGATCCGATATAATCAGCTGAATGCCTTCCGGGACGTACAGCCCAGTAACTCAGGAGGTTTTCTGGCAGGCCCTCCGGGGGGACGCAGTAACAGCAACAACGCCATTCCGTTCTCGAACTCGTACTACCGTATCCTGAATAACGTCTATAGTATTTTTGGTGAGCTGAACTCATCCTTCGGCGGGGGCAAGTATGCCAACAACCTCCAGATTGGCTATAGCATCTTCCGCGATACCCGCGAGCAGGGCGGTGGTGGTGCCGTACCGCAGATTCCAACGGTCGATATTCTGGGGCCTAATGGACTGACTATGACGAGCTTTGGTCCCGACCCGTTTACGCCCAACAACCGGCTTGACCAGGACGTGATTCAGGTGAACGATAAATTTGATGCGTTTCTGGGCGATCATACCCTGACGATTGGTACGGCCAACGAATTTTATAAGTTCAATAACGTGTTTACGCAGGTTATCAACGGAATTTATCAGTTCAACAGCATCAGCGATTTTGTCAATAACAGCACAAACCCAGCAGCTGCTAACGCACCTACCCGTTTTTATCAGCAGTATTCGGCGGTTCCGGGCAATCCGGCTCCGGCGGCTCAGTTCAGCGCGGCTCAGTTTGGTTTTTATGTGCAGGATGCTTACAGTGGCATCAAAAACCTGCGTATGACCCTCGGTCTGCGCGTGGATATTCCAACGTATTCGAGCGGGGCAGCTCTGCCCAACCCCACAGTTGAAGGACTTACGTTTACCAATGGAGAAAAGCTGTTTGTCAATCAATTACCTAAAGTAACGCCCCTGTTTTCGCCCCGTTTTGGTTTCAACTGGGACGCGCTGGGCAATAAGTCGTTACAGGTTCGTGGCGGTGTGGGCATATTTACGGGCCGGGTACCTTTTGTCTGGATTTCCAACCAGCTAAGCAACAACGGTGTGCTGTTCAACACGCTAAACCGGGGTACGCAGGCGGCTAATGCCACCACGCCCTTTAGCCCTAACATCAATCAGTACGTTCCGGCCACTATCTCGTCGGCTTCTACGTTTGCTATCAACGTAACCTCGCCAGATTTCCGCTTCCCACAGGTGTTCCGTACCAACCTTGGTATTGACAAAACGCTGCCGGGCGGGCTGGTTGCCACTGCCGAGGTGATCTATACTAAAGACGTAAACGCCGTGTATATCCGCGATGCTAACCTGGCGGCCCCGGTGGGTACGCTGGCGGGCGATGGCCGACCCCTGTGGGGAACTAACCTGCTGGTCAATCGAACCGTAACACAAGCTCTTATTCAGGACAACACCAACAAAGGGTATGCATTCAGCATAACGGGACAGATTCAAAAAACGACGGGCCGCTGGAACGGGTCGATTGCCTATACCTATACCGACTCGAAGGACCTCAACTCGCAGAGTGGCTCAACGGCGGGCGGTTTGCTGAATGGTAACCCTTATGTAACAAACATCAACGACCCGGTGCTGGGTTTTGCCAATAACTGGTTTCCGCACCGTGTAGTAGGATACGTTGGCTACCGCTTCAATTACCTGAAAACGATCGCTACAACGCTGGCGTTAACCTACGAAGGGCGTAACGCCAATAACTTCTCCTACGTATATGGTGGCGCACCGAATGGCCTGACAACCTCGGCCAATACCAACCTGATTTATGTACCTCGCAGTCAGAATGAAATTCTGCTGACAACAACCAACGTAGGCGATACCCGTACGACCCAGCAAATATGGGATCAATTGAATGCCTATATCGAGCAGGATTCGTACTTGAATACGCGCCGGGGCCAGTATGCCGAACGGAACGCTGCGCTGCTACCTTGGGTGAACTTCTTAAACCTGCGCGTACTACAGGATTTCGGCGTGAACGTAGGCAAGAGCCGTAACAGCATTCAGGTATCAGTTGAGCTGTTCAACGTGCTAAATTTCATAGACTCAAACTGGGGTGTCGTCAAACAGCCGGTGCGGACCAACCTGATCAATTTTGTTGGTTATGAAACGCCAAACACGGCCACTGGCACAACGGGTCGCCCGATTTATACGTTTGCAACCAACGCCGATGGTTCGGCCCTGTCTCAATCGTATGTCAACAACCAGGGGGTATCGAACGGAGTGACTAACTCACGCTGGCAGTTACAGCTTGGGCTGCGCTACATTTTCAACTAATCTGAACAGAAGCCAACACATTTATGAACCTTATATTTCAAGATAAACTGGCGGTATTTGCTGTGGCGGCTGCCCTATTGACCGCCGTAGCAGGATGTGAGAAGACGGGGTATCCAGATGCTCAACCAGTGTCGGGTCCGTCAGCCACCACTACGCGCGTTCAGCTCGTGAACGCTACCCCCGACGCATCGGCCCTGAATTTTCTGGTCGAAAACGCACAGGTCGGTACGCCCCTGGCACCAGGGCAGGCCACTGGCTATGTTACCGTTAGGGCAGCCGCTACAGCGGCAGCCGCATCCCAGCTTCGTATCGACAATGCTGGCGGTACGCTTGGCACAGCCGATATCGTTACCAAGCCCTTGCTGTCGCCCAGCCTGGCCTATACGCTGTTTGCTACGGATTCAATAAACAGACCCCGCGTAACGAATGCCGCTGGTATAGTGACAGATGCAGGTGGTGTACGCGGCTTACAGATTACGGACACATTACGTGTTCCAGCAGCAGGTACGGCCCGTTTGCGATTCTTCCACCTGGCCCCTGATGCCCCCGCCGTTTCGGTACGGCTTATCAATAGTGCGGGTGCTTCAGCCGGAACAATCAATAATCGGACGTATCGTCAGGCCTCGGGGGCTGCGCTGAGTTATGTGCAGGTGCCAACTGGTACGTACACGGTGCAGGTCTATGCTGGTGCAACGGCCCCGGCATCTCTGACGGCAACGCCTGTACTCAATGTGCCTAATGTTGCGCTGGCCGATGGGAAAATCTACTCGATTTATGCACGTGGTCTGTTACGCACACGTACACTCAGTGCGGCTATAATTACGCATAACTGAGTCAGTACATGCTAATTTGGTGAAATCCCGGTCAAACCTGACCGGGATTTCTGTTTACTACCGTAGTAGGCAGATCTGGACTTACAGAACCCCCACTACTGGTTTTGGACACAAATAATCAACCCCAGCCTGATAAGCCCCCCTGTCGTCGGAGGTGAACTGCATCAGATCGAGGTGGAGCGGCTCGGTGGGACGGATAATGGTGTCTACGCGTCGGGGCCACGCCGGGCTGATAGTAGGGCTACAACTTCGATCTCGTCTGACTCAATTCGATAGTAAAGAATCGTCTGTTTGTTGACAACGCACTCGCGAAGGCCGGGGCGTCGCTCCGACTTCTTGTATAGTTGGGGCATGAGACCAATTAATTCCAGCTTGTCGGAAAGCAGAGCTAAGAAATTAATTTTGACCTGCTGCGACCAGTTTTCACCCAGATAGGCCGCTATCTCCTCTACCTGTTGCTCGGCTTCCGACGAAAAATGAACCGTCATGGCTGATGTCTTTTCATAATATCGGCAAACGGTACCCGGCGTCCGGCGGCCAAATCGGCCAGACCCCGGTCAATTGATGACTGACTGGCAGGAGAAAGGTCGTCCCAAAAGTCGGTGGCGGGTTGAGTGATTTCGCGGCTCAGCAGCGTCAGATGCGCCTGAAGAATAGCGTCATCGTCAACCTGATCGATCAGGCGGTGCAGGGTGGTTTTTAGTTCCAGCGTGTTCATTCGTTGCTATCGTTTACGTGAATATAGCTGAAAAAGATGACCTGTTTCATTACAGCATAACAGCCGCCCCGTTATCAAGTTTCGGATAGAGCAAATCAACCCCCGCCTGATAACCCATCACGATGAGCCGCCCGATGTCGTCGGAGGTGAACTGCATCAGGTCGAGGTGGAGTGGTTCGGTAGGGCGTATAGTGGTCAGGGTCAGGCTGCGCCCGTGGAGGTGTTCGCGCTCAGCGTAGCGTTCGGCCCAGGCAATGTCGTTATTCACCAGCTGATTGACCGTGATGTCTTTGACGCGGTCCATCAAATTGAGCAGGTTGCGGTAGTTGAATTGTTCGTTGTAAATCTTTTTGGAGTGGCAGGCAATGCAGGTAATCTCACCCGCGCCGTCTTCGATGGCTACGCGTAACGGAGCTACCTCGCGCAGGCCACCGTCCAGAAATGCCCGGCGGTGGTCGCCCGCAATCTGAACGGCGGGCATCAGAAAGGGAATTGAACTGCTTGCGAACAGGTAATCCAGAAAATTGGGGTCGTGGGCATCGGCGTAACGCATGTCGCCCCCAATAATATCGACCGCTCCTACTTTTATGGTAACCGGGCCGGTTTTGATAGCATCAAGATCGACGTTATCCCGAATAATTTTCTGAATGGGTTCATTGTCTAAAAGGCCATCAAACCGGCTCAGTATTGTATTGACGCCCATGCGGAACCGCGACCGGATCACGGCTACGTCTTTGGGTTTGGTAATGTTCCGAATCCAGAACTCGATCAACGATCTGCCCACACCGGGCCAGTCAACGGACCCGGTGGCCGTTTGCTGGCGGGCGGCTTCGGAAGCCAGAAATGCCGCATTCAGGCTGCCGACCGAAATGCCATAGAGTTGATTGGGTACGAAGCCCGACTCGAACAGGGCCACGGCGGCACCGGCCTGAAACGCGCCTTTAAGCGAACCACCGCCCAGCACCAGGGCTTTGTGTTTGGGGTCATGAGTTGGAGCGGTGGGTTGGCTGGTGCCGGGTTGCGGATTGGGTGCCGGGGGCGTTGGATTACTAATCATGTGTAACGGTGAAGGGGGAATGACGCGGGAAATTGCCGTTTTTTTGTGGGCAATCAAAACGAACAGGATGCTTAACCGATTTTGTTGGTAGTGGTTTCATCCCGACTTTTGCAGTCCACGATTCCCAACGAAATGCCCCTCACCGTCGCTACTATTCAGGCCCCGATTGCTGCCGAAATGAATTTGTTCGAGCAGAAGTTCCGGGACATGATGAAAAGCGATGTCATGCTGCTCGACCAGATCATGAACTACATCGTGAAACGGAAAGGCAAGCAACTCCGGCCCATGTTCGTATTTCTGATGGCGGGCGTTTGCGGTTCAATCACTGAAGCTACCTACCGGGGGGCGTCGCTCATTGAACTTCTCCATACCGCTACGCTGGTGCATGACGACGTGGTGGACGAGTCCAACTACAGGCGCGGCTTTTTCTCGATCAATGCCCTCTGGAAAAATAAAGTAGCCGTTCTGGTGGGCGACTACCTGCTCTCGCGCGGGCTGCTGCTTTCGGTCGATAACGGCGATTTTGAACTGCTCCAGATTGTTTCGACGGCGGTACGTGAACTGAGCGAAGGGGAGCTGCTCCAGATTCAGAAGGCCCGCCGACTTGATATCGACGAGCCGGTTTACTACGAGATCATCCGGCAAAAAACGGCCTCGCTCATTGCTGCCTGTTGCGCGGTAGGTGCCCGCTCGGCCAACGCCAACAAAGCCGTGATTGAACAGGCCCGCACCTTTGGTGAGAAAGTGGGCATTGCGTTCCAGATTAAAGACGACCTCTTCGACTACGGCACCGCCGAAGTAGGCAAGCCGCTGGGTATCGATATCAAGGAGAAAAAGATGACCCTGCCGCTGATTTACGCGCTCAATAAAGCGGGCTTTTTTGAGAAACGGCGTATAATCAACCTCGTAAAAAACGAAAGCGACAACCCCAAAAAGGTTGCTGAAGTCATTGACTTTGTGAAGCAGTCGGGCGGTATTGCCTACGCTACCGAAGCCATGAACCGCCACGTAGCCGAAGCACAGACTCTGCTCAACGCCTTTCCCGATTCAGAATACCGGCAGTCGCTGCATCAGTTGGTGCAGTACACCATTGACCGCAGCAAGTAGGAATTCCGGGTTTTGGGTTTCAATGTACGTTTGCCGTTATTGACCTGACTAACGCTGTACTGCTATGAGTTTCGACTGGATTATGAGTGCCTGTATTGGCGTGGGGCTGGCGGCCTGTTGTGGCTTCCGCGTGTTCATTCCGCTGCTCATGGCCAGCGTAGCTACCAAACTCGGCATCATTGGCACCGTAGCGGGGTTCGACTGGCTCGGCGACTGGCCCGCCCTGCTGGGGCTGGTGGTGGCTACGGTCTTCGAGGTGGGGGCCTATTACATTCCATGGCTCGACAACCTGCTCGATACGGTGGCCGGACCCGCGTCTATCCTGGCCGGAACGCTGTTGAGCGCGTCGTTTCTACACATCGACAATCCGCTGTTGCAGTGGGGGCTGGGGCTAATGCTGGGCGGAGGCAGTGCGGGTATCATTCAGGCCGGCACAAGTCTGCTCCGGCTGGGTTCTACGGCCACAACGGGCGGGCTGGGCAACCCGGTCGTGGCCACCGGCGAGAACGTAGCCTCGGTCGGTTTTTCATTGCTGGCCATGCTGTTGCCCATCATCACCGTTATTCTTATCGCGCTGGTACTGGTTTTCATAATCCGGCGACTGCTGAAACGAAGTCGGGTGTCCTGAACGAAAAACTCAAAACAGAAAAGGTGTCAGGTCTTACCTGACACCTTTTCTGTTTTGTATGATCTACCACGTTACAACCCCAGCACTTTCTTGTTAAATCCCTCATCGCTGCCCGTTCCGGCGAAGTCGTCGAAGGCGCGTTCGGTGACGCGGATGATGTGGCTCTCGATGAATGGCGCGCCCTCGGCGGCTCCCTGTTCAGGGTGTTTGATAGCGCACTCCCATTCCAGCACGGCCCAGCGGTCGTAGTCGTACTGCGCCAGTTTGGAGAAAATGCCCGAAAAATCAACCTGCCCGTCGCCCAGTGAGCGGAACCGTCCGGCGCGGTCTGTCCAGCCCTGATAGCCGCCATAGACGCCCTGCTTGCCGGTGGGGTTGAACTCGGCATCTTTGACATGGTAGGCAAAAATACGGTCGTGGTAGAAGTCAATGAACTGGAGGTAGTCCAGTTGTTGCAAGACAAAGTGGCTGGGGTCGTAGTTGATGCCCGCGCGGGGGTGGTTGCCTACCTTCTCCAGAAACATCTCGAACGTAATGCCGTCGTGCAGGTCTTCGCCGGGGTGCAGTTCGTA
>Ga0105048_10004826_pt1 | contig 21909 bp, 27 predicted proteins | sample MAT05_FD_78382 | JGI IMG/M metagenome (GOLD analysis project Ga0105048, IMG submission 78382) | Freshwater microbial communities from Lake Fryxell liftoff mats and glacier meltwater in Antarctica - MAT-05 | ecosystem: Environmental > Aquatic > Freshwater > Ice > Liftoff microbial mat | place...
CCTGCCCTTTGCACCCGACGTGGCCACCTTTGGTGAACAGGGATTCAGCGAACTGACCACCGAAGAGTGGTTCGGCTTCTACGCACCGGCGCGCACACCGGCCACTGTGGTGGCTGCTGCCAACGCGGCCATCAACCAGGGCCTGAAGGACAAGTCGCTGGTGGACGGCCTGGCGGTCGTTGGACTGCTGGCCCAGGGTTCGACACCGGACGAGATGGCCCGCAGCCAGCGCGCCGAATTCGAACGCTGGGGCCCGCTGGTCAAGCGCATCGGCTTCACCGCCGACAGCTGAAGCGGCCAGGGCGCCACGCTGAAGGGCTGCGGTTGGCTCAGCCTCTCAGCGCTTGAGCAGTTCGCGCCAGCCGGCCCAGCCCAGCTGCTGCATCGTTTCGATGTTGCGTTCGTAGATCGCTTCCGCTGCCGGGAAAGCCGCTACCGCACGGTCGATGCTGTCTTCGCGCAGCAGGTGCAGCGTGGGATAGGGCGACCGGTTGGTGGCGTTGCCGACGTCGTCGGCACGCGCATCGGCAAACTGGAAGTGTGGGTGGAAGCTGGCGATCTGCAGCACACCTTCCAGGCCCAGGTCGGCCAGCGTGTCTTCGGCCACGCCCAGGAAGTCGTTGAAGTCGAAAAAGTCCTGCAGCACTTGCGGGTGCACGATGAGGGTGGTGTCCACTTCATCGGCGTCGGCCTGCGCCAGCCCTTGCAGTTCTTGCACCAGCTGCTTGAGCAAGGCCACCGGCTCGGTGGCTTCGCTCAACACCCAGCGGATCTGCCCCTTGCCGTGCACGGCCTTGGCAAAGGGGCACAGGTTGAGGCCGATGACCGCGCGCTCCAGCCAAATCTGCGTTTCGGCAATGGGCGTCATGGCCGCACGGCGGGGGTTTCGATCGGCATGCCGGCGGCGCGTTGCATCAGGTACAGCTCCAGCGCCGTGAGTTCGTCGCTGGCAAAAGCATAAGGCTGGGCGCGCACACCGCTCATGCAGTGGCGCAGGCGGCGCTGCAAAGAACCCACACCTTGCCACTCCAGCCGGTACAGCGGGTAGCCCGTGGGGTGGGCCTGCGGGATGGTGCTGCCCGCCAGGCGGCGGCCGGCCTGCTGGTCGTGGCACTGCGCGCAGGAGAAGTCGAGTTGACCGATGCGGTGGTCATAGAGCTTCCGGCCTTGCTGCACAAAAGGCGCCAGCCGGGGGTCGACAGGCGGCTGCACGGGCTGGCCGCGCGACTGGTGCGCAACGTAGGTTTCCAGACCCAGCAGCGCCTCGCTCTCGGGTGCGAGGGGCTTGCCCTTGACGTGCCGCGTCTGACACAGGTTGATGCGGGCCGACAGCGTGACCGGCTTGCCCAGCAGGCTGTCCATGGCCGGGTAGCGCGCCGCCACCCCACGCAGGCTGGCTGCAGTGTGGCAACGCTGGCAGCTGCTGTCGAAGCGCTGCTGACCGTCCTTCAGCCACAAGAAGCCGGGGTTCTGCGCGTCGTCTTTCTGCAGTGCCTGTGTGGCCGGGCTCATGAAGTCGAAGCCCGACAGGCGTTGGGCCTGGGCGCTTGAAAGCGCAGCACACAGAACCAGCAAGCCCAGCGCTGCGGCTCTCATGTCGCCGTGATGCGCACCGACTCGCTGTGCGCCACGCCGCGGTCGCCAGCCCAGGTGATCGTGAGCGTGCCGCTGCGCGGCAGCTTCAGGTGGAAGGCCAGGTAGGGGTTGGCGGCGATGGCGGCGTGCAGGTCGGCGGCGAAAACCAGCTCGCCTTCGAAGCGGCACTCGACGCGGCGCAGCAAGTCGCGCTGCAGGATTTCACCTTCCGAGCTGCGGCGGTAGCCGGTTTCCATTGGATGCTGCGCCAACGCGCGGATTTCGACGACTTCGCCAACCCGAGCCGAAGTTGGTGCCGTGACGATGACACGCAAGGTGCTCATCTTCAGCCGCCTTCCACGCAGGCGGCCAGCGTGACCACCACGTCCACCCGCTGCCGCCAGACGCTGCCGTCGGCCATCTGCGCCAATGCCACCACGGTCTGCGATGTCGCCAGGCGCATGCGCGTGGCCACCTGCGCGCGGCCGGTCAGCGGGCCCAGCGTGAAGACCGCCACCTCGGGCTGCGGGTTGCGTTCGGTGAACAGCGCCAGGCGACGCACCTGCGCCGCATCAAAGCCGGGCACCGACACCGTCACCGGCACCGTGTTGCCGTTTTCCACCAGGGGCGACAGGTCCAGTTTCACACGCCCATCGCGCACGGCCGCGCCGCCAGTGAAGGTGTTGATGGCGGTCAGCATCGATTCAGGCGTCGCCAGCGCCGGCCGCCAAACCACGCTGGCCGCAGCACCGATCAACAGCAGGCGGCGCTCATTCATTTCAGTTTTCCACGCCGCAAGGCGGCAGCCGCCACCGATGAAGGGTCGGCACCAAGCTTCCCGCCACGGAACCGGCTCTGCCGGGCCGTTGGCGGACGGCCCCCTTGGGGGGTAGCGAGCGCCGGCGAGCTTGGGGGCTTCACTTCAACGTCCGCAGGTAAGCCACCACGTCCTCGACTTGCTGCGCATCCAGCACCGGCTTGCCTTGCCAGGCCGGGCCAACCCGCTGGTGGCCTTCTGCACGGTGCAGCGCCGGCATCAGGCTGTCGGGGTTGAGGCGCCGGCTGTCGACGATGCGCAGCCGCAGTTGCGCTTCGGTCCAGCGCGCGCCCGCGCCTTCCAGGTTCGTGGCCAGGTCGCCCTGAAGCTGCGGCAGCGGAAAGTCGGCCGACGGCGGCCCGCTGTGGCACAACAGGCACAGACCCACCGTGCGGCTGCCCACGATGGTCTGGCCGCGCGCAGCATCGCCTGGCGCGGCGGTCAGCGGCTGCGGCATGCCGTCGGCCACCACGGCGCCGGCAGCCAGCACCAGCTTGAACGCCACCGCCACCCCCACCGCGGTCATCACGCCCATTGGCGCATCAAGCCTTCAGACTCTGGTTCTTCAGCGGCAGCTCGCGAATGCGCTTGCCGGTGGCCGCGAAGATGGCGTTCAGCACCGCCGGCGCGGCCACGGCGATGGTGGGTTCGCCCACACCGCCCCAGAAACCGCCGCTGCCCATGACGATGGTCTCCACCTTGGGCATGTCGGCCAGCTTCATCACCGGGTAGGAGTCGAAGTTCTTCTGCTCGATGGCGCCGTCCTTGACCGTGCATTCACCGTACAACGCCGCACTCAGGCCATAGACGAAGCTGCCTTCGACCTGGGCTTCGATCTGCTGCGGGTTGACGGCGTAGCCGGGGTCGGTGGCGGCCACGATGCGGTGGATCTTCAGCACGCCATCGGCGCTGACGCCCACTTCGGCGCAGGCCGCGACATAACTGCCAAAGCCGTGGGTCTGGCACAGGCCGCGAAAGACCTTCTGCCCGTTCACATCGGGTGCCGGTTTGCCCCAGCCGGCACGTTCGGCGGCCGCGTTCAGCACCGCCAGGTGCTTGGGGTGGTTTTTCATCAACTCGCGCCGCAGCGCCAGCGGGTCCTTGCCCGTGGCGTGTGCGATCTCGTCGATGAAACACTCCATGTAGACCGCGTTCTGGTTCAGGTTCACGCCGCGCCAGAAACCCGGCGGCACGTGCGGGTTGCGCATGGCATGGTCCACCAGCAGGGCCGGGAAGGTGTAGCCGATCATGGCTTCACCGCCGCCGTTGTTCAGACCCTGGAAGACCACCGGGTCTTTGCCGTCGCGCACGTTCTGCGGAAAGATGCCGGCCAGGATGCTCTGCCCCGAGATACGCATGTGCAGCGCGGTGACGTTGCCCTGCGCGTCCAGCCCCGCCGTCATCCTGCACTGCGTGATGGGGTGGTACTGGCCGTGCGTCATGTCTTCTTCGCGGCTCCACAGCAGCTTGACCGGCGTGCCCGGAATTTCCTTGGCAATGGCCACCGCCTGGCGCACCCAGTCGTGCACCGCGCCACGGCGGCCGAAGCCGCCACCCAGGTGGATTTTGTAGACCTCGCACTGCGCCGGCGGCAGGCCGGCGGCTTCGGCGGTGGCGGCCAATGCGGCTTCGCCGTTTTGCGTGGGCGTCCAGACTTCGCAACGCTCGGCGGTCCACTTGGCCGTGGCGTTCATCGGCTCCATCGTGGCGTGGTTCTGGTGCGGGTAGGCGTAGACCGCTTCGACCTTGCGTGCCGCCGTGGCCAGTGCCTGTTTCACGTCGCCTTGGCTGTTGCCCACCGCCGCCTGTTCAGCGTCCAGGCCGGCTTTCATCGTGGCGTTGAAGGCGGCTTGCTGCACGCCGGCGTTCGGGCCCAGGTCCCAATCGATGGGCAAGGCCGTGACGGCCTTGTGCGCACGCCACCAGGTGTCGGCCACCACGGCCACCGCGTTGTCGCCCACCTTCACGACCCTCTTCACGCCCGGCATGCCGGTGACCTTGGCGGCATCGAAGCTGCGCACCTTGCCGCCGAAAACCGGGCAGGCGCGGATGGATGCGTTCAGCATGCCGGGCAATTGAAGGTCGGCGCCGTAGATCTGCTTGCCGTTGGTCTTTTCCACGGTGTCCAGGCGCGCCATGCGCTTGCCCACCAGCTTCCAGTCCTTGGGGTCCTTGAGCACGATGGCCGTGGGCACTGACAGCTTGCCCGCAGCCGCAGCGACCTTGCCGTAGCTGGTGCGCCGACCCGTGGCGCCGTGGGTGATGACGCCACCGGCCGCCGAGCACTCGGCCGCCGGCACCTTCCACTCATCGGCCGCAGCCTGCACAAGCATCATGCGCGCCGCTGCGCCACCTTTGCGCACGTAGTCCTGGCTCTCGCGGATGCCACGGCTGCCGCCGGTGCTGAAGTTGCCCCAGACGCGTTTGCGCGCCAGGTTCTGGCCTGGCGTGGGGTACTCGGTGGTGACCCGGGCCCAGTCGCATTCCAGCTCTTCGGCCACCAGCTGCGCCAGGCCAGTCAGCGTGCCCTGCCCCATCTCGCTGCGCGCGATGCGGATGATGACCTTCTCGTCGGCCTGCACCACGACCCAGGCGCTGAGCTCAGGCGCCATGCCTTGTGCCGTGGCGGTGGTGGGAAAGCCGAAGACCAGTGACCCGGCAGCGGCCGTGCCGGCCACGGTGGCGCCGATGAATTCGCGTCGGTTCATGGTGGGGTTCACAGACGTGTCCATGTCAGACGCTCCTCACGACGTGCACGATGTCCAGCCCGGCGCTCTTGATCTCGCCAGCGGCCTGCTTGATGGCTGCGCGCACGCGGTTGTAGGTGCCGCAGCGGCAGATGTTGGTCATCGCCGCATCGATGTCGGCGTCAGTGGGCCGGGGTTTGTTTTTCAGCAGCGCGGCAGCGGCCATCAACATGCCGCTCTGGCAGTAGCCACACTGCGGCACATCGTTTTCAACCCAGGCCTTCTGCAAGGCGTGGGTGCCTTGCGGTGACAGGCCTTCGATGGTGACGATCTTCTGGCTGGGCTGCACGGCACTCACCGGCAGCACGCAACTGCGCACCGGCGAGCCGTCGACATGCACGGTACAACTGCCGCACTGCGCCACACCACAGCCGTACTTGGTGCCGGTCAGACCCAGCTGTTCACGCAGCACCCACAGCAGCGGGGTGTCGGCTTCGGCATTGTGCTCGCGCACTTGCCCGTTGACGTTGAGTCTGGCCACAGGGTTCTCCGGTTGCAGCGGGCGATGATGATGCGATGCCGCTGCCCCTGCCGTCACCCGGGATACTGCGCACCACTGCAAAAAAGAGGTCTGTGTGGCGGGCCAATTCAGCCCATTGATCGACCGCGTGATCGCGACGTGTCGCTGGGCGCTTATGGCGCATCGGCTTCACTCTCGGCAGGCGGCACGCTGCCGCGCCGTGGTGTGCGCCCGCGCCGCGCCAGCGCCTCGCGCAGCAGGTATTCGACCTGCGCATTGGTGCTGCGCAGCTCCTGCGCAGCCAGCCGCTCGACTTCGTCCCACAGCGCGGGGTCCACGCGCAACAGGAAGCTCTTTTTGCCCGGGCTGGCCATCGTTGCTCAGGCCCCAACCCTCACCCTGCGGGCGGCAGGCGCGCTTCGATGACGGCCGCCAGGCGCTCGGGTTCGGGTGTGCCCAACATCACCGTGCGGCCGTCGTGCAGCGTCAGCAGGACGGCCGGACCACCGATGGTGACGTTGTACAGGCGCTTGTCCTTGCTGCCCTTGATGCCCGAACCCGCCGAGGCAGGTGCCCGGGTGCGTTCGACGCGGCGGATGTCCACCAGCGCCAGTTGCCAACGCGGCCAGCCGATGTAGCCGAATCTCCAGCGCAAGTGCTGCGCGTCGAGCTCGATCACCAGGCGGTCCAGCAGCAGCAGGCTCACCATCAGCACCGGCAGCGCCGGCGGCGCCACCAGACCGCCAGCAGTGGCGCCGGCTGGGCCAACCATCGCGGCCACGCCCAAGGTCACCAGACCCGACAGCGTCAGGATGATCCACAGCACCGTGTAGGTCTGCACATGGCGGTAGGCAGCCAGACCCGTCATGTTTCACCCGAACAAGGTGCCGGTGTTGATGATCGGCTGCGTCTCCTTGTCGGAACACAGCACCACCAGCAGGTTGCTCACCATCGCGGCCTTGCGTTCGTCGTCCATCTGCATCACCTGCGCAATCTCGGGTGCGTAGGCCAGGTGGCTGAGCTTGGCTTCTTCAACCGACACGCCGGCGTTGACAAAACGTGCCTGCAGTTCGGCCTTCTGGGCAGAAGCGGCAGCGTCACCTGAACGCAGCGTGGTCTGGCCCAGTGCCATGTCGTCGCCTTCGTCATACGCAAACTGGGTGGCCTCGTGGCGGATGGCGGCTTCGGCCTGCACCTTGACGTAGTTTTCGTAGTCGTCGACATCGAACACCGTCTGCGCTGTGTCCTGCACGCGCCACACCACCACGGCGCTGATCTCCACCGGGTTGCCGCGCTTTTCGTTGACCTTCAAGGTGCTGGCGTTAAGGTTGCGCGCACGCAGCCCTGGGGCCCGGCACCGCCAATTGCCCGTGCAGCATCTGCACCAGCAGCGCGCTGGCCTGTTCCAGCAGCGGCCCGCGCGGCCGCTGTGCCGACGTGGCCAGCCACAGACTGGTGGCCAGTTGCTGACGCCCGCCCAGGCTGACGGGCTGCACGACAAAGGCCTGCCCGTGACCGCTGGCCAGCACGGCGTTGAGGCTCAGCACCGCGTGCAGCGCATGGCGCTGCACCAGGTCCAGGATGGCCGGCACACTTTCGATTTCCAGTGCCACACGGGGTTTGAGGCCGGCTTCGGCCAGCACCGTTTCCAGCCGCATTCGGATGGCGTGCGGCCGACTTGGAATGACCAGCTCTCGCATGGCCAGATGCGCCAGCGTGATGGACGCACCGCGCAACGGCGAAGTGGGTGAACCGGATGAACGGGGCAGTCTTGACGTTCGCGCCGACACCAGGAACAGCGGCTCCTGCAGCACCGGCAGCAGGTCGATGGCGGCAGCCGGCGTGGCGTTGTAGACCACCGCGCAGTCGATGCGGCCCTGCGTCAGCCACTCCAGCGTGTAGGTGGACAGGCCCTCGACGACGCTGAGCTTGGCGCGCGGAAACTGCGTTCTAAAGGCCTCGACCAGCGGCGCGGTGAGCGTGCGGCTCACGCTGGGCGGCAGGCCGATGGACAGCAGGCCCGATGCCGCGCCGCGCTGGTCTTCCAGGTCTTGCCTGGCCCTTTCCACCTGCTGCAGGATGCCGCGGCCATGGGCCAGCAAGCGCACACCGGCCGGCGTGAGCGTGACACCACGGCCGTTGCGATCAAACAGGCTCTGGCGCAGTTCGACTTCAAGCGCGCGCACCTGACGGCTGAGTGCCGGTTGCGCCACCCGCAGCACGCTGGCGGCGCGCGTGAAGCTGCCCAGTTCGGCCACCTGCACGAAGTAGGCGATCTGCTTGAAATCCATGCCGATATTGTCATGCCGTTTCAGCCTATCAGATAGTCCTGAAATCTCATTGATGAACAGGCTGGCGCGGACAAGAATCCAGCCCATGACGATCATCGGCATTTCCTCGATGGCCACCCGCAAAGTGCTGGCGGATCTGGCTGCGGCCTACACCAAATTCAGCGGCCGGGCAGTGGCCATCGAATCGGTGGGCGGTGTGGACGCTGCGAGACGCGTGCAGGCCGGCGAGGCCTTCGACGCGGTGCTGCTGGCGTCCGACGCCATCGACAAGCTGGAGGCATCGGGCCACGTGCTGGCAGGCAGCAGAGTGGACCTGATGCAATCAGCTGTGGCGATGGCCGTGCGAGCCGGCGCGCCGCAGCCCGAGGTGGGCAGTGAAGAAGGCGTCAAGCAGGCGGTGCTTGCCGCGCGCAGCATCAGCTTCTCCACCGGCCCCAGCGGCGTCTACCTGAACCAGCTGTTCGAGCGCTGGGGCATTGCAGCAGCCATCGCGCCCCGCCTCGTTCAAGCGCCGCCCGGCGTGCCCGTGGGCACCCTGGTGGCCAGCGGCGATGTCGAATTGGGCTTCCAGCAGATGAGCGAGCTGATGCACCTGGACGGCATCACGGTGCTGAGTACCTTGCCGGCAGCCATCGCCTGCGTCACCACTTTCTGTGGCGGCATTTGCGCCACCTCGACACAGGCCGAGGCTGCGCGCGACATGCTGCAATTCATGGCCTCGCCCGCTGCCGCGGCGGCCAAACGCCGCCAGGGCATGGAACCTGCCTGAGCGGCTGGACATCTTTCATCCAACAGCACACCGCCACATGATCATCGACTGCCACGGCCACTACACCACCGCGCCCAAAGCGCTGGAGAACTGGCGCAACGCCCAGATCGCCGGCATCAAGGACCCGGCCGCCAAGCCGCGTGTGGCCGACCTGTTGATCGGCGACGATGAACTGCGCGAAACCATCGAAACCAATCAGCTGCGGCTGATGAAAGAGCGTGGCAGCGACCTCACCATCTTCAGCCCGCGCGCCAGTTTCATGGCCCACCACATCGGCGACTTCGAGGTCAGCAGCACCTGGGCCGCCATCTGCAACGAGCTGTGCTTGCGCGTCGCGCAGTTGTTCCCGGACCATTTCATCCCGGCGGCCATGCTGCCGCAAAGCCCGGGTGTCGACCCCGCCAGCTGCATCCCCGAACTGGTGAAGTGTGTGGAACAGTTCGGCAACGTCGCCATCAACCTGAACCCCGACCCTTCGGGCGGCCACTGGACCAGCCCGCCGCTGTCTGACCGCAGCTGGTACCCCATCTACGAGAAGATGGTCGAGTACGACATCCCGGCCATGGTGCACGTCAGCACCAGCTGCAATGCCTGCTTCCACACCACCGGCGCGCATTACCTGAACGCCGACACCACGGCCTTCATGCAGTGCCTGACCAGCGACCTGTTCAAGGACTTCCCCACGCTGCGTTTCATCATCCCCCACGGCGGCGGCGCGGTGCCCTACCACTGGGGCCGATTCAGGGGTCTCGCGCAAGAGCTGAAGAAGCCGCTGCTGAAAGACCACCTGTTGAACAACATCTTCTTCGACACCTGCGTCTACCACCAGCCGGGCATCGACCTGCTGACGAAGGTGATCCCGGTGGACAACATCCTGTTTGCCAGCGAAATGATCGGCGCGGTGCGCGGCATCGACCCCGAAACGGGCCATTACTACGACGACACCAAGCGCTACATCGAAGCCAGCACCATCGTCGTGGGCGACGACCGGCACAAGATCTACGAAGGCAATGCGCGGCGTGTCTACCCGCGGCTGGATGCCGCGCTGAAATCGAAAGGACTCTGACCATGTTTGAACTGGGCGTCGTCAAACGTTGCATCACCCGCGCCGACCGTTTGGCCGCCGACGGGCTGGGTCGCTTCGGCGCGTCCACCGTGCACGAGGCCATGGGCCGCGTCGGCCTGATGAAACCCTACATGCGGCCCATCTACGGCGGCGCGCGCATCTCGGGCACCGCCGTCACCGTGCTGCTGCAGCCGGGTGACAACTGGATGATGCATGTCGTGGCCGAGCAGATCAGGGAAGGCGACATCGTCGTCGCCGCCGTCACGGCCGACTGCACCGATGGCTACTTCGGCGACCTGCTGGCCACGTCCTTCATGGCACGTGGTGCACGCGGCCTGGTCATCGACGGCGGCTGCCGCGATGTCAAAGATCTCACCGAGATGGGCTTCCCGGTGTGGAGCAAGGCCATCAGCAGCAAGGGCACCATCAAGTCCACGCTGGGCTCGGTGAACATCCCGGTGGTCTGCGCCGGCATGTGGGTGACACCCGGCGACGTGATCGTGGCCGACGACGACGGTGTGGTGGTGGTGCCTGCCGCCATGGCCCTGGCCACCGCCGAAGCCGCCGCCAGGCGCGAGGCCAACGAAGGCGAAAAACGCGCCAGGCTGGCATCGGGCGTGCTGGGTCTGGACATGTACAACATGCGCGAACCGCTGGCCAAGGCCGGGCTGAAGTACATCGACTGACGCGGGCGACGGACTGCGAACGACGGACTGCACACGAGCAACAACGGACACCCCACGATGCACATCACGATCATCGGCTACGGCGAGGTCGGCAAGATCCTGGCCGAAGACCTGCGGGAACAGGACCAGGTGGTCACCGCCTTCGACTTGAAGCTGCAAGGTGAAGGGGCGGCGCCGCTGCGTGAACACGCGGCGCGTTACAGCGTGACGCTGGCGGCCACCACTGCTGACGCCGTGCGCGGTGCAGACCTGGTGATCTCGGCCGTCACCGCCAGCCAGACCGGCGCCGTGGCGAAGGCCTGTGCGCCGGCCATCGGCCAGGCCTGCGCCATCGGTCGGACCTATTACCTGGACTTCAACTCCGCTTCGCCCGGCGCCAAAGCCGAAGCCGCCACACTCATCGATAGCGCCGGCGGGCGTTATGTAGAAGGTGCGGTGATGACGCTCATCAGCGGCTACCGCATCAAGGTGCCGCTGCTGCTGGGCGGGCCACATACACAGGCCTTGCTGCCGCTGATCACACCGCTGGGTTTTGCTGCACGTGTGGCCAGCGAACGGCTGGGCGTGGCCAGCGCCACCAAGCTGTGCCGCAGCGTGATGATCAAAGGCCTGGAGGTCATGCTCATCGAAAGCCTGACCACCGCGCGGCACTACGGCGTGGAAGACGCGGTCATCGCGTCGCTGGTCGAAACCTATCCGGGCGTGGACTGGCAGAAGCAGGCCACGTATGCGTTCCAGCGGGTGATCGAACACGGCCGCCGCCGCGGTGAAGAGATGCAGGAAGCCGCTCGCACGGTGCGCGATGCCGGGCTGCAGCCCCTGTCTGCCGCCGGCACGGCGCAGCGCGACACCTGGGTGGCTCAACAAGGCGATGCAGGCGTGTTTGGCACCCGAGGCGCACCGGGTTTTGCCCGCAGCGAAGATTGGCGCCAGGAGGCCGATCGCATCCTTGCCCACCGCTCGGCCAGGGAGTCGGCATGAAGGCCCAGGTCGCCATCATCGGCGGCGGCCCCGCCGGGTTGCTGCTGTCAGAAATGCTGCACCGCCAGGGCGTGGACAGCGTGGTGCTGGAAGCGCGCAGCCGCGACTACGTGCTGGCGCGCATCCGCGCCGGTGTGCTGGAACAGACCACCGTGGACGTGCTGCGCGCCAACGGCCTGGGCGAACGCATGGACGCACAGGGCCACCCGCACGACGGCATGCGCATCGTCTGGGCCGGCCGCGACAGTTTTTTCATCGACTGCTTCAAGCACCTGGGCAAACGTTTCATGGCCTACGGCCAGACGCAGGTCCAGGAAGACCTTTTTGCCGCCGCCGACCGCCGCCAGGCGCGGGTGCTGACCGAAGCCACCGACGTGCAGCCGATGGACGTCGAAAGCGAGAAGCCCTTTGTGCTGTTCCGCCACAACGGCGAAGACCTGCGGCTTGACTGCGACTACGTCGCCGGTTGCGACGGTTTTCACGGCGTCAGCCGCAAGGCCATACCCGCCACGCACCTGCGCGAATTCGAGAAGGCCTACCCCTTCGGCTGGCTGGGCATCCTGTCTCGCACCGCGCCCCTGCCCGACGTCACCTACGCCAACCACCCGCGCGGTTTTGCGCTGGCTTCCATGCGCAGCAGCACGCTCAGTCGCTACTACGTGCAGGTGCCGCTGGACGACCAGGTGCAGGACTGGAGCGACGACCGCTTCTGGAGCGAACTGACCTCGCGATTTCCGCCCGAACTGGCGGCACGCATCCAGACCGGGCCGTCGATCGAAAAGTCGATCGCGCCGCTGCGCAGTTTTGTCGCAGAACCCATGCGCCATGGCCGGCTGTTCCTGTGCGGCGACGCCGCGCACATCGTGCCGCCCACCGGCGCCAAGGGCCTGAACCTGGCCGTGTCCGATGTCTTCTACCTGGCACGCGCCATGGCCGCGCACTACCACCAGGGCAGTGACGCCCTGATCGACGGCTACAGCGCGATGGCGTTGCGGCGCGTCTGGAGTTCGGTGCGCACTTCCTGGTACCTGACCAACCTGCTGCACCGCTTTCCGGGCAATAGCACCTTCGATCAGCGCGCCCAGGAAACCGAGCTCGACTATCTGAAGTCGTCGGCCCACGCGCAGGCCTCGCTGGCCGAGCAGTACGCCGGCATACCTTTCGAACCGGCGAACTGAAACACACCATGGCCTTTGACAAGACCCCCGGCTGGCTGGACTGGTACGCCGGCCCGAGCAAGCCCCGCTTCCAGTTGCCCCCCGGCAGCGTGGATGCACACTGCCATGTCTTCGGCCCCGGCGAAGAATTTCCCTTTGCACCCGAGCGCAAGTACACACCCTGCGACGCCAGCAAGCAGCAGCTGTTTGCGCTGCGAGACCACCTGGGTTTTGCGCGCAACGTCATCGTGCAGGCCACCTGCCACGGCGCCGACAACCGCGCCATGGCCGATGCCTGTCGGGCCAGCGGTGGCAAGGCACGCGGCGTGGCCACCGTCAGGCGCAGCGTCACCGACCAGCAGTTGCAGGAGCTGCACGACAGCGGTGTGCGCGGCGTGCGCTTCAACTTCGTCAAGCGCCTGGTGGACTTCACGCCGAAGGACGAGCTGCTGGAAATTGCCCACCGCATCAAGGCACTGGGCTGGCATGTGGTCATCTACTTCGAAGCCGTGGACCTGCCGGAGCTGTGGGAATTTTTCACTGCACTGCCCACCACCGTTGTCGTGGACCACATGGGCCGGCCCGATGTGGGCCTGCCGGTGGACGGCCCGCAGTTTGAGCTGTTCGTGAAGTTCATGCAGCAGCACGACAACGTCTGGAGCAAGGTCAGCTGCCCAGAACGCCTGAGCGTGCGCGGCCCGAAGGCCCTGAACGGCGAACAGACTGCCTACCGCGACGTGGTGCCCTTCGCGCGCCGCATCGTCCAGACCTTCCCTGACCGCGTGCTGTGGGGCACCGACTGGCCGCACCCGAACCTGAAAGACCACATGCCCGACGACGGCCTGCTGGTGGATTTCATCCCGCACATCGCCACGACAGCCGAACTGCAACACAAGCTGCTGGTGGACAACCCCATGCGCCTGTACTGGCCGGAGGAGGCCTGACGTGTCCCTGGACAAACCTTACCTCGACGTGCCCGGCACCACCATCTTCGACGCCGAGCAAAGCCGCAAGGGCTACCACCTGAACCAGTTCTGCATGAGCCTGATGAAAGCCACCAACCGCGAGCGTTTCAAGGCCGACATGCGCGCCTACCTGGATGAGTGGCCGATGACGGAAGAGCAGAAACAGGCGGTGCTGGCGCGCGACCTGAACCGCTGCATTGCCGCCGGCGGCAACATCTACTTCCTGGCCAAGATCGGTGCCACGCTGGGCAAGAGTTTTCAACAGATGGCCGGCAGCATGACCGGCATGACCGAAGAGGAGTACCGCGACATGATGATCGGCGGCGGCCGATCGGTCGAGGGCAACCGCGTGGTGGGCGAAGACGGCAGCGCGCAGGCACATCGGCAGCCGCAAGGCAGCAGCACGAAGGTGGGGCTCTGAGATGGCACGCATCACCGCCAGCGTCTACACCAGTCACGTGCCCGCCATCGGCGCCGCGCTGGACCTGGGCAAAGACAAAGAACCGTACTGGCAGCCCGTCTTCAAGGGCTACGAGTTCAGCCAACGATGGCTCAAGGACAACAGGCCCGATGTCATCTTCCTGATCTTCAACGACCACGCCACGGCCTTCAGCCTGGACATGATTCCCACCTTCGCCATCGGCACGGCAGCGTCTTACCAGCCGGCCGACGAAGGCTGGGGCCCACGGCCGGTGCCAACGGTCATCGGCCATCCGGAACTGGCCAGCCACATCGCGCAGAGCGTGATCCAGGACGACTTCGACCTCACCATCGTCAACAGGATGGACGTCGACCACGGCCTGACGGTGCCGCTGTCGCTGATGTGCGGCACGCAAGACCCGGTGAATGGCGCCTGGCCTTGCCCGGTGATTCCCTTTGCCGTGAACGTGGTGCAGTACCCGGTGCCCAGCGGCCGCCGTTGCTACAACCTGGGCCGCGCCATCCGCAAGGCCGTCGAAAGCTACGACGAGGACCTGAACGTGCAGATCTGGGGCACCGGCGGCATGAGCCACCAGCTGCAGGGGCCGCGCGCGGGGCTCATCAACAAAGCCTTCGACAACAACTTCCTCGACCGCCTGATCGCCGACCCCGAAGGCCTGGCCGGCGTGCCGCACATCGACTACGTGCGTGAAGCCGGCAGCGAAGGCATCGAGCTGGTGATGTGGCTCATCGCACGCGGCGCGATGAACGACAAGCCGCCCACCGTGCGGCACCGCTTCTATCACGTGCCCGCCAGCAACACCGCGGTGGGCCACCTCATTCTGGAAAACACATGAGCCCCCACTCTCGCATCCGCTCGACACCCCCCAAGGGGGCTGACCTCCCTCGGGAAACCCTGCGGGAGGTCGCATGACGATCAAAGTTGCGCTTGCGGGCGCAGGTGCCTTCGGCATCAAGCACCTCGATGCGATCAAGCTCATCGACGGCGTCGAGGTCGTCAGCCTCATCAGCCGCGATCTGGAAAAGACCCGCGAAGTGGCGGCCCGGTACGGCATCGCCCACGTCACCACCGACCTGGCCGAGAGCCTGGCGCGCAGCGATGTCGACGCCGTCATCCTGTGCACGCCCACGCAGATGCACGCCGCGCAGGCCGTGGCCTGCATGAAGGCCGGCAAACACGTGCAGGTGGAAATTCCGCTGGCCGACAGCCTGCGCGACGCCTACCGCGTGGTGCAGATGCAAGAGAACACCGGCCTGGTGGCCATGTGCGGCCACACACGCCGCTTCAACCCCAGCCACCAGTGGGTGCGCCAGCGCATCACCGCCGGCCAGTTCAACATCCAGCAGATGGATGTGCAGACCTACTTCTTTCGCCGCACGAACATGAACGCGCTGGGCCAGACTCGCAGCTGGACCGATCACCTGCTGTGGCACCATGCCGCGCACACGGTGGACCTGTTTGCCTACCAGGCACAAAGCCCGATCGTGAAGGCCCACGCGGTGCAAGGCCCCATCCACCCGGCACTGGGCATTGCCATGGACATGAGCATCCAGCTCAAGGCCGCCAGCGGCGCCATCTGCACGCTGAGCCTGAGCTTCAACAACGACGGCCCGCTGGGCACCACCTTCCGCTACATCGGCGATACCAACACCTACCTGGCGCGCTACGACGACCTGGTCAGCGGCAAGGACGAAATGATCGACGTCAGCGCTGTGGCGGTGTCGATGAACGGCATCGAGCTGCAAGACCGCGAGTTCTTTGCCGCCATCCACGAAGGCCGCCCACCCAACGGCGCGGTGGCGCAAGTGCTGCCTTGCTACGAGGTGCTGCACGATCTGGATCGGCAGCTGCAAGAAGGCTGATGCCGTCCAGCCGGGCCCAGCGACCGGCTGCGATCAAAAGCCCAGGTCCCAATCCGGGTCGCGCTGCCGCAGGCGCCACTGCTTCAGGAACAACTTGACTTGCGCTGGCTCGCGACCCAGGCGTCGGCGGTCCTGGTCCAGCAGCAGCTGCAACAGATCCAGTTCACGCGTTTCTTCCTTGATCAGTTCGATCAACTTGTCGGGGTCCAGCCGGCGGTTCAGCCACAGGCCGTAGCTGGCGCTGAAGGCGTGCTGCCGGCCGTCGATCTCGGCTTCCAACTCTTGCAACTGACCGCTCAGCACCTTGTTGAAATGCCGCACCTGGTCGGCCGCCATGCGCGACGCGTGGGCCATGTCCACCTGTTCGATCTGCAGCTGCAGTTCCAGCAGCGTCAGCAGGTCGCCGGCTTCGTAAGCCGCATTGGCGCGCTGCATGCGCGCGGTGGCGGCGGCACGTTCTTCGGCCGGGGTGCCGGCCGGCATGCGATCGGGGTGCAAGGCGCTGGCCAGCTTGCGGTAGACCTCGCGCACGGTCTGCGAGATGCGGCGTTCGTCCTCTTCGGCCCGCTTCTGCGCTGCGGTCTGGCGCGGTGCCTTGGTCTTGCGCCGCCGCTCGGCGTGTGCCTCATGCGCCCGTTGCGCCTGTTCCCATTCCTGGTCCATGCTGGCCTGCGCACGCTGCAGCAGCTCTTCGGCCGATTGCACCGGCGCGTCACCCAGGTCAACGCCGGTGAGACTTTCGACGACGGACTTGAACTGGTCCAGCTGCTGCTGGCCTTCGGTGTCGAAGTCGACATCGGTGTGGCGGTTGTAGAGGGCCTTGACCTCTTCGTCCGCATCGTCGCTCGCGTCCAGCAATTCGCCGCAGATGTCGCAGATCATCTCGGACAGCGTGCCGCGGTCGGCCTTGGACCACTTGTGCTGCAGTTGCAACTGCTCCAGCTGCAACGCCCATTCAAAGCGCGACCGGCCCAGCCGCTGGCGCAGCGGCGCCACCTGCTGCTGATGCACCTGTGCAAAGAGCGGCAGGTTCTGCTGCCAGCTCTGCAGCCGGGCGCGCGCCTTGTCGATCTTGACCAGCAGGGTCTGGAACTTCTTGTGCTCGGGTGACAGGGCCTGCGTCGATGCAGCCAGCGTGATGGATCGGCGCTTGTCCATCACCAGGCGGCCTCAGATGGGCAAACGGCGCTGACGGCCGGGCTGGGCAATTGGCTGTCCATGCGTGCTGACCCGGCTTGGCTGGGAGTAAAGATCATGTGGCCATTGTTGTGCATCATCACGCGCCAACCCCACACCACCGGAGCCACAGCTTGAACACCCGCCGCATCGGCCCCTTCCAGACGCCCGCCATCGGCCTGGGCTGCATGAACCTGAGCCACGCCTACGGCACACCCCCTTCGGCCGAGGCGGGCGAACGCCTGCTGCTGTCGGCGCTGGACGCCGGTGTCACGCTGTTCGACACCGCCGCGCTGTACGGTTTTGGCACCAATGAAACGCTGGTGGGCCGTGCGCTCAAGGCCCACCGCAGCCAGATCGTGCTGTGCAGCAAGGGCGGCATGGCGGGTGTGAAGCAGGACGACGGCAGCACGGTGCGTGTCATCGATGGCCGACCCCAGGCCGTGCGGCGCAACTGCGAAGACAGCCTGCAGCGCCTGCAGACCGACCACATCGACCTGTACTACCTGCACCGCTGGGACAAACGGGTGCCCATCGAAGACAGCGTAGGCGAACTGTCGCGCCTGGTGGAACGTGGCCTCGTGCGGTCCATCGGCCTGAGCGAAGTCTCGACGGTGACGATCAAAAAAGCCCATGCGGTGCACCCCATCGCCGCCGTGCAGACCGAATACTCGCTGTGGACACGCAACCCCGAGATCGCCGTGTTGCAGACCTGCCGCGACATCGGCGCCGCCTTTGTCGCATTCAGCCCGGTGGCACGGGGCTTCCTGACGGGCGCGCCACCCGACCCGGCGGCCTTCGACACCAAGGACATCCGCCGCAGCATGCCGCGCTTTGCGGCCGAGCACTACGCCGCCAACCTGGCGCTGCTGTCCGGCGTGCAAGCGGTGGCCGACGAAGCTGCCTGCACGGTGGCGCAGCTGGCACTGGCCTGGCTGCTGGCCCGCGGCGAGCACGTGTTGCCGATTCCTGGCACCACGAACGTGGCGCACCTGCAAGAAAACCTGGCGGCTGCGCGGGTGCAACTGTCCGCAGCGCAGATGGAACGAATGGACGGTCTGATCAACAGCCGCAGTGTGTCTGGCAACCGCTACAGCGCGCAGTCGCAGTCCGAAGTGGACACCGAAGTGTTTGCATCCTGAAGTTGCGCTGAGGCTCAGCGCCCCAAGGGCAAGTGGTTCATTGCGCCTTCGAACACTGCCCAACAAAGGTGGGCGGTCTTCCTGTCCCAACAAACCGGATCCTCGGAAGGCGACCTGGAACTCTTCTTCAAGGCCATGGAAGACATGTTCGAACACGACCGCTCGGCTGCCCGTGGCCAGATGTCCACACGCGGCCTGTACGTCTTCAAACACGACAGCGAGTTAAGCAACGCCCACGCCCATGCGCTGTTTGACCGCCTGGGCGTGACTCGAAGCAATGGCAACAGCGACGCCAGCACACCGGCGCGCGACTTCGCCGCATACTCGGCGGCATTCGACGGGCAGGCGCTGGCCGTGGGCCAAAGCATCCAGGCTGCACCCGGCGTCACCCTCACCCGGAGGTGCTGAAAATGGACTGGCGCGAACGCGTCGTCACCGACCCCGACATCTTGCTGGGCAAGCCCACCGTCAAGGGCACCCGCTTGTCCGTGGAGTTGATCCTGGGTTGGTTGGGCCAAGGCTGGACGGTGGACATGCTGTTGGAGAACTATCCAACCCTGAGCCGTGACGATGTGCTGGCCGCGCTGGCCTTTGCCGCCGACATGCTGCGCGACGAGCGCTACATCGCCGTCCACCAGGCCTCCTGAACCGACGCTCGCGAGCCCATGGACCGCCCGGCCCTGCTGGCCAACGAAAACGTGCCGGCACCACTGGTGCGCCAATTGCGGGAACGCGGGCTGACCGTGCACGCGGTGGCCGACCTCATGCCGGCAGCCAGTTCGAATTTCTGGCGCTAGTGCGGGTGGTTGATGCGGTGACGAGCATATCCACCATCGCCGATGTGACACAGAAAGTGGGCCGCACCGGCCCGCTGGTATTCGTGAAGGTGCGGCATGAGTTGCGTTGCAACGGCCATGCCAAGCCCGCGCTGGTGGAGATTCACGACATCGTCTACCGCGAATCCAAGCCGGCCGGCGATGTGAAGCCGCCGCCCATCAAGACACCGGCGTTGCCTGGCAGCGCGGTTTCCGGATCCGGGTCTCCCGGGCCGGATACGCACCCCCTCGGGGAGGGCATAAGCGCTAACTTAAAATGAGTCAATCTGCTATGCTCCAGTCCGCCATGAGAAGGGAGCGGCATGCATGACTCGTTTGAGCTGGACGACATCGACGACGCCTGCGCGGACGATCTGGCGGCTGGTGAGTTGGCCAGCATTGGGCAGGACTGGGAAGTCGTGATGCAGATGCTGCCGGCGCAATGGGAGGCCAAGGCGGCCGAGCTCGGAGCGGTGCGACGACTGCGCGGCTTTGCCAGCGTAGGCTCGCTGCTTCGGGTGCTGCTCATTCACCTGGCCGACGGCTGCTCGCTGCGCGAGACGGCGGTGCGTGCCAGTGCAGGCGGGTTGGCGTCGGTGTCGGATGTGGCGCTGCTCAAGAGGCTGCGCGGCTGCGGCGCCTGGTTCGAATGGATGGCCCGTGAGATGGCCACCGGCATGGCTTTGCCGTCGGCCGCCAACGCGCTGCTGCCTGGCCGGCGCGTGCGCTTGGTAGACGGCAGCTCGGTGTGCGAGCCCGGCGCCACGGGCTCGACATGGCGGCTGCACTATGCGCTGAACCTTCACACACTGAGTTGCGACGAGGTGCATGTCAGCGATGCCAGTGTTGGCGAGAGCCTGACGCACTTTGCCATCCACGCGGGTGACGTCATCATGGCCGACCGCGGATTCGCCAAGCGGCCCGGCTTGCGGCATGTGGTGCAGTGCAAGGGAGATGTCGTGCTGCGAGCGAGCCTGACGAGTCTGCCGCTGCACGACCGCCGCGGCCGGCCATTGGACATGTTGCCGCTGCTGCGCACGCTGGCCATCGGGCAAGCCGCCGACTGGCCCGCGCGGGTGCAGGACGACATCGGCGCCATCGCGGTACGCGTGTGCGCCTACAAGAAGACTGCTGCGCAGACGCTGGCGGCACAAGAAGCGATCCAGCAGGAGGCTCGCAAAAAGCAGCGCACCGTGCAGCCCCAGACCCTGGAAGCCGCCGGCTACGTCATCGTGGTGACCACGCTGGCCGAACCCAGTGCGGCAGCGATCATGGAGTTTTACCGAAGGCGATGGCAGATCGAGTTGGCCTTCAAGCGCTTGAAGTCGCTTCTGCAGCTTGGGCACCTCAAGAAGATCGACAAAGAGGGTGCCAAAGCCTGGCTGCAGGGCAAACTGCTCGTGGCCTGCCTGATCGAAAAGCTCATCCTCACGGCTGAGCGATTTTCCCCCTGGGGCTACGCCGCAGGCGACGGCAGCGGAATTGCCGCGCCGCTCGAGATGGCGTGAGTCCGCGCTCATTCACATACTCCTGATCCGCGCCTGCAATCCCCACTGTCGCTGCGCAAGTGCATGCAGTGCTGGAATGAACTCGCGGCACAGCTGCGCGAAGCACCTCGTCTGCGGCAATACCAATGTGAGGTTCCGTGGTCATGATTATTAAGTTAGCGCTTATGGCCTCAGGGGGAAGCAAGGTTGACTGATAGGGGTTCGTGCACTCCTCGCGGCCTGTGCCGCGCTCAGGAGGCGAATCGATTCCTGGAACGCGCCAACGGGCCTGGGTCAGAGTGCAGGAGCGCAAGCGGCCTACGGCTCGGCAAGTAAGAGCGATACTGCGCGTGGCACGGTGGTGTCCGCCGAATCCCTCGGCATACCCCGCGTCATCTCTGGAAAGCGCGCCATGTCCCCGACAGGCCAGCATGAAAACCCGCTCGACGTCATCACGAAGGGGGCGCTTTCGCAAGACGCTCAGCGTCAGTCGGACTTGTTCAAGACCACCGCCTTGCAGACGACCATCTTCAACAGCGCCAACTTCTGCAGCATCGCGACCGACGCCAAAGGCGTCATCCAGATTTTCAACGTCGGCGCCGAACGCCTGTTGGGCTACACCGCTGCCGAAGTGGTGAACAAGTTCACGCTGGCCGATTTTCACGATGCCCAGGAATTGATCGCGCGCGCCGTGGCGCTCAGCCTCGAATTCCAAACCGATATTGCACCTGGCTTCGAGGCGATTGGGTTTCGCGCCCTACGTGGCATCGAAGACACCTACGAGCTCACCAAGGTCAGGAAGGATGGCAGCCGCTTCCCGGCTTTGGTGTCCGTCACGGCCCTGCGCGACCCCGATGACGCGGTCATCGGCTATCTTTTGATCGGTACCGACAACACTGCCAGCACGCAGGCTTATCGATACGCGCGAAGCCTGCTGGAAGCAAGCCTCGACCCGCTCGTCACCATCAGCCCCGAGGGCAAGATCACCGACGTCAACGAGGGCTCCGTCAAGGTCACCGGGGTGTCGCGCGAAAAGCTGATCGGCACGGACTTCTCGAACTACTTCACCGAGCCCGAGAAGGCGAGCCAGGGCTACCAGCAGGTCTTTGCCGATGGCTTCGTCACCGACTACCCGCTGACCATCCTGCATCAGGGTGGCCGTCTGACCGACGTTCTCTACAACGCCTCGGTCTACAAGGACGCGCATGGCAGAGTCCTGGGTGTGTTCGCCGCCGCCCGCGACATTACCGCCCGCAAGCAGGCCGAGGCGGCCCTGCTGAAAGCCGGCGCCCTGCAAAGCGCGATCTTCAACAGCGCCAACTTCTCCAGCATTGCGACCGACGCGAACGGCGTGATCCAGATTTTCAACGTCGGCGCCGAGCGCATGCTGGGCTACACCGCCGCCGAGGTGATGAACAAGATCACGCCGGCCGAGATTTCCGATTCGGAGGAAGTGGTCGCGCGTGCGAAA
>Ga0105048_10004829_pt1 | contig 21902 bp, 18 predicted proteins | sample MAT05_FD_78382 | JGI IMG/M metagenome (GOLD analysis project Ga0105048, IMG submission 78382) | Freshwater microbial communities from Lake Fryxell liftoff mats and glacier meltwater in Antarctica - MAT-05 | ecosystem: Environmental > Aquatic > Freshwater > Ice > Liftoff microbial mat | place...
AATCCGTACATTTTCCGGTCACCGCATTCGAGAGGAGACAGTCGGGCAGCACCTTTGAGATTGAACCATTCGTCCATCCCGGTGGGCGGCTCATTGCGGTGAATGTGAAGCTGAACGTTGTGGACTATCCTGGAATTCAACGGTTCGAATCCAGTGTCCGGGCGGATGGAACCAAACTTCATTGGGAACAACCTGTCTTCCACAGTCGCGGGAATTCACGCCACCTCATCGCGCGAGCCGATTTGCCCGTCCTCATCGGCTGCTGCAAACTGCAGAACAACAAACGCGTGGCCGAACTGCATGTCCTGACGATCTATGTCCGGCTGCTCAATGGCGCTCTCGCGCTCGACTCGGGCAAGCTTCAAGCTTCACCGGCGAAATCTGCCGAACTCGTGCCGACGCTTCCGTGCAGCCAGGCACGGATCGAGTTCCATCGTTTCATCGTCCCGACTGCGGACGGTCTAAAATGGCGCGCGCTGCTGCTCGATCCTTCCAGGGTCGAAGCGGCATTCGAGAATCTGCTCGCCGAGACAAAAATCGGAAGCAGCCAACTGGCTGAGATTCTGTCCGTCCCAAATCGAGACAAGGACCGGGGCGTTTTCTACAATTGGCGCGAACAGCGATACGAAATGGAGTTGTCGATGCCGGGACACGGCATCCAATGGTCGAAAGAGCAAGAGGAAGCATTCAGGCGAATCCGAATCGGAACTCCGCCATTCGCCTTCGAGAAAAGGGACATCGGCGAAACTCTGGAGTTCGAAAGTGTGCATGACGATCAGGGAATGGGAGTGGAGCTGACTCTGAATTCGCAAGGGACATCGTTTCGGGGATTCGCCAGATGGCCCGCCGGTCCGAGTAATGGATCGCAGATGGCGCAGACATACTATTTCGAGCCCGACTTCACATCCCACCACACGTCCGCGGCCTTCCACCTGCCGAACCGGCAGCGCGTCCTTCTCGCATTCCACAAACTCCCGGCTCCCGACGGCAGATGCGAAATCTCCCTCATCCGCGCAGTCACCGAACACTTCACCGACGAACCCAAGCCTCAATGAAAGTTCCCTCCATTCCTATCCGGTTGCGTGACAAAGAAGCAGTGGGCGACAGTTGGAAGTTGGAAGCGCCCTTCCAGGCGCTTGCCCAAGCGGCTGGAAGCACGCCGCCACTTTGCACGCACCGCTCCCCGCCCGCGCATTTTGCGCGCCCTGCCACTTTGCCACGCAACCGGATAACCATGATTCCTTCCATCCTCCTCAGCATCCTCGCTTCGGTCACGCTGGCCGCCGGACAGGAGTCGCCCACGTTCGAGTATCAGGCCCGGCAGCAGGTTCGCCTCGAACTGCTCGTCGTCCGTCTTCCCGAAGCGCGGGCAATCGAATTGCAACCCCTGCTCCGCGACCCGGAGAAATGCGGCGCCGCGCAGGAAAAAATCCTCGCGATGATCGGGAAGAAGGAAGCCGAACTCGTGGACTGGCCGGTGGTGACGACCCATTCCGGCCAGCGCGCCGTGACCGAGAACGTCCACGAGCAGCGCTACGCCATCGAATTCGCGCCACCGGCGGTCAGGCTGTCCAAGATCGACAACGGGCCGGTGGTCGTCGCCGACCCGAATGCGCCGGACGACCAGCCGAAAGCCCCGGCCAAACCCGGTGGACCGATCGAGCTGCGCATCCTCGGCGTCGCGCCTTCCGCTTTTGAAAAACGCGATGTCGGCGTCACGTTCGAAGCCGAGCCCACAGTCAGCGAAGACGGAGCGACGGTGGAAGTGCAACTCGCCCCTTCACACACCACGCTGCTGGGCTGGAGGAAAGTCACGGTCGAGAATGGGCCGAATGAAAAAGTCGTCGTCGAGCAGCCCGACTTCCAGCATCTCAAGACAACGACGAACATCACCTTGCGAAGCGGCAGGCCGATGCTGCTCGGCCTCCACAAGCTGCAGGATCAGCCGGCCAAGATTGAGGTCTTCATCGTCACCGCGACCGTGCTGAAAGATGCGGGCGCGGGAGACCGGAAGCCCAACCCAACTTCGAGAAAGAAGCCGAGGTAGTGGCTCGCATTCTCCGCGGATTCATCTCGCCTCATCGCCCGGCCCCATTTCGGAATGGTCCGCCGGTTCACCCCACCCGGAACGGACCTCTCGCAATGCTGATTTCACGAACTGCCAAATTCATCCGACTCCCGGCGCCGCTGCTCATCGCCGCCCTGCTGCTGGGATTTCTCCGCGGCGACGACGCGGGCAACTGGCCAACCTTTCGCGGCCAGGCTGCGGCGGGCGTGGCGGAAGGAATGGGGTGGCCGGACAAGTGGGACGCGGCGACGGGTGAAGGAATCCGTTTCAGCGTGGAGATTCCGGGACTGGCTCATTCGAGCCCGGTGATCTGGGGCGAGAGGCTGTTCATCACCACCGCGTTGAGCAGCGAGGCGGATGCGTCGTTCAAGCCCGGTCTCTACGGTTCGGGCGAGGCATCCGGGGACCGGTCAGTGCATGAGTGGCAGATCCTCTGCATGGACAGGAAGGACGGAAGGATCCTGTGGAAGAAGACTGCGACCAAGGGCAGCCCGCAGGACAAGCGTCACATCAAATCGACCTACGCCAATTCCACACCGGCGACCGATGGTGAGCATGTCGTGGTGATGTTCGGCTCCGAGGGGCTGTTTGCATACACGGTCCGGGGGGAGTTCCTGTGGAAGAAGGATCTCGGGCGCATGGATGTTGGCGCCTATGACCTGCCGAGTTACGAATGGGGCACCGCCAGTTCTCCGATCATCCATGATGGCAAGGTCATCGTTCAGTGCGACCAGCAGAAGGGCTCCTTCCTGCTCGCCGCGGACTTGAAGACCGGCAAGACCGTCTGGACGACGCCACGGGACGAACTGCCGTCGTGGGGAACACCGACCATTTATCCGGGGAAGGATCGCGCGGAACTCATCACGAATGGCTCCAATTTCATCCGCGGCTACAATCCTGCGACCGGCGAGGAACTCTGGCGCCTCGGCGGCAGTTCCAAGATTACCGCACCGACACCGGTGTTTGCCGAGGGCTTGATCATCGTCGCAAGCGGACGCGGGCCGGAGCGTCCCGTCTTCGCCATTCGTCCCGGAGCGAATGGCGACATCACCCTGCGGAATGGCGAGACGAGCAATCAGTTCGTAGCCTGGAGCAAGACCAGACGGGGCGGCTACATGCCGACGCCGCTCATTTACCGGAGCGAGGTGTACGTCCTGAACAACGACGGCATCCTCGCATGCTTCGACCTGAAGACCGGCACCGAACATTATGTCGAGCGCGTGCCGCATCGTTCATTCGGGTTCAGCGCGTCCCCGGTGGCCGCTGATGGGAAAATTTATCTGTCGGGTGAGGATGGCCTGGTTTTCGTCCTGCAGGCAGGCACAGCGCTGAAACTGCTCGCAACCAATGCCATCGGCGAACCCCTGATGGCGACTCCCGCGCTCTCACACGGCACCATCTACTTCCGCGGCAGCCGTCACCTGTTCGCTGTCGGCAAGTGACGTGGGGCTTCCATCCACATGCGCGGATGCCATAGGATTCGCATCATGAAAAATCCCCCCTCCCTTTTTCTCCTCGCCTCTGCTCTCTGCGGTCTTGCCGGCCTTTGCAGTCTTTCCGCGGCTGACGCAGCGAAGGACAAAGCAGCAACGTCCGGCGAGAGGCTGACCTTCCACACCGAATGGAAAGGCGAGCGCATCCAACTGCCGCCAGCGTTTGCGCCTGGGATGAAGTTGACGGGGATCGAAGAGATCCGTTTTGCGCCCGGGATGTTCGATGCCAGGTCGGACTCCTTCTTCACCTATGCGTTCGTGTTCTCGGTTCCGATGGAGCAGGAACTGACGCAGGAGGTGATTCAGCGGGAAACGCTGGCCTACTATCGGGGGCTGGCCGAGTCGGTATCGAAGAGCAAAGGCAGGACGGTCGATGCGGGGAAGTTCACCTTCAAACTGGAGCAGGCGAAGGAGGCGACCGGCAGACCGGAGAAGATTCCGGCGTCAACGAAGATCATCCAATACACTGGCGAGCTGGACTGGGTGGAGCCGTTCGCGACGGCGAAGCCCCAGGCCCTGCATTTCGAAATCCAGTCTTGGACCGATCCGACCACCTCGAGGAATTATCTTTTCGTCTGCACCTCACCGAAGGCCCGCGGCGAAACCGAGGAGGTATGGAAGGAACTGCGGAAGATCCGCGGGAGCTTCGAGGTAAACGGCAAGGCCGGAAGCTAGCGGTGGAGTTTTCCGAACCGAACAGGTGACTCGCCGACAGTGGGGCAGGCGACTCGCCTGCCTCAGTCTCTTCCGGCGACTCGCCGGAAGAAGCAACGGCGGAGGGGTAAACCATGGAAGTGTTTTCCCCCAGGGCAGCTCGTTCCCCTCGGCAGCCTTGGGCTTTCAACGCGGAATCCTCCCGGGATTCCGCTCGGAAATAACCAGGTTGAATCCTCGGCGGATTGCGCCTTCAAGCCAAGGCTGACGCTGGCACGGAACTGCGCCGGGGACAGCTTGTCCGCAGCACAACCACCCACCGTTGCTTTCTTCCGGCGAGTCGCTGGAAGAGACTCAGGCAGGCGAGTCGCCTGCCCCACTTCCCCACTGCCCCGCTGCCTGCTGCCCACTGCCCGTTACCGGAGGTTCGCCTCCTGTTTGGGCCGGAATATCCGAAAGGCATTGGGGTTAACATTAAGCACAGGTGGCGTCTGGACTTCGTGGACCTACATCCGTTTTGGTGAGAACAGGCAGCGCCAAGGCCAGCGATGCGAATGCGGAGAGGAGGGATTGATGGACTCTCATGGGGTGTTGATGCGGGAAAGCAAAAATGCACACCCCGCCACAATCATGGGACATGTTTCTTCCATGCGCTGCAGCGCTGTCGGGGAAATCAACCGATGCGGTTCGGATGCGGGTTATCCCCCGCCCTATTCCTTCACGCGGATATTCCTGATCTGGATCGCGCCGAACTCCGCGCGGAGCATGAAGCGGCTCGCCGCTGCGGTGGCTTTCGCCGTACGAATCGTCTGGCCGTTGATCTTGTGTTCGATCTTTTCGCCCTGGACGATGATCTCCATGGTCTGCCACTCGCCCTCCTTGACGTCCTTGGTTTCCTTGGCTCCCGGAACTACGTCGAATTTCGTGCCGCGCAGGAAGAAGTCATTGTTGCACTTCGGACCGGGATTGAACTCCAGCTTGATGTGGACGTCCTTCGCGAATTCCCGCGCGGTCTCGATGTACGAATTGCCCTTCACCGCAGGATCGTAAATGAGCGCTCCATCCACAACCTTGAAGCGTCCGGCGAATGCCTCCGCCTTGCCATCGAGAGGTTCCGCTGCGCTGGTCTTGGCCGTCTGCCAGCCGTCCAGATTCCTGCCATTAAACAATGGCGTGAACCCGGGTTCGGGTGCGGGATCGGCAGCGCCGAGGTGTGACATCGGCAGGAGGAATGTGAGAACTGCAACGAGGAGGAGGGAGGAATTGATTCGCATGGGCGCATCTCATAGCGGGAACCGCGTCCCGGCGAGTTCCAATTTTGCACCTCGCCGCCAAACACCGTGGGCCTGTGGATTCACGAGGGGGTTGACCACGGATGGCTCGGATGACACGGATGAGCTTCAGACAGAGAGACTGTTCCCAAAACAATATCCGAGTAATCCGCGCCACCCGCAGTCGATCCCCCCGTGCAATCCAAGTATTCTGACAGGCCACCAGCATGATGAACCGCCAGCCACGTCTTCACGCCGTCCAGATGCTCGCCTTGCTCGCGGTATCGACGCTCATCCCGCCATTGCCAGCCAAGGATGCGCCACTCGATGTGCTGGTGATCGCACCGCACCCTGACGACGAGGTGATAGGATGTGCCGGCGTCATGCTTCAAGCGCTCTCGCAGCATAGGCGAGTCGGTGTCGTGATCCTGACGAATGGCGACGGCCATGTCGCACTGGCTGCCGCAGTGGCGAAGAAGGACAAGCATCAACTCCAGCCCGATGATTTCCTCCGTGCAGCGGCGATTCGCCAGCAACACCCGCTGCGAGCCACCGCGCGGATCGGAGTGCCGCGCGATGAATTGAAGTTCCTTGGCCATCCCGATTCAGGGTTGGAGAAGTTCTACACCATGGACGGCAGCACACCGTTCCAGCAGATGTTCACGCAGAAGGGCGAGACCCACGGCGTGACCGCGCCGGACTATCGTTCCGTGGCCCACGGGAAGCCGGCGCCCTACCTGAAAGCCAGCGTCGTGGCCGATCTCGCGGAGATCATTCGCGAGCGCCAGCCAAAGGAAATCTACGTCACCAACGAGGCCGACACGCATGCCGATCATCGCTTTGCATTCTCGTATGTTCGCGATGCCATTCGCGCCGCGAACCACCGAGGCGACCTTTTCACCTATGTCGTCCAGGGCAATCCACCATCGCAGCCGCCGGATCATCGCGTGGCGCTGACCGCGGGGGAGATCAAGACGAAGCGGTCCGCCCTTGAAGACCACCAAGCCGGCACGTCGCCCGTTCACGATCACCTGGCGGATGAATACATGAAGCCGGAGGAACTGTTCTGGAAGATCCCCGCTGACCCGGCGGCGGTTCGTTGAGACGTTCCGCAACCATCCCATCCACATGCCACGAATCCTCATCGCGGAATGCAAACAGGAGGTCTCGACTTTCAACCCGCACCTCAGCGGCTATGAGGACTTCGGCATCCGTCGCGGCGATGAACTGCTGAGCTATCACCGCACAGTGCGGAATGAAATCGGCGGCGCGGTGAGCGTGTTCGACACGCGGACGGATGTGCAACTGGTCCCGACCTACAGCGCATTTTTCATCACGTCGGGCGGCACATTGGCGAAGCCAGCCTGGGAGCGAATCGCGGTGGAGTTCCTCGACGCTATCCGAGCAGCGCCGCCTGTGGATGGCGTCTATTTCTGCATGCACGGCGCGATGGCCAGCGAAGAGGAACTGGACCCCGAAGGCTGGCTGCTCGCGGAGACCCGGAAGATTCTCGGCGAGGATATCCCCATCGTCGTGTCGCTCGATCTGCACGGCATCCTCACCGACCGGATGCTGGAGCACAGCGATGCCATCGTGGCGTATCACACATATCCGCATGTGGATTTCCTCGAGACGGGCCAGCGGGCTGCGCGGCTGCTGCTGCGCCTGCTCTCGGGTGACGTGCGACCGGTGACCGCGAAGGTCGCCATCCCCGCGCTGGTGCGCGGCGATGAACTCATCACTGCAACCGGACTTTTCGGACGGGGCATCGCGCAGGCGCAGGTGGTGGAGAACAGTCCCGGCGGACTCTCCGCCGGGATGTTCATCGGCAATCCGTTCACCGATGTCCCTGCGCTCCGGACCTACAGCTTCGTCGTCACCGACAACGATCCAGCGCGTGCGGAATGCGAGGCCCTCCGCATCGCCGAGGGCTTCTGGCTGAACCACGAGAAGATGCGGGTGCCGCTCCTGAGCCTGGATGAAATGGCGCGCATTGCCGCCGCCAATACGAGCGGCACCGTCGCACTTGTGGACGCCGCGGACGCGACCAGTTCCGGCGCTTCCGGCGACAGCAATGCGATCCTGCGCAAGCTCATCGAAAGCGGGTATCGCGGCCGCACGCTCCTTCCGCTCGTGGACGCGCCGGCCGTGCGCAGAGCGTTCGAGGCAGGCATCGGTGCGAGGATTGCCACGACGGTCGGCGGTACGCTGGATCCGCGACGTTTCCACCCGCTGCATATCGAGGCAACCGTCCGCCTCCTGGCAGATGGCCGTTTTCGCAGCGAGTCGTTCGGCGAGGAATGGTTCGCCGGGCCGACAGCGGTGCTGGAGTCGGGCAACTTCACTCTCGTCGTCAGCAGCCGCGCGGTGAATCTCTACGACCGTTCGTTTTTCCACGCGCACGGCCAGGATCCGCGGCGCTTCGATGCCGTCGTGGTGAAGTCGCCCCACTGCCAGCACCACATGTTCGCCGACTGGTGCGCGCGGATGGTGAATGTGGACGCGCCAGGCTCGTCGAGCGCCAACCTCCGCAGCCTCGGCCACACGCGCTGCCCGCGACCCATTTTTCCGCTCGACCCTGACGTGAAGTTCACGCCAGAGGTGAAATTATTCCAGCGGCCCCGTTACAAACAGACATCCACCAAATGAAAATCCGTGAAATTCGCTGTGCCGGTCTCCGTGGCGCGACCCCCGAAGGCGGCTGGAGCAATGAGCTGCGACCGGAAGACTGCGTGCATACGCTCATCGCCGTCCACACCGACGAGGGCGCGATCGGCCTCGGCAGTGTGTTCACGAACGACGCGCTGGTCCGCGCCGCACTCGCCGTGCTGGAGCCGCTCTGCCGCGGCGAGAACGCACTCGAGCCGGAGCGCGTGAGCGAGAAGCTGCACCAGAACATGTTCTGGCTCGGCCGCGGCGGCTCGATCACGCACGCGATCAGCGGCATCGACATCGCGCTGTGGGATCTCCTCGGCAAGGCAACGGGCCAGCCAGTCGGGCGGCTGCTCGGCGGGCGCTACCGCGAGCGCGTGCAGCCTTATGCATCGCTGCTCATGGACGAGCCGGCGAAATTGCGCGACCACCTGCTCGCGGTGAAAGCGCAGGGCTTTCGCGCATTCAAGATTGGCTGGGGGCCATTTGGTCGCCGCAGTGCAGCGACGGATGAAGCCATCGTCCGCGCAGCACGCGAAGCGGTCGGCAACGACTCGCGCCTGATGGTGGATGCCGGTGGCAGCGATGCGTTCTGGCCGAACGGCTACAAATGGGCGCTGAACACCGCGGAGATGCTCGCCGATTTCGACGTGCATTGGTTTGAGGAAGCGCTGGTGCCGGACGCGCTCGCAGACTACGCGAAGCTGCGCGAGCACTCGGCCGTGGCCATCGCCGGGGGCGAAGTGCTCACGCGACGGCAGGCATTCCAGCCGTGGCTCGAAGCGCGCGCGTTCGACATCGTGCAACCGGACGTGACGAAAGTCGGCGGCATCAGCGAGGAGCGGCGCATCGCGTGGATGGCGCAGGAGCACGGCGTGCGCTTCATCCCGCATGGCTGGAACACGGCAGTCGGCCTCGCCGCGGATTTGCAGCTCGCTTCCGCATTTCACACCACGGATCTCGTCGAGTATCTCACCGGGTCGCCGTTTATCGATGAGATCACCGTCGGTGGCTGGAAGCTGGATGCCGAGGGGATGCTCGCCATTCCCACAAAGCCAGGCCTCGGCCTCGAACTCGACCCCGAGGCCGTGAAGCGATACACGGCTGGTGAGAAGCTGCTGTAGCTGAATCTCATTGTCTCCATGCATCCGCGCCCCGAACCTTTCCACTCAACACCACTACCCTATGCGTAATCTGCTCCCACTCCTCATGGCCACACTGCTGACCTCCACCGCCGCCCGCGCGGAAGAACCCCTTGTCTTCATCTCCGCCTTCGCGTCTGGCGACAAGGCGGGCATCCACGCGTTTCAGTTCGACACCAAGGCCGGCGCATTGAAGCCGCTGCATCGCACCACGGATATCCAGAACCCATTCTTCCTCGCGCTGTCGCCGGACCGGCATTTCCTGTATGCGATCGACGCGGAGAAGTTCGGAGGCAAAGAGGACGAGTTCATCGCCGCGTATGCCGTCGAAGGCCGCACGGGAGAACTCCGGCGGCTCAATCAGCAATCCGCCCGCGGCACCGCCTCGTGCTATCTCGATGTGGACGCCACGGGCAAAACGGTGGCCGTGGCGAACTACTCCACGGGCAATGTCGCCGCGCTGCCGGTGCAAAAGGACGGCTCGCTCGGTGAGGCGGTCTCCTTCGTGCAGCACACCGGCACGAGCGCGGACCCTGCACGCCAGAAAGGCCCGAACGCGCACAGCATCGTGGTCAGCCCGGACAATCGCTTCGCCTTCGCGGCGGATCTCGGGATCGACAAAATCCTCATCTACAAGCTCGATGCGGCCGCCGCAAAGCTGAGCCCGAACGAAGCGCAGCCCTTCGTGAAAATGCAGCCCGGGTCCGGACCGCGGCACCTCGCGTTTCATCCGAACGGCAAGCGCCTGTATGCGATCAACGAGCTGAACAACACCGTCACCTGCCTCGACTACGCCACCGATGCAGGAACGCTGGCCGAACGCCAGACGATCTCGACGCTCCCCGCCGACTTCACCGGCAAGAGCTACTGCGCTGATTTGAAAATCTCGCCCGACGGAAACTTCCTCTACGGCACGAACCGCGGTCACGACAGCATCGCCGCCTATCGCATCGCCGATGATGGGAAGCTCACACTTCTCGCCATCCATCCCAGCCTTGGCAAAGGGCCGCAAAACCTCCTGATCACACCCGACGGCCAATGGCTGCTATGCGCGAACATGCCGGGGAACAGCGTAGTTGTATTCCAGATCGACTCCACGACAGGCGGTCTCAAAGCAGTCGGAGAGCCGACCTCGATGCCGATGCCGTCGTGCATCCGCTGGCTGCCGTGAGATTCATTCGGCTGACCACGCGCATGAAAACCCGGATTGCCCTGCTCCTATCCTGCGCCTGCGGTCTGCAAGGCGCGGAACTTTCATCTTTCACCACAGGCAAGAGCACCGCGCAGTTCACCGACCTGCCAAGGCAGGCGGAGTCCGTCGAAATGAAGATGCGGCTGCATTCGATCGAGGACCCTCCGGGGATCGAACTGGCAAAGGAGAAATTCCAAATCATCGTGCCGGCGACTTACACGCACTCAGAGCGATGGGGCGTTTTCATCTGGATCTCACCGGGCGACGCGCCAGCCATCCCGGTGGAATGGGAACCCGTGCTCGCGGCGCGGAAGCTTCTCTTTGTCGGCGCATTCAAATCAGGAAACCCGCGCAATGTCTTCGACCGTTTCCGCATGGCCATCGCCGCGAACACCGGGATGCGCGACCGCTTCAACGTGGACGGACGCCGCGTGTATGTGAGCGGATTCTCCGGCGGCGGGCGCGTGGCGAGCATGCTCGGTGTGGCATATGCGGACATGTTCAGCGGCGCGATGCCGTTCATGGGCGTGAATTTCTACGCGGACGTCACCACCGGCGACGGCAAGACGAACCTGAGCGCGAATTTCATCCCGGACGATGAGGTGCTCGCGATCGCGAAGAAAGCCTGCCGCTATGCGCTGGTGACCGGCGAGAAGGACTTCAACCGCGCAGGCACGAAGGCGGTGTTTGAAGACGGCTACCGGAAGGCGGGATTTGCGAACGTGCAGTATTTCGAAGCGCCCGGGGTCGGGCATGGTCTGCCTGCGGCTGCCTGGCTGGAGCGCGGGCTCGATTTTCTCGACGCCGGCAAAGGTATCGAGCCGGTGAAGCCGAAGTAGCGCCCGCCGCCGGGAGCGGCCTCTGAGAGGATCGGGATCACGATCCCGGATGAGCGGAGGATCTCGACCGTCCTACCGTGGCGGCGGGCCGCCGAGGTTTGGCGTGCCGGAAAGTCTGCGCGTCAAAATCCAGGCAATGATGTCCCAACGTTGCTCGGGGCTGAGCGTGGCATCGAAGCTGATCATCGGAGTCCCATTCAGCCCGGTGGCGAGAACCCGGTAGAGATCCTCCGGTCCGTCGCCGCAGCGCAGATGCGGCTGGCGCAGGTCGGAAGGCTGCGCGGGGAGATTCCAGATGTCCTTCAGCGTCGGAGCCGCCAGCCCTTTGCCATCGGCGTCCGCGCCATGACAGACAGCGCAATGGGTGGCGAACAGCTCTTTGCCTTTCACGACGTGGGACGTTTCCTTGAGCCACGGGGGCAGTGCGGGAAACTTCATCGGAACGCCGTAGCTCTCCGCCTTGCGCCAGACGCGCGAGAAGGACTTCACATACTCGATCACGGCGGAAACATCGGCATCCGAGAGCTGATTGAACATGCCCATCGCCGTGCCGCTGAGACCGCCCTTGATGGTATGGCGCAGGTCGTCGTCGGTGGGCAGTTTGCCGAACGGCGTGGTGCGGAATTTGAACATGCCGTCGCGGAACGAGCGCGGTCGGGGTGTCAGGCTCGCGGCCATCTCTCCCGCACCATCACCACGCGGACCGTGGCAGACGGCGCAATTCCGTTCGAATACGTACTTCCCCTCCATGTAGCGGGTGAAATCAAGCCTCCTCGGCTCGGCGGCAACGGCATCCGAAACAACGACGAGCACGATGATGAAAAGCAGACGCACAACGGCCAACGATTTCCCATTCCCTGCGCCAGGGCAAGCACCGGCAATGTGCCAGTCGCCGACGCGGAATGGGGCGCGCGGAGTTCGGATTCGACCGCTCACTTGATGCCGGCGATTTCCGGATAAGACGCAGGTTGAACCGACCGGAATCACCGGAAGGCGGCAAAGCGCGCCCCTTCCTTGTTCGGCGTCGAAGTAATCCTCGAACCACCGCACCCGACTGGCTACCTTCGCCTCGTCCCTGCGTATCGATTATGACCCATTCCATCCCGCATCGAGCAATCCGCATCCTCGTGGCGTCGCTGCTCGCACCTGTGGCCGCAAGCCTCGGCACCGAACCGCTCCCGGCTCAGGTCGAGTTTAACCGCGACATCCGGCCCATTCTTTCCGACACGTGCTTCCACTGCCACGGCCCGGACAAGGCGAAGCGCAAGGCGGACCTGCGCCTCGACATCGAGGCGGATGCGAAGGCGCGGATCGACGACCACTTTGCAATCCTCCCCGGTGATCCGGCGAAGAGCGAACTCATCCGCCGCATCACCACGAACGACGACGATGACCGCATGCCGCCTGCGGACTCGGGACGCCAGCTCACGCCGCAGCAGATCGAAATGCTGCGGCGCTGGATCGCGCAGGGCGCGAAATGGCAGCCGCACTGGTCACTCATCGCGCCACAGGCAGCGATTGCGGATTGCGGATCGCGGATTGCGGATTTGGCGAAACGCGATCCCGCGCGAGCGGCGGAACTCAGGCGCTGGCCGCAGGGCCCGATCGATCAATTCATCCTGGACCGCTTGCTCGCCGAGGGACTCACGCCATCTCCGCCCGCCGATCCCGCGACCCTCATCCGCCGGATGTCGCTCGACCTCACCGGCCTCCCGCCAACACCCGCGGAGGTGGATGCCTTCACCGCGGAATGCCGGGAGGGTTCGTCATTCGTCATCCGTCAGTCGTCATTGTCCGCCCTCGCCGACCGTCTGCTCGCTTCGCCGCGCTACGGCGAGCGCATGGCAATCCGCTGGCTGGATGCCGCGCGCTACGCGGATACGAGCGGCTACCAGAGTGACGGCGAACGTTCCATGTGGCGCTGGCGCGACTGGGTGATTGAAGCGTTCAACCGCAACATGCCGTTCGACCAGTTCACCATCGAACAGCTCGCCGGCGACATGCTGCCGGGAGCGACACGCGCGCAACGGATCGCCACCGGGTTCAACCGCAACCACCGGGGCAATGCCGAGGGCGGGATCATTCCAGAGGAGTACGCCGCCGAGTATGTCGTGGATCGCGTGGACACGACCGCCACCGTGTGGCTCGGCCTCACGATGGGCTGCGCGCGCTGCCACGACCACAAATACGACCCGATCGCCCAGCGCGAGTTCTACCAGATGTTCGCGATCTTCAACAATGTGCCGGAGAAAGGCCGCGCGATCAAAATCGGGAACTCTCCGCCGATGATCCCCGCGCCGACGGACGCGCAGGAAAGGGAACTCGCGCAACTCGATCACCAGCTCGCCGCCGCCGAAACACACCTGCGCAAACTCGAACCACAGATCGCCGCCGCGCAGGCCGCATGGGAAATGACGCTCGCCGTCAGCGAAGTGGGACGGGCGTCCCGCCTGTCCGGAGCTGTGTCACCAGAGCGGTGGACGGTGACACAGGCCCTCGATGTTTCCTTCGATCTGAACGGCACGCTCGCGAGCACCTTCGGAAAAATGCTCGCCGCGAAATCTCAAGACGGCGATCCGGAGTTCGTCGCGGCGCGCGGCGGCCAGGCCGCAGTCTTCGACGGCAGGCGTTACCTTGACTGCGGCGCCGTCGGGGACTTCGGCTTCTTCGACAAGTTCACGCTCGCCGCGTGGATTCACCCGCGCGGAGCGAATGGCGGAGCGATCCTCTCGCGCATGGTCGAGGAGAGCGGCGACTCCGCATTCGCATCGGACTCGGAAGGCTACCGCGCATATCTCAAGGACGGCAGGCTGCAGCTTCACCTCACCAAGCGCTGGCTCGACGACGCGCTGCGCGTGGAAACCGAGGCTGTACTCGCGCCGGACCGCTGGCATCACGTGGCGGTCGTCTATGACGGTTCGCGGCTCGCGTCGGGCGTGCAGATTTTCGTCAACGGCGAGCCGCAGAAGCTGCGCGTGCTGCTCGACCAACTGAACCAGACCTTCCAGACCAAACAGCCGTTCCGCATCGGCGCAGGCGGCGGACCGGCAAATCGCTTTCAGGGAATGATCAGCGATGTGCGCATCTACCGCCGCGCCCTGTCGGCGGAGGAGGTCGGCATCGTGTCCGTGCCGGAGAACGCGAACGAACTCGCGGCAATTCCGACTGCGCCACGCACTGCCCATCAGGCGGCGAAGCTCCGCTCATGTTTTCTCGCGGAGCACGCGGCGGCATCTCTGCGTGAGGCCGACGCGACGGCCGGAGAACTCCGCGAGCGGCGCGCGAAGTGCATCGAGAGCCTGCCAACCGTGATGGTGATGGAGGAAATGGCCGAACCGCGAGAGACGTTCGTGCTGAAGCGTGGCGAATACGACAAGCGCGGCGAGCGCGTCATGCCCGGCGTGCCTGCGAGCATGCCACCGCTTCCCGAGGGCGAGGCGCGGAACCGGCTCGGCTTCGCCCGCTGGCTCGTCAGTCCGGCGAATCCGCTCACCGCGCGCGTCGTGGTGAATCAGCAGTGGCAGATGCTTTTCGGTGCCGGGCTGGTGAAGACGACCGAGGACTTCGGCTCCCAAGGCGAACCGCCGAGCCACGCGGAGTTGCTCGACTGGCTCGCGACGGAGTTCGCGCACGGAAGTAGCGCGGACAATCCTGTCCGCGTGACGAAGCCCTGGGACATGAAAGCGCTGTTGAGGCTCATCGTGACGAGCGCGACTTACAGCCAGTCCTCGCGCGTCACGCCCGCGCTGCTGCAACGCGATCCGGAGAACCGACTGCTCGCACGCGGCCCGCGCGTGCGGCTGCCGGCCGAGATGGTGCGCGACCAGGCGCTCGCCGTGAGCGGCCTCCTCGTCGGCGAAATCGGCGGGCCGTCGGTGAAACCGTATCAGCCGAAAGGGCTGTGGAAGGAATTGAGCGGAACTGACTACGAGCCCGATCACGGCGACAAGCTCTGGCGTCGCAGCCTCTACACGTTTTGGAAACGGACAAGCCCGCCGCCGACAATGACGACCTTCGACGCCGCGGGCCGCGAGTCGTGCTCCGTCCGTCCGGGCCGGACGAGCACGCCGCTCCAGGCGCTGGCGCTGATGAACGACGTGACTTTCGTGGAAGCCGCGCGCTGTCTCGCGCAGCGTTCGATGCGCGAGGGTGGCGCGACGACGGAGGATCGCCTGCGGTTCGCATTCCGCCTCGTGCTCGCGCGCGCGCCGAAACCGGCCGAGACAAGTTTGCTGCTCGACGATTGGAACCACCACCTCTCGCGCTTCCGCGCGGAGCCGAAGGCGGCGCAGGGTTTCCTCAGCGCAGGCGAGTCGCCGCTGGATGAGAGGCTCGATGCCACTGAGCTCGCGGCGCACGCCGCCGTCGCAGGTCTGATTCTGAATCTCGACGAGGCGATCACCAAACAATAGGTGGGCGGATTTTTTCACCTCCATGCTCAAGGCTACTCTGACGACCGCGAACAGCATTCCTGCGCTGCTTGCCATCGCCGCGCTTATCACAGCCGCCGCGGCGGAGCTTCCTGCCCTCTACGAATCCAGTTTTTCAACCACCCGCTACGGACGAATCCCAGACGGATGGCGCGACCTGAATGGCGTCCGTCCGAGTCGCAATTGGGCCGTCGATGGCAATGGGCGCTTGCGTCAGGTGATCAAGGGGCGCACCGGCCTAGGCGTGTATGACGGCTACACAGCGGTGCCAAAACCTGCCAGCGCTTTGACCGATGCACGCATCGTTGCGCCGTTCACGAAGACCGAGGATGACACGGTCTCCTTCGGCATCGCGGACCGCGTGCAGGACCGGGACAACTATTGCCTCGCACGCTTTAGCGGCATCCAGCGGCTCAGCGGCTGGAACTGCTGATGGTCAAGGCTGGTGTCGCAACGCCGCTCGATGCGGTGCCGCTGCCCGACTTGAAGAGCAAGCGTCCGACAGGCCGCATCACACTGTGCCCTTATCGGGCGCAAGAAACGTGGACGCTCTCGCTCACGCTGGAGCAGGACCGCCTCGTGGCGGCGGTGACAGATCCGGATGGGGTCGAGCAGGCCCGACTGTCAGCGCGAAATGCGGAGTTCACGAAAGGGAGCGCAGGCTAGTGCTGCACGCGGTTTGCGTCGGCGTCGGCGTTTCGCATCGAGGCATTGAAGCCGTTTGAGGCGAACGGCCGATGCAGCGCGGCTCGCCAAACGCAATGCGACAATCTCGACCGCGGAGCCGGATTACGCCGTGGTGCCTCCGCATTGGCAGGCGCAGGCGATTGACACACCGCGTGAAAAGATCGCGAAGGACTACGACATCATCGTCGCGGGTGCAGGCACGGGCGGATGGGCTGCGGCGGTGCAGGCGGCACGGCTTGGCTCGCGGGTCTTGTTGTCGGAGGAGACAGATTGGATCGGTGGTCAGATGTGCGCTGCCGCTGTGACCACGATGGATGAGGACAGCGTGTGGATGAAGTTCCCCGTGCGCGAGCGCGGCCTCTATCGGGAGTTTCACGAGAGCATGGCCCTGCATTACCAGACGCTCGAAAAATGATCCGCCCGTCGCCTGCTATGGCTGGCCGGCGCAGCACGAGGGCGGCTACGAACCCAAGGCTGCGCGTGCCGTGCTGTATGGGTTCATCAAAGAGGCACGCGAACGCGGTGCTGTGCTCGATCTGAGCCTGCGCACCCGCGTGTCCGGGGTGCAGAAGCAAGGCGACCTCGTCAATGGTGCGACGCTGACCTTTCCCGACGGCACCACGCAGAATCTCCCGTGCAAGGTGCTCATCGACGCGACGGAATACGGCGATGTCCTCCCGCTCAATGGCGCGCGCTACCGTGTCGGCAATGTCACGAGCGACACCCTCAGTCCCGCCGCCTTGGTACAGGATCACACGTGGACCTGCGTCGTCCGCGAGTATCCCGGCGGCGTGCCCGCGCATCTCCAGATCAAGGAGCCGCCGCCCGGCTACGAACAAGGCTCTGGCAGACGCTATCGCAAATACACGAACGATGGCGTCGTCATCTGGGGAGGTGCGGGAAAGGGTTGCAAAGGCCCGCGCCATTGGTCCGCCTACTTCGCCTGGCGCAGCATGGCCGATGCGGACAGTCCGCTCATCGGCGAGAGCAGCCAGTGGCGTCACACGCAGTGCGGCTTCAACGGCGGCAACGATTACCCAGTCACGGTGGCGACGATCGAGAATCCTGCGCGGCGCCTCATCGACGAGCGCGAGGGAATCTACAAGACCCTCGGCGCGCTCTGCTACTTCCAGCACGAACTCGGCGTGAACTGGTCCCTCGCCGAGGACGAAGGATACGCCGCGGGCTACAACCGGGCGAAGATGAAGCAGCTCAATCTGCGCCCCGATCTCGAAGCGCTCGCCGTGCATCTGCCGCAGCAGCCCTATGTGCGCGAGTGCCGCCGCATCATCGGCGTGCAGACGCTCACGGCACATGATCTCGGTCGCTTCGAACAAGCGAAGCACGTCGAGAGTTCAGTCGCGATGGGCGACTACTTCATGGATCTCGACCACGGAAAAACAGGACATGCGATCGAGGTAGATCTCGACTCGGGGGAACTGCCGAAAGGCGGCGGTCCGTTCCAGGTGCCCTTTGAAGTCTTCATCCCCGAGAAGGTCGATGGGTTCATCCCTGCCGAGAAAAACATCTCGCAGTCACGTCTCGCAAATGGTGCCACGCGTCTTCAGCCGATCACGATGCTCACCGGCCAGGCCGCCGGCACCATCGCTGCGCTCGCGGCAAAGCAGAACATTCAGCCCCGCGCTGTCAAACCGTGGCAGGTCCAGCAAGCCCTGCTCGACTCCGGCTGCACGCTCATCCAGCGCTGGTATGCCGATGTGCCGTACGGCACTGAACTGTGGCGCGCCACGCAACTCCTGGCACAAGGCGAATGTGCATCGCATTCCCATCAACGGCGGCGCGACAGAGGTGGGGCTGGAACACATGAAGGATTGGCTGGGCGACGGCAGGTGGGACGTGATCCATTTCAACTTCGGCCTGCACGACGCGAAATTTTCCGCGGAGACGACGCAGCGCGCTTCGCGTGAGCAATACGCGGAGAATCTGCGCAAACTGATCGCGCAGATGAAGGCGACTGGCGCGAAACTGATCTTCGCCACGACGACACCGGTGCCGAAGGGCGGCGAGTTGTCGCCGGGGCGGAAGTTCGACAGCATCGTGGAGCGGAACAAGGTCGCCGCGCAGGTGATGCAGGAAAATCGCGTCGCCATCGACGATCTCTACACAGCGGTGCTGCCTGTCCTCGACAAAGTTGGCCGCCCCAACGACGTCCATTTCGCCCCCGAAGGCTACGAAGCCCTCGCCACCGCCGTGGCCGCCAGCATTGAGCAGCAACTCACGAAGCGCTGAGGCGGGAGCGGTCATCGTTTGACTTCGCATCATGCGGCCGCACGGGTGCCAACATTAGGCACGCCCTATGAACCGGCTGTCCGCGCATCGCTCGGAGGAGATACTGTGAAAGTGTTCGCTGCTGTCTTCGGCCCGTGCGCGCTGATTTCACCCGCGTCGCTCGCAGCCGCCGACCGTGCTGCGGTTCAGCAAGCCCCCGATGAATTGACAGTGCTCACGCCGGGATCCGACGGCATCGCATCGGGGAGACAGCTCGATTCGTGGCTGAAGCAGGAGTTCTGCCGTCAGGTGGATCGCCGCACGCAGGCGTTCGAGAAGCTCAAGAGCACAGCCGGGTGTCGCGCGTGACAGGAGGAGCGGCGGGAGTCTTTCCCAGTTCGAATCCGGCGACCCGCCGCAAGCAAACCAAACTCTCTGCTTTCGCTCGCAAGCACCTCTCCGCTCTTGCATGGCCGCCGGCGCTTCAAATGAACAGTCTTGCCAAACCCGCCATCTTGAACGACTAGCCCTGCCTCATGCGCCGCATCCGCGTCATCACTGCTCTCATCCTCGCGCTGCTGTGGGTGCCGAGCACGGGGCTTTGCCTGCTGGCGGCGACGTTCCCAGAAGTCTTCGGAGTGTGCTGCGAGTGCGATGCGGATAGGACGAATGGAAACGACGCTCCCGCGGATGAAGGCGCGTGCAACCAATGTCTGACGCTGGAGTCGGGCGTGGCTCTCGGGGCGCTTGCGCCGGTGGTGGCGCCGTCACCGGTCATTTCGGAAGAGGATGCGCTCACTCGGTGGTTGCGGCGCTCCATCGAGATGGTGGCACTGGAAGTCGCCGGGGTGCCGCGACCAGTGCCGGTGTGGAGTCCGCCGCCGACGCGGACGGTGACGTTGACCAGGGCTCAGCCGGTGCGCGGGCCTTCGCTCGCAGCCTAAAGGACAGGCCCATTCGGGTCTGGCTCCTCCGCCCTTTGCGGCGCGCTTTCGCGTGCCCGCGTCACGTCGTCATCCTCAATCAGCTCTCTCCATTCATGCTATTCCAAAAATTCATCGTCCTCGCCGTGTTGGCCGCGTGGCCTTTCGTCGCGCCCGCAGCCGAGACAAAGAAGCCCACGCCTGCCGCCGAAGCCAGCGGCAGAGCCATATCACTCGCGAATGCACTGGCGCGCACGCTGCGCGGCAGCCCGGAACTCGCGGCCTACAACTTTGAGATGCGCGCAGCCGAGGCTCGCATCCTCCAGGCCGGCGTGCGTCCGAATCCGGAACTGACGCTCGACATCGAAAATCCGGCCGGCTCGGGCCAGTTCAGGAACGGCGACCAGTCGCAGAATACGCTCACCTTCAGCCAGCTCATCGAACTCGGCGGGAAGCGGGCTGCGCGCATCGGCGAGGCGAAGGCGGGACGCGTCGTCATCGAGTGGGAGTATCAGGTGAAGCGGGTCGAAGTGCTCAAATCGGCGACGCTCGCCTTCATCGATGTGCTCGCGGCCCAGAGCCGTCTGCAACTCGCGGAGGAAATCGTGAAAGTCGCCGAGGAGGCCGTCGTGCTCACGGAGAAGCGCGTGAACGTGGGGAAGGCCAGCGTGGTGGAATCCATCCGGACCCGGGTCGCGGTCTCATCGGCGAAGATCGAAACCGAGCAGGCCAGGCGGGCGATCGCCGCCGCACGAGGAAACCTCGCGGCGCATTGGGGTGCGCGGCAGGCCGACTTCGGCGCAGTGAAAGGCGACCTCGAAAATCACCCGGAAGGCCCGGGACTCGCGACGCTCCGCCAGCGAATGCTGGGCAATCCCAACCTCGCTCGCTGGACCGCCGAACGTGAGAAACGTGAGACCGCTCTGGCGAGGGAACAGACACTTGCGCGCCCGGACATCACACTGCTCGCCGGGCCGCGGACATTCGGCACCGCACCGGACACTTCGTTCATCGCAGGCTTTTCCATTCCTCTGCCGCTCAGCAATCGCAACCAGGGCAATATCGCCGAGGCTCGCGAAAACCTCGCGAAGCTCGACGAGGAAAAGCGCGGTGCCGAATCCCGCGCCTTTGCCGCGCTGAACGACGCCTATCAAAAGCTCATGGCTGTCTCGGAGGAGATCCACATTCTTGAAAGCAGCATCCTGCCATCCGCCGCGGAAGCCGAACGGCAGCTCAACCAGGGCTACGCTGCGGGCGGATTCACCCTGCTCGAAGTCCTCGACGCGCGCCGCACGCTGAACTCCGCCCGTGTCCAGCAACTCCGTGCTCACGCCGATTTTCAGAAGGTGCGCGCGGAGATCGACGCCCTCACCGCGCAGCCCGTGGAACTCCCGCGCCCGCTTTCAGTCACGAAACCAATTCCCATCAGGACCGGCCCCGCGAAATCCCGGTAACGACAACCACTGCCGTCGTATGCAAACGCACCTCATCCTCATCCCGCGAAGCCACGCCGCTGCGGCGCCAGCAAAGCCCGGGGGAAAAAATCTGCCTCAACCCATCACCACTTCATGAAGACCAGGACGTTCATCCAGACCATCACCATCATCGTGCTGCTTGTCGGCGCCCTGTTCGTCGGCAGCAGAATCCTTAACATCAAACCGCCCGCGTCGGTGGATGAGCACGGACACGAGGAGGGCGAAGGAGGGCACGTCCACGCGAAGGAAAATGTCAAGGGGCCGAAGGGCGGGCGCTTGTTTGGCGAAAAGGATTTCCAAACCGAAGTCACGATTTACGAGCCGGCGGGGCTGGAGCCAAACTTCCGCGTCTATTTTTACGAGAACGGCAAGCCGCTCGAACCGAAGGGCATCGCGGCGACCATCGAGCTGCGGCGCATCAGTCGCATAGACATCATCACCTTTGAAAAACAGGGCATGTTCCTCGCGGGCAAGCAGCCGGCGGTGGAGCCGCATTCCTTCGACGCGAAGGTGGAGGTCGAGCGCGGCGGGAAGACTTACAAGTGGACGTTCCAGAGCATCGAGGGGCGCGTCGAGATCCCGGAGGAATCGCGGAAGAAGGCGGGCATCGGGATCGAAATGGCGGGGCCGGCGAAACTCTCGAACAAGCTCGATCTCAACGGCAAGCTCGCGCCGAACGAGGAGCAGATGTCGCATGTTTTCCCTCGCTTCCCCGGCGTGGTGAAGGCCGTGAAAAAGAAGCTCGGCGACAAGGTCGTGAAAGGCGAGGTGCTCGCGACGGTCGAGAGCAACGACAGCCTGCGCGCCTATGACGTCACCGCGGAGATCGCCGGCACCGTCATCATGC
>Ga0105048_10004831_pt1 | contig 21895 bp, 23 predicted proteins | sample MAT05_FD_78382 | JGI IMG/M metagenome (GOLD analysis project Ga0105048, IMG submission 78382) | Freshwater microbial communities from Lake Fryxell liftoff mats and glacier meltwater in Antarctica - MAT-05 | ecosystem: Environmental > Aquatic > Freshwater > Ice > Liftoff microbial mat | place...
GCGGGCGCGGCGCCGTCCGGTCGCTACGGCTTCTTCTTCGCGCACGACGAGGAGAACCAGCGCCTGGTCGTGTTCAGCGGCGCGCAGGCCTCGGTCGCTGCGAATCCGGTCAACCCGGCACAAGACACGTGGGCGCTCGAGCTCGACGAGGACCCGGTGCGCTGGACCAAGCTGCTCGACGCCGACCCCGCCGCGCCGGGCCGCAGGAACGGCTGCACCGCGTTCGATCCGATCGGCCAGCGGATGTTCGTCTGGGGCGGCACGCCCGACGCACGAAACACCGAGCAGGGCCTGTTCGCGATCGATCTTCTGGCCGGTCACGAGCGCATCACGCGCGTCGACGTCCCGCTCGCGCACGCCACGCGCAGCTCGTGCACCGGCGTCTATGATCCGGCGCGCAAGCGCATTCTTTTCGGCTTCGGCAACAACAGCACCGCGATCTTCGCGGATCTCGTCGCGCTGCAGCTATGACAACGCGCGGCGGACGCGGGCGATGTCCTCGGGCCCGGTTCGGCAGCAGCCCCCGACGATCTGCGCGCCGAGCTCGACGTACCGCTTCGCGCGCGTCGCCAGATCGCCGGGATCGCCGCTCCACGCGCGATCCAACGCCGACCAGGTCTCGCCGCTGTTGGGGTAGACCAGCAGCTTCGTCTCGCTCTTCGGGAGCGCGAGCAGCGCTTCCTCGATGAGCTCGGGGGGCGCGCAGTTGAGGCCGATCGCATCCACGTGCGGGCCGACCAGCGCGAAGATCTCCGCGAAGCCGAAGTCACCGCGCGCGACGTGCGTGGCGCTCCTGGCGCTGAACGAGATCCACGCTTCGCGTTTCGCGCCGAGGCGCTCGAGGGCCTGCAGGATCGCCTCCGCCTCCTGCGCGCTCGGGATGGTCTCGAAAGCGAGGATGTCGGCGCCAACCAGCGCGTCCGCTTGCCGGAGGTGGAACTCGGTGAGCGCACTCAGGTCGAGGAGATAGTCTCCGCGATACTCACTTCCGTCGGCGAGGTGCGCGCCATACGGGCCCATCGACGCGGCGACCCGCGCTTTGGGATTCACTTCGTCGCGGGCCTTCTGGGCAATCTCGAGCGCCTTTTTGAGCACCTTGGGCCCGTCGAGGCCCTCCCGCGCGAGCGCGCCGAGCGCGCCCTGGTAGGTCGCGGTGGAAATGACATCGGCCCCGGCCGTGAGATAGTCGCGATGGAGCTTCTCGACCGCTTCGGGAGCCTCGACCACGGCCCGCGTGGACCACAGGCGACCGCTGGAAGGAACGCCGCGGCGCTCGAGCTCGGTCGCGAACCCACCATCAAGAATTACCGTCCGGGCCACGCCGCACCTACCCGCTTCCGGATCGCGTCGAAGAGATCGGGAAGCGTTCCGGCCTGCGCTTTTCGCAGGATCATGTCCGGCAGCGCCACCTCGGGATCGGCGTCGATGAAGTACAGCAACAAAGTATCCTTTTCACCCCACGGGACGACCGTCCACGAGCCCTCGATGTGGTGATAGGTCCCCCCGTGCAGCGTCCACTGCCGGCGGCGTGAACCGTCATCGAGGACCACCTGCTGCACCTTCGTCTCCGACCACAAATTGGAGAAAGGGAACGGCAGAGATACTTCGACCTTGCAGCGCTTGCCGTCGGCCTTCAGCTCGCTGTTGGCGGTCGACGGCATGAAGTCCTTGAAGTGCGCGCAGTCGTTGACCGCCGCCCAGACCTTGTCGGGGTGCGCGCGAACGAGGCCCACGGCGCGGGCAGCAACTCCCTTTCCACCTTTGGGCTCGGCGCGTTTGACGAGCACCTCGCCCTTCTCGAGCTCTGCCTTCTCCAGCCCCGTGAAGTTCGGCGCCTGGGTCGGGAGCAGGAGGAGAAGCAGAAGCGCGCTCATAGGATCGCGGCGAGCGAGGTCGCGCTGACGTAGTAGCGGTTGGTTTGCAGCCAGGTCTCGAGCGCGCGTCCCATGTCTGACGCGGTGATGAAGCGCTGCTTGGGATCCTTGTCGGTGGCGCGCGCGATGATCACCGCCAGCTTGTCCGGGACGTTGGCCTTGGCGAGGCGCGAGAGATCGACGCCGGCCAGCACCTCGCGGAAGATGTCGACGCCCTCGGCGCGGAAGCACTTCTGCCCGAGCACCAGCTCGAAGAGGAAAATGCCGGCCGAATAAACGTCGCAGCGGTGATCGAGGTGCTCACCACGAATGTATTCGGGCGCCAGATAGGCCGGCTTGCCCTTCACCATGCCCGGCTGGGTCTCCTGCGCGGTGCGACCGCGCATCTTCACCACGCCGAAGTCGGTGAGTTTAACCTGTCCGGCCTTCGACAGCAGGATGTTGGACGGGTTCACGTCGCGGTGCACGATGCCCAGCGGGCGGTCGTCGAGCCCACGCGCGGTGTGCGCATGCTCGAGGCCGCGCAATAGCTCGATGGTGATGAACGCCGCGACCTCCACCGGGACCTGCTGCTTGGTCTTGACCTTGTGATCGAGGAACACGCGCGCGTCGGGCCCGTCGATGTACTCGAGCGCGACATAGAACCCGAGATCGATCTCCGCGGCCTCGTACACCGCCGCGATGTTGGGATGATCGAGCAGCGCCATCGCGTGATACTCGTCGACCAGCATCTCGCGGTTGCGCGCGTAGGCCGGGTTGTTCTTCGGCGCGAACTTCACGACCACCGGACGGCGAATTCCGAACTGCGAAACGCGGTGCGCCATGAACACCATGGCCGCCGGGCTCGAGCGCATGCGGCCCGCGAGCTGATAGTTGCCGACGGTCGGACCCTGTCCCGGCGGCAGCGGATCCTTCTCCATCTTGGCGGCGGGCCCCGCACCCGCAGCGGTGGGAGTGCCGACCACCATCGGGACCACCACCGGCACCGCGGCGTTGATCTTCTGGAGGACGCTGTCGAGGTCGAAGTCGAGCTCTTGCTCGTCGCGCGCACGAACCGCCGGCCCCTTCGGGATCGGAGCGGAGGAGAGGTCCTCGAGATCGACCTCGTTCTCGCCCGATGGAGGTGCAAGGGGCTTGTTGCGGTCGTGCACCATGCCTCTGTTCTAGAGCCCGGAACGGGCCGCCGTCTACTGGGAGCGCCGATTGCCTCGAGCGGAGCGCCCCGCGCGTCCTCGCGCGCTGTGGCTGTCGCGCGAAGCGCGACTGGTGCCACTGAGGGAGAGTGCCCAAGTCACCGACACGTACGTCCCAGCGTCGATGGCCTCGAGGCGCTGGCGATCGTCGTCCAGACCCACCGCCCATGCTCCGGCGGCGCTCGACAAGCGCGGGGTGCTCGAAGGCGTCGAGGGTGCCGACGCCCGCGAGATAATAGCGCCGCGCCGTCTCTGGCGGCCGCGAGTGCCAGCCCCGCGCGTAGAAGTCGCGCAGCTCCTGGATGTCGGCGCGCTCCTGCGGCGTCGCGTACGGCGGGACGAGCCCAGACAGACTATCCCTCTTTGGCCAATAGTATCGCGTCACGGACGACCAGCTTCACTTGGTCACCGGCGCGCGCGGACACTCCGGGTGGGGCGGCGACGCGCACGGACACGCCTCCGGCCTTGCAGATCAGCTCGCGGCGCTCGCCGAGGAAGGTGCTCGACTCGACGATCGCGCCCTCCCCCGCCTCGAGGGCGAGCCACTCCGGGCGCACCGCCAGCACGAACCCATCGACCGTGGCGTCGCTCGCGACGTCGGCGGTGAGGCCCGCCCGCGTGGTCACCCGCGCGCCCTCGATGTTCGCCAGCTCGAGCACGTTGATCGGCCCGAGCGCCTCCGCGACGTACAGGCTGTTCGGGCGGCGGTAAGTATCCTCCGGCGCGCCGAGCTGGGCGATCCGACCTTTGCGCATCACCGCCACCCGATCGGCGATCGCCAGCGCCTCGCCCTGATCGTGGGTCACCAGCAGCACCGTGATGTCGAGCCGCGCCGACAGCTCGGCCAGCTCGCGGCGCATCTCCTCGCGCAATCGCGCATCGAGGTTGGAGAGCGGCTCGTCGAGGAGCAGCACCTCGGGCTCGCCCACCAGCGCGCGCGCGAGAGCCACCCGCTGCTGCTGGCCGCCGCTCAGCTCGTGCGGATACCGCGCGCCGAGGCCGTCGAGGTGCACCAGCTCCAGCGCTCTTCGGATGCGCTCGTCGCGTTCGGAGCGCGAGGTACCGCGGACGTGGAGCGGATAGCCGACGTTCTGCGCGACCGTGCGGTGCGGCCAGACCGCGTACGACTGGAACACCATGCCGAGGTTCCGCGCCTCCGGCGGCACGTGCACGCCCGGGCCCTCGACCAGCCGATCGCCGAGGCGCACCTCGCCGCCGTCCGCCTGATCGAGCCCGGCCACGATGCGCACCAGCGTCGACTTTCCGCAGCCCGAGGGGCCGAGCAACGCGACGACCTCGCCCTGCGCGACGTTCAGATCGATACCTTCTAGGACCCTCGTTTTACCAAAGGATTTGGAGATTTTGGTGAGAGCAATGGAGGACATCTAGAAGCCTCCCCGACCGGCGGTGATGCGGCGCAGTGCGGCGTTGCCCGCCAGCGTGAGCCCGACCAGCAGGACGACCAGCACGGCCGCCGACGGCGGGTCGGCGTACGACTGGAGCTCGAACAAGATCGTCCCGACCACCGGCGTGCCGGGCCCCACCAGCAAGATCGACATCGTGATCTCGCTCAGCGTCGGCAGGAACACCAGGAGCCAGGCCGCACCGAGCGAAGGCAGCAACAGCGGCACCACGACGTCGGTGGCGGCGCGGAGCCGGCTGGCGCCGCTGGTGCGTGCGGCCTCCTCGAGCGCGCGATCGATCTGCACCAGGCCGCTCCCCGCGAGGCGGACGCCGAATGCGAGATACTTGATGACATAGGCCGCCAGCAGCGCCCCGAGGCCGGAGAAAAGATCGATCGCCAGTGTCACCCGATCGAACGCTATGAAGCGCACCTCGCGCGACCAGCCGAGCAAGAGTCCGAGCGCGATCACGGTGCCCGGGATCGCGTACGGCGCGTGGGTGAGCATCGCCAGCGCCCGCGTCTTGAGGCTCGGCTGGCGGGCGCGCAGATACGCCACCACCGTACCCACCACCACCGCGATCAGCCCCGCCGCGCTGGCCAGCATGACACTATTGAGGAGCGCCGGGATAGTGTGCTTGTTCTCGAAGAGCACCCGCCGATAGTTGTCGAGCGACCAGTTGGAAGGGCCCAGTCCCGCGCCCCACGCGCGCAGCAGCGAGACCGCCGCCAGGGTGCCGATCGGCAGGATCACGCTCACGAACACCACGCCCCAAAGGACCGCAGCGATGGCGGTGCGCGTCCTCGTGGGCAGCCGCAGGGGCCGCGCGCGGGCTCCTTTTCCCGAGACGATCGCGTACTTTCGCTCGCCGCGCGTCGCGAGGCTGCCGAGCAGCGTGGCGGCCGCGCTCACCACGAGGAGCAAGAGCGACAGCGCCATCGCCTTCGAGAAGTGGGCATCTCCACCGACGGTGATGTGATCGACGATCGCCGTGGTGAGCACGGTGATGCGGCGCGGGCCCGCCGTGCCGAGCAGGTAAGGCACGCCGAACGTCGCCGCGGTGGCGAGGAACACCAGCACCGCGCCCGCGGCGATCGATGGCATGGCGAGCGGTAGCGTGATGTCACGGATGACGGTCAGCGGCTTCGCTCCGGAGAGACGGGCCGACTCCTCCAGCGACGCGTCCATGCGTTCCAGGGTGGCGAGCACGGGCAGCATCACCAGCGGGAAAAAGCAGAGTCCCAGAACCCATACTATCCCGGCCTGAGTGTAGATATCGACCCACTGACCCAGCAGGTTCAGGATGCCGTTTCGCGGGTTGGCGAGATCGAGCCACGCAATACCCATCAGGTACGGCGGGACCACCGAGGGCAGCGTGAGCAACGTGCGCAGCCGCCGCTGCCCCGGCAGCTCGCAGCGGGCGAGCGCGAACGCTGCGGGCACGCCGACCAGCAGCGTAAACGCCGTCACGCCGAACGAGAGCGAGAGCGTGGTCCAGAGCGCGGTCGGCTCGCTCAGCGCGTCGAGCCCGTCGAAGGCCCGCGCGATCACCAGGATCATCGGAAAGAGGCCGAACGCGAGGAGCGGCAGCACCACCGTGGCGATCAGCGCGATGGGAAGAAGGCGTCTCACTGCTGGACGATCCGGTGGAACTCGGCTCGGATCTCCGCGGCGTGCTCCTCGAGCCGCGCGGTCAGCGCCTCGCTCCAGGGCAGCGAGGTCTCGAGCACCTTCTCCCACGGCGGCGCGCCCTTGGCCGCCGGCTGGCGCGGGTCCACCGCGTACATATCGCCCTTCACCATCAGCGCCTGGCCCTTCTCGGCGAAGAGCAGATCGAGCACCGCGCGCGCCGCGACTGGGTTTCGCGAGCCCGCGAGCATCGCCGACGGGCCGGGGATGATCACCGCGCCCTCGCGCGGCAACAGATAGCCGATCGGCGCGCCTTTTCGCTGCGCAGTGAGCACGTTCTCGAGGAGCGCCATCCCGGCCTTGTACTCACCGCTGGAGACCCTCTCGATGACCGCCGAATTTCCCCCGGTCGAGATCACCTGGTTGGCCTTCAGCCCCTCGAACCAGGCGACCCCCATCTTGTCCCAGAGAAAAGCGACTGTGGTGAAGAAGGTCCCGGAGGCCAGCGCGTCGGGCACGATGATCTGGCCCTTCCACTTCGGATCGACGAGATCGGCGTAGCTCTGCGGCGCGCGCTCCGCGTCGAGCGCCTTGGTGTTGAACACGATCACCATCACCGCGGCGCGCGACGAGAGCCACGCCCCATCCGGGTCGACCAGGTTGCGCGGGACTCGCAGCGCGCCCGGCGGGACATAGGGCGTTAGCTGCCCGGTCTTCTTCAGCCGCACGTAATAGAAAGGATCGCTGACGATGAGCAGATCCGCGCGCGAGCCGCCCGCGGTGATCTCGGCGTCGAGGCGCTGCATGACCTTCTCGCTCCCGCCGGTGAACCACTTCGGCTCCACCCCCGGGAGCTCGGCGCGGATGAGCTTGTCGAGATCGTCCACCACGTGCTGGTAGAACGAGGTGTAGATCCAGACCTCGCCGTGCGGCGCGCCGCTCTGATCGTGCGCAGTCTCGGCCCCCGGCGCCCCGAATTCCACCCGGCAACCCGCGAGAAGGATCAGCGCGAGAGATAGTTCACGTCGCACGCTTCCTCATACCCACGCCGTAAATCACGGCGGCGATGATGAACCCAGTGAACCAAGCGTACGGATAGATCTCGTCCCAGAAGGTCATGTCCCGCGAGACCAGGCCCGCCGACCGCATGAACCCCGACACGTTCGGCAGTACGCCGGCGACGAGCGCCGCGATCGCCACCGGGTTCGTGCCGGCATATCGCCCGTTCGGACGATACAGATCCGGCACGTCGAGCTTTCGATTCCGCACGATCCAGTAGTCCACGATCATGATCCCGGCGATCGGCCCGAGCAGCGCCGAATAGCCGATCAGCCAGTTGAAGATGTACGTCTCGGCGCTCGAGAGCAGCTTCCACGGCATGATCAGGATGCCGAGGATGCCGGTGATCAACCCGCCCGTCTTGAACGAGATGTGCCGCGGCGCGAGGTTGGCGAAGTCATTCGCCGGCGACACCACGTTGGCCGCGATGTTCACCGAGATGGTCGCCACCGCCACGCCAAACAGCGCGAGGATCGCCACCAGCACCCGCGTGCCGGCCGACGCGATCAGCGGCGCGCTCAGACCTTCGGGCGCCGTAGAGGAGGTGAGCTGCGAGAGCAGGAACACCGGGTCCCAGAGCTTGGCCAGGTCGTGGGTATGGAGGATGACCTGCGAGGCGCTGGTGATGATCACGCCCATCGCCGAGAACGCGATCATGGTGGTGGGGAGGCCGAGGGTCTGGCCGAGCATCTGCTCGCGCTGACTCCGTCCGAAGCGCGTGAAGTCCGGGATGTTCAGCGAGAGCGTGGCCCAGAAGCCGATCATGCCGGTGAGCGACGGGACGAACACTTTCCAGAACTCACCGAAGGTCTCGAACTTCGAGGGCTGGGTGAGCATCGGTCCGATGCCGCCTGCGGCGCCGACCGCCCAGATCAGCAGGCCGAGCGCCATGACCAGCACCAGCGGCGCGGCCCAGTTCTCGAACACTCGCACCGCGTTCATGCCGCGATAGATGATGAAGATCTGCAGCGCCCAGAAAACGAGGAAGGTGATCGCGCTGGGCAAGGTCAGCCCGAGCATCGTCGCGCCGCCGCCGAGCGCGAGATATCCCGGCCACAACGCGCCCAGGAACGTCTTCACCGCTTCACCGCCGATGAAGGTCTGGATCCCGAACCAGCCGCACGCCACGACCGCGCGCAAGACCGCCGGAATGTTGGCTCCCTTGGTGCCGAAGGACGAGCGCGCCAGCACGGGAAAAGGAATGCCGTACTGAGTTCCGGGGTGCGCGTTCAAAAGTATGGGTACGAGGATGATGAGATTTCCGAGGCCGATCGTGATCAGCGCCTGGACCCCGTTCATACCCACCGCGATCAGGCCGCCCGCCATCATGTACGTGGGGACGCAGTGGGCCATCGAGATCCACAGCGCGGCGAAGTTGTACGTGGTCCACGTGCGCCGCGACGCCGGCACCGGCGCGAGATCGGCGTTGAACAGCGGACTATCGGCGATGTCGGGCGGTAACTCCGCCAGCGCCTCGCGGGCGAGCTCGGGATCGTGCATCTCGGGGAGGGGTACTACTGTCTCGATAAGCTTTCGTACAGCGCAAAGAGCGCCTGAGTTCCCAGCTCACCCTTGTCCTGCGCCTCGAGGATCCCGAGCAGCTGGTGCACCAGCGCCGCGCCGAACACCGGCGAGCCTTGCTCGCGGGCGGTCTCGAGCACGATTCCGAGATCCTTCAGCTGATGCTTGATCGCGAACGCGGGCAAGAAGTCGCGCGCGATCATCTTCTTGCCCAGCACGTCGAGCGCCCAGGAGTTGGCCGCGCCGCCGGTGAGCGCCTCGTGGAGGGCGGGCAGTGGCAGCCCGGCGCGCGCCGCAAAGGCCAACCCTTCGGACGCCGCGAGCAGGTTGGCGGCGACGATGATCTGGTTCACCGCCTTGCCCAGCTGTCCCGCACCCGACGGCCCCAACAGCGTCACGCGTTTGCCCATCGCCTCGAGCGCCGGTCGCGCCTGCTCCAGCGCCTCCGCGGCGCCGCCGACGAAGAACGAAAGTGTGCCGTCGTTCGCGCCCTTCTGGCCGCCAGACATCGGCGCGTCGACGAACGCAATGCCACGCTCGCCCAGCGCAGCGTGGACGTGGCGCGCGGTCTCTGCGGCGATCGTCGAGCAGTCCACCACCACCCCCGCCCCCGCCTCTGTCCGTTCCCCCACCCCGGCGATCGTGCCGTCCGCGCCGAGATGGATGTCGGCGACGTCGGGCCCGTCCGACACGCAGGAGACCACGATCGAGCAGCCCGCCACCGCCTCGCGCGGCGTGTCGCAGACCGCGGCGAGACCGGCGACCGCCTCGGCCTTCGCGCGCGTGCGGTTGTATCCGCGCACTGCGAAGCCCTTCGCGATCAGGTTCCGCGCCATCGGCGCGCCCATCGTTCCCAGCCCCAAAAAACCCACGCATTTCTCGCGGTTCTTCACGTGCGTCGGGCCCGAACCACGAACTGATCGGGGAGCGCCTCGGTCACGATCTCCGCCTGCAATCCGGCCGCATCGAGCTCCTTCTTCACCTGTTCGGCCGTCACCTTCATCTCCGCGGGCGGACCCTTGCTGGTCTCCGGCGTGAACTCGACGATCAGCACGATGCCCTTGTCGGCGAGGCCCTGCTTGAGCTTGGCGGCGTACGCCTCGCGCCCCGAGATGTGGTGCCAGGTGTCGACGATCAGCACGCGATCGACGCTGCCCAGCGGGAGCTTCGGATCATCCTGCTCGACGCTGCGGGCCTCGACGTTGGTCAGCTGCTGCTTCTGAACGCGGTCGTTGACGTAGCGGACCATCGCCATCTCCGTGTCGAGCGCGAGCACCTTGCCGTTCGGGCCGACCACCTTCGAGAGGTGCGGGAGGAAGTAGCCCGTGCCGGTCCCGATATCGGCCACCGTCTGGCCCTCGAGCACCTGGAGGAGCGTGACGACCTCGTCCGGCCGCTGCCACTCATCCCGATCCGGCGCGTCGAAGATCGGAGCCCACTTTTCGACGTCCTGGAAGCTGTGGTGCGCGCTGTCGGCGCTGTGGTCGGGCGGGGTCTTCGCGGCACAGGCCGCCAGCAAAGAAACTACGAAAAAACACGTGGATCTCACGCCCTCAGCGCTACACCCTGAAGGCCCTTCGGTCGATCTCGTTTTGTCTTTACTTGGACGCCTCCGGTCCCCTATGACCCCCCGATGCCGCGGACGAGCGGGCCCATCATCGGCGTCGTTCCGGCGCGATGGGCAGCCACCCGCTTTCCTGGCAAACCACTGGTGGATCTTCGAGGAAAACCGATGATCGTGCGCGTCGCTGACGCCGCGAAGCGCGCCCTCGATCAGGTCATCGTCGCCACCGACGACGCGCGGATCGCCGAGGTCGTCGAGGCCGCTGGACACACCGTGAAGATGACGCCGGCGAGCTGCCCGAGCGGCACGGATCGCATGGCCATCGCGCTCTCAGGCATCGACTTCGATCTCGCGGTGAACGTGCAGGGCGACGAGCCGCTGATCGATCCCGACGACATCCGCGCGGTGATCGACGGCATGCGCGCGAGCGGCGCGCCGATGGGCACCCTCTCGCGCCCGCTCGATCGCGAGCGCTTTTCGGATCTCAACCTGGTGAAGGTGGTGACCGATCGCGATAACAGGGCGCTGTATTTTTCCCGCGCCCCGATCGCGCCCGACGTCGCCCGCTTGCACGTCGGTCTCTACGCGTTCACCGCGAAAGGCCTCTCCGCGTTCACCGCGCTGGAGCCCAGCCCGCTCGAAAAGTCCGAGCGCCTGGAGCAGCTCCGGGCGCTGGAAAACGGCATCTCCATCCACGTCGCGAGCGCTCGCTCGCCCCACCCATCCATCGCCATCGACACCCCCGAGGATGTCGCGCGCGTGCTCGCCGTGCTCGACGATCCCCAAGACCCGAGGTCCACTCATGCCGCGCGGTAAAACTATCAAGTACATCTTCGTCACGGGCGGCGTCTGCTCGTCGCTCGGCAAAGGCCTGGCCGCGTCGTCGATCGGCGCGCTGCTCGAAAATCGTGGTCTGAAGGTCACGATGATGAAGCTGGATCCGTACATCAACGTGGATCCCGGCACGATGAGCCCGATGCAGCACGGCGAGGTGTTCGTCACCGACGACGGCGCGGAGACCGATCTCGATCTCGGCCACTACGAGCGCTTCACCAACGCGCGCTTGTCGCGAAACAACAACTTCACCAGCGGCCAGATCTACAACTCGGTGATCACCAAGGAGCGGCGCGGCGACTATCTCGGCAAGACCGTGCAGACGATCCCGCACATCACCGACGAGATCAAAGCGGCGATGCGCCTCGCGGCCGAGGGCCACGACTGCGCGATCATCGAGATCGGCGGCACGGTCGGCGACATCGAGTCGCTGCCGTTCCTCGAGGCGATCCGCCAGATGAAGCGCGATGCGGGCGAGGAGAACGTCCTCTACTGCCACGTCACGCTGGTCCCGTACCTGAAGGCCGCGGGCGAGGTGAAGACCAAGCCGACGCAGCACTCGGTGGGCGAGCTGCGCCGCATCGGCATCCAGCCGAACATCTTGATCTGCCGTTCGGACAACGCGATCAGCCCCGAGATCAAGAAGAAGATCTCGCTGTTCTGCGACGTCGCCGTCAGCCACGTCGTCAGCGCGCCGGACGTCGAATGTATCTACGAGCTCCCGATCCACCTCGCCAGCGAGGGCCTCGACGAGACGATCGCCGAGACGCTCAACATCTGGTCGCGCTCGCCCGGTCTCGACAACTGGAACCACGTGGTCCAGCGGATCAAGCGGCCCACCTACGAGACCACCATCGGTGTCGTCGGCAAGTACACGACCCTGACCGAGAGCTACAAGTCGCTGCACGAGGCGCTGGTGCACGGCGGCATCCCGCACGACACGCAGGTGAAGCTGCGCTACATCGACTCGACCAACGCCGACACCGTCGTGCGCGCGCTCGAAGGCGTCGACGGGGTGCTGGTGCCCGGCGGCTTCGGCGAGCGCGGCACCGAGGGCAAGATCCTCGCGGTGCGGTACGCGCGGGAGAAGAAGGTCCCGTTCTTTGGCATCTGCCTCGGCCTGCAGATGGCGGTCGTGGAGTTCTCGCGCAACGTGCTCAAGCTGGAGCGCGCCAACTCGAGCGAGTTCGATCCTTCGTCGCCGCACCCGGTGGTGCACCTGATGGACGAGCAGAAGAACGTCACGACCAAAGGCGCGACGATGCGCCTCGGGGCGTACCCCTGTGTGATCGAAAAGGGCTCGCTCGCCGAGCGCGTGTACAACTCGCGCGAGATCAGCGAGCGCCACCGCCACCGCTACGAGGTGAACAATCACTATCGCGAGGCGCTGGAGGGCGGCGGGATGAAGCTGTCGGGCCTCTCGCCGGACAAGAGCCTGGTCGAGATCATCGAGATCCCCGGCCACCCGTACTTCCTCGGCTGTCAGTTCCACCCCGAGTTCAAGTCGAAGCCGATGAAGCCGCACCCGCTGTTCGCCGGGTTCATCGCCGCGTCGCTCGAGCACGGGGGCCGCCGCGTGCGCGTGCCGGCGTCCTCATGACGTCGACGACGACGAACCCGGTCCACGTCCAGGGCATCCCGATCGGGGACGGGGCGCCGCTGGTCCTCTTCGCCGGCCCCTGTGTGGTGGAGTCGCAGGCCTTCACGGTGGCGCACGCCGAGCGCGTGCGGGACATCGCGGCCGAGCATGGCTTCCCGCTGGTCTTCAAGGCCAGCTACGACAAGGCCAACCGCACCTCGAAGAGCGGACACCGCGGGCCGGGGATGCAAGCGGGCCTCGATGTCCTGGCGGCGGTGAAGGCCAAGACCGGGCTGCCGATCGTCACCGACGTCCACCTTCCGGATCACTGCGCGGTGGCCGCCCAGGTCGTCGACGTGCTGCAGATCCCGGCCTTTTTGTGCCGTCAAACCGATCTGTTAGAGGCCGCGGGCGCCACCGGCAAGGTTGTCAACGTGAAGAAGGGGCAGTTCCTCGCAGCCGAGGACATGGCGTTTGCGCGCGACAAGGCGACGGGCGCCTCGGGGGTGCTCCTCACCGAGCGCGGCACCACGTTCGGCTACCGCGATCTGGTGGTCGACATGCGCAACCTGCTGGTCCTGCGCGGGCTGGCGCCGGTGGTCTTCGACGGGACGCACTCGGTCCAGAAGCCGGGATCGGCCGGCGGATCCACCGGTGGCGATCGGACCCTGGTCCCGCCGCTCGTCCGGGCCGCCGTCGCGGTCGGCGTCGACGCGATCTTCCTCGAGGTCCACCCCGACCCGGATCGCGCGCCCTCCGACGGCCCGAATTCCCTCGACTACGCAGGACTGGTAAAGGTCTTGCGTGAGGCCCGCGCGATCCGCGCTGCCCTCCAGGAGCATTAGAAAGCAATGTCGATGATCCCCAACGCCGCCGAAGTCGAGCCCCGGGCGCGCCGCCTTCGTGCCCTCATCCTCGACGTCGACGGTGTGCTCACCGATGGCCGACTCACGTATCTGCCCGACGGTGGCGAGTCGAAGACCTTCCACGTGCGCGACGGGCTCGGCATCCAGCTGGTGCTCGCCGCGCGCATTCGCGTCGCGATCATCTCGGGACGCGCGAGCGAGGTCGTCGAGCGACGCGGCCGCGAGCTCGGCATCGATCCGATCCTGCAAGGGATCGACGACAAAGTCGCGGCGTTCGAGAAGCTCCTCCGCGACTTCGACACGCCCGAGGCCGACGTCGGGTACATCGGCGACGATCTGCCGGACCTGCCGATCCTGCGCCGCTGCGGCCTCTCCTTCGCTGTCGCGGACGCCGCGCCCGAAGTCCGGGCCGCGTCGCACGTGGTGCTGCGCACCGGCGGCGGTCGCGGCGCCGTGCGCGAGGCGTGCGAGCTGATCCTCAAATCGCGCGGTGCGTGGAGGGTCTAGTGCCGCCGTCCGGGGGTCCGATGCGCGGTCCGCGAAGAGATCGTGGCCGATGGCAAGGCGGACCGCCGAGGCATACTCTTCGTCTGTTGAGGTGGTCCAACGCGGCCAGCGGTCATGAGACCGAGCGAAACGCGCATCGGACCCCCGGCTGGTGGCGCTAGTGCCCTGGTGGAGGAAGCTGCTCGCCCTCCTGGGGCTGACCGAGGACGCCCGGGTGCGCGTGCGCGCGCCCGGGATCGAAGTGATCATCACCGGTGATCCCGATCTCGCGAAGAAGGTCCTCGCCGTCGTGAAGCAAGAGATCGCGCATCAGAGCTCGCGGCGCCGGGGCGACAGCGTGATGGCGAGCCCCGCCCAGCAGGCGCAGGCCCAGCAGCCTCAGATGCCCCGCCAGATGGCCGCGCCGCAGCCGCAGGCCTCGGGTGGACGCAACAAGAAGAAGGCCGGCCACTCGCAGGTCGTGCGCCCGAGCGAGCTCGATGAGATGGACTCGCCCTACGCCATCCCCGAGCACGCGCCGATGAACAACGACAACGAGAACAACGAGACCCCCGCCGACGGACTCGCCGCCGAGATGACGATGAACGTCGACGGCATGATCGAACACTCGCGCGACGACAACGACGAGCCGCCTTCGGAGGCCACCGCGGTCGACGTCGCCTCTCCGGCCAGCTCCGCGCTGCCGACGCTGATCCCGCAGGTCGTGGGCCGCGCCCCGAGCCGAATGGCGGCCGGTCCCAAGGTCATGCAAAGCCGCCGCATTCAGGACCCGACGGATACGGAGTGAGCACCGCCGAGCCGCATCACCTGGTCGCGCTCTACGACGGCGACTGCGGCCTCTGCGCGAAGCTGGTCCAGTTCATCCTGCCGCGCGACACGAAGGACGCGTTCCGCTTCGCCCCGCTGCAGAGCGAGTACGGCCAGGCCGCCCTGACCCGGCACGGTCGCCCCACCCACGATTTCGACACCTTCGTCCTCATCACTCGCCCCGGGGCGAGTGACGAGCAGGTCCTGGATCGCTCCACGGCGGCGCTCGCGATCATGCGTCGCCTCGGCGGCCTGTGGCCGGTCGCGGGCGTGCTGGGGATGATCTGGCCGCGCTTCATCCGCGACCTGGTCTACAACCTCGTCGCGAAGAACCGCTTCCGCTTCTACGGCCGCGGCCCGGACCACTGCATGATCCCGTCTAAGGAAAATCGCGCGAAGTTCCTCGCGATGTAAAAACGACAGTTCGGCGAGTGCACCCTCGCGCGTCCGCGCGCGCGGTGGCAGTCAGCGTCCGCACTGACTGGTGCCACTCAGGGAGAGTGCCCAAGTCACCAACGAGTACAGCGTTCCAGATGACCTAAAGAACGGCCGAAAACGAGTCCCAAACTTAGGTCCCGGTGCGGGATTCGATCACTTTGCGCACGATCTTCGGCTGCTTGCCTTCGTTGATCGTCTCGCCGGTGATGACGACCTCGGCGATGTCCTTCTTCGCCGGCACCTCGTACATCACCTCGAGCATCAGGCTCTCGATGATCGCGCGCAGGCCGCGGGCGCCGGTGCCCTTCTTCATGGCCTTCTTGGCGATGGCCTCGATGGCGCCGTCGGCGAACATCAGCTTCACGCCGTCCATGTCGAGGAGCTTCTGGTACTGCTTCGCCAGCGCGTTCTTCGGCTTCACCAGGATGTCGGTGAGGGCCTTCTCGTCGAGCTCTTCCAGCGTCGCGATCACCGGCAAGCGGCCGGTGAACTCGGGGATCATGCCGAACTTGAGCAGGTCCGAGGGCTGGACCTCCTTCAAGAACTCGCCGATCCGCTTCTCGGACTTCTTCTTCACGTCCGCGCCGAAGCCCATCTGCTTCTTGCCGATGCGCCGCTCGATGATCTGCTCGAGACCTCCGAACGCGCCGCCGCAGATGAAGAGCACGTTGGTCGTGTCCATCTGGACGAAGTCCTGCTGCGGGTGCTTGCGGCCGCCCTTCGGGGGCAGGTTGGCCATCGTGCCTTCGAGGATCTTGAGCAGCGCCTGCTGCACGCCCTCGCCGGACACGTCGCGGGTGATCGACGGCGACTCGCTCTTGCGCGCCAGCTTGTCGATCTCGTCGATGTATACGATGCCGCGGGAGGCCCGCTCCATGTCGTTGTCGGCCGCCTGGAGCAGGTTGACGAGGATGTTCTCGACGTCCTCTCCGACGTAGCCGGCTTCGGTCAGCGTGGTCGCGTCAGCGATGGTGAACGGGACGTTGAGGATGCGCGCCAGCGTCTGCGCGAGCAGCGTCTTGCCCGATCCCGAGGGGCCGAGCAGGAGGATGTTCGACTTCTGGAGCTCGACCTCTTCGTCGATGATCGCGCCGCCCGTCGCGCTGGAGGCCGCGCCGTGGGTGCCGTCCTTCTTGAGGCTGATCCGCTTGTAGTGATTGTGGACCGCGACGGCCAAGGTCTTCTTGGCGCGCTCCTGGCCGATCACGTACTCGTCGAGGACCGACTTGATCTCGGCCGGCCGCGGGATCTTGAACGCGCCCTCGCGGGTGCCCTCCCGATCCTGCTCCTCCGCGATGATGTCGTTACAGAGACCGATGCACTCGTCGCAGATATAGACGGTCGGCCCTGCGATGAGCTTCTTCACCTCCTTCTGCGACTTCCCGCAGAAGGAACAGGTCAGGTTGCCCCCGTACCCGTCATCTCGCTTCCCACGCTCAGGCATGTGGTCCGATCACGCCCCATTTTCCTTTGGCTTGCAACCGTCTCACTTCTTGTCAGTGTCTACGGGGCCGGGACGCTTTTCTTCCATGGCCGGCTTGTGGATGGCGACGACCTCGTCGATGAGCCCGTAGCCCTTCGCGTCATCGGACGACATGTAGTAGTCACGGTCCGAGTCCTTGAGGATCTTGTCGTAGGGCTGGTTGCAGTGCTGAGCCATGATGCTGGTCAGCTTCTCCTTGGTCTTTAGCATCTCGCGGGCCTGGATCTCGATGTCGGACGCCTGACCGCGCGCACCGCCGAGGGGCTGGTGGATCATGATCCGCGCGTTGGGGAGCGCCCGGCGCTTGCCCTTGTTGCCCGCCGTCAGGAGCACCGCGCCCATCGAGGCCGCCATCCCGACGCAGATCGTCGAGATCGGACAGCGCACGTATTGCATGGTGTCGTAGATCGCGAGCCCCGCGTACACCGAGCCGCCAGGGCTGTTGATATACAGGTTGATGTCCTTCTCGGGATCTTCCGACTCGAGGAACAGGAGCTGGGCGACCACCACGTTGGCGACGTCGTCGTTGATCTCGGTGCCGAGAAAAACGATCCGATCCTTCATCAGACGGGACCAGATGTCGTAGGCGCGCTCTCCGCGGTGGGTTTGCTCGATGACGGTCGGAACAAGATAGCTCACTGACACTCTCCTTCGTTGCGAGGCGAAGCATAACGCGCGCTCGACCCGCGCAACAGAGGCGGGATCTCAGCCGCGATCTCAGCCGTGATCGCAGTTTTCGTCGTGCACGTGTCCGGCATGGTCGTGGCTCGAGTGGTCGTGCCCGTCGTGCTCGTCATGCATGTCGTGATCGTCTGCAAGCCCGATGCTCCCCTCGTCCTCGATCGGCCCGGTCACGGTCTCGTCGGTGACCGTCGCGCCGGACACCAGCAGATCGAGCGCCTTGTCCTGGCGGATGTCGTAACGGACAGCTTCGAGCCGACCTTCCCGCTCCAGCTGCTGGCGGACTTGCTTGGGCTGCATTCGGTTCTGGCGGGCGATCTCCCCCAGGCGCGACTCGAGCTCCGCGTCGCTGGCCTCGATCTTCTCCTGGCGGCCCACGGCCTCCAGAAGCAGCATCGCGGCGACCTGGCGCTCGGCGCGGCCGAAGTTCTCCTCGCGCATCTTCTGCACGGCGGCCTGGACCGCGGGATCCTTGTTCGACTTGGCGATCTTCTCGACCTCCTGGAGCAGGAAATCGAGCTGCCGCTCGACCATCGCCGGGGGAACCGTCACCGGGTTCGTGTCGACCAGCTTCTCCATCACCTTCTCGCGGATCTGCCGCTTGCTGCGGGCGTCGTCGCGGGTGCGGAGGTTCTCGCCGATCTTGGTCTTCAGCTCGGCCAGCGAGTCGTAGTCGCCGAGGTCCTTGGCGAACTCGTCGTCCAGCTCGGGGTAGATCTTGCGCTTGATCTCCTTGAGGTCGACCTTCCATTCGACGGTCTTCCCGCGGACCTCCTCGGGCCCATCCTCCTTCGGGAAAACAAGCGTGAACTCCTTGTGGTCGGCGACCTTCATGCCGATCAGCTGGTCCTCGAAGCCCGGGATCATCCGGTTCGAGCCGATCTCGACGGTGTAGTTGATGCCCTTGCCGCCCTTGAACGTCTCCCCATTCACGAAGCCGAAGAAGTCGATGACCACCAGGTCACCCTTCTCGGAGGTGTCGCGGTCGGTGACGGCCTCGATGACGACGGCCTTCTCGCGAAGCGTCCCGAGCTCCTTCTCGACCTCGGCGTCGCTGATCGCGCGGACCTGGCGGACGACCGCGAGGCCCTTGTAGTCCTTGGCCGTGACCTCGGGCTTGACCTCGACCTTGGCGGAGAACTTGAACGGCTGATCGGCGAGGAGCTCGAGCTTGCCGTCCACGATCGGGGTGCCGATCGGAAACAGCTCCTTCTCCTGCACGGCCTTCCGGAAGCCGTCGTCGACCAGGCGCTGGAGCACCTCGCCCTCGACCGTGCCCTTGTAGAACTGCTCGAGCACCTTGCGCGGCACGTGGCCGGCCCGGAAGCCCTTCACCTTGGCGCGCTTCTGCAGGCCCTTGTAGGCCTGATCGAGCTCCTCCTTGACCGTGTCCCAGGGGATCTCGATCGCGACGCGCTTCTGAATGGGGGAGAGGTTCTCGACTTCGATCAGCATGTGTTCGTTCTTTCGGGCGCTTAATTCGCTGCGAAGGGCGGGAATCGAACCCGCACGGAGTCGCCCCCGCTGGAACCTAAATCCAGTGCGTCTGCCAGTTCCGCCACCTTCGCTCGCGTCAGCCAGGCCCCTGGCCGGACCGCAGCCGTACATCGCTCGGTCGGGGGTGTAAAGCTGGTAAGACGGGACCATGAAGCGCGCGATCGTGATGCTGTCCGGGGGCCTCGACTCCGCGACCGTCCTGGCGATCGCGCGATCCGAGGGCTACACCGTCTCGGCCCTCTCCTTCGACTACGGCCAGCGCCACAAGGACGAGCTGGCCGCCGCCGCGCGCGTCGCCGAGCACCAGGGCGTCACCGATCACCGGGTGGTGCGGATCGATCTGTCGGCGATCGGCGGATCGTCGCTCACCGATCCCAGCCTGGCAGTGCCGACCCACGCGCCCACCGAGATCGGCCGCGGGCCGATCCCCACCACCTACGTCCCGGCGCGAAACACGGTGTTTTTGTCGATCGCATTGGGGCTGGCGGAGGCCACCGGCGCGCGCGATCTATTCTTCGGGGCCAACGCGCTCGACTACTCCGGCTACCCCGACTGCCGCCCGGAGTTCGTCGCCGCGTTCGAGGCCCTGGCGAACGTCGCGACCCGCGACGCGGTGGAAAAAGGCGCACGATTCAAGGTGCACGCCCCGCTGATCGCGCTGACCAAGGCCGAGATCATCACCCGCGGGACCGCGCTCGGCGTCGACTACGGGATGACCCACTCCTGCTACGCGCCGATCGCCGCAAATGCTTGCGGGCGCTGCGATTCGTGTGTCCTGCGCGCGCGGGGCTTCGTCGACGCCGGCGTCCCCGATCCGACCGTGTACGCCGACGTTGATGGATCGAACGGCAAGCGCTAGCGTCTGCCGCCATGCGCGCCGAGATCGCCAAGGAGCTGCGCTTCGAAGCCGCCCACCGCCTGCCGAACGTGCCGCCCGGCCACAAGTGCGCTCGCCTGCACGGGCACAGCTTCAAGGTGCTGGTTCGCGTCGAGGGCGAGGTCGACCCGCAGACCGGGTGGGTCGTGGACTTCGCGGATCTGAAGAAGGCCTTCGATCCGCTGCACGCGATCCTCGATCACAACCACCTCAACGAGGTCCCCGGGCTCGAGAACCCGACCAGCGAGGTGCTGTCGCGCTGGATCTGGGATCGGCTCGCGCCTGCGCTGCCCGGCCTGATCGAGGTGACCATCCACGAGACGTGCACCTCGAGCTGCACCTACCGGGGTCGATGAGAGCGCTCTTCACGCTCGGCGCGGCCTTGCTGGCTCTGGCGGGCTGCCGCGCGGAGATCCTGCCTTCGATGGCGGCTCGCCTCGACGCCAGCGGGGCCGAGGCCGGGATCGTCGCGGCGGACGCCGCCGCGGATGACGCCGCCGCGGATGACGCCGCCGCAGACGCCGCCACCGGGGACGCGAGCGCGGACGCCGGGCCGAGAGACGCCGCCGCCGATGGGGGGTTCCGGATGGATTCCGCGGTGATGCCCGATGCTTTCGCCGATGATGCGCAGCCCGTCGAAGACGACGCGTCGCCGGATCCGGAGGACGCGGGGGAGCCTGGGGACGACGCAGCAGAGGAGGATCTGGGGGTGCGGGACGCGGGGCGGGCGGACACCGGGCGGCCCGCGAACGGCTGACCAGGGTCGCCTGAACTTGCGAGTGGGCCCGTAGGCACGTAAGCCAGTGGGGCCATGCGAGAGTGCCTTGGTTGGGTCACCAACTGCACCGATGACAAGCGGTGCCCGCAGAACTGGCTCGAGCTCGCCGTGACGGAGCTGCCGACGCGGCTCGAGTGTCACGTCTGCGAGCGGGCGGTCGATCTGGTGAACAGCGAGCAGGCGCTCGACGCCGCCGAGGACGCCCGCCGACTGGTGGCGCTGCCCATCGTCCCTGCCGCGGGATCGCCGGCCCTGTACGGGCGCTTCGCGGCGCATCCCTTCGGCGGTGCCCGCGCGGTCGCGACGCCGGCGCCCTCGCCTTCGCCCCCGGTGAACGGACACCACAAGGGCCGCACGACCGAGGCCCCGGCGCGCTCGTTTTACTGCGTCTTGGCGAGCGGCGAGGCGATCAAGATCGACAAGGAGGCGATGGTCATCGGCCGCAGCCGCACCTGCGACGTGGTCATCCCGTCGGCCAAGGTGTCGCGGCAGCACGCCTCCCTCACGCGCATCGACGCGGATCTCTACATCGAGGATCTCGGCTCGGCGAACGGCGTCTGGCGCGGCGGTGAGAAGCTCGCCGGCCGGACCAAAGTGATGCCGAACGATGTCTTCACCATCAGCGAAGAGACGCTGACCTTCGAGGTCCGGTAATCATGGCCGAGGCACCCAAATACTGCGCCAACTACTGCGAGGAGAACATCTGGCACCTGGCCGGCGAATCGGGCCTCGCCGAGGGATCGCGCCACGTCGTGATGTTCACCAGCCGCACCCGCTCCGTCCCGGTCTGGTGCCAGAAGGCGGCGCCCGGCGAGGACGATCCGGTGTTCTGGGACTATCACGTCATCCTCGTGGTCAAGAGCCCGAGCGGCGGCGTGGTCTACGACTACGACACGCGGCTGCCCTTCCCTTCCTCGTTCGAGAGCTACGTCGCGCGCACGTTCGGGCCCGGCCGGCGTATGCCGTTCAACTATCAGCCGCGCTTTCGCGTGCTCACCGCCGACGAGTACCGCCGCGGGTTCGCGTCCGATCGCAGCCACATGAAGCGCCCCGACGGCTCGTATCGATCGCCGGCGCCGCCGTGGCCCGCGATCATGGCCTCGCCCGCGTCGCTGCCGCTCAAGACCGCGCTCGACATGAAGCGCCCGCTGCCGGGTGAGGTGGTCGATCTCGACGGGTTGATCGCGAAGCTCGGGCCTTAGGTCAGAGCGCGCTTCCAGATCGCGAGGATCGACGCCTTCACGCGCGCCTCCTCCGCCTCGCTCGTGAGCCACTGCAGGATCTCCGGGCTCACACCGGCCAGCA
>Ga0105048_10004833_pt1 | contig 21892 bp, 13 predicted proteins | sample MAT05_FD_78382 | JGI IMG/M metagenome (GOLD analysis project Ga0105048, IMG submission 78382) | Freshwater microbial communities from Lake Fryxell liftoff mats and glacier meltwater in Antarctica - MAT-05 | ecosystem: Environmental > Aquatic > Freshwater > Ice > Liftoff microbial mat | place...
GCTGCTGCAAAAGTTGGCGGAATTCAAGCCAATAATACTTACCGTGCAGATTTTTTGTATGAAAATTTAATGATAGAGTCTAATATTATTCATGCGGCTGCTATAGAAAAAGTGACTAAACTTATGTTTCTTGGCAGTAGTTGTATTTATCCAAAAATGGCACCTCAGCCAATGAAAGAAGAATACCTTTTAACAGGATTATTAGAACAAACCAATGAACCGTATGCTATTGCAAAAATAGCGGGTATCAAACTCTGTGAGGCCTACCGAAGCCAATATGGCTGTAATTTTATAAGTGTAATGCCCACTAATTTGTATGGGATAGGTGATAATTATGATCTTAACAACTCACATGTTTTACCAGCCCTTATTCGCAAAATGCATGAGGCAAAAATAAGTAATGCAACAGAAGCGGTAGTTTGGGGAACCGGTACGCCTAAAAGAGAATTTTTATATGCCGATGACCTTGCTGAAGCTTGCTTTTTTTTAATGGAAAATTACAATGAACAAGCGCTCGTAAATATTGGAACCGGAGAAGATTTGAGCATTGCAGATTTAGCCGGATTGGTACAAAAAATAGTTGGTTTTACCGGTAATCTTATATTTGATAGCAGCAAGCCTGATGGCACACCAAGAAAATTAATGGATGTAAGTAAACTGCACAGCCATGGCTGGAAGCATAAAATTGAGTTAGAGGAAGGAATTAAACTGGCATACCAGGATTTTTTACAAAAGCAATAAATTTATTTCAGTCTTATTTTATTAACCCCAAAAAAGCATAGTTATTATTTTATGAGTACAACTACAAAAACAGCACTTATCACAGGTGTTACAGGGCAAGATGGAGCCTATCTTGCAGATCTTTTATTAGAAAAAGGTTACAAAGTACATGGTATTAAAAGAAGATCTTCTTTAATTAATACGCAGCGTATAGACCATTTGTATCAGGATCCGCATGAAAAAAATGTACGCTTTCAATTGCATTATGGCGATATGACAGACAGTACTAACCTCATCCGCATTATACAGGAAACACAGCCAGATGAGATATATAACCTGGCAGCAATGAGCCATGTAAAAGTAAGCTTTGATGAGCCGGAATACACAGCCAATGCAGATGGTATTGGTACACTTCGTTTGCTGGAAGCAATCCGTATTTTAGGGTTAGAAAAAAAGACCCGTATTTATCAGGCAAGTACCTCAGAGCTGTATGGTTTGGTACAAGCAGTACCGCAAAGCGAAACAACACCATTTTATCCCCGGAGCCCTTATGCAGTTGCAAAATTATATGCATATTGGATTACTGTAAACTATAGAGAAGCTTACGGTATGTATGCTTGTAATGGAATTTTATTTAACCACGAAAGTCCGTTAAGAGGCGAAACATTTGTAACCAGGAAAATAACAAGAGCCGTTTCTTCAATTGTAAAAGGAAAGCAGGAAAAATTATTTCTTGGTAATTTGGATGCAAGAAGAGATTGGGGCCATGCAAAAGATTATGTAGAAGCTATGTGGCGCATACTTCAACAAGATGTAGCAGAAGATTTTGTAATTGCAACTGGTATTACTACTACTGTAAGGGATTTTATTAAACTTGCCTTTGGAGAAGTAGGCGTAACGCTCGAATTTTCCGGAGAAGGTGTTACCGAAATAGGTAGTGTTTTATCTTGTAGTAATCCGTTGTATCAATTGCCGGTTGGTAAAAATGTAGTAGCAGTAGATCCTGAATACTTTCGCCCTACAGAGGTAGAATTATTAATTGGTGATGCAACTAAATCCAGAACAAAACTTGGCTGGATACCAAAATATGATTTGGCAGCATTGGTAAAAGAAATGATGGAGAAAGATATAGATTTAGCTTAAGCAATACTTTTAAATTAATACTGTAAAATGGCTTTGTTGTACTGGTAAAATCAGTATAGCAAGGCTTTTTTATTTTAAAAACCTGCTTTTGCAATTAAAATTGTACCTATGTATTATAATAAAATAAAGATAAGTGTAATCTATGTTATGTTAATTATAAAGTAACGCTTAGCAATATTATTATTCCCTTTGGTTTTACCAGGCAGGTTGGTAGCCAATGTATAGTTGTATTATGTTACAACTGATTGATTTATACTGTTTGGCAATTGTTTTTCTATTACCATTATTACTACAAATGCAATAAAAATACCTATTGCATAGCATACAATATCGCTCCATAAAAATCCAAAGCCGAGCAGCAGACCGCCTAATTTTGTTTGCCTGATAGCTTGTATCCAAGGTGCCTGGTATAGTTGTAATATTTCATCAGCTACCCCAAGTGCGTATCCAAATAATGCCAGTTTCCATAATAAAATTTTAGTAAAAAAAACTCTTAATAAAAATAAGAACATAGCTGCCCAGATAGTATCGCCTCCATACTTTGCCACTATTGGATAAAACCATTGGCTATGCGTACGGGTGGCAATTGCCAGCCAGGTACAAAATACAACAAGCGAAAGGAAGATTAGCTTTTTAACAAGCATAAAAAATTACTGTACGGTACAACAATAAGCTAAAATAAGGGCAGTTTATTAATTGAAAAAAATATCTGTTCTAATCTTTTCGATCACATCCTGTGTAATTTTATCCATTGGATGTGTTTTTTTATAAAGGGCTATCTGCTGATTCATTAATTCAATTTTATTATCATAATCGAGGTTTTGCTCCTGCTCAGGTAGTACTTTATTAATTAGCTTATTTATTATGAAGGATATTTCCTGAAAAAAAACTGCTGCCATCATGCACACAAAGAAAATAGTAACATAATCTCTTGTGCCAAACCCAAAAGTTACCCAATACCATAAACAAAAAATTATGGGTATCGGTAAAAATATCCAATGTTTAAATTTTGCAATTAATAAGCCCATGTAATAAAAAAGACTACCAAAAAGGCCATAAAAATTTCCAAACTTTACAGATAAGAATGGTACAATAATTACAGGAACCAGGATATATAAAAAGAGGATACTTAAAAAGCTTCGGATCATATTTTTTATTTTCATTTAAAACATCAATATAAACTCAATTAATAAATGCACAATTAAATTTGTTATTACCCAATTAAACTAAAAGTTTAAACGGAAAAATAGTACGTTGTATTTTGTTGTAAAAAAATATTGTGTTATAAACTAATTTGATAACCAAATAGAACTAATTAAATTAAATTTTAAATGTAAAAATAGTTATTAATAAAATATTACCATCCTGCTTTTTACATTTATGTGCTAAATAAGAATGCTATATCTTCGTGCGTAAGGTTTTTTACAAAACCTTCTTCTTCGCTAATTAAATCTGAAGCTAATTTTTTCTTTTTTTGTTGTAAAAGCATTATTTTTTCTTCAATGGTGCCTTTGCAGATCATTTTGTAAGCAAATACATTTTTTGTTTGTCCTATACGGTGTGTTCTGTCTATTGCTTGCTGCTCTACAGCGGTATTCCACCATGGGTCAAATATAAATACGTAATCTGCAGCCGTAAGGTTTAGTCCGGCATTGCCAGCCTTTAAACTTATTAAAAATACTTTTGCTGCCGAATTTGGTTGCTGAAAATCATTTACTAACTGCTGCCGCTGCGCTATTGGTGTACTGCCATCGAGCCTGCAAAAGGGTATTTTATGTTTTTTTAAAGCTGGCTCCAGTAAATTTAGCATAGTGGTAAATTGTGAAAAAACCAGTGCCTTATGGTTGGGTATAATATTAAGTAATTCTTCTATTAAAACTTCTTGCTTTACTGAGTCTGTACTCAAGCTATCCTCATCTTTTAGCAGGGCACAACTATTGCATGCCTGTCGTAATTTAAGCATTGCATTGAGTAGGTTTAAACCGCTTATTGCCTTATTATTATCTTTTATTTCTAAAAAAATACTATTTCTTACGCTATCCCTTATAGTATCGTAAGCCAATTGCTGCCGGTCTCCCATCTCACACCAAAGTACAGATTCCGTTCTTTCTGGTAAGTCTGTAGCTACCTGCTCTTTAGTACGGCGTAAAATAAAGGGAGCTGTAAGTATTTGTAATGCAGCAATTTTATCCTCATTATGATCCCTGTCTATAGCGTCGGCATATTCCCGTTTAAAAAACTCTCTGTTACCAAACATGCCAGGCAGTAAATAATTTAGCTGTGCATATAAATCAAAAGTATTGTTCATTACAGGTGTTCCGCTCAAAGCTATCCTCATAACAGCTCTTATTTGGTTAACAGCTTTGGTAATGATAGCTGCCGGATTTTTTATGTTATGGCTTTCATCTATTACTGCTACATTAAACCAGGTTTCAGAAATTTTATCAATATCGCTCCGCAATGTGCCGTAGGTTGTTATTATTACCTGGTTATCTTTATTGGTTACATCTTCTATATTGCGCTGCGGCCCATGGTACACTACAGATTTTATATGTGGTGTAAACTTTTGAAGCTCCTGCACCCAGTTGTATATTAACGATGCCGGACAAACAATCAGGTATTTTTCTTTAGCCGATTGTTGTAACCTGTAGGCAAAAAAGCTGATTGTTTGTAAGGTTTTACCCAGGCCCATATCATCTGCAAGGCAGGCGCCGGCACCAGCTTCTGCTAATAAAATTAACCATTCAAACCCTTTTTGCTGGTATTGGCGTAAGGTGGCATTAACTGTTGATGGTATAGCAAACAAAACAGTTTCTTCCTGTTGCCACAATTGCCATTTTCGCCACCAGTCCATATTAATTACAGGCTTTAAAACTTGTGCAGATTCATCTGTCTTTTCTTCTGTAAGTGCCAGCCAGCGGGCTATTTCAATTTGATTGTTATTTATTTTACCATGTTTAATAATGGTACTGTATTTCTTTAGCCAGTCGTCGTTTAAAATACCCAGGCAACCATCTTTTAGCAAAATGGCTTTTTGGCCATTCAACACCATTTTTTGTAAACTGCCCAGCGGTATTTGCTCTTCTCCAAAGGCAAGTGTAAAAGTTACTTTCAGTGTCTCTTTTTTATTATCTTCTATAATAAAGGTAGAAGTTGCTTTATGGCTGCTATACCTAAAATGTTGCAGCATATCCATACCAAGCACTTGTATATTTTGCTCCAGCAAAAAATGATACACTTTTAAAAACCATTGCTTTCTTTGGGCATCTGCAAAGGAGAGGTAATAATAGCCGTTAAATTGTTTTATAAAATTGGGATGTAAATCCTGCAGTATTTTAATAAATTTTTGCTCTGCTTCTTTATTTCTTTTTATTAAATAGACTGTACCGGTTTTTGTTACCTCAAAGCTTTGTACCCACTTGCCATCTGCAATAAAGCCATCGTACATCCATTGCGGGGTAAGTACTAAAAATGAGCCACTAATTTCACTCAGCATTACCCTGTTTACAGGTACGGTTTCTACCAGGTTTTGCTCAAAATGATTATTGCGGTTTACGGTATAATTTTCTTCTAATGGAGCCAATATATTGGTTATTAATGCAGTAGAATCATTGCTGTATTGCTGTGAATTGGCATCCTCAAACCAGTCGAGCGTTTTACTATCCCTGTAACCCAGTACAAAATACTCGTGGTTATTTTCTAGGCAAAAATAATAGCGGTTAAACTCCTGTAAATTATACCCTGTACCGTTGAGTACTATTTTAGGCTGCACAAAAAACTCATCATTTTTGGTAATAACTTCAAATGCCAATTGAGGTGTATAGGTACTAAAACTACAGGGTGCTGTTACTGCCTTACCACTTTTAATCCATATTTTCTGGTACCATTTTATGGTAGTAAAAAATGGTTTCAGCCTTACAAACTTGCTGTGCAATTCTCTTTCCATTGCATTGCTGTAAAATTGTTCATAATCAAGCCCGGAGCGGCCTGTTTTATATTTTAATTTTAAGGTAATGCCGGTTTTTTCCAGCATATCAGAAGTAAATTCGTGTAATATTTCTTTGGTAGGTTTATGTAATGAGCCTAAGCAGGTTTTAATACCATTGGCATCAAACTGAAATGTATCATAAGTAGTTTTTTCGGCTTCTTTGGTAATTTGGAGAAGCCATAAAAAATTACCATTTAGTAATTGTTGCGGTGCAAATTGAATTGCAATTTTTTGATCTATCTTTTTAGCCATTTTAATAAAAGTATATCCATTTTAACCCAGCTTTTGCACTTAAAAATCTATCACTATATGCACCTGCTATACAGATTGTACTGTTGAGTAATTTTTAAACGCACAATCGGCTGCTGTTTTAAACAGGAAAATATCCAGAAAATATTTCAAACTATCCAACTATAAAACCTGGGTTTAATGGCCGCAAACTTAGTTGATAAAGCATTACTAATTTTGATTTTTATGCCCGGATAAAATTGTATGACAGCCGGGCCTGCTGCTACAACTACATAGGTGTTATCATTAATATTACGCATTCATTATTTATAAAACAAAAAAAGGGCTGCTTATTAAGCAACCCTTTTTTTAGTATAAATTTAAATAAACACAAATAACAATATTACCGCATCAGGTACATTTTACCGTAGCCTGCTTTAAAGTACTTATCTGTATTATCGCCATCTGCTTTATATTTTTCTAACGATTTTCCGTTAAGGTTGGTAAGTACCCTGTAGAGATAAACACCATTGGCTAATTTTTGCCCAAACATATCTGTACCATCCCACTTAAAATCGGTTATATTGGTGCCAACATGTATATCGCCCAATTCGTTCTTTGTAATTTCTCTCACTACTTTACCGGTAATGGTTAAAATTTGTATCCGCATGTTTTGTGGTATTTCGCTACCGGTAATGGTAAATACAAATGCGGTAGAGGTAGTAAATGGATTGGGATAATTGAGCAGGTTGCTAATCATTGCCTTGTTAATAACGGTAAATGTTACTTTATACTGTACATTGCCCGCTTTATTGCCTACAACATCTTTACCAGACACAATAAATTCATACTCTCCATCTTCTGTAAAATGTGGCAGGTAATTAATAGTGGCAGTATTATCTGCACTACCTGTTGAGGCAGGTGTAAACCGCATGGTATCACTAAAATAAACCCGGCGCAGGTTACCATCCGGATAGCGCACATTCACCTCTAATATTGATGTATCGCCCAAGGACATAAACCTGTTTTCATCTTTCAATTTTATCAATACAGATGGTTTGGCTGCTACTATATCCCTGTTTAAAATATGCACTCCATCAAAAGTAACATCTAATAAAGGATTCTTTTTATCCTCAATTACAAAAAAGTCTTTTAATAAAAAATTATTGTAAGTGTATTGTTCAGGTTGTGCATAATCCGGATTAACAATTACATTAAGGGTGTTAATGCCAGGGTATTTTTTTGTATCAATTGAATAGCTAACAATAAGTGTATCGCCTGCCTGCAGCGCTTTCTTTTTAGGTAAAATGATAGTGTCTTGCTGGTTATCTCTTTTGGTGATGATAAACTTAATACGAAGGCTATCGAAATTAACCGGGCTGATGTTTTTAAAGGCTAGTGCAAAATCAATTTTATCTCCTTGTTCTACAGAATCTCTCATGCGGAAAACAAGGTTAGGTGCTACGGCTCCTTCGGGTACATAATCTGCATTAATACGCCATAAGTTTAGTTGGTTTGGAGTGGCATAGGTTTCATCTATGTTTTGCATTTTTAACTTTAAATATGGATATTTAATAGCATCAATCAATAAAGGCTTATTACCTGAAGGGTTGCGTACGCTATCTACCAAATCAACCATGCCATTTTGTTGTATTCCGTATATTTCAATTTTTACTGAATCTCTCGGTAACAAATCTTTAGAAGTGCCATACCACCTAAGTGAATTCCATTTTTTTGCCGGCCCAAATATGGGCGACTCTATAGTGCCGGATTTGTGCTTTGGCCTTACTACAAAATTGCCTGCAAGTTGGGCGGCTTCTGTTTCTCCCATTATTTGCTTTGGCGTATAGGAAGGGTTGTTTTTACTATAAAAATAGATGAATGGAAGATTTTTAGTAAAGCTATCAATAGTAGTAAAACCAATAGATTTTAGCTTATGGTAAAGCGAATTTCCAGCACCAAGTGTAGCTGTATCTGCTTTCCAGGTATTTATAAATGCTGTATTGGAGGTAAGGCCAAGGTTGGTAATTGATACATAATATCCACTTGGAATACTATCTATAAAATCCATTGCTCTTTTTCTAAACAACGCATTATCATAAGGAAATTCAAAAATATACCTGAAGCCACCTGGTCGGGTTTGGCATACCGGCCAGCTACCAAAACGCCCCTGGCCAGCCGTATTAAAGTTTGAAATTGGTTTAAAATTTATGGTATCATACACCAAAAACTGAAGGGTTGAATATCTGCAACCATACTGTTCATACTGATCAAAATCCAGAATTACACTAATTCTGTCGTAATCGGTATAAGGATACAAACCTGTTTTTATTTGTAAGGTTCTGTTTAATTGTTTAAACCTATATTCTCTGTCATCATCAAGCGTAATATTACTGCTGTAAACACTTTTTTTATGTTGATAAAAATGAGATTGGTTAAAACCGCTACCACCATTTGGCAGGTAAATAAAAGAGTGATTATTCCAAATTGGTGCTGTGTTATTTATGGGAACCATGGAGGTTCTCCAATAATAAACGGTACTATCGGTAAAAGTTAGGTTGGTGGGTGTAAACTCTATTAAACCACCGGCTCCTGTATTGTTATATTGTTTTTTAAAAGGCGAGTTAAAAAGATTGGTTGTATCTAGTTCCATCAAGTATTGTCGTTGGCTGCCCAATGGGTTAGAGGTGGATGCGGCAAACTTAATGTTCTGCTTATTTACAATGGAGTAATTGTACGGGAAAGATGGCCTGATTTCATCTTCAAAAATATAAAATTCACGAATAAGTGTGTTGTTCATTTCAGATAATTCATTTACCCTGTTTCCCTCGTCTAGTGTAATAGTAATAACATTTAGCCCCTTATCTGTAAGAGCATTTACTGGTACATTTATAAACAATGAATCTGCATTTTTTATACCCGGCATTAATTGACGATACAAAACCTGAACAGTATCATTGGGTAATTTTCTTCTAATGGTTATTAAAATTGAGTCTGATACGGCCCTGCCTAAATTAAACATTTTTACCTGTAGCGAAAAGCTTTGGTCTGCAACTGTAACAATGGATGGGGCTATTTTTACCTGTGGAGCTTCAATTGCATAATCTGGCAATGCAAATGAATTTACTTTAATTGCAGGGTCTGCATGCAGGTTCATTTCTTCTAAATGAATTCTGGTATAGTAATCTAATGTTTGTGGATTGCTGCCAAGGTTTTGTAAAACCCGCTGTATTTGCTTGCCAATGGTACTTCCATACATATCTCTGGACATGGCGTTAAAAAGCTGGGTATTGTAAAAATTTAAAAATGGAGGGATACCAAGGTGCGTACTAGCTAAAAATCCAATGCTGCCTCGTTTATCTGCTAATACATATTTTTCTGAAATAGACATGTTGCCAGATAATCTTAATTTATCAAACGTAAAAAAGTTACCTGCACTACAGCCACTTACGGTAAAAAATGGATATTTACCCTGGTTGTTAAATAACTCCGGGCTGGTAAGGTTAAAAGCGAGGGTATTGGCAGATGAGTGCCCAAAATAGACCATCTCACTTAAACCTTCATTTATAAGTTGTTGAATACGCTCTCCATTTGCCTGTTCTACAGAAGAGGACGATACCTTTTCAAATGTTTCTACACGGGCACCCATCAGGGTATCTTCAACAATTCTTTTGTAATTATCCATGTACCCTCTAAACTGTTCATTTTCGCTTGCATTGGCGCCTCCAATTACATGTATAGTTCTTTTCATCCATTCTTTATCTGCAATGGTTTGGCTGTTGCTACGCTGTGCTTGCTCGTACTCAATTACTTTATTGAGGTAGTATTTAATTTCGGTTCCATTTACTACAGATAACCTGCCAATTGGCACAAGGGGTACATTTTTGCCTTGTTCGCAGGCAAGCAACACATCGGAGGCGGGCCAGCCATAAGTAGGCACAAGATCTAGTTTCTCTGTAAAAGGATCTGTTTCATTTTGTTTGTATTCGATAGAGGTTAACCCTCTGCCTATTATAAATACATATGCTGGTTTGGGAGTGTATTGCTGAAAGGCGTATCTTATAAAATCTCTTACAGCAAGCGGATGCTTTTTAATACCAAATGCAAACTGATCAGTTAATTCATCAATTGAAATTACAACTGGTTTAAAACTGCCACCTACAGCACTTTCTCTGTATTTCTTGTATTCATCTACATAATTTACCCCATTGCCATCATTAAATAAAACTGTATTGGTAATTATGAGATAATTGCCTTGGTTTACTGGTAGGCTGTAATTAATAAAATTCCGGGTTTCGATACCATTTACTGTAGCAATATTGCCCGCATCTTCACTTATCAGCAAAAAATTTCTTTTGGCATCTGCAGAGGGCGGCAATGCAAATTTTACTTTACCTGCTTCGCTGATATCTCCTTTATACCTTTTACCATCATTAATGCTATACAAAATAGGTTGTATGCCGCCATTATTAAAATTTTCGATTACCACAAAATTGCCTGCGGCATTGGCTGGCAAATCAAAATAAAAATTTTTTTCGTTGTTAAATTTAAAAAACGCAGGATAGGTAATGGCCAATTCAGCAACAACAATTCTGTCGTTAATATTGGTAGAAGTGCCGTTTGTAGCTACTAACAGGTAATCTGGACTTTGCAATAAGGATAAGGGTAAATTACTGAAAGTCTTTTTTACCGTATCAAAAAAATTCATGGGTGTATTGGCAACAATATTGTTGAAAAATTTTACCCGTAGGTTTCTGGTATTAAGTGCGTTGCCAAATGCCGAAACATAGAGCGATAAGCCATTTGCAGGGCCTGCTGTGTACACATTTAAATTGTTGAATTGTTTAAAAATATCACAACAAGGGTAAACATCAAGGCTTGTCCATCCTTCGCCTATATCATAAGAGGAAGAATACACATATTCGCCTACCAACACTGCTAAACCACGGTTGTACTGATTTTTATAAACCATATTTACCTTGCGCATAAAATAAGGTTCGGCAGTTAGTGTATTAGCTGCTGCATTGTTTGGTGCGTTTGTGTACCTAAGGTTGCCTGCAATTGCATTTACAGTAATAAAATAAGCTGCTGTATCTGAGTGAATGCTAAAACTATCACTAAGTTGAAACCCTGCCTTGCGGTATAAAGATTTGTCTGGTATGCCATCATTCATTTTACCCCAAAATTCTATATAATCGCTGTTAGAGAATGGTCCGCTTGCTACTGAAGTAAAAATGCGAACTTCTTCTCCATTTCGCCAAAGTTGAAAATATTCTGCAGGAGTATTGCCTAACCCTGCTGCTACCAACTGTGCCTGGTTAATGCGACATAGTCCACTTTTGCCTACCTTAAATTTATAATAAGTTCTGTTATAATTGATCCAGCTATTATTAATTTGGGCATTGGCTGCACAGGTGGCGAGTATAAAAATGGCGATGAATATGTTTCTCATTATGGTATATTAAAATTGAGTGTAATGGTTATTATTGCCTTTTTGCAAGATTGAAACGTAATGAAAATACATGTGTATAGAGAGGATTAGATTGATTTGCCAGGTTAGCATAAGCATAATCTATGGTTACGTTGTTAATTCTAAAACCTGCTCCTATACTTGGCTGATAAATCCATACTTTCTTAACATTCATCGAATCACCATCTGCCAATGCTTTTTGAAAATTGGTAACACCAGCCCTTATAAAAAAAGCGTCGTTGATAGAGGCTTCTAAGCCCATGCTTGGATCAATACTAACTGTTTTTCCACTAAAAACAGTGTTTCGCTGCCCATCAAACGTCATATTTAAATTGGCCTCTGCCAATAGTTTTACGGAGTTGCCGATATTAAAATTGTATCCACCGCCTAGTACCAAACGGGGTGCTGTTATTTCTGATGACTTTACCGGAATGTCATTGTTGGTGAGGTATAGTTTTTCTTTTTCTCTATCTGTAAATTTAAAAGACCACGCATTAAATGTGGTAGTTAAATCTCTTGCAACAGCTCCAAAACGCCAGTTGGAACCCTGTATTTGAATGCCTGCATCTATCCCAAAACCCCAGGCACTGGCAAAACTCCCCACCTTGCGGTGAATTATTTTTGCGTTTACACCGTAGCTAAACCGGAAATTTTCATCCTCCCGTACACTTTTTGCGTAGGATAACAACAAGGCATAATCTGCCGACGAAAAACTTTGAATATTATTGAAATTGGGCCGTCCATCAGGCTCCAGCAAAAACAAGGTATTGGGTATATCATCTACCGCAAACCTTAATAGTGATACGCCCAATGTGCGGTTATTATCCAGCATTGGTAATGCAATAGAAGCATAATCAAACTTGCCAATACCTGCAAAATATTCGGCATGCATTACGTTTATAGAGGGGTCATCTTTAACTCCGGCAAGCCCGGCAGGGTTCCAGTAGCCTGCCGTGCCATCATCTGCAGAAGCTACCTGGGCACTGCCCATTGCAAGTCCTCTTGCGCCTGCACCAATATTTAAAAATTCGTTAGAATACTTACGAAATTGAGCTATACTAACATATTGAAAAAATAGTAAGCTCAATAAAAGTGCAGTTAATTTGGGGTTCATATATGTTTTTTCCGGGGGTATTTAAATTTTGTATCGGGCTATTCTTAACAAGCAAAACGAATTTTGCAAAAGTAAATTGTGCTTTATTATATACTAATAATTTTAAAACTCTTTACCAAATTTAAAGCTAAATTGGCAAAACTCATTTTCTGTTTAATAAGATTTGCCCGCCATGGTTTTTAAGAGGTGTTTTTGGTTAAAAAGGCTGCTTATCATTTTAAATACCGGCGTATATAAGTTACACCCAGCATTTACTGTTAAAATTGTTGTGAGATTACAAAATAAATAAAGGTAAAGTTGAGGTGATTTTTTGGCTACAGTAATAGTGATCTATTTTTGACGTAATTTTTTAGTTCTTCGGTTTACTTAGTACAATCAGTGATTTTGAGTGCTAAGTTTTTTTACTCAATGCTTACCAATACAGTTCTAAAATAAATATCGGCAAACTTGTTAAAAGATATTTGCATTAAGTTTACCGAACAACCAATTTTTTTTTAAATGCCTGGCTACGATGCAATTGAAAGTTGTAATGGATTTTCAACTGCAGAGAAATCTAATATCAACCACCCTAGCCCATCCAATGGAGGGGAATTAGAAATACGAAAATTGGAAACACTTTAAAATAGCAGCAATCCCCGGTTAAAATTTATATCCAAAAGAAATACCAGCCCGGTATGGTACAAAACCATCTTTAGTAAAAATGGGTGTAATACCAGCTCTAAAAGAAATCCACCATTTTTTGGTTGCAATCGGTAACAAAAATAAGCATGCTCTAAAGTAGCAGTAAAATTACCTTCATCACTAGAAAGTACTTCTTCCGAAATAGATACAATGGTTATTCCCCCCCACTTCAAAATAGTTTCTATCATCTTTACCCGGCAAATAATTTAGCCCAATGGGCACAAACAAGGCACTTGTGCTATCTGCCGAAAAGCCGCCAATCCCTACCTTTCCGCCAAAACCACCCTCTTTATTTTAAAAACGCATTTACTAATTGATAGTTGCAAGCCCTGCACCCCCCAACTCAAAATAAATAGATTTTGCTCCGGTTTAAGCAAAGGGATTTGCGTTAATAAAAAAACATGCAGTTATTAAACAGGTAATACCCTTCTTTTTTATGAATTTTTTTACGCACATTATGAATAAGTAAGTCAAATTATGTAAAGATGTTTTTTAAATGTTTAACCTACCTCTACCGCACATTAATTGCCGGAAACCTTTTTTTTTGAGCAAAAAACCAGGTTTGAAGTAAGGATAGCCACTATCTTTTATAAGTTGACGATTGTTAATAAACAATATAAAAAAATAACAAGATTAAATATTTTGTTTGCAAAGTTTTTACAATTTTGAGCTAGCATCTGTTTACTTTTTTTTCTCCCGATTTTTTCGGGACAGGTTGATAAAAAAAAGCAACAAAAAAATTCAAGCCCGTCCGACCAGCGTCAGCCGGGCGGGCCAGCCCGAATGGCGCAGGCCGGGCTTGCTTGATTTCTTAACGGCTGCCAGGGGAAATTTTAAGCACTGTTTATTCAAGGCCATAACCAGTCTTCGTTTTTCGAACAATCCTTAAAAATAATTTTGCTTGCCAAAGTTCTACACATAGCGAACAAATTAGGCAAACAGAATTTATTTCTCATTTTTTGTAAGCACATTTGCAAAAATATTTACTCAAACGCAACGGTTTATCATGCAAAATTTAATAACAGAACTGCAATGGCGGGGAATGATACAGGATATTATGCCTGGTACAGAAGAGCAGTTGAAAAAAGAAATTACTACCGGCTATATTGGCTTTGACCCTACGGCAGATAGCCTCCATATTGGCAATTTGGTGCCTATTATTTTGCTGATACATTTACAGCGCTGTGGCCATAAGCCCATTGCACTTGTAGGCGGCGCCACAGGCATGGTTGGCGACCCAAGTGGTAAAAGTGAAGAACGTAATTTGCTAAGCGAAGATGTATTACAGCACAACCTTGCCTGTGTAAAAAAGCAATTGGAAAAGTACCTCGATTTTACTCCCGGCAGGTTCAACTCGGCTGAAATGGCCAATAATTATGACTGGTTTAAAAATTTTACTTTTCTCGATTTTATTAGAGATGTGGGTAAGCATATTACCGTAAACTACATGATGAGTAAAGAAAGTGTAAAGAAAAGGTTGGATGGAGATACCGGTATGAGTTTTACAGAATTTACCTACCAATTGGTACAGGGCTACGATTATTACTGGCTGCATAAAAACAAAGGATGCAAATTGCAGATGGGTGGTAGCGATCAGTGGGGAAATATTGTAACCGGTACAGAACTTATCCGTAGAAAAGGCGGGGGAGAAGGTTTTGCCTTTACTTGCCCATTGATTACAAAAGCTGATGGAGGCAAATTTGGTAAATCAGAAAAGGGAAATGTTTGGTTAGATGCAAATAAAACATCTCCCTACCAGTTTTACCAGTTTTGGATGAATGTGGCAGATGCGGATGCAGAAAAATTTATAAAAATATTTACTTTTTTGCCACAGGAAGAAATTGCAGCATTAGTAGCGGCTCACCAGGGAAATGAGCACCAACGCCTGATACAGAAAAAATTGGCAGAAGAAGTTACCTGTTTTGTACACAGCCGGGCCGATTACGATTTTGCAGTACAGGCTTCCGGTATATTATTCAACAATGATACAGCAGCTATTTTGCAACAACTAACCGAGGAGCAATTATTGCAAGTAATGGATGGCGTACCCACAGCTACTTACTCAAAATTGGCGCTGCAACATGGTGTGGACATTGTTAGCTTTTTGGCCGATACCAATATTTTTTCAAGTAAAGGTGAGGCAAAAAAAATGGTACAAGGTGGCGGTATCAGCATCAACAAAATAAAGGTGGAAGGGCTAGATGATAAGGTAGATTTCAGCCAATTATTAAAAGAAAAATATTTGCTGGTGCAAAAAGGTAAACGAAACTATTACCTGGTAGTGGCAAATGATTAATAACCTACTATCATTCATTTATAAATATATACTTGCAAAGTAAAAAACTTTTTTTAACCTAGCTTTTGCGATTGGAATCATTAATGGCTTTTCAACTACAAAAGCTGGGTTAAAGTAAAAGGCCGCTGCAGCATTTAAGCGGCTTTTTAGTTGCGCTGTCTGTAATGTCAATTACTCAAAATAAGTATTATTAGTCTATCGATTGCCTGATTTATTCGCCAGGTACTGTTATGTTTAGCTACAAGTTCTTTTGTAAAGGCAATTGTAAATAAAATTAAACGCTGTAATTATAATGCCTGATTAATAAATGAACCCCATCTATCTGTTAATAACAATGATTAAATATTATATTGCAAAATTAAATTCAATTTTTTATAAAAAACAAGAACCTTTAACCAAATATCATTCATGGAACCAACACCCGCAAAAAAAAGCAAATTAACCCTGTACATTGGTATTGCATTAGTGTTGGGCATTATAGCAGGTTTTATTTTAAATAAAAGTTATGTGGGCGAAGAAAATACCCGGATAGCCAATGCAGAACTACAATCTAAAGAAGTGTTGCTGCAAATGAAACAATTTGAAAAAGTAAAAGATACCCTTGTTTTTGCAGGCTTGTCACAGCAGCAACAAAGCCTTATCTCTCAAAAAAGTGCAGCAGAAAATACTTTGTTAAATACACCAGGCGGCGGGTTGGCACAAGTAAGCTTAGTGAAGCTGTTGGGCGATTCTATTACTATCATAAATGCCTTAATAGCCGCACAGACAGATACTAGTGCTGCTGCTTATAAGTTATTGGGGCAACAAAAAAATCTTATCTCACTTCAAAAAAATGAAAGCCTGAAAGCCCGTGATAAAAAGTTGGATTGGTTTACTATACTGGCAGATATTTTTTTAAGGTTAATCAAAATGATTGTAGCTCCGTTGGTATTTACCACCTTGGTAGTTGGTGTGGCCAAATTGGGCGATATAAAAGCAGTAGGCCGTATTGGTGGTAAAACGCTACTTTGGTTTATAAGTGCTTCGCTAATGAGTTTATTGCTTGGGATGGTATTGGTAAATTTGTTTGAACCAGGCAAAGCCATGCAATTAACCTTGCCGGATAGTACGGTAAGTACGGGCATTGATAAAGCTGCACTTTCCATTAAAGATTTCTTTTACCATGTTTTTCCTGCAAGTGTGATAGATGCTATGGCAAAAAATGAAATATTACAAATTGTGGTATTTGCACTATTTTTTGGTGTAGCAGCAGCCGCTTTGGGCGATATTGCCAAGCCTGTTGTAAAAGCATTGGATGCTATAGCCCATATCATTTTAAAAGTAACCGGGTATGTAATGAATTTTGCACCCGTAGCGGTTTTTGGTGCTATGGCTGCTATTATTGCCAAGCAGGGGATAGGTATTCTAAAAACATATTCCATCTTTATTGGAGAGTTTTATTTTGGGCTAGGTGTACTTTGGCTGGTGTTGATTTTTGCCGGATTTTTATTTATAGGTAAAAGGGTAGTGGAACTCATACGGAGAATGAGAGAGCCAATTCTACTTGCTTTCAGTACATCGAGCAGTGAGGCTGCTTTCCCTAAAACAATGCTGGAGCTGGAGCGATTTGGTTGCAAAGATAAAATTGTGAGTTTTGTACTGCCGCTTGGTTATTCATTTAACCTTGATGGGAGTATGATGTACATGACCTTTGCTTCTTTGTTTATTGCACAAAGCTATGGCATGCACATACCTTTGCCTACGCAATTAACCATGCTGCTGGTATTAATGCTCACGAGTAAGGGTATTGCTGGCGTACCTAGAGCATCTTTGGTAGTAATAGCTGGCACTTTATCTACGTTTAATATTCCGGAAGCTGGCATTGCCTTGCTGTTGGGTATAGATCCCTTGCTGGATATGGGCCGTAGCGCAACCAATGTAGTAGGTAACAGTATAGCAACTGCTGTAGTAAGCAAAATGGAGGGTGAGTTACGGTAAGTTTTAAAGAGGGTAATTTTATATGTATGAAAATTTAATTACTCATTCACACAATGATACCATCAAAAAATACCTCAATTGCAGCCAATAGCTATTTTAAATACTGTAGAGAGTTGAAAATAGCGCAAAAGAATTTAAACGGATTAAATCTATTTCATGAAAAAAATTAATAACAGTTTTTTATTTCTTTTATTCCTCCTATCCTTTCCTTTTTTAGTTAAGTCAGCACCTGTAAAAATTAAAGTAGTTAACCAGTACGAAGCTTCTGTTACAAAGTTGTCTTTTATAGAAAATGGAAATACAACAGATATATTGGCAGCAGCAGATGGAACTTGCACACTAGCAATTACAGGTAAAGATTCTATTATTTTACAGGCAGAAAATTATCAGGATCTTACGGTGCAGGCGGCTTTGCTTTCAGAAGGAGCCACGCTAACCATGCACAAAAAGTTTTCATGGAAAGATTTGGTTAACCCAATGTTTTACATCGTTTATGGTGGTTTATGGTTGCTTATTTTTATCATTTTTGCTGAAACTGGTTTGTTTGCAGGTTTCTTTTTACCGGGTGATAGCCTTTTGTTTGTAGCAGGTATTTATTCCCGAAATCTGGGAAATGAGTTTTTGAAATTAGTAGGGATGGGGGCTATACAAAATGAATGGCTCAATTTATTTGTAATTATTGCATTGGTAACCATAGCAGGTATTATTGGCAATGCAACAGGGTATTGGTTTGGTAAAAAAATTGGCCCTGCTATGTTTCAATGGAAAGATAATTTATTGTTTAAGAAAAAATATTTGTACCAGGCGCAGGAATTTTATGATAAACACGGAGGTGGTGCTATTGTAATAGCAAGGTTTATTCCCATTATCCGCACTTTTGCTCCTATTATTTCTGGTATTGTTCAAATGCCGAAAGCAAAATTTACTTTTTACAATGTGGTTGGTTGTGTGGCATGGGTATCAAGTATGATTTTAGGGGGGCATTTTTTACAGCAATGGATAAAAAACCAGTTTGGTTTTAATTTAAAAGATCACCTGGAGGTAATAGTAATAGGTATTATTTTGGTGAGTACGTTACCAGTAATTATCAAACTTATTTCAGGTAAAAAAAAGTAAACCAGGTTTGGTTGCTATTTTACCCAAACCAGCAATATTTGTAATCACTAAAAAACCGTTTTTTCCTATTTTATTACGATTGTTTAAATCCACTTATAACTCCTCATGCAAAAGCCATCTGCTTCCATTTTTAATATTACCGTATTAGTAGCTGCCCTTGGGTATTTTGTTGATATCTACGATTTGTTATTGTTTAACATTGTGAGGGTAGATAGCTTAAAAGATCTTGGCTTAAATAATATGCAGATTAAGTCTGAGGGCGAGTTTATTATAAGCATTCAAATGGTTGGCTTGCTGTTAGGTGGTATTATATGGGGTATTATGGGTGATAAAAAGGGTAGGCTAAGTGTTTTGTTTGGGTCTATAATTTTGTACTCAGTAGCCAATATAGTAAATGGTTTTGTGCAAACAACCAACCAATACGCTTTGGTGAGGTTTATTGCAGGCATTGGTTTGGCTGGCGAATTGGGTGCCGGTATTACCCTTGTATCTGAAATTACCAGTAAAGAAAAAAGAGGCATTAGCACATCATTAGTAGCTGGTGTTGGGTTAACCGGTGCAGTGGTAGCCTATTTCATTTCTCAAAATTTTAACTGGCGCAATTGTTATTTTATTGGTGGCGGATTAGGCTTTTGTTTGTTGTTGTTACGCATTTCTGTTTTTGAAAGTAGTATGTACAATACTGTAAAAAAGCAAGTGGTACAGCGTGGTAATTTTTTCATGTTTTTTTCAAACAAACAACGGTTTAAAAAATACATGATGGCAATATTAATAGGCCTGCCCACCTGGTACGTAATAGGAATTCTTATTGCTTTCTCTAATAATTTTGCAGTAGAGTTTGGTATTACCGAAGAAGTACTGCCTAAAAAATCAACCATGTTTGCTTATGTAGCTATTTCCATTGCAGATATTGCAGTTGGCCTTGTTAGCCAGTGGCTAAAGAGCAGAAAAAATGCTTTGTATATCTTTTATATTTTTACCATTATTTCTATTTTCTTTTATTTTACCCAACAAAATGGCAGTGCCGCCAGTATGTATTTGATTTGCGCTGCATTAGGCTTTAGTACCGGCTTTTGGGCAATCTTTGTAACAATGGCAGCCGAGCAGTTTGGAACCAATTTAAGAGCAACCGCAGCTACTACAGTGCCTAATATGGTTAGGGGGTCGTTGCCGCTAATGCTTTTATTGTTTAATGGATTGCAGGGAGTTACAGATTATGTTACTGCTGGCTGGATAACTGGCGCCATTGTAATGCTTATCAGCATTGTAGCTGCATACTTTACAGAAGAAACCTTTGGTAAAGATTTAAATTATGTAGAGGTATAGGTAACACCTTTATAACAATGCTGCTATTGTTAACAAAAATGTAAACCATTTGCTAAGCTCTTTTTAAAGCTTACTTTCAATGTTCAACTATGAGTAAACAAATTCAATTAATCATTATTTTTCTTTTTATTAGTACTTGTTGCTGCAATATTTCATTTGCACAATCATTTGTTGTAGATGTTACTTACTCCTCCAATATTCCCGATGAAGAAAAAAAACTAATTTTTTACACACCAGGAAAATTATTAGACATAAGCGATTTTAAAGCAAGCCCTGTAGCAAGTAATGACGCTGTTGCAATTACATCTTCTGGTTTTGCCTTTAAAGCGGGTTACCGCAGTGAAGCAGGAAAGTCTGTTTTAATAATTACTGTATTTTGTAGTTTTGATAAACAGCAATCATGGATGAAAGCCGCTGGTAAAAATCCATACATACTTAGCCACGAGCAAGTACATTTTGATATCAGTTATATTGCAGCTAAATCTTTTATTTCAAAATTAAAGGCAGCAAATTTTACACAACAAAATTATAAGAACCTGATACAGTCTATCTACGCTGAAAGTACACAAGATTTAGAAAGTATGCAGTTGGAGTATGATAATGAAACCAATAATGGTCAACTAAAAGAAATGCAGGCAAAATGGAGCCAAAAAACAACCGTTTTACTGGCTAAGAAATAATGAAAAATATTGTTGTAATACCAGGGTGTTTATGAATTTTTTTTCAATTTCCTGTTTCTTAAATAAGCTTCAAATTCATTTAGCCCAAAGCTGCTCAAATTTTGTTCTTTTGTAAGCATTGCTTTTTGCGCTACCAGTACTCCATACCTTGTGTCATCAAAACCCTCTGTTTTATGTGCATCCGGATTGATAGAAATTAAAACATTCTTTTCGAGTGCATACTCAATATGTCTCCAGTCTATATCAAGCCGGCTAGGGTTTGCATTTAATTCAATTACCACCCCGTTGGCAGCACATGCATCAATTATTATACGATGGTCAACAGGATACCCTTTGCGGCTGAGTAGCAACCTGCCTGTCAGATGACCAAGTATTGTGGTATAAGGGTTTTTAATTGCGTTCAAAAGCCTCATCATGGCCTTATCTTCACTCATTTTAAGGTTGGAGTGCACAGAGGCAATTACAAGGTCAAAAGTAGAGAGTACAGCATCACTATAATCAAGACTGCCATCATTTAAAATATCACTTTCAATGCTTTTAAAAATTTTAAAAGGAGCTAATTTACTGTTAAGTTCATCTATGTAAACATGCTGTGCTTGTATTCTGTCTTCTTTTAGTCCGTTTGCATAAAAAGCGCTTTTACTGTGGTCGGTTATTACAAGATATTCAAGTCCTTTTGCAATAGCGGCATTGGCCATTTCTTCTAAAGTATTGTTACCATCACTCCAATTGCTATGGCTGTGTATAATGCCCTTAATATCTCCTGTTTTAATGTAGTTAGGTATTGCTATTGCAGATTTTTCAATAATTGATGGCGATTCTCTTAAAAAAGATGGAATAAAATTTAAGGATACGCTGTTGAAGATTGCCTCCTCATTTATACAATTTGCATAGTTTATTGCAGGATATTGTTGCCGGAATGCCATTTCAAATTCAGGTGAGCCGCTTTTATAAAAAACCTGTTCCATCCAGCAAACAGCATCACAACCATGTACCTTTATTTTTAAACCTGCCGAAGTTTTGAATAAAACATAGCTGGCATTTTTTTCTAAAATTTCTACATCAGTTATTGCTGCTAAACGTTTTGTTATTTCGTCTGTAGTAGCTTCTACAACCATCTCCAACTCATGTATAATTTCAAACTGTCTTTTAA
>Ga0105048_10004834_pt1 | contig 21888 bp, 16 predicted proteins | sample MAT05_FD_78382 | JGI IMG/M metagenome (GOLD analysis project Ga0105048, IMG submission 78382) | Freshwater microbial communities from Lake Fryxell liftoff mats and glacier meltwater in Antarctica - MAT-05 | ecosystem: Environmental > Aquatic > Freshwater > Ice > Liftoff microbial mat | place...
GAACTCGCCGGCGGAGATTTCGCCGAGAACGTTGAAGCCTGTGAGCGCGCGGGGCGCAATCGATGCGTGCTGGGCGGGGTGACCTGCCAAGCGGCTGGAATCGGGGAGCGGTATTTTCTGTGTGCAACAGGCGCGCGTGGGATCGGCACGGAGGGTGCTGCGGCTCTCAGGGCAAATCTGCGATTGCGGCGGGCGATGTCTCGGGAATGCGGGGCGCGCCGATTGCGCGGGTGACGATGTGTCTCAAAACATGGTGCTCGGCTGCAATCGGGAGGCACTATGTTTTGCGTAACACGTGCCTCGCTGCAACCGGGAGGCACTTGTTTTTCAAAACATGTGCTCGGCTGCAACCGGGAGGCACCATGTTTTGCAAAACACGTGCTCCGCCGCAACCGGGAGGCACTTGTTTTTCAAAACATAGTGCTCCGCTGCAACCGGCGTGGCCCCGATTTTCATAACATAGGAGGCTCTTGCAAAACCTCAGGAGCAAGCGGGCGAGATGCCTTCGCTCCTCTGAGCGATGACGTCGCGCGTCGGTGACCGTGTAGGTTTTGCAAGAGCCTCATAGTGCCCGGAATTTGCGGCGGCGACCCATGTTGGCGGAATGTGGCGTGCGGAACTGTCCCATTTGCAGCGGGGTACGGCGGATGTGAGGCGGGTTTTTGTTGCGGAGCCTGGGCGAGGAATTGGACAGTGCGTCGCAGGAACGGGAGGGCGCTCGGCTGGCTGGAATGGATGCGAGACGCACGGCGGACCGACTGGGTTCCGGGATCGCGGGCGAACGGATGGCGACTCTGGCGCGGCGAGAACTGGCTTGGATTAAGGGTGCGGTCAGGGCGGAATGGAGAGGCTGGCAATTTTGCGCGCTGCCGCGTGCGGGCAGCCGTGCGGCGGACGCTCCTCGCAATTCGGCCATGAATTTTCTCATCATCAAACTCTGCATGGCCGCGCCCGCGGCGGGCTTGCCTCTGCAAGCGGAAGTATCGGACGAACGCGCAAACTGGCGCGGCACGACGAGCGACGCGGACGCAGACGGAATATCGCTCGTTTTGCCGAATACCCGCTGGCGCTGAACCCGCAGCGGACCTGCGTGCCCGGCTTGCACGCGCATTCGTTCGACCTCTGGACGGTGACACTTTATCTCAAATGCCGGCGCGCCCGCGCAGCGCTGCTCCATACGGTGAAAACGTCCACCGACCTGCAAGCGTGGAGCGCGCTCGGTGTCAATCAAGGCATCGGGAGCGTCGGCGTGCCGAACACTGCGACGATTTCACTCATTGGTGAGCCGCACCGCTTTCATCACCTCGAAATTGATCAGAGGGCTTCTAAAAAGTCGTCGAACGTTGGAACACAGCCATCTATGGCTGTCCGGCTGGCGGGCTTCCAGCCTGCCGTCCCTCGCGCCTGCAGGCTGGAAGCCCGCCGGCCGCACAGGCTGGGAAGCCTGTGTTCCGTCCCAGCGCCGACTTTTTAGACGCCCTCTCAACGATGCTCGCTCGTCGGTTCACCTTCGTCGCGGGCGCCCGCCGCTGCGGCGGTCGTTGCTGGTGCTCACGTCTTTGCTGTGAACATCACGAACAATGGCGCGCAGACTTTCCAGACCGGCACCGGCAAGTCATGAAGACCCGCGCGTTGGAAACCATGACCGCGCCCGACTTGAGTCTTGAACCCGCCCGCGACGAAGCGCTTCATCCGGCTGAAAGCAACCCAGCCCTGAGCATCTTTCCCATCATGCGACTCGAAGCAAAAGTCATCATCGTCACCGGCAGTTCGACGGGCATCGGCAGGGCCATCGCCACGCGGTGTGTCGCGGAAGGGGCGCGTGTCGTGATTCACGCCCGCAATCGCGAGGCGTGCGAATCGTTGGTCGGCGAGCTGGGCAAGGAACGCGCGGCCTTTCACGCGGAGGATCTCGCTGAGGAAGGGTGCCCGCAGCGGCTGGTCGATCTCGCGGTGAAGAGCTTCGGCCGGCTCGATGCCGTGGTGAACAATGCCGCGTTCGTCGCGCAGGGCGATCTGCACAGCACCGATGCGGCGCTTTTCATGCAGATGATCCGGGTGAATGCGCTCGCGCCATTTCTCCTCATCAAGGCCGCGCTGCCGCATCTGCGGAAGACACATGGTTGCGCGCTGAACATCGGCAGTGTGAACGCCTACTGCGGCGAGCCCAATCTGCTTCCCTACTCCGTCTCGAAGGGCGCGCTGATGACACTCACCCGGAATCTCGGCGACACGCTGATGCGCGAAGACCACGTGCGCGTGAACCAGCTCAATGTCGGCTGGGTGCTCACCGAGAACGAAGCGCAGCGCAAACGCGAGCACGGCCTGCGTGATGATTGGTATGCGGACCTGCCAAAGCAGTACGCGCCCAGCGGTCGCATCCTGAAGCCGGAGGAAATTGCCGCGGCGGTCGTCTATTGGATCAGCGACGAGTGCGGGCCCATCAGCGGCCAGGTGTGCGACCTCGAGCAATATCCCGTGATCGGACGCAATCCTCCGAAGGACACCGACACCATCCGTTGATATGCCGAAACTCGCCGCCTTCCCTAAAGCCTACATGACCGCCCTCTGCAAGGACGGCAGCATGACCGTCTCCGAATGGATCCAACTCGCCACGACCCTCGACGTGCAGGGCCTCGAATGGTACGCGGGCTTCCTGGAAATGGCCGATGAAGCAAACTGGCAGCGCTTCCGGAGGGAGGTCGAAGCCACCGGCAAAGTGATCCCGATGATGTGCTGTTCGCCCGACTTCACGCATCCCGACGCCGCATTTCGCGAAAAGGAAATCGCGAAGCAGAAACGGTGGATCGACATGACCCATACACTCGGCGGCTCGTTCTGCCGCGTGCTCAGCGGACAGCGACGGCCTGCGCTGAGCATCGACGAAGGCGTGAAGCTCGCCGCGGATTCCATTCACGCCTGCCTGCCCTACGCACTGGAGCGCGGCATCACGCTCATCCTCGAAAACCACTATAAGGACGACTTCTGGGAATTCCCCGAGTTCGCGCAAAAGATGGACGTCTTCTGCGCGCTCGTCGCAGCCATCGACCATCCGGCATTCGGCGTGAACTACGATCCGAGCAACGCCTACCTCGCCGGTGACGACCCGATCGAATTGCTCAAGCGCGTCTCGCATCGCGTCGTCACCATGCACGCCAGCGACCGCCACCTCATCGAAGGCACGCTCGACGATCTCCGCCGCGAAGAAGGCGGCGCGCTCGGCTACGCAAAGCGCCTGCGCCACGGCGAAATCGGCAAGGGCCTCAACGACTACGACGCCATCTTCACCGAGCTGCGCCGTGTCGGCTTCGACGGCTGGATCAGCATCGAGGACGGAGTGGACGGCATCGAGCAACTCCAGCGCAGCGTCGCCTTCCTGAAACGAAAGGTCGAGCAGCACTGGGGAGTCTGAACTTTGATTTGGCACTGCGCGCTCGGATTCTCGTCGCCGGCGGGGACGCGCGGCGGTCCAGGGCTTTCCGTGCTCGCCATCGCGGGCGTGGTGCGGTCGGGCTGAAGGTGATTCTTATCGCGATGCCCTTGTCGGCGGGCTTGCGATTGCCGGCCCAGCGGATGATCGCGCGGCTCATTCTTTGTTCTCCGGGGCTGGATCGAGCGTAGGCTTTGCCGGGCCCTGGATGGCGGCGATTCGATCGGCGGGACGTTTCGTTTCCTCCGCGCCGGAGTGGATTGTGAAGTCGATCGTCGCGCTGTGGGTTGCGCCCGGTGCGAGTTTCGGCACGCGGCCCAGCTTGCGTTCGATGCGGCGGTTGTTGGGGAAATTGGTGCCGGGTTCGAGTCCGGTCACGTAGCCTTCGCCCTCGGCGTTGGTGTTTTTCCAGAGTGTCACGAAGGGCAGATCCTTCAGTGCGAAAGCCATCGAGACAGCGCGGTCGCGCGCCTTGTTTTGCAAGGCGATGAGCGTGTTCCCATCCTTGTCCGCGAGCGGGCGGATGCAATGGACCTGCTCGACGAAACCGAGCGTCGGCCCGGCATACGTCGCATAGTCGGCGATGCTTTTTGCCGCGTGATCATTGAACGGCGTGACGCGCGCTGCGGGCGCGAGGAATGTCGCGCCTTCCTCCAGCAGGGGATGTCCGAAGTTCGAGTGATAGAGCAGTTCAAACTCCTGCGTATCCCCGCCGCGATTCGTGACCACGTCCGCCACGCGAAACGAATTTGAGCCGGGCTCCGTCGAGATCTCCGTCTGCAATTCCAGCTTCGGCCCGTAAAACATCCGCTCATCCACGCGCCCGCGGACGCGGATGCGATGCGGCGGCGCGGCGTCCACGACGACCTCCGCCTCGCTTGCAGGGATGTTCCCGATTTTGCCGTGCAGCGTGAGTTCCATCGTCGCCTCGTCGCCGGTGTTGTTGATGAATCTGTCGGTGCCGGGATGCCCATTGCTCTCCAGCCCGCAGCGCACCAGCCACTCGTTGAAACCCTCCAGCCAGCCGAGTCCGCCGCGGCTTTGCAGATTGATGTGGCGCGGATGCACGACCTCCTTCACCGGGGAATCCCAGCCCAGCCGCACATCGCCGCCCGTCACCGAGAGCACGCTCATCCCGCGTGTCGGCACGACGGTGAACTGCAGCTTGCCGTTGTCCACGATGATCACGTCCACACCTTCCTGCTTGCCGCCGTGCAGCGTGACCTTTCGCACCGACCAGCCCGGAGTCTGCGGAGTCACATCGCGGCCACTGATTTCCAGCGTATCGATGCGGACGCCGTCGCGGGCGCTGATGAGCGTCTGGTGAAAAGATTCGGCGGCAGGCGCGCTGGTTGCGCAGGTGGTGAGGACGGCGATCATGGTGAGTGGATTCATGGGGTGTGATGGGAGTCGGGAGGGCAAGGATGACTCCGCCCAGAATCGTACGCGACCCCTTCGTTTGGCAAAACGAACGTCCGCGTGGGGATGAAATGCTGTCATGGCCAGTCCTCCTATTGTCAGTGACAGCCTCCCGCGTTGGAGGCGAGAGCGACCGGTCAGGGCGGGCCAGCCCGCAGGCGAATTTTTCCAAAGCCGCCGGATGCTGCGCGGTCTTTCCTTCCGCAAAGACTGGCCTCGACACCGTGCAACCGCCCGATAGTTGTTTCGATCCCTTTTCCCACAACCTCAACCTACCAACATCATGTCCAATCCCAATCCTGTTTCCCGTCGTTCCTTCCTGCACCGTGGTGCTGCCGGCGTCGCCGGTGCTGCGCTGGTGAATGGGTTCCCGCATATCGTCAATGCCCAGGCGACCAAGGTGATCAAAGTCGGCATCGTCGGCTGCGGCGGCCGCGGTTCCGGCGCGCTGATGGATGCGATGAACGCCGACCCGACCGTGCAGCTCGTCGCGATGGGCGATGTCCACGCGGATCGGCTGGAGACGAGCTTCAAGAACATCTCCTCCGCGCGACCGGATCAGGTGAAGGTGCCGGACGGGCAGAAATTTGTCGGCTTCGACGCGGTGGACAAGGTGCTCGCGACCGACATCGACATCGTCCTGCTCACCACACCGCCGGGATTCCGCCCCGCGCATTTGCACAAGGCGATCAATGCCGGCAAACACGTCTTTTGCGAGAAGCCGCTCGGCGTGGACGCGCCGGCGATCCGCCACGCGATGGAGGCGGTGAAGAAGGCGAAGGAGAAGAACCTCGCGATCCAGACCGGCTTTTGCTGGCGCTACAATTCCGCCGAGCGCGCGACGTGGGCAAAGATGCACGCGGGTTTCATCGGTGACATCCGTGCGTACTACGGAACTTACCTTACGACCACCCCGTGGGCTCCGCACGAGCGACAGTCGGACTGGACGGAACTGCAGACTCAGATGCGCAACTGGATGTACTACACATGGCTCAGCGGCGACATGATCGTCGAACAGTCGGTGCATTCCGTGGATAAGATGAGCTGGGCCTTCAAGGATGTGCCGCCGGTGAAATGCTCGGCGATCGGCGGACGCCAGCAGCGCACCGAGCCGGAGTTCGGCAATGTATTTGACCACTTCGCTGTGATGTACGAGTTCCCGAATGGCGGGCGCGGCTTCATCTTCGCGCGGCAGCAGAGCGGTTGCTCGAATGAGAACAGCGACTACATCATCGGCGCCAACGGCACGGGAACCGTGAGCGGATTCAAGCCGCTGCACGTGCTGGATACGACCGACGGACAACGCTGGTATTACGAAAAGGGCGGCTCGGCGGACGGCACCGGGCCGGGCGAGAAGAACCTCATGTATGTGCAGGAGCACAAGGAACTCATCGAGAGCATCAAGGCCGGCAAGCCGGTGAACATGGGCGAGCAACTCGCGCACAGTTCGCTGCTCGCCATCATGGGTCGCATGAGCGCCTACTCGGGCCGCACGATCACCTGGGAGGAGACGGTGGCGTCGAACGAAACGTGGGCGCCGGTCGATGTGAACACGCTCACGTGGGAAACGAAAGTCCCCGTGCCGGAAGTCGCGATGCCAGGCCGCTACAAGCTGCCGGCGTAAATGGGCGACATGTGGTTCCTGTGGATCTTCGGCGACAACGTCGAGAACGAGTGCGGGATCCTGCGGTTCATCGCGTTCTATCTGCTGTGCGGTGCGGTCGCGACGCTCGCGCATGTGTGGCATGACCCGCGTTCGACGATGCCGCTCGTCGGCGCGAGCGGTGCGATCAGCGGCGTGCTCGGTGCCTATCTCGTCCAGCATCCGCGCGCGGCGGTCCGCACGCTCATCCCGCTCGGGCTGTTCACGCAGATCGTGGATGTCCCGGCGTTTGTGTTCCTGTTCATCTGGATCGGGATGCAGGTGTTCAGCCAGGCGATCATGAGCAGCAATGCGGAAGTCGGCGGAGTCGCTCACCTGGCGCACATCGGCGGCTTCGTCGCTGGAGCGGTGCTCATCTTTGTCTTCCGCCGTGGAGGCCGGAGGCATGGGCAGAGATCGTCGCGTGAGGGGTGCTCCGACCGCCTGCTACTGCCGCGCGGTGCCGATGCAGTGGAGATGTTCGGAGGTGCGGATGAACATGCGTCCCCCGGCGATCGCCGGCGTGGACAGGGACGATTCATCGAGCGGGTTGCGGGCGAGCAACTCGAATTTGTCCGTCGCGGCGACGACGGTGACAGTCCCGGATTTGTCCACGCAGAACAGCCGCCCTCCCGCCTGAACCGGCGAACCGTAGAACTCGCCCGGGACGCGTTCCGTCCAGAGGATCTCGCCAGTGGCGAGCTTTGCGCACTGGATCACGCCGAGATCGTTCCAGAGAAACAGGCGATCTCCGACGACGATGGGCGAGGGGATATGCGGTGAATTCTTCTCGATGCGCCAGGCTTCCTCCATGGTGCCAGGGCTTTTCCCGGGCTTGAGCACGACCACGTGTTTGTCGCGACCGACGAAGCCGCAGTTGGCGATGACGAATTCGCCCGCGACGAATGGCGAGGCGATGGCGCGCTCGGGTTTGCTCCCGAAAACGGCGTTCTGCCAGACCTGCTTGCCGGTCGCGAAATCCACGCCGGTGATGCCGAGGCGCCAGCTTGAGATGATGAGCTGTTCGTTGCCGCCGGGTGGCTTGTAGATGCACGGCGTGGCGTAATTCGAATGGTTCTCCTGGCGCGGGAGCTTCCAGCGCATCTTGCCGGTGGCCGCTTCGAGCGCGTAGAGGGCGCCGTCGCTTTCCTGGTCGTTGGAAAGGATCACGAGCCCGCTGTGAACGATTGGGGAACTGCCGTAGCCGTGTTCGCGCTTCACGGGTCCGAGATCGGTTTCCCACGCCGGCGTGCCATCGTGCCGGAATGCGGCGATGGTCAGCTTCTCCGGCGAACCCCATGTGAAACAGACGCGCTCGGCATCGACTGCCGGTGTGCTCGACGCGATGCTGTTCGAGCGATGGTGGCGGTACGGGCTGGCGGCGATTTCCTTTTTCCAAAGTGTCGCGCCGTCCCTGGCGCTCACGCACAGGGCCGTGCGCGCGCCGGTCTCCTCATTCCCGCAGAGGATGAAAACGCGCTCATTTGCGACCACAGGCGAACCGTGGCCGGCGGCGGGCAGGGCGATCTTCCAGAGGTGATTCGCCGGGGTCCACGTGGCGGGGATCGACGCAGACGAAAGCCCCGAACCATTGTCTCCGCGAAATCGTGGCCAGTCGTCGGCGATGCACTGAAGCGGCAGGAGGAAGGAAATTGCGAGGGGCAGGAAGCGCGGGGACATGGGTGCGGGAAGGAATAGCAGGCGAGGGTGCAATTGCGACCGCCGGACGCGACCGGGAAAAGTGGTGCGGTCGGCGATGGAAGGTGGAGCCCTACGCCGGGCTTGGGAAGCAGGGATGTTCCCGCCGCCAGTCGCACGGTCATTTTCTAAATGAAAACCCGGCGGGGGAGTGACCACCCGCCGGGCTTGAATCGAGTCCGCGTGGAAACTTACGAGACTTTCACTTCGACCGTCTTTGGCTTGGCTTCCTCGGCTTTCGGAATCTCGACGGTGAGGACGCCGTCCTTGTAAACGGCGCTCACTTTGTCGGCGCGAACCGCCACCGGGAGGCTGACGCTGCGGCTGAATTTTCCGTAGTAGCGCTCGGTGCGATGGACGGTGCCTTCTTTGACGTCCTTCTCGCTCTTGCGTTCGCCGGACACCGTCAGCACGCCGTCGTGGACGGAGACGTTGATGTCCTCCTTCTTGAGGCCGGGGATGTCAGTCGAGACGACGTATTTGTCATTGTCCTCGTGGGCGTCGAGGGCCGGGGTCCAGTCGCCGAAGGACTCTGCTGCCCGGCTGGGGAAAGCGAGGTCGAAGAGGCGGCTGAGCGGGTCGCGCAGGCCGGAGAGGGCGGATGTGGTGAGTTCAGGGTTGATGTATCGGATGAGGCTCATTGGATTTGGTTGGTTTGTTGTTTTACCGCTTCGGTTGAAGCTGCGGGACTGGATAGCTTTCCAAATGCCAATGGATTCGAGTCATCTTGAAATATGACGCAAGACTCTTACAGGAAGTTACTTGTATTCCGTTCTCCAGAGTTATATCCGTTGGATAAAAGAGCCAATAAGGCGCTTTCGTGAACCCCATCCAGAAACCCAAGTGAGTCACCGAGACTCAATCCTTCATCACGTCCTGCAGTTGCTGGAGCTGGCCCCGATAGAAGCCGAAAATCCCGAATGCGAGGTAGATCACGATGGCGATGAAGAGGAGCTTCGGGATCCACTCCGAAACGGTCTCCAGCCTGCGCAACGCTGAAAGTCGGCATTCGTCCGCGAGCCGTCGGAGTTCTTGATCGAGCTGGCCGGTTTCTTCTCCGACTGCGAATGCCCGGATGAACCGCTCGGGAAAAACTCCGGTCGCCGTGAGAGCGGCACCGACCTTTCCACCGGCGCGCACTGCCGGGAGTGCCGCCGCCGTCGCTCCGCGGATGACGGCGCTGCTGCTGGCAGTGCCCGCGATATCGAGGCTGGCGAGGACATTCACGCCTGCATCGAGCTGGAGATTGTAGGCCGCGCAGAAGCGCCCGAGGCTGAAGTTGCGGCGGATTTTTCCGAAGACCGGAATGGAGCGCAGCATGCGATCGAGCGCCGCGCTCCGTTCCCCCGCCGAAGTCAGGCTGCGGAGGAGGAGGCTCCCGAGGGCAATCCCCGCCCACAGACACGCCACGGCCATGCCGACTGATTTCAGGAATGCACCGATGCCGCCATCCGCCGCGAACGCGATCGGCAGTGAGAGCGCGATGAAGCCGAAGTGCAGGACGAAAAGCGGATACGCGGCGCGGCTCCACATCCGCGACCGCGCTTCGCTGAGACTGCCGTAGTATTCTGCGGCGTGGCTGAGTCCGTTTTCGAGCCGGCCCGCGCGGTCGCTCGCGGTGAAGATCCCGCATTCCAGCGGCGCGATGGCGGGCGCACCTGCGGCGAGCGCCCCGGCAACCGTGGCGCCGCGATCGAGCGCTGTCTTCAGTGCGAGGAGCGCGGAATTTGCGGCGCCGCGCGTGTGCTGGAGGAGGACTTCGATGGCTTTCGGAAATGGCGTGCCGCTGCGAACTAGCTGGCCGAGGTCTTCAAAGAGGCGGGCTTTCTCGCGGGGGTGCATGCAGTAAAGAAGCCCCACACGCCATGAACGGCAAGGGTGGAAGCGGCCTTGCCGGGAGCGTTTGCCCCGGCTACGTGACTGTGCATGAGCCGTGCGGACGACGAGAGATTCATGCGCCTCGCATTGCGCGAGGCGGCGAGGGGACTCGGGCACACGTCACCGAATCCGGCCGTTGGTTCGGTCATCGTGAAAGCCGGGCGCGTCCTTGCGAAGGGATGGCACCGCAGTGCCGGGCGCCCCCACGCGGAAATCGAGGCGCTGCGGGCGCTGAAGAAACCGGAAGCGGCACGCGGGGCCACGCTCTACGTGACGCTCGAACCCTGCAGCACCCACGGACGCACGCCGCCATGCACCGATGCGATCATGGACGCCGGCTTTGCGCGGGTCGTGATCGGGGCGACCGATCCGAATCCGCGCCACGCGGGTCGCGGGCTGACGATCCTGCGCGACGCGGGAATCCGCGTGACGGGTGGAATCCTTGCCGAGGAATGCACGGGGCTGAACGCGCCTTTCAACAAATGGGTGACCACGCGCATGCCGCTGGTGATCGCGAAGGCCGGCCTGTCGCTCGACGGCCGGCTCACACGTCCGCCGGGAGAGGGGCAATGGCTCACGAGCGCCGAGGCGCGCGCCGACGCGATGCGGCTGCGCACGCAGGTGGATGCGATCCTGATCGGCGCGGGAACATTGCGGGCTGACAATCCGCGGCTGACGATTCGGGGAGTCGATGAGTTTGCGGGCAAACAGCCGTGGCGTGTCGTGATCACCCGGGGCGGTCGCCTTCCGCAGAGCGCGCATCTCTTTGGCGATCGGCATCGCCTGCGCACTCTCGTTTACCGGGGGAGGACCCTTCGCTCCGTGCTGCGTGATCTTGCGCGCCGTGGCTGCACCAGTGTGATGATCGAAGGCGGCGGGGATCTTCTCGGTGCTGCGTTCGATGCCCGCGTGGTGGACAGGGTCCACTTCTATCTGGCGCCGCTGGTGTGTGGCGGGCCGAATGTGATTGCCGGAAGGGGATCTGGAAGTCCGGAGGATTCGGTGTTGCTCCGGAATGTCCGCTACGAACGGTTCGGTCCTGACGTGCGGCTGTCGGCGGACGCCGAGTATCCTGCGCGAAAAAAGGGCCGCTAACTCAGGCCGGCGGCGATGAGCGCCTCCGTGTACGGGACGTAGAAGGTTCTGCTGCGCTGCATGCAACGCCGGAGGACGTGTTTGATATTCGGCACATCCGCGAGGTTTACCACGAGATCGACGCTGTGGCCCCATGCCTCCATGTCACTGTCGGTATGCAGGTTGGCGCCGACGAGGACGATCAATTGTTGGCGTCGCTGGCTCGGCACGATGTCGAGCGTGGACTGGAGAATGGGATTGTTTGGCAGTGGCGAGTCGCCGAAGTGCTCCGAGATCACGGCCACATCGTAGGCGTGGGTCTGGAGCTTCAGCAGGATATCCTCGACGAAAAGTCCCGTGTGAATCTTGCAGCCGAGTTCGGTCAGGTTTTCGACGACGAGGCGCTGCACCTCGGGCACGTCCACGCAGACGAGCGCGGTCGTGTCGCCGGGTTCGAAAAGGTCGATCCTGTGATGAAAATCGTGATCGGTAAGCGTGCTCATCTTGCGAGTGTGGCGAGGTCCAGTTTCATGTCCGAGGTATCCACGGAATCCAGGTTCATCCGCTTCTTGGCGTCGTCGATGTAGCGGCCCATCTTTGCCTTGTTCGTCGAGTAGAGCATCGCGGTTTCATCCGTGATCTTTCCCTGCTCAAATGCCGCGACGATGCCCTGGTCGAACGTACACCAGCCGAAGGTCTGGCTTTGTTCGATGATGTCGTAAAAGGTGCGGCCATCATCTTCGCCCATCTGGATGGCTTCGCGTGTGCGGAGGTTGTTGCCCATGATTTCCTGCGCGAGCTGGCGTCCGCCGCCCACGCGGGGAAGCAGGCGTTGCGACAGGATCCAGCGGAGCGTGTCCGAGAGCCGGATGCGGAGCTGCTGCTCCTCCTCACGCTCAAACATGCCGAGGATGCGGTTGATGCTCTGGCCCGCGTTGATCGTGTGGATGGTCGAGAGCACGAGATGGCCGGTCTCCGCTGCGGTGAGGGCGATTTCCACCGTGGCGCGATCGCGCATTTCACCGACGAAGATGACCTTTGGCGCCTGGCGCAGCGCGGCGCGGAGGCCGCTGGGGAAATCATCGAAATCCGGCCCGAGTTCCCGCTGGTTGAATGTCGCCTTCTTGTGCGGGTGCAGGTATTCGATCGGGTCTTCGAGCGTGACCACATGCACCGCCTGGCTCTTGTTGATCTCGTCGAGGATGGCCGCGAGCGTGGTCGTCTTGCCGCTGCCGGTCGCTCCGGTAACGAGGATCAGGCCGGTCTTTTCCTTGGCGACCTCCTTCATGGTCGCGGGAAGATTCAGGGACTGGATGCTCGGGACTTCCGTCTGCGCTTTCCGCATCACGATGGCGAGGTGGCCGCGCTGCCGGAAGATATTCACGCGGAAACGCAGCCGCTCACCGACCATGTAGGCGCAGTCGCAGGAACCCTGCGCCGCCAGTTCGCGCAGCAGCCGCTTTTCCCCGTTGATGATGTTCAGCGCAATCCGCTCCGTTTGGAAGGGAGTCAGCTTGCAGACGTGCGGTGGCACATCGGCGGTTTTCAGCACGCCGAAAGCCTCCACCTGTGGCGGACGTCCGCAGGTGAAATTGATATCCGAGATGCCCGGGGCGACTTCCAGCATCGAGGTAAGGACAGCGTCGAGTTCTGCGCGTTTCATATCTTAGTCCTCCCAGTCGTTCGTCTCCTTGACGAAGGCGCGGAATTTTTTCTTATCCATCGCCTTGTCGTAGGCTTCCTCGGGGGAGATTTTCGACGCCCGCAGCAGTTCCATGATTGCGTCGTCCAGAGGCTGATTTCCCTTCTTCTTGCCGACCTGCATCATGCCCGTGATCTGGTGGGTCTTGCCCTCGCGAATGAGATTCGCAATCGGGCTGTCCACGACGAGGATTTCCAGCGCGGCGCAGCGGCCAGGCTTGTCCACCCGCTTGAAAAGGTTTTGTGCCACGATGGCCTTGAGCGATTCCGCGAGACTGGAGCGAATCTGGTTCTGCTGGCCTCCGGGGAAGACGTCGATGATACGGTCGATCGTCTTGGGCGCGCTCGGAGTGTGCAGCGTGCCGAACACGAGGTGACCCGTTTGCGCCGCGGTGAGCGCCAGCTCGATGGTCTCCAGATCGCGCAACTCACCGACGAGGATGATGTCCGGGTCTTCACGCAATGCACCGCGCAGCGCCGAGGTGAACGACTTTGTATGGATGCCGACCTCACGATGGTTGATGAGCGATTGCTGGCTCCTGTGGACGAATTCGATCGGGTCCTCAATCGTCAGGATGTGGTCCTTGCGCTGGAGATTTGCGAAATCGACCATCGCCGCGAGCGTGGTGGATTTCCCGGAGCCGGTCGGCCCCGTCACCAGCACGAGCCCCTTTTTGAGCATGGCGAACTTCTTGATTACCGGCGGCAGCCCCAGGTCATCCGCGGTGAGAACCTTGCTCGGGATGAGCCGGAACACTGCGCCGATGCCGTACTTCTGATTGAAGAAATTCGCGCGGTAGCGGGCGAAGCCGGGATACTCGTAGCCGAAGTCCACGTCTCCCGTTTCCTCGAACTGCTTGATCTTGTGCTCCGGCGCGATCTCGTAAACGAGCGCTTTCAGATCGTCGCCGGTGAAGGGTGCGGCTTCGACGCGCACCATCTCGCCGTGAATGCGGAGGATGGGCGGGTTGCCGGTGGACAGGTGCAGGTCGGAGGCACCCTGCTCTTTCATGAATTTGAAGTACTGGTCAATGCGGGCCATGCGGCCTTGCGAAAGCGAGAAGGATGCCACGGGATGCCGCTTCACAGTTTTCCCGCCTGACAGAGAGTCGCGAAAATGAATTCCGTTCCGGGGGAGGCGCGTGGTAGCAATGCATCCCCCGGACGAAAACCCCATCCCGACCATGAAGCTCCACCGACCGACCCTCCTCACCATCCTCACAGCAGCTTTCCTGCTTTTTCCAGCGCTCGCTCCTGCCGCGGACGAAAAGGCCGACGCAGGCCCCGCTCCGACGCCCGAAGAAAAACAAGCCGCGGAGGATCTCGCCAAGCGCGGTGCCCTGGTGCAATCGCTCGCTGCCAACGTCAACTGGCGCTACGTGAATTTCCGCGGCATCGAGAAGCCGGATGCCGCTGCTTTCGCGCTGATTGGGAAGATTCCCAGCATCATCGAACTCGATCTGGCCGGGCTCCAGTTTCAGCCCGCCGACCTCGCAGGCGTCGCTTCGCTGAAGAGCCTCAAGAAATTGAATCTTTCCCGCAGCAACGCCAGCGATGCGTGCCTCGCGCATTTCAAAGGGCTGGACAAGCTCGAATCGCTCAACCTGTTCCACACCGAAGTCACGGACGCCGGGCTGAAGGAACTCAGCGGAATGAAGAATCTCAAGCGCCTCTACGTCTTCGAGACGAAAGTGACGGACGCCGGTGCCGCGGCTTTGGCCAAGGCGCTGCCCACGCTCGCCATCGATCGTGGTTGGACGGTGCCGCCCGCAACTGTCGCGCAGGCGAAGCCCGAGGAGAAAAAGGAGCCCGCAAAGCCGGAACCGCCGAAACCGGCGCCGGTAAAACCCGAGCCGCCCAAGCCTGCGACGCCAAAACCTGTGACGCCCAAACCAGAGCCGCCGAAACCCCCGCAGGTGGCAACGGTGAAGGCCGTGGCGCTCGCCCCGGCGAAGCCGGAGGAAGCGGGCATGGATGCAGCGAAGCTAGCCGCCATCAAACCCGCGATGGAGGAATTGCTGAAGCAGAACCGGGCCTCAGGAGTCGTCACCCTCGTCGCGCGGGATGGCAAACTCGTCCACCTCGATGCAGCGGGCATGGCGAATACCGAAAAGAAAAAGGCGATGACCCCCGACACGATCTTCTGGATCGCCTCAATGACGAAGAGTCTCACCTCGACCGCCGTGATGATTCTTGCCGACGAGGGCAAACTCGCCCTCGACGAACCCGCATCGAAGTGGGTGCCCGAACTCGCGAAGGTGAAAGTCGGTGGCCGCGCGCTGGTTCGCCCCATCACGTTGCGCGATCTTCTTTCCCACACCAGCGGCATCCCCGATCCCGCACGCAAGCCCAGCGATGGCAACGTCCCGCTCGCCCAATACGCGCTCGACATCCTGAAAGAGCCGTTCGAATTCCAGCCCGGGAGCGAATACGAGTACGGCTTCGGCCTCACCGTCGCGGGGCGCATCGTTGAGATCACCAGTGGCAAGACCTTCGAGCAATTCGTCGCCGAGCGCATCCTCCTGCCGCTTGGAATGAAAGACACCACCTGGCATCCCGACGCTGCGCAGCGCGAACGCCTCGCCCGCACCTACAAGCTCGCTGGCGACAAACTCGTCCCGGCGCACAACACATTCCTCACCTCCGAGCCCGACATCGTGCGCGAAGCCGAGCCGAGCGGCGGACTTTTCTCCACCGCCGCCGACATGGCGCGCTTCTACCAGATGGTGCTCAACGGCGGAGAACTCGACGGCAAGCGCATCGTGAGTGCGAAAGGTGTAGCCGAAATGACGAAGCCGCACACCGCCAGCGGCAAGCCGATCCAGTACGGCCTCGGCTGGGCCAACCACGCGACGGAAAAGAAAACCGCCCCGCAGTTCTCCGCGGCATCTTTTGGACACGGCGGCGCGTTCGGCACATTCGGCTGGGTGGACCCCGAGAAGAAAATGGTGGTCGTCTTCATGGTCCAAAACGTCCTCGTCCCCAAAGGCGGCGAGTTGCGCGACAAGTTCCTCGAACTCGTCGCCGGCGCGGTGAAGTAACCCGTAGCCGCGCGCGTGAGAGCGCGCGCGCGTGAGAGCGCGCACGCGTGAGAACGCGCACGCGTAAGAACGCGCACGCGTGAGAACGCAGGCGCGAAATGTGACACAGGCTTTCCAGCCTGTGTCTGCTCTCCCGCACAGGCTGGAAAGCCTGTGCCACATTCCGTGGTCACTCCTTCGCAAGACATACCGCCCTTGACGTCGGGATTCGATGATACACCCGACCAATGGCAACGATAGCCGTTTGGTCCGGGTTCGCGATCCCCAGCATCCGCGCAAGTTCGCTTTCGAAATGCAGGAGCGCCCGTGCTGACGGCGGATTCTGATCGAGGAAGGCAAAGGCGCGAAACAGGAGGTCATACAACTCCGGCGCGGGATGCTCGGGTTCGGTCGTCAGCTCGATCAGTTCGACAAAATACGACGCGAGCGCGACGCGCCGGTAGTCCTTGCGAAGACCCTCACGCGCGTCGCGGAGGACGACTTCGCGCAGGGTATGCAGCTCGCTTTTCACACTGTGCGCGATGCTGATCTCGCAGTCGAAAAATAGATCGAGCATCCCGGCGAAGCGGTTTTTCGGGCGAAGTGCGCCCTTCACCACGGTCTTCAGCCGCCCGAGGTCATGGGTGAACCACGTCACGATCAGGCTCGTTTCGCTGAAGCGCGTCTTTCGCAGGAGGATGGCCGGAGTGGTTTGCACGTGTCGGGTGCAGACATGCCCGAGAGCGTCCGGGGCGGGAAGGCCCGATTTGGCGGTGATTCCCGCTTTCACTCCGGCGTGATTCAATGTGAGTACCAAGGCCGGCTGCCGGCCAAAGCCGAGAGGCGTCTGAGTGCCGCGAGGCTTTTGAGTGCGGGGGCTTGACCTAAGCATTACCCACAACTTTCCGGGCTTGGGTGAAGATTTCCCAGGCGGTGGCGATGTCGTGGAGGCGCTGCGTTCCTTTGCAGGGCAACGGTGAATTTGCGCGTCGGACCCGGGGCGAAGGAAAAGCGGCGTCAAGCCGCGCGCAGTCCAAAGGCTGGCGCCCCGCTCGGTGCCACCATTTTGCTCTTCTACTGGGCTTGCTTTCAATCACACCCGCCTTCACTTCCATGCCGCGACAAAGCAGTTGCGGCCATGCGGGTGCTCGGCTATCGCACCCGCCCCATCCGAACAGGCGAACGAAACCACCACACCCAAATCCATGAGCGAAGAAGCAAATCCCGCAGCCCAATCCCCGAGAGTCCAGTTACCTGTCGATGCCACGGAACTGAAGACCAGCTACGCAAATGTCGTCGGCATCTCCGCGAACATTAATGAAGTGTATCTGACCTTTGGTCTGAACACCGATCCGTTTAACCCGAAACCGACGGAGCCCGTGAAACTCGACAGCCGGGTGGTGATGACTCCCGACGCCGCAAAGCGCCTGTGCCTGAATCTGAACGCGACGCTCGGTGCGTATGAGCAGCGCTTCGGTGTCATCGAACTCGATCTGCAGAAGCGCCTTCGCGGTTAGCAATCCGGTGGAAGGCGACCTCCGTAGCCGACGCCGTGAGGAGGCGGGCATACTTTTCCTCGCGGAGGGAGCAATGGAGAATGGAAGATCGGCCCGCCTCCTTACCAAGCTGTGTGAAAACTCCTGCCGGCTTGCGTAAGTCGTTAGAAATCGAGTCGGCGATGCTCGTTTCTTGGAGTTTTCCCACAACCTGTCACGTCGGCGGCTACGGAGGCTTGGAAAATCCGCCCGGAGGTCGCACTGGGCGTGATTCCATGGAAGTCCAAAGGCTGGTTGGCGGCCAAAGCTGAGCGGCGCGTGAGTGCCGCGAGGCTTTGGACTGCGGGGCCTGACCCGTTTTGGCTTTGCGGAGGACCGATGAGCGAAATCGCGGCATGCGCCGCGCGGACGAAGGCGCTGGGTTGCTCTGCGGGGCAACGGTGAATTTGTGCGTCGGCCCCGCGGCGAGGGAAAAGCGGCGTCAAGCCGCGCGCAGTCCAAAGGCTGGCGCCACGCTCGGCACCATCATTTTGCTTTTCCACTGGACTCACTTTCAATCACACCCGGTCGCGCCCCACATCGTCCTGCGTCCTTGACTGGCAGACGCGGGCTCCTACTCTTCGCGCTCTTTTCCGCAAACCAAGAATACCTCTATGTCCGCACTGAATACCGAAGCCCTCTCCCGCGCCGCCAACGAAGCCCGTGGTCTCGCCATGGATGCCGTCCACGCCTGTTCAAGCGGCCATCTCGGTCTGCCGCTCGGCTGTGCGGAAATCGGTGCCGTCCTCTACGGCCACGCGCTCAGCCACAATCCCGACGAGCCGAAGTGGCTGAATCGCGATCGTTTCATCCTCAGCGCTGGGCACGGCTCGATGTTCCTCTATTCTTGGCTGCACCTGAGCGGCTACTCGTCGGTCGATCACGAGCAGGTGAAAAATTTCCGCGTCCTGCATTCGCGCACGCCGGGGCATCCGGAATTCCACGAGACGGCAGGCGTGGAGGCGACCACCGGCCCGCTCGGGCAGGGCGTCGCAAACGCGGTCGGCTACGCAGTGTCACAGAAGATGGCGGCGGCGAAATTCAACACCGCGAAGCACGCGATTTTCGACAACCACATCGTCGCGCTCGCGGGCGACGGCTGCATGCAGGAGGGCGTGGCGATGGAGGCCGCGGCGTTCGCCGGGCACTTCAAGCTCGATAACCTGATTCTTTTCTACGACTCAAACGACGTGACGCTCGACGCGATGGCCATCGCCACGCAGAGCGAGAATGCGGCGAAGCGTTTCGAGGCAATCGAATGGGACGTGCAGACGGTGGACGGCAACGACATCGGCGCGGTGTTCGCTGCATTCGAGAAGGCGAAGGCGGCGACTGGAAAGCCGCAGTTCATCATCGCGAGGACGCTGATCGGCAAGGGCATCCCGGAGGTCGCCGGCACCGCGAAGGCGCACGGCGAGGGCGGAGCGAAGTTTGTGGATGCAGCCCGCAAGGGACTCGGGCTGCCAGGGGAACATTTCTTCGTGAGCGGCGAGACGCGCGCGTATTTCGCGGAGCGCGCGAAGCAGCTCGCCGCGAACTACGCGAAGTGGCAGGGCACGTACGCCGCCTGGCGCAGCGAGAATCCCGCGCTCGCAGCGGAACTCGACTCGTATGTCTCCGGGACAATCCCCGCCGACCTGCTCGCGAAGATCCCCGCTTTCCCCGCCGACGCGAAAATCGCAACACGCAAGGCAGGCAGCGACGTGCTCCAGCCCGTCGCCGAGGCCGTGCCGCAACTCATCTCCGGCAGCGCGGACCTGCACGGCTCCACGCTGAACTACATCAATTCGAGCAAGGACTTCGGCCCGACGAACTGGGGCGGGCGGAACATCCGCTTCGGCATCCGCGAGCACGGCATGGCGGGCATCATGAACGGCATCGCCTACGACGGCATCTTCCGCGCGAGCGGCGCGACGTTCCTCGTCTTCGCGGACTACTGCCGCGGCAGCATCCGCATCGCGGCGCTCAGCGGACTGCCGACGGTTTACATTTTCACGCACGACAGCGTGGGCGTGGGCGAAGACGGCCCGACGCATCAGCCGGTCGAGACGGTGAGCGCCCTTCGCGTGATTCCGAATCTCGATGTCATCCGCCCTGCCGATCCCGAGGAGACCGCTGGCGCATTTGCCGCCGCACTCCAGCGCACGACCGGCCCGACGCTCCTCTCACTCACGCGGCAGGCCGTGCCGATGCTGAACGACATCCCGGTGCAGACGCGCCGCGAAGGCGTGCTGAAAGGTGGCTACATCGCGGTGAAGGAAACCGGCAAGCTGGAGACCATCCTCCTCAGCGCCGGCAGTGAACTTCAGCACGCGGTCGCCGCGGCGAAGACCCTCGGCGGCGGTGTGCGTGTGGTGAGCATCCCGAGTTTCCACCGCTTCGATGCGCAATCGCAGGCGTACCGCGACGAAGTGCTTCCGCCGACGTGCCGCAAGCGCGTGGCCATCGAGGCGGGCGTCACCGGTCTCTGGTGGAAATACGTCGGCCTCGACGGCAAGGTCATTGGCATCGATCGTTTCGGTCTGAGCGCGCCCGGTGGCAAGGTGATGGAAGTCCTCGGCATCACGCCGCAGGCGGTGGTGAATGCGGTGAAGGCGCTGGCATAGAAGCGTCAGTGAAGCCCAAGGGTCTGTTCGAAACGCCTTGGCGTTTTCTCCAAAGCCTCATGGTTTTCCGGCAAACGCTTGGCAGCCTGTTGAAATACTCGGATGACGCGGATGGGATGGAGCACGGAAGGACGAGCACGCAAAGAAGTGATTTTGAAAACTCGGAAGCCTGCCATTTTCGTGAATGGTCGTAATCGCGAGATCGTCTGCCTGCTGTGTCATTCGGTGGTTTCCGTGGACGTCATTCACGTGTTTCGGACGGAGCACTCAGCACAAGAATCGTAGCGCTGCGTGTCGGATCTGCGCAGCGTGTATCATTGTCGGAGCAGGAGACCGCGCAGCTAAGTCGGCGAGGTTTTCAACCTCGCGCGGGAGGATGGGCGGAGATGGCGGGATGGCGCGGAGTGTAGGCGCGCTTGGGAGAGCTCGGACGTGAGCTTCCGCCCATGCCTACGATCCCTGCCGCCTCGCTGCGCTCGCCCGCGCGAGGTTGGAAAACCTCGCCTACTTTGCGCTCCGCGCATCCGTTCGCCGCTACCGGCCATTTTGATGCGTGAGGCAGAGGGAAAACGACGCCACTTTCGGGAAATGCTTCCCGCCGGGGTTCCGCAATTCCTTGGGGAGGGGGGCTGCGAGTCTCCGCAATAAGATGTGTTTTTCACTGAGATTGCTGTTGAGCGGAGGAGTGGCATCCGGTAGTTTTTCGGCCTGCAATTTTCCCACGCAAAAACGCCCAAATATTTCCAATCAAAATGACCGAAGAAACGTCCGAAAACACGAACCGGAAAGTCGAGAAACAATACAACGCCGACGACCTTCGCACGATGAAGGGGCTGGAGGCCGTGCGCGAGAAGCCGGGCATGTATATCGGCGGCACGGATGAGCGCGCGCTGCATCATTGCATCAATGAGGTGCTCGACAATTCGGTGGACGAATTTCTCGCGGGGCACTGCTCGCACATCGATGTGAACATCCACAGCGATGGATCGATTTCCATCAAGGACAACGGGCGTGGCATCCCGGTGGACATCAATAAGGACTCGGGGCTTCCGGGCGTGGAGGTGGCGCTCACGGTGTTGCACACGGGCGGCAAGTACGGGCAGGGGAATTACGAATACTCGGGCGGCACGCACGGCGTCGGCGCGAAGTGCGTGAATGCGGTGAGCGAGTGGTTCAAGGTCGAGGTGCTGCGCGATGGGAAGATTTACTCGATCGGATTTGAGCGCGGGAAGACGGTGCAGAAGCTGAAGGTGATTGGCGACCTGAAGAAAAACACGACGGGCACGCACATCACGTTCAAGCCGGACCCGCAGATTTTTAAGGATACGACGGAATACAAGACCGAGCGCATCCGGCACCGGCTGCACGAACTGGCTTACATCAATGCGCCGCTGGTTTTCAATTTTCTCGACGAGCGCGTGGAGGGGATGAAGCCGGAGATGATCCAGCACAAGCGCGGCATCGAGGAGTTCGTGGAGTCGCTGGCGGAAAACAAGGACAAGGTGCATCCCAAGCCCATCGTGATCAAAGGAGGGAAGGACAAAATCATGGCCGAAGTCGTGCTGCAATACGTGGACACGTACAACGACCAGCTCCTGTGTTTTACGAACGCGATCCCGAATGCTGACGGTGGCGCGCACAGCACGGGGTTTCGCGGTGCGCTCACGCGCGCGGTGAACCAGTACGCGAAGAACAACAATTTGCTGAAGGACAAGGATCCCGCAATCTCGGGGCCGGACGTGCTGGAGGGAATTGCGGCGGTCGTTTCGATCAAGCATCCCGATCCGAAATTTGAGAGCCAAACGAAGGTGAAGCTCATCTCGCCGGAGGTGGAGAGCATCGTCGGCTCGATCACCTACGAGGGGCTGATGCTCCACTTTGATCA
>Ga0105048_10004838_pt1 | contig 21881 bp, 17 predicted proteins | sample MAT05_FD_78382 | JGI IMG/M metagenome (GOLD analysis project Ga0105048, IMG submission 78382) | Freshwater microbial communities from Lake Fryxell liftoff mats and glacier meltwater in Antarctica - MAT-05 | ecosystem: Environmental > Aquatic > Freshwater > Ice > Liftoff microbial mat | place...
CAGGTTTTTCGTCCGGTATCCGGCGGCGTGCTGCTGCTGGGCGCCGTGGGCCAGCTGCAGTTCGAGGTGGTGGCGCACCGGCTGGAGCACGAATACAGCTGCAAGGCGCGCATCCTGCCGGCACGTTACAACGTCGCGCGATGGGTGACCTGCGACCTTCCCGAAGGCGCCGCCGCCAGCGAAAAGGAACTGCAGCGCTTCATCGACGGCAACGCCCACCGCGTGGCGCTGGACGCGGTGGACGCGCCCACCGTGCTGCTGGAGTACGCCGGTGAACTGCGTGCCATGCAGGAGAACTGGCCCAAGATCAAGTTCCACGCGCTGCGCGAGCATGCGGGGCTGGTGTTTCAGAAGCAGCTGAGCGGGTAAGCCGGCCCTCAAGCCAACAATCGCCCTTCCGCGATTGCGTTGAACACTTCCAGCGCCGGTCGCGGCAACCCGGGTGCACTGAAGAGACCCAGGCCTTCGAGTTCAGGCGCGGCCGCGTCCTGGCCATCGTGCCAGTCGGGGTAGAAGGCGATGAGGCTTTGCACACGGCCTCGCACGGCCAGCGCAAAGTCGCGGATGAAGGCGGCCTGGCCTTGCGGCGTGTACGGATAGGCTGGCGCCGGCACGGCCACGGTGCCTTGCGGCTTGGCGTTGTAGCCAAATTCCACGATCTGGATCGGTCGGCCCAGCGCAGCGATGCGGTCCAACGCGCCACTGAAGGACGGTGCGTTGAAGAAGGGCTGCGGCAGACCTTGTTCGTAGTTCATGTATGGGAAGCTCAGCCCGGCCAGATCAAAGTGCACGTTCAGCGTCTGCATCGATTCAAAGAAAGCGCTGGCAGCCCGTTCGTCGCGGCTGTAGCCAAAGCCCGCCACGTGCAACATGATCTTGGCGGCGGGGTAGACCGACTTCACACCACGCGCCGCTGCCTGCAGCAGCGGCGCTGCGCGGGCCCAGAGGTTGTCACGCATCCAGACCGGGTCGTTGAGCGCGTCGATGCCGGGTGGCACCATCACCGTGTCCCAAAGCAGCAGGCCCAGCACGCCAGCGTCGATCTCGTTGCCCAGCTCGAAGACCTCGATGTTCAGGCCCAGCGACTGGTAGTACAGCGCCACAACGCGGCCGTGTTGTTCCACCCGCTGCGCCAAGTCGGCATCGCTGAGCCCCACCCAGGCCGGTGGCAGCTTCTGCAGACCCCAGTGAGCGGCTTCGTGGCTGAGAAACAGCACCGCATGCAGCCGCATGCCCAGGTCGGCACCATCGCGCAGCAGCGCGCCCGATACTTCGAGGCTGGACCAATATTCGTTGCGCCAGGGCAGCGAGTGCCAGGCCGTGGTGCTGCGCAGTTCGGGCAGCGACTGTGTGGTCACCGCCACACGCAGCCATTCGAAGCCGTTGTCCACGAGTTGGGCCATCGGGTTCCAGGGATTGCTGGCCAGGTTGCTCCAGCGCCTTCGCACGTAGCTGTCCATCACGATGCCGCCCAGCGCGATCGCCGTGTTGCGCGGCTGCGTGGTGAAGCTCAGGCTGGTGTTGGTCAGGGTATTGCCCGAACGATCGCGCACACCACTGCCGGCGGCCACCGTGTAGCGTTCGCCAATGCCCAGCCGCCGCGTCGGCGTAACCGTGGCGCGGTTGCTGTTGACCACCACCGTGGCCGCCACCGGGCCACGCGGGCCGGTCAGCGTGATGGCGCCGTCTGCGGCCGTGACCGATTCCGAGAAGTCGATCTCGATGGCTGCGGTGCGCGACACACCGGTGGCGCTGGCCGCGGGTGTGCTGCCAGTCACCGTGGGCGGGTCCCGGTCGACCTCGACGTAGGGGTCGCTGCAGGCGGTCAGCAGCGGGCCGGCCGTCAGCCCAGCGGTGGCGCCCAGGGCGGCGCGCAAAAGCTGGCGCCGAGTCGGAAGGGTGCTGAGGTGGATATCCGTCATGTCGGGTCTCCCGGGCTTCGTCAGTTCAGGTCTGGGCTCTGGTCGAGCTCATGGCAGCTGATCGACTTCTTTGCGAATCCAGGCACAGGCAGCCAAGCGCATGCTGGGCGCCATCTGGCGGTAAAGATCGCCCGTGCCAGCCATGCAACCGCGCCACTCTTTTTCGCCTGCCGCGCGAACATCAGCCCTTGCTGCCGCTGCACCTTCTGCTTCTGCCGCTGCGTCATCTGAGGGCGGTGTGCTGCCACCCCGCTTGGCATCGCACACATGGCATTCGGTGTCGGCGCTCAGCACTTCGTACTGCAGCTGGCTGGCCGGTGTGCTGAGGTTGCGCCACTCCACATCGGTGGGGCCGCGCAGCACGGCGTAAAGCGGATGGCCGGTGCGTTGCAGACGGCCGCCGAAGAGGGCCGTCTCCTGCAGGAAGGCGGTGACTTCCACGCACTGTCCAGCCGGTGGATTGATGCGCACCACCACACGCGACGACAGACCATTGCCGCTGCTACCAATGTCTTGGCCCGACACGTGAGCGCTGGCAGAGCACCGGCCCAGCTTCCGGGTGCAGGCGCACTGGGTGGTGTTGTCGAGCTGTTCAGACAGCGTTGGCGCGCGACCGGGCTTGGGGGCTGCCGACTGGCGCATCTGATCGAGCGTGTGCCGCATCATGTCGCACTGCGGGCGCAGGTCAGCGTGGCGCGCCAGGTTGCTGGGCGAACAGACTTGCTGAAATTGCGCTTCCAGTTGTTGTGCGCTTTGGGCGTCGGCGCCGACAACAGACAGGGCCCCCAGCAGCAGCGTGAAAAGTCTCAAGAGGTTCATGGCGATATCTCCTTCTGGCGCAGGACAGGGCAGGTGCCACGGCCGCTCAGCGGCAAACCGGGGTCGCGTCGGCGCCCGGGCCCACCAGTTCGGGGCTGCGGCAGCGCACGCGTTGCGGCTCGTACGGAGACTTGCGCCCCGCGCTGGGCGACAGCTGCGGCGCGGTGTAGGGCGTGCGCTGAGCCAGCACGCCGCTCATGGCCTGCGACAGCATCTGCATCTGCGCCATGCGCTGGTGGCCGCCCGGGTCTGCGGCGGGGTCACCCATGAAGGCGCAACCGCCCAGCGCCAGGCTCAGGACGGGCAGGCACAAGGTGGCAAAAAGTGGGGTGCGACGGGTCTTGAACATGACATCTCCTTCGGGGGTTGAAGTGCGTACATGTCGTGTGTGCGGGCTGCGGGCCGCACGGTTCAAGGCCGGCGAAAAAAAGTTCAGCGCGGGTTGCCCATCAGCACGTAGGCGGCCCAGAAGTAGGGGTGCGACAGGTCGCGCACGCTGGCCGATGGCAGCGTCTGCCCACCCAGCCGCCCTTCAATGAAGGCCCGCTGTGCGGCTTGCAGCGCCAGCGCTTTGGGTTGGCGGCGCAGCGTGGCGGCGCCACGGGGGCCGTCGTAGAAGCGGCCCATGAAGTCCGCGCTGCCGCCGTCCTCCACCGGCCACAAGGTGGCCAGGACGGCGTGTGCACCCTGGCGCTGGGCCAGGGCGGCAAAACTCTCCACCTCGCTGCCGTTTTCGTCCAGGCCGCCGCCCAGCGCCGTGTCGCAAGCCGACAGCGTGAGCAGTTCGATGCCGGCAAAGTTCAGCTGGCGGCGGCGCACGTCCTGCAGCGTCAGGCGGCTGCCGTCGCCCAGCAGCAGATAGGAATCGGCCAGCGCACCGGGCCTGAAGCTGAAGTGGCTGGCCAGGTGCAGCACCGGGTCGCGGCCGTCCAGCGCCAGTTGCAGACGCTGCGACGTGAAGCGTTCATCCTGGTAGACCGCCGTGGGCAGGCGGCCGGTGCGCAGTCGCTCGAGTTCGGTGTGCACCGCTGGCAGCGGCGCCAGCGTACCGCTGCCGCGTGTGGCGCCCATGGCCGTGGCGGTCCAGCGTGGGCTGGGTGCACGCGCCACGTGGGCTGCGGCTGCCGGGTTGTAGATGGCCAGCGCGTGGCGCTGCACCAGGAAGCGATGGCCGTCGTGCAGCACGGCAAAAGGCAGGTAACGCAGGCTGCCGTCCAGCGACAGCAGCAAGGTCTGCACACCTGCCGCCTGAAGTTCAGCCACCACCGGTTGCAGCAGCAGCTGGTGCAGGCGCTGCGCCAGCGGCAGATAGGGTTCACGCTGCTGGATGGCGCGCCGCAGCGCCGCCACCTCGCGGTTCAGCAGGGCCGGCGCCACCGGCAGCTGCCAGACACGCTGATGCGTCTCCGTGGTGAGCATGATCAGCAGCCCTTGCTGCGTGACCACGTAGTGCAGCAGCGCCGCCCGGGGCCCCACCTGGGCCAGCATCTGGCGCAGTGCGGGGTCGGGTGCCGACGCACCGGCTGCAGCGGCGCGACCCAGCGCCGGGTCGGGCAGCGACAGCGCCAGGCGCGCCACCAGCGCCTGCCATTGCGCCACGGCGTCGGTCCATTGCTGGGCCGCGTCGCGTGCAGGTTCTGCATCCGCCGCCAATTCGCCCAGCAGCACGCGCGCCTGCACCTGGCTGCGCTGTGCGCCCAGCAAGGCCAGGCGTTCGGCGACGCGGCGGTAGGTGGTGTCGGCTTCGGCTTCTGCCGGGCCGCCGAAACGGGCGCGGGTGGCGCGCGGGTCTTGCGGGCCATCACGCTGGATGGACTCGTGCAGCTCGTCTTCTTTCAGCATCGCCACCACGGCCTGGGCTTCGGCCACACGCCCGGCGGCAGCCAGCCGGTCGGCCAGCTGCACGAAACTGACACGCCGGCTGGCCAGGAAGCGGCGCTGGAAGTCAGCCGGCGCCTGGCTGGCACCCGGCCGCAGCGACTGGATGCGGTTGACGGCTTGCTTGCGCCAGAACAGGCCTGCGCCGGGCTGGCCCAGCGCTTCGCTGGCGCTGCCCAGGAGGTCCAGCGCCCGTGCGTGCAGATCGGGGCTGCGGCCGGCCAGGGCCAGAGGCAGCGCTGCGGCAGCCCGTTGCAGGGCGTCTTGCGGCCTGCGTTCGGCGGCAGAGGCGCCCGCCAGTGCCAGGTCGGCCTGTTCAAGCAGCACACCGGCCAATGCCGATGTGCCGGCGGCCTGGCCCGCATCCTGACGCCGAAGCAGCAGCGCGTGGGCCGCGTCCAGGTGCTGGCGCGCCGACGGCAGGTCGCCGGCCAGGCGCGCCACGCGGCCCAGTTCGATGTCGGTGTCGACCAGCTCGGGGTGGTCGGCGGCCTGGCTGTGCACGGTGATGGCACGTGCGGCCCGCAGTTGCTGGCGCGCTGCGTCCAGTTGCCCCAGATCAGCCAGCGCTGCGGCCAGGCGGCGCTGGCGCAGCCACCAACGGGTGGCTGCTGCCCAGCGCGGCCTGGTCGATGGCCACCGCACGTTCGTGCATGGGCACTGCACGTGCCGGGTCGCCGGCGCGGTGCAGCAGCAGCCCCAGGTTGCTGATCTGGTGGCCCACATTGCGGTGCGCCGGCCCGTCGATCTGCAACGCCATGTCCAGCGCACGCTGCAAAAGAGCCAGCGCTTCGCCGTACTCGCCCATGCTCAGCGCCAGCAGGCCGTTGTCGTTGAGTGCACCGCGCAAGGTGGGGCCGGCTTGTCCGTCGTTGCGCGTGGCCAGTTCCAGGTCGCGCCGCGCCGACGCGCGCGCGCCATCCAGGTCACCCAGCGCGCGCTGCGCCGATGACACGTTGGACAGGCTCTCGGCGATCAGACGGTCCAGGCTGCCGTGCCGGGTGGCCGCCGGCTGCTGTTCACGGATGGACAGCTCACGACGGAACAGGCGCAGGGCCGTGGCGGGGTCGCCCACGGCCATGTGCACCTGGCCCAGAAAGCTGACCGTCCACGACACAAACAGGTGCTCGGGCCCGAGCAGTTTTTCGCGCATCACCAGCGCCCGTTCCAGTGCTGCGCGGGCTTCGGCATAACGTGCCAATTGCAGATACACACCGCCCAGGTTGGTCAGCGCAAAAGCCACGTCCACATGTTCCGGCCCCAGCTGCTGTTCGCGGATGGCCAAGGCGCGCTGCAGGGGCTGCAACGCCAGGTCGGGCTGGCGGTTGCTCATGTGCGCTGCGCCCAGATTGAGCCAGGCCCGCGCCACCCACAAGTGGTCGGGGCCGTGCGCGCGGGTGCGCAGGTCCACCAGGCGCTGCGTCAACGCCACCCACTTGGCGTTGTTCTGCAGGAAGTAGTGGTGGTCGTTCAGTGCGGCCAGGGCCACGAAGTGCTCGGGCGACAGCTCGCCATGGCGGGCTGTGGCCTCTTCTGCGGCCCGCAACAGCCGCGTTTCGGTGGCCTGGGGCGGTTCTGACGGCACTTGTGCCGATGCCGTGCGCGCCAGGCTGGCCAGCAGGCAAAGGGTCCAGCCCGCAGCCCGTGCCCAGGCCAGCCAACGACCGTTTGACGGTGCTGCGGCTGCAGGCAAGCCGGTCCTCAGCGCGGCGGCTCGGCGCCGCACACCCGCGTGTCGCCGCCGGCCAGGCACAGGTCGCCGATCAGGCTGCTGGTCTCCCACGGCACCTGGGTGCCGCCGGTTTCTTGCAGCACCGCCGCGCGGGTGCGTTTGAAGACGGTTTCGATGGGCAGTCCGGGTGTGCGCAGCTGCGCCGCCAGGTTGCGCGTGTAGGGGCTGTTGCGGCCGCTGCTGTCGTCGGCAGCCAGCGCACCCGGCGCCGTGGCATAGGCCACCAGCGTGCCGCGCGGCGCCACCGCCGCCGCCAGGCCCGGCGGCGGGCGGCTGCCGGGCTGGGTGCGCAAGCGGCTGCCAGGCGGTGGACGCACCATGGGCGCGCTGCGGCAGGCGTCGAAGACCAGCAGGTTCACGCCCGAGCCGCTGCGCGACAGGCGCTCGGTCAGGCCGGTGGCGTCCAGCGCACGGCCCAGCAAATCGTCTTCGGAACGCAACTCGGCGTCCACCGGGATCATGTAGTTTCGGCCACGGTACTGCGCGCCGTGGCCGGCGAAGTAGAACAGGCGCGTGCCAGCGCCCGGCGTCGCCGACACCCAGTTGCTGATGGCCTCGAGCAGCTGAAGCAAGTCAGCGTCCAGCAGCAGCGTGACCTGGAAGCCCAGCTCTTGCGCCACCGACTGCATCAGGCGTGCGTCGTTGCCGGCATTCTTCAGCGGCGCGCCGGGATAGGCCGCGTTGCCGACGATCAAGGCCGAGCGTGGGCTCGGGCTCGGGCTCGGGCTCGGGCTTGCGCTTGCGCTTGTGCTTGTGCTTGTGCTGGCATTTGTGCTCCGGGTCTGCGCAGCCGCCGGCAGCCACACTGCCGCACCTGCGCCCAGGCCCAGCAATTGGTGCAGCGCCTCACGCCGCGTGGGCTGACGCGGCGCAGCGTTGACACGAAAGCGCTCACTGTCCACGGGGCCCCGCCAGGTCCACATCGATGCTGCGGGTCAGCCCGCTGGCCAGCAACAAGGCCCTCATCTCGTTCAGCGACAGCTGCTCTGATGCCAGCCAGTATTCACCAAACGGCGTCGGACCGCCCACCACCTTTGCGCCGGCGGCGCGCAAGGCCGTGCGCAACTGCACCTCGGTGGCCTCGGGCACGAAGGTGACACGCAGGGTGCGCAGTTCGGTCACGGGTGTGGAGCGCATGCCGGTGTCGGCGGGCGGTGAGCTGACCATCCAGCCGATGAGCAGCGCCTGCGTCAGCACCACCGCCGCCATCGCCGCGCCCAGTTGCGGCGTGGCCAGCCAGGCCCACAGCGTTTGCGTCCATGAGGGCTGGCTCGGCGCCGCTGCAGCACGCGCCGGCCGCACCCGCGACAGCAAGGCTTGCAGCCCCAGGTCGGCAGCGGCAGGCTGCGGCGCCGCGATGCTGTTCAGCAGCGCCTGTTCACGCACCAGCGCCCGCGCGGCCCAGGGGCAACGGCACAGCGCATTGGTCATCCAGGCCTGTTCTTCGGCGTCAAGCGTGCCGTTCAGGTGCCAGGGCAGGGCCTGCAAAAAGCGCTGCCGCTCGGTCGCGTTCAGGGTGCCGGTTTCAGCCATGGTTGGCACCTCCTGCGGAGCCGGTGGCCGATGCACCTTCGACACAGCTGCGCATCTGGCGCCGGGCATGGAAGAGCCGTGTCTTGACGGTGCCTTCGGGCACCTGCTGCACCAACGCCACGTCGGCCAGGCCCAGGCCTTCGTAGTAGACCAGCTGCATGCATTCGCGCTGCGCCGCGTTCAGCTGCCGCAGGCACAGGCGCACCTGCTCGGCTTGCTGCCAGCGCGACAGCGCCGTTTCGCCGTCGTCGACGTCGGCGGCCAGCGTATCGGCATGGTCGTCGATGTCATCGGCATCGGGCGCCTGCTGGCGGCCCTGTTCCAGCGACTTGTAGCGTGCAATGCCCAGCACCCAGGTGGTGACCAGCGATTCGCCGCGAAAACGCGCCGCGCTTTTCCAGACTTCATGCAGGGTGTCCACGACCACGGTCTGCGCCTCTTCGTCATTGCGCAGGCGCTGCCACGCAAAGGCGTGGATGCGCCGCGCCAGCAGCCGATGCAGTTCCACCAGCGCACGTTCGTCCCGCTGGGCACAGCGTTGCAGCAGTTGGCGGGCTAAGGTGTCGTCGATCAGCGGCTGCATGCGTTGCGTTGGCGGGGCGTTGCGTCACGCCCGGGGGTCGTGATGCATTCTGCAGCACACGAAGCGTCTTCATATCGACAGTCGGGGGTTCGTCGATCGCCACCGCACCGGCTTCAACGCTCGAAGCGCACCAGCGCTTCGGTGAACTCGAAGTCGTCCAGGTCGCTGGGCGAACAGTTGCCCGCGATGGCCACCAGCCGCACCTGCGCGCCCACCGGAAAATCGGCCACGTTAAGGCGCAGCGCAAAGCGGCTGAAGCCACCGTTGGCATCGCTGTTGCCGGGGTTGGCGTAGCGCGGGATGCCGGCGCCGATGTCGGCACCCACGGCGGCCAGGCCAAACTGCGTGTTGCACATCAGGCCCTGAATGCCGCGGCCGACAAATTCGACCACCGCTTTCGAATAGGTGGCCTTGTACTCGGCCGTCCAGGTGGTGACCGCGAAGTCGGCCAGGCGGCCGCGTGTGCCGGTCTGCAGCTTGGAGTTGATGCTGCCGCTGAAGCCGTCGTCGCCCAGGTGCAGCAGGCCGACCAGTCCCTGCGCCAGGTATTCACCGGTGGCCAGGGCACGTGGCGAGCTGCCGGCATTGGCCGCCACCTGGTAGCGCGCGCCCTGCTGGATGCCCGCGAAGTACACCGTGGCCGGGCGGTAGCCGGCCTTGTGGATGACCACCGCCACCGGGTCCACTCCCGTGAAGTCGGCAGCACGCACCTGGAAGGCAAACTTGCCTTGCGCGTCGGTGTCACCCGCCCAGGCCTGGCCGTCGCCGAAGGGCGCCAGTACCTGGGCCCCGGCCAGCGGCGCGCCACTGCTGTCGGTGAGCTGACCCTGCACCACGGCGTAGCCGGCGGCGGGTTGCAGCTCGGCGCTGGCGGTGGTTTCGTCGCCACCGCCGCAGGCGGCCAGCGCCACGGCCAAGGTGCTGGCCAAAGCGAGGGCCAGCGGGCGAAAGGCGGGGCAGTCGATGTGGGGGTAAGGGTGCATACGGGCTCCTGGAGTTGAACGGTGAACGGCGCGGTACCCAGGTGTCTTTCCGGGCCCGACGACCGTGTGTGCGCCACCGGCCGCAAACGGTTCAATGGCCGCTGCCGATAATCGAGCCGTGAGTTCTCCCGTCCCCCCTCCCGCCCCCCTTCCCGCGCCTCAGCCCGCGCCTCATGCCGCGCCCACGCGGCTGGCCCTCTATCTGGACCTCATCCGCTGGAACCGCCCCGCCGGCTGGTTGCTGCTGCTGTGGCCCACGCTCAGCGCCTTGTGGATCGCCGCCGACGGCTGGCCGGGCTGGCACCTGCTGGTCGTCTTCGCCGCCGGCACGGTGCTGATGCGCAGCGCCGGTTGCTGCTTCAACGACGTAGCCGACAAGGACTTCGACAAACACGTCAAGCGCACGGCCGGGCGGCCGGTGACACGCGGTGCGGTGTCGACACAAGAAGCGCTGCTGCTGGGCGCGGTTTTGGCCCTGGCGGCCTTTGGCCTGGTGCTGACGACCAGCGCACCGGCCATCTTGCTCAGCTTCGTTGCGATGACCGTGACCCTGGTCTATCCCTACGCCAAGCGCGTGCTGAGCATGCCGCAGGCCGTGCTGGGCTTGGCCTTCAGCTTTGGCATCCCGATGGCCTTTGCCGCGGCGCAGGGGGGCACGGAATGGAGCCTGGCTGCCATCCACGCCGCCGTGCCGCCGCACGCCTGGCTGCTGCTGCTGTCCAACCTGTTCTGGGTGCTGGCCTACGACACCGAGTACGCCATGGTCGACCGCGACGACGACATGCGCATCGGCATGAAGACCAGCGCCATCACGCTGGGCCGCTTCGACGTCGCAGCCGTGATGGGCTTCTATACCGTGTACCTGGTCAGCTGGGCGTTGCTGGGGCGCGCGCTGGGCCTGGGGCCGGTGTTCCTGCTGGGCATCGTGGCCGCGGCGGCGCAGGCCAGCTGGCACTTCAGCCTGATCCGGGGGCGCCAACGCGAAGGCTGCTTCAAGGCCTTTCGCCTGAACCACTGGCTGGGCTTTGCCGTGTTTGCCGGCGTGGCGCTGGACCTGTTTGTGGCATGACACACGCTGTGCTGATCAAGCAGGGGCGGTTGCGGCTGCTCGCCTGCGCCCTGGGAGTGACGATGACGATGGCCCAAGCACAAACCAGTTCCCCGACCCCGTCGCAGACCCTGCACACCCTGTTTGCCGACGAGTGGGAGCGCGGCCTGCGCGAACGCCCTGAACGGGCCAGCTACCAGGGCGACATCCGCTACAACGACCGCTGGACCGACATGAGCCTGACCGCCATCGAGGCCCGCCAGGCCGCCGACCGCACCACGCTGCAGCGCCTGCGCGGCATCCCGCGTCAGGCGCTGAATGCCGCCGATCAGCTGCACTTCGACACCTTCGAATGGCAGCTGCAACTGGCCGTGCAGCGCCAGGCCTTCAAGGAGCATCTGCAGCCCATCGGCCACCAGGGCGGCGTGCAGACGCTCAACACCATCCAGCAAACCACGCCCTTCAGCACGGCTTTGCACTACCGGCAGTACCTGGCGCGGCTGGCCGGCATCTCCGCGCTGGTGGACCAGACGCTGCTGTTGATGCAGGAAGGCCGGCGCCAGGGCCGCATGCCGCCGCGGGTGCTGATGAACCGCGTGCCGGCGCAGCTGGCCACGCAGCTGGTAGACGACGCCAGGCAGAGCCCTTTTTACGCACCTTTCAAGCGCATGCCTGCCACGCTGCCCGAAGCCGAACGTGCGGCGCTGGAGGCCGAGGCTCGCCGGCTCATCCAGCAAGCGGTGGTGCCGGCCTACCGCAAGCTCAAGGACAGCTTCGAACGCGACTACCTGCCGTACACGCGCGACACCATCGCGGCCAGCGCACAGCCCGACGGTGCGGCGCACTATGAACTGCTGGTGAAGAGCTTCACGACCACGGCGTTGACGGCGCGAGAGATCCACGACATCGGCCTGCAGGAAGTGGCGCGGCTGCAGGCGGCAATGGAAAAGGTCAAGGTCGAAACCGGCTTCACCGGCAGCATGGCGGCCTTCTTCACCTTTGTGCGCACCGACGAACGTTTCTTCAAGAAGACGCCGCAAGAGCTGCTGCAGGCCTACCAGGTGGTGGCCAAGCGAATCGACCCCGAGCTGGTGAAGATCAGCAAGGTGATCCCGCGCCTGCCTTATGGCGTGAAGGCCATCCCCGACAACATCGCACCCGACACCACCACCGCCTACTACATGGGCGCTGCGACCGACGGCTCACGGCCCGGTTATTTCGCCGTCAACCTGTACAGGCCCGAGACACGCCCAACTTGGGAAATGATGGCGCTCACCCTGCATGAAGCCGTGCCGGGCCACCACTTCCAGTTTGCGCGCGCGCTGGAACTGCCGGACATGCCCATGTTCCGCAAGACCGCCTACTTCGTGGCCTATGGCGAAGGCTGGGCGCTCTACGCCGAACAGCTGGGCCACGACATGGGCCTGTACGACGACCCTTACGACCGCTTGGGCCAGCTGACCTACGAGATGTGGCGGGCCGTGCGCCTGGTGGTGGACACCGGCATGCACACCTTCGGCTGGAGCCGTGAACGGGCCATCGACTACTTCCGCGCCCACACGGCCAAGACCGAGCAGGACATCGTCAACGAGATCGACCGCTACATCGCCTGGCCGGGCCAGGCACTGGCCTACAAGATCGGCCAGATCCGCATCAGCGAACTGCGCGCACGGGCCGAGCGTGAGCTGGGTTCACGCTTCGACCTGCGCGACTTCAACGACGCGGTGCTGGCCACCGGATCGGTGCCGCTGGCGGCGCTGGAGATGCGCATGGCGGCCTGGATCGCGGAACAGCGTCCCTGAAATCAGCGCGGCGCGGCGTGCCGTATCAAGTGGTCGAAGGCCGACAACGCCGCCTTGGCGCCATCACCCGCAGCGATGATGATCTGCTTGAACGGCACCGTCGTCGCGTCACCCGCAGCAAACACACCCGGCACGCTGGTGGCCGCCTTGCCGTCGACGACGATCTCTCCAAAACGGCTGAGTTCCACTGCACCGCGCAGCCACTCGGTGTTCGGCACCAGGCCGATCTGCACAAACACACCGGCCAGGTCCACCTGCTGTTCGATGCCGTTGACACGGTCCTTGAATTTCAGGGCGCTGACCTTCTGACCGTCGCCGGTGATCGCCGTCGTCTGCGCATTCGTGTGCACGGTGACGTTGGGCAGGCTGTGCAGCCTTTTCACCAGCACCGCGTCGGCCTTCAGCTGCTCGGCAAATTCGACCAGCGTGACGTGTTGCACCACGCCGGCCAGGTCGATGGCGGCCTCGACACCCGAGTTGCCGCCGCCGATGACGGCCACCTTCTTGCCCTTGAACAGCGGGCCGTCGCAATGCGGGCAGTAGGCCACGCCCTTGTTCTTGTACTCGGCTTCGCCCGGCACGTTGACCGTGCGCCAGCGCGCACCGGTGGCCAACACCACCGAGCGGGCACGCAGCACCGAACCGTTGGCCAGCTTGATCTGCACCGGCTGTGTGTCGTCGACCGGGTCGGCGATCAGCGCCTGGACCAACTGGCCGCTCATGATGTCCACGTCGTAGGCCTTGGCGTGCGCTTCCAGCGCGGCCGCGAACTTGGGGCCCTGGGTTTCGAGCACGGACACGAAGTTTTCGATGCCCATCGTGTCCAGCGTCTGGCCGCCGACCTTTTCGGTCACGATGCCGGTGCGGATGCCCTTGCGCGCGGCATAGACCGCAGCCGCAGCGCCGGCCGGGCCACCGCCGACGATCAGCACGTCGAAAGTCTCCTTGGCCGCCAGTTTGGCCGCGTCACGCGCGGCGGAATTGGTGTCCAGCCTGGCGACGATCTCGGCCACGTCCATGCGGCCCGAGGCGAACACTTCGCCATTCAGGAACACCAGCGGCACGGCCATGATCTGGCGCCGGTCCACTTCTTCCTGGAACAGGCCGCCGTCGATGGCGGTGTGGCGGATGCGCGGGTTCAGCACCGCCATCAGGTTGAAGGCCTGGACCACGTCGGGGCAGTTGTGGCAGGTCAGGCTCATCCAGGTTTCGAACTGGTAGTCGCCGTCCAGGCCGCGGATGCGCTCGATGGTCTCGGCGTCGATCTTGGGCGGGTGGCCACCGGCCTGCAGCAGCGCCAGCACCAGCGAAGTGAATTCGTGGCCCAGCGGCACGGCGGCAAAACGCAGGCCCATGTCGTGGCCGGCGCGGGTGATCTGGAACGACGGGCGGCGCGCGTCGGCGCCATCGGTGCGCAGCGTGACCTTGTCGCTGAGCGCCACGATGTCTTCCAGCAGGGCACGCATCTCGGCCGATGCCGGGCGTTCGTCGAGTGAAGCGATCAGCTCCACCGGTTGCGTGATGCGCTCCATGTAGGCGCGCAGTTGCGTCTTGAGGCTGGCGTCGAGCATGGTGTGTCCTGCTGGTTGAATGGGGCTCCGAAACCGGGCTTCGGAAAATGTGAGCGGGCGCGACTTGTTGGGCCGCACCCGGACCGCCTGGCGGGCTCCCTTCGGAGCCGGGTCGAATCAGATTTTTCCGACCAGGTCCAGCGACGGCGTCAGCGTGGCCGCACCTTCGTTCCACTTGGCAGGGCACACCTGGCCGGGGTGCTTGGCGGTGTACTGGGCAGCCTTCAGCTTGCGCAGGGTTTCCTTCACGTCGCGGGCGATTTCGTTGGAGTGCACTTCGGCGGTCTTGATCACACCGTCGGGGTTGATGACGAAGGTGCCGCGCAGCGCCAGGCCTTCTTCTTCGATGTGCACACCGAACATGCGCGTCAGCGTGTGTGTGGGGTCGCCCACCAGCGGGAACTGCGCCTTGCCCACGGCGGGCGAGGTTTCGTGCCACACCTTGTGTGAGAAGTGCGTGTCGGTGGTGATGATGTAGACCTGCGTTTCCAGCTTCTGGAATTCAGCGTAGTGGGTGGCTGCGTCTTCCACTTCGGTGGGGCAGTTGAAGGTGAAGGCGGCGGGCATGAAGATGAAAGCGGCCCACTGGCCCTTGATGCTTTCATTGCTGACTTCAACGAACTTGCCGTTGTGGAAGGCGGTGGTCTTGAAGGGCTGGACGGTGGTATTGATGATCGACATGTGGGGTCTCGCAGGTCTGAGGTTGAAAAAAGAGAAAAACCGGGACGTCGGCGCCGGCTCTGTTAGAGCGCGACTCTTGCCGACCAACGAACGATAGTTTCTCTGTATTTATCAACTCAGGCCAATTTGCTTTGGCTAACCAGGCGATAGAACCTGTCTAAGGGAAATCCCTTGATATACGCTCGCGCAGGGCCGCGACCAGGGCCTGCAGCCGCTGGCGCTGAACCGGGCTCAGGCCCGCTTGCAGCAAGGCCGCGCGCAGCCCTTCGGCAGGCTGAGTGTGGGCGGGCGGCTGGCGGCCTTCCATGGCGTCTTTCAGCGCGCGCAGCTTCAGCTGCTGGCGTGCCGCCTGCCATTCAGGGGCGGCGGGCAGGTTCAGGTGGATCTCCAGGCGCAGCAGCAAGTCGTCCACTTCGCTGGCTGGCAGCGGGCCGGTGCCCACGGCCCGCGACCAGCGCTGGGCCAGCGGCTGTTCCCAGGCCCTGGGTAACGGCGTCTGATCTGCCGCCGCCGGGGCTGTTTCTGACCCGGCCTCGTCGGCAGCAGGCGCCAAGCGGGCGCCCGCGTCTTCCCATGCTTCGCACTGGCGCAAACGCGCCGCCAACGCATCGCACTGGGCCTGCCATTGCAGGCGCTGGCCATCGCTCTGCCGTTGCACGGCGGCGGCGTGTGCGCTGCGGTAGCGGACCTGCAGCGCGTCGACGGTGCCAGGCGGCAGCTCACCGCCTTGGCGCCAGGCGCGGTCCACTTCGGTCAGGGTGCGGCCGATGTCATCCAGCGCCAAGTCAGTGCCGGCGGCCACCAGGCGCTGCACCAACGCTTCAGCGGCGGCCAGGTGGGCTGCACGTTCTGCATCGCGTGCGTCCAAGGCGGCCTCACGCTGCACAAACACCGCGTCGGTGGCGGCCTTGAAACGGGTCCACAGCGCGTTTTCAAGGCCACGCGGCAGCGGCAGGCCCCGCGCCTGGTGCTGCCAGTCGGCCTGCAGTTCGCGCACCTGGCGGGCGGCGTCGGCGTGTGATGCCGCGCCCTCACCCGGCAGACAGGCCTGTGCAAGCCGGATCAGCCGCTCGCGTTCGGCCACCGCCGCGTCTTGCTGCGCGCGCAGCGGTGCCTCGAGGCGAGCCACGGCTTGCTGCAGTCGCTGTTCCAGGCCTTGGCGCGAAGCGGCAGGTGCCGTGTGTTGGGTGGGCCCCAGCTTGCGCCAGGCGGCCTGGAAGTTGAACAGCTGGCGCTGCAACTCGCGCCCGTCGGTGACCGTTGAGGCCGCTGAGGCGGCTGAGGCGGTGGTTGCAGGCGCTTCACTAGGCGGCGCCAGCGCTTCCAGGGTGGCCAGCAGCGCTTCACGCGCAGCCAGGTTCTCCTGCCGCGCCAATTGCGTGGCTGCGTGGTGCGCGGCAAGTGGACCGTGCGCCACTTGCAGGGCCTGGTCGAAAGCCAGCCACTGCCGGGGGGTGGCTGCAGCACCTTGACGGTCCACCGCCTTCCAGCGCAGACGCAGCGCCTGGATGCTGTCGCCCAGCGCCTTCAGGTTCAACTTCCTGGGCGCCTTGGCAGCAGGCAGTCTCAGGGGACGCCAAGCAGCAGAGGTCTCGGGCGTGTCAGACGCTTCGGCCACTTCAGCCGACTCAGTCGCTGCGGCCGGTTCAATCGCTGCGGCGGCCGGTGCCACCTGCAGCGCCAGGGCCTGCGCTTGGGCAACCAGATCGTCACGCGCCCGCGCGCCGCCCCACTGCTGCCAATCTTTCAGACGCGCCTGCTCGAGCCAAAGCGCCTGGTGTCGCGCCCACAAGGCATCGGGCCAGCTGGTGTGTTTGCGGGTCAGCAGGGGCTGCAGTGTCTGCAGATGCTGCTGCACGGCGCCCAACTGGCCTTCGGCCAGCGCGCTTTCGGCCTGCTGCAACAGGGCTTCGGCCTGCTGCAGCTGTTCAGGGCCCGCGGCCTCGGTTCTGGGCTTGGTGGCGCGGGGCTCGGCGCGGGCTGGGCTGGCCGCAGGGGCCGGCTGGCTGGCGCGGGTCTGCTCGTCGATGCGCTTCTTCAACGCGCCGGCCAATGCGGGGTCGATAGCAGGTGCTGGTGAAGATGCTGATGGGGTTGCCGGGTTGCTTGCCGGGGTGGGGGCAGCTTCATCGGATGGGGGCTGGGCCAGCTGGGCTTGCACCCAGGCCGCGGTCTGCAGCGCCTGTTCAAGGTCTGCGGCCAGACGCGCGGTGGCGGGCACGTCGGGCCGTGACTGCAGCAGTTCGCTGAGCGGCTGGCTCAGTGTGAAGACGTCGGCACTGCTGCCTTGCTCGGCGGTCAGGCGCAACTCTGCGGGCCATTGCTGCAGGCAGCGCTGGGCCTCGGCCTTCCAGCGCTGTTGGATTTGCAAGGTGTCGGCCTGCTCGCGCAACACCACGGTCAGGCGGGCCCGCAGGACCTCGAATTCGCTCAGGTGCGCGGCTTCCAGCCGTGCCGCGGGCAAGGCCGCCCAGTCCCGGTCCAGCTGGGCCACCCAGTTGGCGGGCAGTTGCGGGTCGGTCACCAGCGTCTGCGCTTGCAGCAGCAGGGCCTGCGCGCGCGCGCGGGCCTCGCGCTGCGCCACGGTGGCTTCCAACCGCTGCTTGGCCAGGCGGTGCACCTTGCGGTCGTGGCTGCGGAATTCACGTTCGGCCTGGCGCAGCGCCTCTTCGCCCTGCAGCGCCTGCACGGCGGCCAGTTTGGTGGCCAGCGGCGCTGCGGACTGCGCCAGGCGCAGCAGTGCCTGCTCGTCACCCTGGGCCGTGGTCAGCTGTGCAGCCCAGTCCACCGCCGGCGCCGTGTGGGCCGCCGCGGGTGGGGCCGCAGCGGGGGCGGCCGAAGCGGGGGCGGCCGTTGACGGGGATGCGGCGGGTTTTTTGAACAGCCAGGTCAGCATGGGACAGTGGGTACCAGAGTTCGGACGTGAGGTGGGGTGCGCCAGCCAATCAATGCCGGTGCGCGCTTCAGTTTAGGCGCCCGGCGCTGTGCGATATTCGCTCCGACAAACCCAGGGCCCCAAGCCATGACCGAAGCCGCACCCCCCATCCCCGACCGCCTGTGCACCGACCCCAAGAGCCCGTTCTACGACGCCCAGGTCTTTGAGCACGACATCGGCATCCGCTTCAACGGCAAGGACCGCAACGACGTGGCCGAGTGCTGCGTCAGCGAAGGCTGGATCAAAGTGCCGGCCGGCAAATCGGTGGACCGCAAGGGCAACCCCTTGCTGATCAAGCTCAAGGGCCAGGTCGAGGCCTTCTACCGTTGAACCGCTGAACCGCCGAGCACTCGCCTTCAGGTGCGGCCCAGTTCGGCCGCCCGGTCGCGCGCCGCGTGCAGCGCCTTCACGAAGGCGGCTTTCACGCCACTGTCGTCCATCGACGTGATGGCAGCAAAGGTAGTACCGCCCTTGGACGTAACCTGCTCGCGCAGCGCGGTCGGCGTCAGCGGGCTTTGCTGGGCCAGCGCAGCAGCGCCGGCAAAGGTGCTTTGCGCCAGCACGCGGCCCTGCTCGGGAGACAGTCCCATCTCGGCCGCCGCCTGCACCATGGCTTCAAGGAAGTAAAAAACGTAGGCCGGCCCAGAGCCCGACAGCGCGGTCACGGCGTCCAGGTCGTCTTCACGGTCCACCCACAGCGATGCGCCCGTGGGCACGAACAAGGCTTGCACCTCGGCCCGCGCCGCAGCGTCCACCGCCGGCCGTGCATAGAGGCCTGCAATGCCCTGCCCGATGAGCGCCGGCGTGTTGGGCATGGCCCGCACCACGCGCTCGCTGCCACTGGCCTGCACCAAGGCGTCGCTGCGGATGCCGGCCATCACGCTGAGCTGCAGCGCCTGACCGACGAACGCGGCGCAGCTTGATGCGGCCTGTGCGAAAAGCTGCGGCTTGACGGCCCACACCACCGTGGCGGCTGCGGCCAGCCGTGCGTCGGGTGCGGACTGCGCCTGCACGCCAAAGGTCAACGCCAGCTTGTCGCGCTGGGCGTCGAAAGGTTCGACCACCAGGATGCGGTCAGGCGACGCGCCCGACCGCAGCAGGCCCCCGATCAGGGCCGAAGCCATGTTGCCGCCGCCGATGAAGGCCACGGTCGATGCATGCGGTGAATTCATGCCTGCGAGTTTAGATTCAGCGCATCAGCGCAGCAGTGCGCCGCCCTGCAGCCACTGCGCGCCCCGGCAACAGAGGTCTTCCACCGCAGAACCATCCACCAGGTTTCGGTGTGCGTCATGTCTACCGCTCATTTTAAAGGTTTGACGATACCCAGGCTGAGCAAGCTGCGCGCGCTGTCCACGATGCTCTGCTCCACCGGCCGGGTGGCCCAGCCCAGCACCTCTTTTGCATGCGCCGGGCTCTGATTGCGGACGGAGCCCAGCTCACCCACCACAGCGCGTGCCATCGGGCTGAACCGGGCCGCGATGCGCACCAGCCAGTCGGGCACATTGCGGGTGGTCACCTGGTGCGCCTGCGGGCCCAGTTCTGCGCGCAGCACGTCGGCCATCTCGCGCAGCTTCATGAAACGGCCCGATGCGATGAAGCGCTCACCGGCCAGGCCCGGCGCCTTCAGCGCACGCACGTGCAGGTCGGCCACGTCGCGCACGTCGACGACGCCAAAGCCGATGTCGGGGCAGGCGCCCAGGCTGCCGTCCAGCAGCTTCTTCACGATGACCACGGAGGCTGAATAGTCGCGGCTCCACACCGGGCCCAGCACCACCGATGGGCAGATGCTGACAAATTCCATGCTGCCGCCGTGCTGGGCCATCCAGTCGCGCGCGGCACGCTCGGCCACGGTCTTGCTCTGGACGTAGGGCGTGATGCCGGGCTGGGACAGGTCGGTCCAGTCGGCCTCGGTGAAGTGGTGCACGCCGCGCCCGCGGCCATAGGCGATGGCGGCCACCGACGAGGTCATGACAAATCGCTGCACCCCGGCGGCCTGGGCTGCACGCAGCGCACGCAAGGCGCCGTCCCGCGCCGGCACCACCAGTTCATCTGCGTGTTGGGGCACCCGCATGGGCAAGGGCGAAGCCACGTGCGCCATGTGGCTGCAGCCGGCCACGGCTTCGGCCCAGCCGGCGTCGGCGTTCAGGTCGGCGGAAAAAAACTTCAGGCGGCTGTTGTCCACTTGCAGCAGTTCACGCACAGCCGCTTCTTTGGCCAGGCTGCGCACGGTGGTGTGCACCTGCCAGCCTTCGGCCACCAATTGGCGAATGAGGAAGCCGGCGATATAGCCGCTGCCCCCCGATACGAGCACGGTGTCTGCCATCTGGCGCCCGCTTTCCTGCTGTGTGCGTGCAGCGGATTGTGGGTTCTGCGTTTTCAGCGCCGGCCGGCTTCGTCCAGCGCACCCAGCTGGCTTTGCCGGATGCGAGTGGCCGACAACACACCGGCCGACTCCAGGATGGGGTAGGCGATGCTGCAGATGTGCGAGTTGATGCGCTTCAACTCGCTGATCAGGTCCAGGTGCAGCGAACTGGTTTCGATGCTCTGCGCCGTGTTGTCGCGCAGGCGGCCGATGTGGTTGGCAGCGTATTCATGCTCCAGCTCGCGAAAGCGTGCCTTCTCTTCCAGCAGCTTTTGCGCATCGCGCACATGGCCGTCCAGGAACACGCTCATGCCCAGGCGCAGGTTGCTCAAGAGCCTTTCATGAAGATGGCAGATTTCGGCCATGCCGGCGTCGCTGAAACTGCGGTTCTTGCGGATCTTCTTGTCTTCCAGGTCTTGCAGAACCCGTTCGATGCTGTCCCCGATCTGTTCCATGTTGATGGTGAAGCTCACGATGTCGGCCCAGCGCCGGCCTTCGCGTTCGCTCAGCGCCTCGCGCGAGATCTGCGTCAGATAGAACTTGATGGCCGAATACAGATCGTCCACCGTGTCGTCCATCTGGCGCAGGCGCTCGGCCAGCACCAGGTCGTTGTCACGCATCACGGGCAGTACACCCCGCAGCATGGTTTCCACCACGTCGGCCTGGTGCAACGCTTCGCGTGCGGCGCAGCTGATGGCCAGGCTCGGCGTGGCCAGGGCCACCGGGTCCAGGTGGCGCGGGCGGTCGCCATTCGCGCCCGGGGCGGGCTTGGGCAAGAGCCTTTCCACCAGCCGCGCCATGGGGCCGGTGAAGCCGATGAAGACCACCGCCAGCACGGTGTTGAACATCAGGTGGAACAGCACCACCTGTTGGTGCACCTCGCCCACCCACTGCTGCAGCTCGGCGTGGATCTGCGGCAGGAAAGGGATGACCAGCAGCGCGCCCACCACCTTGAAGATGAAGTTGCCCAGTGGCAGGCGGCGCAGTTCGGGCTTGCCGTTGCTGGTGACCAGCATGGCCAGCACGCCGCTGCCGACATTGGCGCCCAGCACCAGACCCAGGGCCACGGGCGAAGGCAGCATGCCTTGCGAAGTGAGCGTGGCCGTCAGCAGCACGATGGCCAGGCTGCTGTACGACAGCACGGTCAGCGCGGCGCCCACCACGATGTCCAGCAGCACTTCATTGGGCAGCGCCACCAGCAGAGCACGCACCTCGGGCGCGGCAGTGAGCGGCCTGGTGGCGGCCACGATGAGTTGCAGCGCCAGCGTGATCAGGCCCAGGCCGATCAACACACGCCCGACGCGGCCGGAGGTGCTGTTCTGACGGCTGATGAACATCACCACGCCAGTGAAGATGAGCAGCGGGCTCAGCCACGACAGGTCGAAGCTGAATACCACCGCCATCAATGCCGTGCCCACGTCGGCCCCCAGCATCACGGCCAACGCCGCCGCCGTGCCCACCAGACCCGAGCCGACAAACGAAGCCACGATCAGGCAGGTGGCGGTGCTGCTTTGCACCAGGCTGGTCACGCCCACGCCTGCGGCGGCAGCCATGAAGCGGTTGCCGAAGCTTTGGGCCAGCACCTGGCGCAGGTTTTCGCCAAACACACGCAGCACGCCGGTGCGCACGATGTGCGTACCCCACACCAGCAGGGCGATGGCGGCCAACAAGTTGAGCAGATGGATCACTCGCGCATCATCCCCCATCCCGGCACACTCACCCGCCTGGACAGCCGATGCCGCCGGCGGCATTGGCGTCCTGACTGGAGCATGCCCATGGCCCGCAAGAAAGAGTCGAGTACGCCCCGCGCCCCACACCGCGCCGCCGCAGAACACCCCGCCGTGGCCGCCATACGCCACAGCGACGCGGGCAAGGTAAAGGTGGCCGTCAGCGACATCGACGGCATCCTGCGTGGCAAGTACCTGCACCGCGACAAGTTCTTCGGCGCCGCGCAGCCCGCGCCCGACGGCGGCTTCGGTTTTTGCGACGTGGTCTTTGGCTGGGACAGCAGCGACCATTGTTACGACAACAC
>Ga0105048_10004840_pt1 | contig 21876 bp, 16 predicted proteins | sample MAT05_FD_78382 | JGI IMG/M metagenome (GOLD analysis project Ga0105048, IMG submission 78382) | Freshwater microbial communities from Lake Fryxell liftoff mats and glacier meltwater in Antarctica - MAT-05 | ecosystem: Environmental > Aquatic > Freshwater > Ice > Liftoff microbial mat | place...
ACCTCGGCATCGATCGCGTGGTGGTCGAAAATTTCAGCGGTGTCGCGCAGCAGCACGCTGGTGGTCACCGGCAGGGCATGTGCGCCCATCGCGGCCAGGGTGCTGATGTCACCGGCCAGACCACCCGCACCGCTCGGGTCGGCGGCGTTGAAGCTCATCACGCAGGCCGGCGCTGCTGCATCCTGCGGCGCGTCGCTGCCGGTATCGGCGACGATGGCGTCGGGGGTGGGATTGGAGCTAGCGGTCATGAACGGGTCCGTGGAAAATCGGTATACAGGGTCGAAGTTGCCAGCAACCTCAAGAAACTGAAACAACTTGCAGCAGCGCGGGCGCAACCCGGCTTGACGGCAAAACGGCGTGGCTACAATGACCGCTTCATTGTAGTGACCTGCCCAACAACGTGACCGAACCCCGTACCTGGATGTGCCTGATCTGCGGCTGGATTTACGACGAGGCCGTGGGCGACGCCGAACACGGCATCGCGCCCGGCACCGCGTGGGCGGATGTCTCGATGAACTGGACCTGTCCTGAATGCGGTGCCCGCAAGGAAGACTTCGAGATGGTTCAGGTTTGACCCTGCCCGGGGTCCGACAGGCCGTCTGCAAGCCGCCGGCCTGCCGCCAAGAGTCACCAGTCCTGCCAAGGAGCCGACGTGGATGAGCCCCAAGCCGCAGTGCCCGCTGCCGCTGTCAAGGTGCTGGTGATCGACGACAGCAACACCATCCGCCGCAGTGCGGAAATCTTCCTGCGCCAGGGTGGCCATGAGGTGCTGCTGGCCGAGGACGGCTTCGACGCGCTGGCCAAGATCAATGACCATGCGCCGCATTTGATTTTCTGCGACATCCTGATGCCGCGGCTCGATGGCTACCAGACCTGCGCCATCATCAAGCGCAATGCCCGGTTTGCGCATGTGCCGGTGATCATGCTGTCGTCCAAGGACGGCCTGTTCGACAAGGCCAGGGGGCGCATGGTGGGCTCTGAAGACTACCTGACCAAGCCTTTTACCAAGGATCAGTTGCTGCGCGCTGTGCAACAGTTCGGCGGCCGTGGGGCGCAGGACAGCGCGGGTGAGCCGGCGGTGGCGGGCGAAACCCCTTGACGGACAGGATGGACCGGGTGCGCGGCGGGTAGCGCGCTGCCCGCTTGGATCGGGGATGTCCGGGTGCGGGGTGCCGGGGCAGGCGGATTGCGCAAACTTTGCAGGATAGGCGGGAGTAAACACCATGGCTGTGCACAAGATCTTGCTGGTTGATGATTCCAAGACCGAGTTGCATGTGTTGTCCGAGTTGCTGCACAAGCGCGGCTACTCGGTGCGCACGGCCGAGAGCGGCGAAGAGGCGCTCAAGCGCCTGGCCGAAGAAAAGCCCGACCTGATCCTGATGGACGTGGTGATGCCGGGGCAAAACGGTTTCCAGCTCACCCGCACCATCACCCGCGACCCGCGCTACCTCGACCTGCCGGTGATCATGTGCACCAGCAAGAACCAGGAGACCGACCGGGTCTGGGGCATGCGCCAGGGCGCCCGCGACTATGTTGTCAAGCCGGTGCAGGCCGACGAGTTGATCGCCAAGATCAAGAAGTTCGACTGACCCTCTCGGCCCCGCCGCGACGGCAGCCGCCTGATCCCAGACCCTGACGCCAGAACCCGACCCGCCCATGGCCAACAAGCAAGCCCTGCGTGACCTGCAGAACCGCCTGGCTGAGCGCATGAAGCAGGTGCGCACCGAGCAGCCCGGCGTGTCCTGGCTGGCGGTCGATTGCGCCGGCTGCGGTTTGCTGTTTGCACTGCGCCAGGCGGGCGAGATCTTCAAGCTCGGCACGGTGCTGCCGGTGCCGCACACGCGGCCCTGGTTGGCGGGTGTGGTCAACCTGCGCGGCGGGCTGTACACGGTGGTGGACCCGGGGGTGTTCCTGGGTCTGCGAGAGCAGGCCAGCCCGTCGTTGCCCGCGGCCGCCCGGCTGGTGGCATTGAACGCTGCCTTCGGCGTCAACGTGGCACTGTGGGTCGATCGGCTGGAGGGTTTGCGCCACGCTGTGGACCTGCGGGTCGTGCCCGAAAGCGATGACAATGCGGCGCGTCCGGCGTTTGCCCTGGCGCGCTGGCAGGATGCTGCCGGTCGGGTGTGGCAGGAAATCGACCTCGCCGAGTTGGCGCGGTTGCCGCAGTTTCTCGCCATCACCGGCTGAGGCGACATATCTAGGCCAAGTACGGCTGCCGGGCGCCCTTTGTCGGCCGGCTGCAGGACAGACGAGGGGACGTGATGGGCTTGATGGACAGACTCAAGAACAACCGGCGCGGTGCCGATGGTGCGTCGGAGCGTGCGCCGACCAACTTCGATGAGCTGCAGGCCGCTGTCGACGCTGATGAAGTCACCGCCGTGATCGGCATCGACAGCCGGCACGGCGATCCGGGCACCACCACGGTCAACACCGGCCTGACGCCCACGGTCAACATGCACTCGATCATCTCCGAGTTGCCGGCGTCCAGCCAGCTCAACGATTACCCCGACTCGCGCGCCCTGCCGGGTGCAGCGGTGGCAGGGGCGGCGGCTGCGGCAGTGCTGGCGGCTCAACCCCCAGCCGAGCCCTTGCCCCTGATCGGCGACCGCCCGCTGCCGCAACAGCAGCGCATCCTGGGCGCGATGGTGCTGCTGGGCATGTTGTTGCTGGCCGGCGTGACGGTGCTGGCCCTGAACGCTGCCAGCCGCAATGGCAGCCAGGTGGCCGCCACCGGCCAGGCCCAGATGCAATCGCAACGTCTGGCCAAGGCGGTGTCCCAGGCGATGGGCGGCAACCCGGCCTCGTTCGCCGAGATCAAGGAGGCCGTCGGCGTACTGGCCACCAATACCCGCGCCTTGCGCGACGGCATGCCGGGCCTGGCCGCCGTGCCGGCCGATGCCCAGCCGCTGATGGACCCGGTAGCGCCGCTGGTGGACCGCGCCGAGAAAAGCGCCGGCGTGGTGCTGGCCCAGCAAAAGGCACTGGTCCAGGTCGGCCAGGCCCTGCGGACCATCAACAGCCAGGCCAGTGAACTGCTGGAGTCCGCCGAGGCCGTGTCTTCGCTCAAGTTGCAGCAGGGTGCACCGGTGGCAGAGCTGGCGCAGGCCGGCCAGCTGGTGATGCTGACCCAGCGTATCGGCAAGAGTGCCAATGAGTTTCTGACGCTGGAAAGCGGCAGCTCGGAGGCGGTGTTCCTGCTGGGCAAGGACCTGGCCAGCTTTCGCGACATCACCGAGGGCCTGCTCAACGGCAGTGCCGATTTGCGCCTGGCCGCCGCCAAGGACCCACAAACCCGCGAGCGGCTGCAGGCCCTGCTCAAGCAGTACGAGCAGACCCGCGCACAAGCCAGCCCGATCCTGGACAACCTGCAAGGGCTGGTCAGCGCCCGCGACGCCCAGGCGACCGTGGTCACCGACAGTGAGCCGCTGCGCAAGGCCCTGCAGTCGGTGCAGGACATGCTGACCGCCGGCGGTGGTCTGCGTGCGGGCCACGGCATGGCCATGCTGCTGTCGCTGGCGCTGGTGGCGCTGGGCGGCTGGGGCTTGCTCAAGCTGTTTGTGGCCGACCAGGCGCAGCGCGCCGGGCTGGCCGAGACCCAGCGGCTCGAAGCAGAAGGCCAGGAGCAGGAAGCCAAGCGCATCAACGACGCCAACCAGGCGGCGATTTTGCGGCTGATGAACGAGCTGCAAACCGTGGCCGAGGGCGACCTGACCCAGCAGGCCACCGTCACCGAGGACATCACCGGCGCGATCGCCGATTCGGTCAACTACACCGTCGAGGAATTGCGCAACCTGGTGACGCAGGTGCAGACCACCGCCGGCCGCGTGACCGAGACCACCGGCCAGGTCGAGACCACCTCGGTCGAGTTGTTGGCTGCGTCCGACGAGCAGCTGCGCGAGATCCGCGAGACCGGGGACTCGGTGCTGAAGATGGCCACCCGGATCAACGACGTCTCGGCGCAGGCCCAGCAGTCGGCCCAGGTGGCGCGGCAATCGCTGCGCGCGGCCGAGTCGGGCCTGAGTGCGGTGCAAAACTCGATCGGCGGCATGAACGCCATCCGCGACCAGATCCAGGAGACCTCCAAGCGCATCAAGCGGCTGGGCGAGTCGTCGCAGGAGATCGGCGAGATCACCGAACTGATCTCCGACATCACCGAGCAGACGAACGTATTGGCGCTCAATGCCGCCATCCAGGCGGCGTCCGCCGGCGAGGCCGGTCGCGGCTTCTCGGTGGTCGCCGAAGAGGTGCAGCGCCTGGCCGAACGCTCGGCCGACGCCACGCGCCAGATCTCGGCACTGGTCAAGACCATCCAGACCGACACCCAGGACGCGGTGGCCGCGATGGCGCGATCGACCCAGGGTGTGGTCGAAGGCGCACGCCTGTCGGACGCCACCGGATCGGCGCTCGGCGACATCGACCGCGTCACCCGGCAACTGGCCGACCTGATCGAGGCCATCTCGGTGCAAGCGCTCAGCGAGGCCAGTTCGGCCAACGTCGTCGCCAGCAACATCCAGCACATCTTTGCCGTCACCGAGCAGACCGGCGAGGGCACACGCTCAACCGCCCAGATGGTGCGCGAGTTGTCGCGCACGGCTGAAGAGCTGAGGCAGTCGGTGTCGCGTTTCAAGATTGCCTGACCGGCATCCGGCGGCAAGCGCAGTGAGCGAGATGGCGGCGACGAATGGTCCGGTGGGTGGCCCTGTGGGCGGCGCGGTAGGCAGCCCGGTGCAGCGGGATGACCTGAGTGCGTTGTCCTGGGTGCAGGAGGAACTGCGCCGCTCGCTGGAGACCGCCAACAAGGCCTTGCGCCGCTACCTCAAGGAGCAGGCACAACGCTCTGACCTGGACACCGTCGACCCGGCCGTGCTGCGCCAGGCACGCAGCCAGCTGCACCAGAGCGTGGGGGTGCTCGAACTGGTCGGCCTGGGCCCACCCGCGGACGTGCTGCGCGCCGCCGAGGCCGCGCTGCAGCGGCTGAGCACCCGGCCCAAGCTGTTCACCGCCGCGGCGGTGGACACGATCGAGCACGGCTCGTTTGCCGTGCTGGACTTCATCGACCGGCGGCTGGCCGACAAGCCGGTATCGACGCTGGCCTTGTTCCCGCAGTACCGTGCGCTGCAAGAACTGGCCGGGGTCAGCCGGGCGCACCCGTCCGACCTGTGGACGGTGCCCTGGTCCTGGCGCGACCTGTCGCCCGACGCCAGCGTCGCGCCCAGCCCACCCGATGACAGGGCGGTCAGCCGCATCGAGGCCGATCTGCTGGCTTTGATGCGCGGCGCACCGCCCAGTGTCGCGGCCCGCATGAGCGAGCTGTTCGCCGGGCTGGCCGCCGGTGTGCTGCAAGGCGGACCGAGGGATGCCAACGGCGCCATGCTGCCGCTGACCGGTCAACACCGGCGCCTGGCCACGTTGTGGCAGCTGGCGTCGGGCTTCTTCGAGGCCCAGGCCGATGGCCTGCTGGTGGCCGATGCCTACAGCAAGCGCGTCGGCTCCAAGCTGCTGGCGCAGCTGCGGGCCGGCGGGCAGGCCGAACCGGCCGAGCGTCTGGCCCACGACCTGCTGTTTTTCTGTGCTCAGGCGGCACCGCGCGAGCGCGTGCCGGTCGGGCCGCGCCTGGCTGCCGTGCGGCGGGGTTACGACCTGCCCGGCACGCCAGCGGTGGACTATGAGCAACCCCGGCTGGGCCGCTTCGATCCTGCCTGGATCGCCCAGGCCCGCAAGCGTGTGGCGGCTGCCAAGGAGGTCTGGTCGGCGGTGGCGGGCGGTGACCTGGCGCGCCTGACCGGCATGTCCGAGCAGTTTGTGCTGGTCAGCGATTCGCTGGCCCGGCTCTACCCCGACGGCGGTGTGCTGGGCCGGGCCCTGCAGGTGGCCGCAGCACACACCAGCGCCACCAGCAGCGAGCCGCCGGCCGAGTTGGCAATGGAGGTGGCCACCGCGCTGCTCTACATCGACGCCTCGCTGGACGACGGTGATTTTGACCACCCCGACGGCGCCCAGCGCATCCACCGGCTGGCGCAGCGGGTGGACGCGGTGCGGCAATCGCGTGACCCCGGCACGCTCGAGCTCTGGATGGAGGAGCTCTACCGCCGCGTCTCCGACCGCCAGACCATGGGCAGCGTGGTGCAGGAGCTGCGCGCCTCGCTGTCCGAGATTGAAAAGCACATCGACCAGTACTTCCGCAACCCGGCCCAGCGTGACGTGCTGATCCCGGTGCCGGCGCAGCTCTCGGCGATGCGTGGGGTGCTGTCGGTGTTGGGGCTGGACCAGGCCTCGCAGGCCGTGCTGCGCATGCGCGACGACGTCGATACGCTGGCCAACACCGAGGTCAATCCGCAGCACGCCATCCAGACCGGTACCTTCGACCGCCTGGCCGACAACCTGGGCGCTTTAAGCTTTTTGATCGACATGGTCAGCGTGCAGCCGCAGATGGCCAAGTCGCTGTTCCGGTTCGACGCCGAGACCGGCAGCCTGTCGGCCGTGATGGCGCGTGAAGACCGGCCCACCGGCTTCGACGAGCTCGACACCCGGCCCAGCGATGCGGCCCGGGCCCAGCCCGATACCGACGCCCTGGCGGTCACGCTGGAGTTCGACCGCATCGTCAAACAGGCCCGCGCCACCCAGCGTGGCGGTCAGCCGCCTGCTGCCGGGCCAGTTTGGCCGGTCCCACCCGGGGCCGGCGTGCACGGCCGCCAGCCCCTGCTCGGCAGCCAGGGTTTGCCGATGCTCGACTTGGCGTCCTTGTCCGATCCGGCCGCCGTGCCCGAGGCAACCGCCGCTGCCGCGCAGCAGCTGACGACAGCCGACGCCGATCACGCCGCACAGGGCGCCGGTCTGGGGTCCACGACCGGGGCTGCGCCCGGGCAGCCGTCGCCGGGTGTCTGGGTCAGCGGGCTCGAGGACGACCCTGAAATGCGCGAGGTGTTTCTCGACGAGGCGGTCGAGGTGCTGCAAGGTGCCCGCGCTGCCTTGGGTGAGTTGCAGTCGCGCCACGACGACCCGGTCGCGCTGGGCAACCTGCGCCGCGCCTTTCACACCCTCAAGGGCAGCGCCCGGATGGTCGGGTTGGGCGAATTTGGTGACGCCGCCTGGGCCTGTGAGCAGCTGTTCAATGCCCGACTGGCCGAGCCGGGTGGCGCGGCCGACACCGACCTGCGTGAGTTCAGCCTGGAGGCCTGCGGCCATTTCGAGCAATGGGTCAAGGCCATCGCAGAGGGTGATGCCGGCCGCTTTGCTGCGGACACCGTGGTCCGGTCTGCCGATGCCCTGCGCACCGAACGCCGGCGTGTGCCGCTGGCCGGCGCCGTGGCTGCGCCCCTGGCCGGCGTCGTGGCCACGCCCCTGGCCGCTGAGGCAGCCGCACCGCTGGCGCCGGTGGAGGCCGATCACCTGGCGTTCGAGTTTGATCGGGACGACCTGCCGCTCGACGCGGCGGGCAGCGTGCCCAACCTGCCTCCAGTACCGGCACCGGCACCGGCACCGGCACCGGCTCAGGGCGGACTGCTTGCGCGTATTCCCGATCTGCCACTGGCCAGTGATCTTGACCTCATGCCGTTGCCGGCGTCTGGGGCTGAGCCCTTGCTTGCGCCAGCGCCAGCCCCGGCGGTCGAGCCTGAGCCCGAGCCGGCCTTGCCGGAAATCGACCTCGCTGCGCTGGACGATGAGCCGCAGCCGGCCTCGGCCTCGACCACAGCCGCGGCCGAATCCGAACCTGAGCCTGTCGCCGCGCTGATAGCGGTGGCCGAGGCAACCGAACTCGACTTTGAGCTCGATTTCCTCACCGAACCCATCGAACCGGCTGACGCGCAGGCGGCTGAGCTTGATCTGGCGCTGGACTGGGCCGAGGCGCCGGCCGAGTTGGTGGCGCTGGTGCCAGCGCCGGTATCGGCGCCAGACACCCCGTTTGCGGCGCTGGACCTGCTGCTCGACGACAGCCAGGCAGGCACCGGCGCTTGGGCCGACGAGCCTGTTGATCTCTTCGCCGCGGATCTCACTTCAGCGGGCAATTCCGCTTCGATGCACCACGCTGCCGCGGTGGATACCACCGCCGAAAGCGTCGCAACACAGCCTGTCGCAGCGCAGCCCACCGCAGCCCCTGCCATCGACGCACCGCTGCCGGTCGACGCAGAGCCCGCAGGCGATGCCGAGGCCTACCGCCAGATCGGACCGCTGCGCATCGGCATCCCGCTGTTCAACATCTACCTCAACGAAGCCGATGAGTTGTCGCGGCGGCTGGGGGTCGAGTTGGCCGAGTGGACGCTGGAGCAGCACCGGCCGGTCGGCGACGCGGCCGTGGCGCTGGCGCACTCGCTGGCCGGCAACTCGGGCGCGGTCGGTTATGTCGAGCTGTCGCAGCTGGCACGTGAACTGGAGCATGCGCTGGAGCGCTCCGATGCCCGCGGTCACGGGCGTGGCCAGGAAGCGCCGCTGTTCAACCGGGCCGCCGACGAGATCCGGCGTCTGCTGCACCTGTTTGCGGCCGGGTTCCTGCAAAGCCCCGATGCCGGCTTGCTGGACGCACTGCGCGAGCTGACCCACGGTGCGCCCGCAATGGCGTGGAGCGAGGCGCCGGTGGCGGTGGACCATGCGCCCTCAGCATCGAGCGCTTTTGCCGAGCTGCCCGCGCACGCCGAATCGCAGTTTGCCGCCGGTCAAGACCTGGCAGGCGCCGCTTTTGGCCGCACCGCCTTGTTGCCCTTCGAGGCGCTGGGTGCGTCCCAGGCGACGCCGGTGGCCGTGCTGCGCTCCCGCGATGCGGGCACCGGCTTTGACGACGACATCGACCAGGTCGATGCGCTCGACGAGGAGTTGCTGCCGTTTTTTGTCGAAGAAGCGCAGGAGTTGCTGCCGCAGTTGCAGTCGCGGCTGCGCGACTGGGCCCAACGCCCTGGCGACCCGGCGGCGCCATCGGCCTGCATGCGCAGCCTGCACACCCTCAAGGGCAGCGCCCGTCTGGCCGGTGCGATGCGCCTGGGCGAGATGGCGCACCGGCTGGAGTCAGCGGTTGAGCGGCTGAGCGCCGAAGGCCCTGCGGCCACCGCCTCATCGGTCGCCGCGCTGGTGTCGTTTGCCGACGCGCTGGAAGCCAGTTTCGAGACCTTGCGCCTGCCGGCGGCCGCAGCGCCTGTGGCGTCAGTGGCTGGCGTGGCTGGCGTGGCGCCCCTGGCCGCTGCCGCGCTGCCCCGGCTGGTCGCCGCGCCGGCCCTGCGGGTGGCTGCTGCCGTGGTTGATGTCAAACCGGCAGCGGCCCAGCCGGTCGCAGTGGTTGTGGCCGCAGCAGCGGCCGCCACGACGGCCGGCGCCGCGCCGCCGGTCAGTGCCACCGCGCCGACGACCGCCATCGACTGGGCGCGCTTTGCCAGCCCGGCCGGGCCTGCCGAAGTGACGGCCCCGGCAAGTGCCGGGGTGGCGGCCGCGGGCACGGTGCGGGTGCCTGCGCCGCTGCTGGACCGACTGGTCAACCAGGCCGGCGAGGTCAGCATCACCCGCGCCCGCATCGAATCCGATGTCGGCCAGCTGCGCGGCGGCCTGGCCGATCTGAGCGACAACCTGGAGCGTCTGCGTGCCCAGCTGCGCGACATCGAGCTGCAGGCCGAAACCCAGATCGGCACCCGCATGGAGGCCGCCCGCGCCGCCGCCCAGCAGTTCGACCCCCTGGAGATGGACCGTTTCACCCGGTTCCAGGAGCTCACCCGGATGATGGCCGAGTCGGTGTCGGACGTGGCCACCGTGCAGCGGGGCCTGCAGCGCACGCTGCAATCGACCGAGGACGCGCTGGCGCATCAGGCCCGCATGACCCGCGGCATCACGGACGACCTGCTGCGCACCCGGATGGTCGAGTTCGAGGGCCTGTCCGAGCGGCTGTACCGCGTGGTGCGGCTGGCGGCCAAGGAGACCGGCAAGGCGGTGCGGCTGGACATCGAGGGCGGTGGTGTCGAGATCGACCGGGGTGTGCTGGACCGCATGACGCCGGCCTTCGAGCACCTGCTGCGCAACAGCGTGGTGCACGGCATCGAGGCGCCGGCCCAGCGCAGCGCCGCCGGCAAGGACAGCACAGGCACCATCACCGTACGGGTCAGCCAGATCGGCAACGAGGTGGGCGTCGAGGTGCGGGACGACGGTGCCGGTCTGGACCTGCCGCGCATCCTGGCCCAGGCCCGCAAGCTGGGCCTGGTGGCCGCCGATGCCAACCCCGACGATGCCGCATTGGCCAACCTGATCTTCCAGCCTGGTTTCAGCACCGCGGCCCGCATCACCGACCTGGCCGGCCGGGGTGTGGGCATGGACGTGGTACGCACCGACATCAACGGCATGGGCGGGCGCATCGAAACCGCCAGCGCGCCGGGCCAGGGCACCAGCTTCCGGTTGGTGTTGCCGCTGACCACGGCGGTCACCCAGGTGGTGATGCTGCGCTGCGGCAACCATGCAGTTGCGGTGCCGTCCACGCTGGTCGAGATCGTGCGCCGCTTGCCAGTGGCCGACCTGGCCCGGGCTTATGCGCAGGGGGTGTACAACGACGGCGCCACCGCGCTGCCGTTTTTCTGGCTGGACGCGCTGCTGATGGGCACACCGCGGGGTGTGGCGAGCGGCCGTACGGCGCCGGTGGTGATCATCCGCAGTGCCGCCCAGCGCGTGGTGCTGCATGTCGACGAGGTGCTGGGCAACCAGGAAGTGGTGGTCAAGAACCTGGGTCCGCAGTTGTCGCGGGTGCCGGGCCTGGTCGGCCTGACGCTGCTGGCCTCGGGCCTGCCGGCGCTGATCTACAACCCGGTGGCCCTGGCCACGCTGTATGGCGATGTGGCACGCGAGGCCACTGGCCAGGCGCTGCGCCTGGCGGGCCCGCTGGGTGTGCTGGGCGACACAGTGCAGCAGGCGCCGCAGGCGCCCCTGGTGCTGGTGGTCGACGACTCGCTGACGGTGCGCCGCATCACCCAGCGCCTGCTCGAACGCGAGGGCTACCGGGTGGTGGTCGCCAAGGACGGGCTGGAGGGGTTGGAAAAGCTCGGGTCCGAGCGCCCCGCGGTGTTGTTGACCGACATCGAGATGCCGCGCATGGACGGGTTTGATCTGGTGCGCAACATGCGGGCCGATGCCAAGCTGGCCGACCTGCCGGTGATCATGATCACCTCGCGGCTGGCGCAAAAACACCGCGACTACGCTGCCGAACTCGGCGTGGACCACTACCTCGGCAAGCCTTACGCCGAGGACGACCTGCTCGGCCTGGTGGCCCGCTACGCCCGGCGCGCGGTCGGCGAATGAGCCGGGGCTGGCGCGGGGTGTGTGCGCGGGATGTTCCGTAGTCGTCAGCAAACCGGGTTGTCGCGATGTCCCAAGTTGTAGACCAGTTGGCCGAAATCACCGGGTTCCGCGACCGGGACCTGCTCGACACCACCTTGGTGACCGCGCTTCGCGATCTGCTGCGTCCGGTGCGGGTGGCGATCCACCGCTGTGTCGGTGACGACGCCGACCGCCGCTGGCTGACACGTGCCAACCTGGCGCTGCGGGATGTCGCTGCAGGCGCCGACCCGCTGTGGGCCGACCTGAACGCCCTGCCGCCACTCGACGCCTACCCGGCACGCTTGCAGGCCTTGCGCCAGCAAGAGGCCGTGTCACTGGCCGGACCGACGCACCTGGCGGTGTTTCCACTGACCACCGATCACGAGGTGGTCGGCGTGCTGGAGGTCGAGTCCGAACTGCCGCTGGATGTCGCCTCGCACCGCATGGTGGGCAGCATCCTGCGCATTTACCGAAACTTTCAGGCCCTGCTCGACTACAGCGAGCGTGACACCCTGACCGGTCTGCTCAACCGCAAGACCTTCGACGATGTGTTCGGCAAGCTGGCGCTGGCCAGTGTGTCCGCCCAGGGCGACGATGCCGATGCCGATGCCGATTCGGCGGTCGCCTCCGCCGGCGACAACGCCGAGCGGCGCACTTTGCCCGTGCCCCGCCCGCACTTCATCGGTGTCATCGACATCGACCACTTCAAGCGCGTCAACGACACCCACGGCCACCTGATCGGCGACGAGGTGCTGCTGCTGCTGTCGCGGCTGATGCGGTCGGTGTTCCGCTTCGATGACCGGCTCTACCGTTTTGGCGGTGAGGAATTTGTGGTGCTGATGCGCTGCGGTAACGAGCAGGAGGCCGGCCTGGCCTTCGAGCGCCTGCGCGTGGCGGTGCAGGGCTATGATTTCCCCCTGGTTGGCACCATCAACGTGTCGGTCGGTTTCACCCAGATCCGGGATGGCGATACGCCGAGTTCTGCCTTCGAGCGTGCCGACCGTGCGGTGTATTGGGTCAAGGCCCACGGCCGAAACCAGGTGCGCAACCATGGCGACTTGACGGCCAGCGGTGAGTTGATCGACGAGTCCAAGGTGGGTGATGTCGAGTTGTTCTGAGACAGGGCGGCGGCGCGCCGGCGGAACAGCTGGATGGCTGGCGGCCATGCTGCTGGCCTGGGCAGTGACGCCCGCCCAGGCGCTGACGGTGGACCCGGTGATGACCCCGGTGCCTGTGCCGGTTCCGCTGCCGCTGCCAGTGTCGCTGGCCGCGCCAGCCTCGGCGCCTGCCGTGTCTGCACCGAACCGGGTGCTCGATCCGGTGGCCACGGCCACCACGGGCGACGCGCCGCTGTTTGCGGTGCACGATATCGATTGGCTGGACGCACGGCGCCAGCGGGCGGTGCCGGTCCGGCTGTACCTGCCGGCGGCGGCCAGCACGCTCAAGCCTGTGCCGCTGATCGTTTTCTCGCACGGCATCGGCGGCTCGCGCAATGGCTACAGCTACCTCGGGCGGTTCTGGTCCAGTCAGGGTTATGCCAGCCTGCACCTGCAGCACGTGGGCAGTGACCGGGCGCTGTGGTCTGGCAACCCGTTCGGCGTGGTGGGCCGGCTGCAGACGGCGGCGCAAGACAGCGAGGCCACCGCCCGGGTGCAGGACGTCAGTTTTGCGCTCGACCAGGTGTTGGCGGGTGAGTTTGCAGCGCGGCTCGATGCCGGTCGGGTTGTCGCCGCAGGCCATTCGTACGGCGCCAACACCACGCTGATGGCGGTGGGCGCCCAGGTTCAGCGCGCCGGCCGTTTGGTAGACCTGCGCGACCCGCGCATCAAGGCGGCCATCGTGATCTCGGCGCCGCCGTTTTACGGCGAGACGGCGTTTGGCGCGATCCTGGGCGGCATCGCCGTGCCCAGCCTGCATGTCACCGCCACCGATGACACGATCCAGGTGCCCGGCTATTTTTCACCGGCAACCGACCGGGTCGCGGTCTACGAGGCGACGGGTGGCCCGGCCAAGATGCTGGCGGTGTTTGCGGGTGGGTCGCACAACATATTCTCAGACCGCCCCACCAGCGGCGGTGCGGTGCTGAACCCGCAGGTCAAGGCGGCCACCCAGGCCTTGAGCCTGGCGTTCTTGAAAAGCGTGTTCGACGGTGACAGCATGGGCTTGCGCGACTGGACGGTGAGGTTTGCCAGCCTGCTGGCGCGCAGCAACATCGACAGCCGCTGACCAGCGCGCTGCCGGCAGCCCGGTCAAACCGCCTTGACGACCGCAAAGCGCGCCAGTGTGCGCTGTCGGGCCAGGTCATGCGCCACCACAGGGTTCGGGTAATCGCGGCCCAGTTCGATACCGGCGGCGGCCAGATCGATCGGCCGGGCCAGCCAGGGCGCGTGGATCAGCTTGTCGGGCAGGTTGGCCAGTTGCGGCAGGTAGCGTCGGATGAACTTGCCACCCGCATCGAACCTCTCGCTCTGGGCCACCGGGTTGAAGATGCGGAAGTAGGGTTGGGCGTCGCAGCCAGTGGACGCCGCCCACTGCCAGCCACCGTTGTTGGCGGCCAGATCAAAGTCGTTCAAGTGGGTGGCAAAGTAGGCCTCGCCGCGCCGCCAGTCCAGCCCCAGGTCCTTGACCAAGAAGCTGGCCACCACCATGCGCAGCCGGTTGTGCATGTAGCCGGACTGGTTGATCTGGTGCATCGCGGCGTCCACCAGCGGGTAGCCGGTTCGGCCCTCGGCCCAGGCGGCAAACAAGTCATCGGCGTGCTTGCCGTGCTCCCAGCGGATCTTGTCGTAGGCCGGCTTGAAGCAGTGGCCCACCACACGGGGATGGTGGAACAGGATCTGGTGGTAAAAGTCGCGCCAGATCAGCTCGGACAGCCAGACTTCGGCGCCGCGCGAGGCCGCCGGGCCGCCCCAAGGCCGAGCAGTTTCGGCGTGCACAGCAGGCCGATTGGGCAGTTCGCCAGCCTGCATGCGTTGCCAGGCCTGGCGTGCCAGGCGCCGGATCGACACCGTGCCAAACCGCAAATGGGTTGACAAATAGCTCGGGCCCTTGACCGCCGGGAAGTCGCGCGCCGTGCCGTAGTCGTCGATGCGGTCGAGAAAATCGTCCAGCAGCGCATGTGCGCCGGTGCTGCCGGTGGGCAGCTTGAGCTGGTGCAGGTTGGTCGGCTCAAATCCGATGTCAGCCAGCGTGGGCACACCGCTGCGTGCTGCGACCGGCAGCGCTGCCAGCGCCCCCGCGAACCTGGCCACCGGGTAGGCCTTGAGGTAGAACGGGTCCAGTTTTTTCAGCCAGGCGTTTTTGTAGGGTGTGAACACGCTGTACGGGCTGCCGGTGGCGGTCAGCACCTCGGCGCGCTCGAACACCACATGGTCCTTGCTGGTGTGCAGCACCACACCGGCCTCGGCCAGCCGGCCACGCACCATGGCGTCGCGCGCCAGTGTCTCGGGCTCGTCGTCGTGGTTGGCATACACCGCCTGCACGCCCAGCTGCGCCGCCAAGGCCGGGACCAGGCCTCGGGCGTCGCCGTGCTGCACGATCAGGCCAGTGTCCGCCACGCCGTGTGCCAGGCCCAGGCGCCGCAGCTGCGCGTCCAGGTCCACCAGGCTGTCCTGGATGAACTCGACCCGGCGGTCGGCGCGCGGCAGCTTGTCCAGGATCGTGCTGTCGAAGACAAAAACACAAAACACCTGGCGCGCGGCCTTGAGTGCATGGAACAGCGCAGCATGGTCGTCCGCCCGCAGGTCGCGGCGGAACCAGACCAGCGCGCTGGGCAAGAGGGGTTGTGGAGGGTTGTGCACGTTCGGCAGTGTCTGCGATCATTAGAATCAAGCAATGGCCCCGGACCGCATCGACCTGACCAACCAGTTCCTGATCGCCATGCCCGGCATGGGCGACAACACCTTCTCGGGCGCGGTGGTCTACCTCTGCGAGCACACCGAAAACGGCGCCCTGGGTCTGGTGATCAACAAGCCCATCGACATCAAGCTCAGCACGCTGTTCGAAAAAGTCGAACTGCGCCTGGACGCCGGCGCGCTGGCCGAGCAGCCGGTGTTTTATGGCGGCCCGGTGCAGACCGAGCGGGGCTTTGTGCTGCATGAGCGGCTGGGCGACGCCAAGAGCCCGTACAGCAGCACGCTGTCCATCCCCGGCGGCCTGGAGATGACCACCAGCAAGGACGTGCTGGAGGCGCTTGCGGCCGGCGCCGGCCCCAAACGCTTGCTGGTCACACTGGGCTACAGCGGCTGGGCCGCCGGCCAGCTGGAGGACGAACTGGGCCGCAACGGCTGGCTGACGGTGGACGCCGTGCCCGAGATCATCTTCGACACCCCGGTCGAGCAGCGCTACGACCGTGCGGTGGCGCTGCTGGGCTTTGATCCGCGCATGCTGAGCCCCGAGGCGGGGCACGCATGAGCCGGACGTGCGACTCTGCCTGCGCAGAGGCGAACGCCTGCGGGTGGGCGGCGCGTCCCGCGACGCGCGTGCTGCAAGCATGATGAGCATGCCGACGGGCCCGGTACTGTCCTTTCTGGCCTTCGACTTCGGCACAAAACGCACCGGCGTGGCCACCGGCAACAGCCTGCTGCGCCAGGCCAGCCCGCTGACCAGTGTCGCGGCTGAAGGCGAGGCCCGCTTTGCGCCGATGGCCAAGCTGATTGCCGATTGGCAGCCCGATGCGCTGGTGGTCGGTGTGCCCTGGCACCCCGACGGTGCGCCGCACGACAATACCCGGCGGGCCCAGCGATTTGCCCGCCAGTTGCAGGGCCGCTTCAAGCTGCCGGTGCATGAGGTGGATGAGCGTTACAGCACCACCGACGCGCTCGCCAGCGGCGCGGCCGACGTCGATGCCGCATCGGCCGCCGTGATCCTCGACCAATTTTTGCGGACCCTGACCGATGAGCGCACTGACCCTGGACGCTGAAGCCCTGTACACCGAGCTGCGCGCCGGTGTGCAGGCGATCTGGCGGCCCGGCATGGCGGTGATGGGCATCTGGTCGGGCGGTGCCTGGCTGGCCGAGCGGCTGGCCGCCGACCTGCCACCACTGGGCAAGCCCGCCGTCATCAGCAGCACGCTGCACCGCGATGACTTCTCGGCCCGGGGCATGGCCGGCGGCACCGACGCCACCAAGATCCCGTTTTCGGTCGCAGGCGCCCACATCCTGCTGATCGATGATGTGCTGTTCACCGGCCGCACCATCCGCGCCGTGCTCAACGAGCTGTTCGACTTCGGCCGCCCGGCCAGCGTGACGCTGGCGGTGCTGGTGGACCGCGGCGGGCGTGAGCTGCCGATCCAGCCGGCCTTTGCCGCCGCCAAGATCATGTTGCCGGCGGCGCAGAAGCTGGCGCTGGACCGGGCTGAGGACGGCCGGTTCACTTTCACGGTCGAGGGCTGAGGCCGAGATGCTGAACAAACGCAACCCGCAGCTGAACCGCCAAGGCGAGCTGATCCATCTGTTGTCGATCGAAGGCCTGCCACGCGACGTGGTCACGCATATCCTGGACACCGCCGGCACGTTTTTGTCGGTCAACGACCGCGAGGTCAAGAAAGTGCCGCTGCTGCGGGGCAAAAGCGTGTTCAACCTGTTCTTCGAGAACTCGACCCGCACCCGCACCACCTTCGAGATCGCCGCTAAACGTTTATCGGCCGATGTCATCAACCTCGACATCGCCAAGAGCAGCGCCAGCAAGGGCGAGAGCCTGCTCGATACCATCGCCAACCTGTCGGCGATGCATGCCGACATGTTTGTGGTGCGCCACAGCGAGAGCGGCGCGCCCTACCTGATCGCCCAGCACTGCGCGCCGCATGTGCATGTGGTCAATGCCGGTGATGGCCGCCATGCACACCCGACCCAGGGCCTGCTGGACATGTACACGATCCGGCATTTCAAGCAAGATTTCACCCAGCTGTCGGTGGCCATCGTCGGCGACATCGTGCACAGCCGGGTGGCACGCTCGGACATCCATGCGCTGACCACACTCGGTGTGCCAGACATCCGCGCCGTCGGCCCCAAGACCCTGGTGCCGGGCGACTTGCAGGGCATGGGCGTGCGGGTCTGCCACGACATGAATGAGGGCATCAAGGACGCCGACGTCATCATCATGCTGCGCCTGCAAAGCGAGCGCATGAGCGGCGGCATGCTGCCCAGCGCGGGTGAGTTCTACAAGCACTACGGCCTGTCGCAAGACAAGCTGCGGCTGGCCAAGCCGGACGCCATCGTGATGCACCCGGGCCCCATCAACCGCGGCGTGGAGATCGACTCGGCGGTGGCCGACGGCAGCCACAGCGTGATCCTGCCGCAGGTGACCTTCGGCATCGCGGTGCGCATGGCGGTGATGTCGATCCTTGCCGGCAACGACGCCTAAAATCCGCCATGAAAATCCTCATCAAGAACGGCCGATTGATCGACCCTGCCTCCGGCCGCGACGAGTTGGGTGATGTGGTGATCGCCGGCGGCCGCATCCTGGCGCTGGGCAGCGTGCCGCCCGACTTCCAGCCCAACCGCACCATCGACGCCAGCGGCTGCATCGTCGCGCCAGGCCTGGTGGACCTGGCTGCCCGGCTGCGAGAGCCCGGCCATGAGCACGAGGGCATGCTCGAGAGCGAGCTCAACGCCGCTGCCGCCGGGGGTGTCACCAGCCTGGTCTGCCCGCCCGACACCGACCCCACGCTGGACGAGCCCGGCCTGGTCGAGATGCTCAAATTCCGCGCCCGCAAGCTGAGTTTGTGCCGGCTGTTCCCGCTGGGCGCGCTGACCCGGGGTCTGGCGGGCGAGGTGCTGACCGAAATGGCCGAGCTGACCGAGGCCGGCTGCGTCGGCTTCAGCCAGGCCGAGGTGCCGGTCGCCGACACCCTGGTGCTGCTGCGTGCGCTGCAGTACGCCGCCACCTTCGGCTACACCGTCTGGCTGCGGCCGCAGGACGGCTGGCTGGGCAAGGGCATCGCTGCCAGCGGTGCGGTGGCCACCCGGCTGGGCCTGTCGGGTGTGCCGGTGGCGGCCGAAACAGTGGCGCTGCTGACCATCATCGAACTGGTGCGCACCACCGGCGCCCGGGTGCACTTGTGCCGGCTGTCCAGTGCGGCCGGCGTGGCGCTGCTGCGCGCCGCCAAGGCCGAAGGCCTGCCGATCACCGCCGATGTGTCGATCAACTCGCTGCACCTGACCGATGTGGACATCGGCTACTTCAACCCCGCGATGCGCCTGACACCGCCGCTGCGCCAGGGCGCGGACCGCGCCGCGCTGCGCGCCGCGCTGGCCGACGGCACGATCGACGCGCTGGTGTCCGACCACACCCCGGTCGACGAAGACGCCAAGAACCTGCCTTTTGGCGAGGCCGAGCCCGGCGCAACCGGGCTGGAGCTGCTGCTGAGCCTGGCGCTGAAGTGGGGGTCGGACAGCGGCCTGGCGCTGCCGGCCACGCTGGCCCGGGTCACCAGCAACCCGGTGCGGGTACTGGGTGACGCGCTGGGCTCGTTGTCATCGTCAGCCGGCCAACTGGTGGCGGGCGGGGTGGCCGATGTCTGCGTGTTCGACCCGTCCCAGACCTGGGCCGTGACAGCGCTGGGCCTGCTCAGTCAGGGCAAGCACACGCCGTTTGCGTTTGAGTCCACCGGCATGGCCTTGCCGGGCAGGGTGCGCGCCACGCTGGTCGCTGGCACGGTGGCTTACGAGGCACCGGCGGGCTGATGGTCTGCCGGCCCCTGCTGCTCATGCGGCCAACTTGGCCAACGCGGCCAACGCGGCCAACGCGGCCACTTCAGCCCGTCCCGGCCTTGCGCAACGCAGGGCGCGGCACACGGCGCGGCCCAGGATGCCGCGCTTGACCGCCGTCTTGCTGGCCTCGTTCCGGCTGGCCCGGGTGGGTCTGCACCTGCTGCACGGCATGGCGGTGATGGCGCTGCGGTTCCCGTCGCTGGACGAGGCCGGCCGCCAGGCCCGCATCGGCTGGTGGTCGGCCGGTGTACTGCGGGTCATCGGTGTGCGGCTGCGCGTCAGCGGCACGCCGCGCCCGGGCGCCACGCTGTTGTTGGCCAACCATGTGTCGTGGCTGGACATCGCCGCGCTGCATGCGGCTGTGCCCCATGCCCGATTTGTGTCGAAGGCCGACGTGCTGCGCTGGCCGCTGCTGGGCTGGTTGATCCGGGGCGCAGGCACCTTGTTCATCGAGCGTGAGCGCAAACGCGACGCGCTGCGTGTGGTGCACGCCATGGCCGAAGCGCTGCAGGCCGGGCAGACCGTGGCGGTGTTCCCCGAAGGCACGACCGGCGAGGGCCCCGAGCTGCTGCCCTTCCACGCCAACCTGCTGCAGGCGGCAATTGCCACCGCCACCCCGATCCAGCCGGCGGTGCTGCGGTTTGCCGACCCGGCCCATCACTTCAGCCCGGCGGTGGTGTATGTCGGCGACACCTCGCTGCTGCAAAGCCTGTGGCGGGTGGCCACGGCGCGGGGCCTGGTGGTGCATGTGGACTTGCTGCCCTCACAGGGCAGCGCCCATGCCGACCGGCGTTTGCTGGCCGAGTCGCTGCGCAGTCTGATGGCCGAGCACCTGCAAGCCGAGCAGCCACAGACCGGGCACCCACAGACCGGACACCGTCAGTCCGGTTGCCCCCAGGCTTGACCTCAGCGGCGGCCGCCACCGCTGCACAACCCGCGGCACAACCATGAATCCCGGTCTGTTGCTGGCGTTTGACGACGAGCAGGCGCAGGCCGAGGCGCTGGCCACCGCCTTGCAGATTGATCTGGCGTTGGTCGAGCGGCACCGGTTCCCGGACGGCGAGTCGCGGCTGCGCCTGCCGCCGCAACTGCCCGCGCAGGTGTTGCTGCTGCGCGGCCTGCACCGGCCCAACCACAAGCTGGTCGAGTTGCTCATCGCCTTGCCGGCCGCCCGGGCGCTGGGCGCGCGCCAAATCCTGCTGGTCAGCCCCTACCTGGCCTACATGCGGCAGGACATGGCGTTCACGCCTGGCGAGGCGGTCAGCCAGCGCCACATTGCCGCCCTGCTGGGCAGCCTGGTAGACGGCCTGATCACGGTGGACCCGCACCTGCACCGCATCCGGTCGCTCGACGAGGTGATGCCGGGCAAGCGCGGCGTTGCGCTCAGCGCGGCGCCCTTGCTCGGCGCCTGGGTGGCGCAGCAAGTGCCCGGTGCGCTGCTGCTCGGGCCCGACGAAGAAGCTTTGCAGTGGGTGGCTGAGGCTGGCCGCTGTCACGGGCTGGACTTTGCCGTCTGCCGCAAGCAGCGCCTGGGCGATCACGAGCTGCGGGTGGCCTTGCCCGCGCTGCCGCTGGCCGGCCGCGCCGTGGTGTTGATGGACGATGTGGCGAGCACCGGCCGCACCCTGGTCGAGGCCACCCGCGCCGCGCTGGCGGCCGGTGCTGCCAGTGTGGATGTGGCGGTGACCCATGCGCTGTTTGTTGGCGATGCCCTGGCGGCTTTGCAGGCGGCCGGGGTGCGGCAAGTCTGGAGCAGCGACGCCGTGCCGCACGCCACAGCGGTGGTGCCGGTGGCTGGCCTGATCGCTGGCGCTGTTCGGGCTTTCTGAGGCTCAAAGTCGCCGTTACAGTGCAGATTGAGCCCCGCGCCGTGGCCCCAGGCCGGGGCTGTGCCGGGATCAACAGCCCCGCTGCAAGGAGCATGCGCTTTGGCCATTGACCTGCTGCGGCAAATGACCGAGCACATCCAGGTGGGCCAACCGCTGCCGTTTGGCGTGTGCGACGAGCAAGGTGTGCTGTTGCTGGCCAAGGGCCGGGTAGTGGCCAATGACAGCCAGCGCCAGATCCTGCTGACCCGGGGCCTGTACGTCGACCATGACGAAGCCAAGCCCGGTGAAGAGGCCGTCGGCGCTGACGCCAGCAAACGCCGCAGCACGCTGTTCGATTTGTGGAAACAGATCACCGCCCGGCTCGACCTGTTGTTGGCCAGCCTGGACAAGCCCGGTTTTGCCGAGCGCTGCGCTACCTTTGCCAGCCAGTTGATGGGCCTGGTGCAGCGTGACCCGGACATCGCGATCTACCTGTCGGTACGGCAAGACCCGAACCGGCTCAGCCTTTACGGCTTGTCGCACGCCCTGCACTGCGCCATGGTGGGCCAACTCGCCGCCACCCGCGCCGGCTGGCCGCCCGAGCGGGTGGCCAGCCTGGTCAAGGCCGCTTTGACCATGAACCTCAGCATCGTCGATGAGCAGGGCCGTTACGCCACGGCGGGCCGGCTCAACGAGGCCCAGCGTGCGCTGGTCCATGCCCACCCCCAGGCAGCGGTCGACCGACTGACCGCTGCCGGCGTGACAGACGCCGACTGGCTGCAGGCGGTGCTGGAGCACCATGAGCGGCCCGGTGGCGGTGGCTACCCCCACAACCTGAGCGAGACTGGCGAGCTGGCGTCGGTGTTGCGCATGGCCGACGTCTTCATGGCCAAGATCAGCCCGCGCAGCGAGCGGCCGGCGCTGCCGGTGCTCGACGCCGCCCGCCAGATGTTTGCCGAGGCCAAGGGTAGCCCGCTGGCCTCGGCCATCATCAAGGAGTACGGCATCTACCCGCCGGGCAATTTTGTGCAGCTGGCTTCGGGTGAGATGGCCGTGGTGATCCGGCGCGGCGCCACGGC
>Ga0105048_10004841_pt1 | contig 21875 bp, 14 predicted proteins | sample MAT05_FD_78382 | JGI IMG/M metagenome (GOLD analysis project Ga0105048, IMG submission 78382) | Freshwater microbial communities from Lake Fryxell liftoff mats and glacier meltwater in Antarctica - MAT-05 | ecosystem: Environmental > Aquatic > Freshwater > Ice > Liftoff microbial mat | place...
CAATGCCTGGCGTATATTGCGCATTTGCGCGGCGCGGGGTACAAAGTGCCAGACAAATAGTAGGAAAGAGGCCCGTCGCTTTCCTCGCAAAACGCTTCCGTTGAGCCGGGTTCGTTCCTATCTCCAGTTTGCTCAACCGCAAGGCGCTCACGGATGGGAAGGTTCTCGTCGCGGACGGACGCAGCCGTCTGACTGGACGAGGAAACAGGGGTGAAGAGCAATGCCTGGCGTATATTGCGCATTTGCGCGGCGGGCTGGGAATGTGCCGCCGAGGAATCGTCGGCTTGCGCGGCGGGAGGGTGCGGGGAGGAGCGAACCTGTGGTGAGCATCGCCGGGCCATCCCGCCGCCTGCGCCCATCATGCCAGGCCGGCGACTCGTCGGCGTTCCATTTGGCCGACGGGTCGTCGGCGCTACGCCCTGCCGACGGGGCGGATGAAGAATGTCCCGCCGTTTGAGGCTCTTGCAAAACCTACACTGTCACCGGCGCGCGGGGTCATCGCTCAGAGGAGTGATGGCATCCCGCCCGCTTACTGCTGAGGTTTTGCAAGAGCCTCGTTTGTGAGTGGCAGAGCAACCCGCACGCAGAAAGTCGCAGATCGAAGCCGGGACGGTGAGGAAAAAGTGCCAGTCTGGTTGTTCTTACGGGTTGTTCTTACGAGTCAGATTGTTCTTCCGCGCGGCAAGAGGGGACGCCGGCGCGGAAAGCCCGCCTCTGTCGGCGACGGGTTGATTTCACCCCTTGGGCGCGAGGGAAGTCTGGAAATGGCGCGCGGTGCGCGCTAGGGTGTGCGCTGTGTTTTGCCGCAGCATCTTTCTCGTCACCTGCATCGTCACCGCCAACGCCTTCGGCGAGGGCAGTGCATTGGACGCCCTGAAACTGCTGCCCAAGGATGCCGCAAAGCGTCTTGCCAGAATCGAAGCCCGGGATGGCGTTCCGCAGCCGGAACGCTGGCATTTCCTCGTCCATGATCCGGATGCCGATCGTGGCGTGCGCGAGTTTGTGGTCGCGAATGGAAAGATGGTGGCGGTCCGGACGATTTCCCAGTTCGCCGATTCGCTGGGCACCACCGATGTCTTCGGTGGCGATGCGGTGAGGGTGGACTCGGTGCAGATCGCCCGGTGGGCCGCGCTCTTCACCACGGCGAATGGTGGCACGGTCGGCACCCTGAATTATCAGATGGCGAAGGATCCGGCGTCGAATGCCCCGGTCTGGGTCGCCACGATCCTCGATGCCGCGGGCGATCAAATCGGAACCCTCACCGTCAATGCGTCGAAGGGCGTCATCATGAGTTCCGATGGTTTTGAAAAGTCGCCCGCACCCGAGTTGCTGGCATCGCCGGTCGTCGCCCCCATTTCGTCGCGGGTGTCCAAGGCCCGCGTCGCCACGCCGGTGCCGACGCCGAAACCGAACGTCTTCCGCCGCATCTTCGGCGCGAACGAAGAGAAGCCTGCGAAACCATCGCGGTGATCGGCGGGTGGTGAATAGTGGTCTTCCTGGGAAACGATGAGAAACGATCGCGCCCTGCGCGCAGCGCTGTGGAGTGCGGCAGCCTGCTGCCTTGGACTGCGGCAGCTTGCTGCCCGTGGCGGGGAGCCGGCGCGCCCCGCTGCTCCGCACCGCACGCAGCAAGCTGCGACTGCCACAAAGCGGCAGCAAGCTGCCGCACTCCAGGGCGCTCCGCGCAGCCCGACGCCTGCGCCGCTTTTCATCACGCCGCGGTGAGCGTCGCGGGGCGGGAGCGGCTTGCGTGCGGCGGGGTCCGGCATTACCCAGCGGGAATGCTCATGCGTCACAGTCTCGCCATCGCCCTGGCGGCATCGCTCGCCGCCTGCGGAGATTCGCACCGCGAAACGGCAAGGCGCGATTCGCACCGGTCCGCGCGGGTTCGCTCTGGCGCCAAAGATCTCGGGCATAAGACGGAGCACGCCTTTCGCAAGGTCGGCGGGCACTTGGAGAAATTCTTCACCGGTCACGACACCATTACCCGATGACTGTTTTCAACTCTCTCACAAGACTCCTGGGTCCCGGCGTCGTCAGCGCAGATCCCGAGACCATCGCCACGCACGCCAAGGATCGTTGGTTCGCCTCGCGCAATCCGGAGGTCGTCGTCCTCGCCCGCACGCGTGAACACGTGGCGCGGACGCTGCGATTCGCGAACCGCCACGGCATCCCGGTGACGCCACGCGGGGCGGGGGTGGGCTACGTCGGCGGCTGCGTGCCTTCGCGCGGCGGCATCGCATTGAGCGTCGCGCGGATGAACCGCATCCGGGAAATCCACGTTGCCGACGGCGTCGCAGTGGTGCAGCCGGGAGTCATCACCGGGGAGTTGCAGGCCGCGGTGCGGAAGGCCGGGCTTTTCTATCCGCCCGATCCCGCGTCGCTGAAGGAATGCAGCATCGGCGGCAACATTGCGACGAATGCCGGCGGCCCGCGCTGCCTGAAATACGGTGTGACGCGGAACTACGTTCTCGGACTCGAAGTCGTCCTCGCCGATGGCCGCGTGCTGCGCTGTGGCGGACGCACGCACAAGAACAAGCAGGGCTTCGATCTCGTCGGGATTTTCACCGGCAGCGAAGGCCTCCTCGGCGTGGTCACCGAGGCGACGCTCCGGCTGCTCCCGCATCCTCCGGCGAGGGCGACGCTCGCCGCGAGCTTCCGCAGTTTCCGCCCGGCGGCGACCGCGGTGCAGGGCATCTTCGCCGCGGGATTCCTCCCGAGCGCGCTGGAAATCGCCGACCCATTTACGCTCAAGAGCGCCCGCGAATTCCTCGGCCGCGAGATTGCCCCCGGCGCGCAATCTCTCGTGCTCGTGGAACTCGATGGCCAGGCCGGTTCCGTGCGCGGCGAGTGCGCCGCGATTGCGAAGCTGCTGCGCAAGCTCGACGCCGTCCGCGTGCTCACCGCATTCGGTGATGAGGAATGCGAAAAGCTCTGGGGGCTGCGCCGCGCCTACAGTGATTCGCTGAAGGCGACCGGTCTCACGAAGCTGAACGAGGACGTGGTCGTGCCGCGCGGCAAGCTGGTGGAGCTGGCGGAGTTCGGTGAGCGCCTCGCAAAGAAGCATGGTTATCCCGTCGCGTGTTTCGGCCACGCCGGCGACGGCAACATCCACGTGAACATCATGGCCGCGAACTACCACAGCGACCGGAGCGTGAAGGCGCGGGTCGATCGCGCGCTCGACGAACTTTTCACCTGGGTGCTCGCGGCCGGTGGAGTCATCACCGGCGAACACGGCATCGGACTCGCGAAGAAACCGTGGTGGCCGCAAGCCGTGGACCGCACCGGTCGCGACGTCCACACCGCGCTCAAAGCCGCGCTCGATCCGAAGGGGATTTTGAATCCGGGGAAATTCGTCGCGTGACACGGCGGACAGGCATCCGGCTGACGACGTTGCGTGGCGCTTGATTCACCGCGCGGAGAATCTGCGGATGGCGCCCGGGATCGTTCCATCGGGATCCTACGAGCTGAAATGATGCAGCGCGTCGGTGGTGCGGCCGTCCTTTTCCCAGCGGAGGTAGCCGGTGATGGCGCTGGTGACGAATTTCTTTGCTTCGCCGACGGCTTCGGGCAGCGCGAGGCCGCGCCCGAGGGCGGTGGCGATGGCGGCGCTGTAGGTGCAGCCGGTGCCGTGCGTGCTCACGCCGGGGACGAATGGCGCTTCGTAGGTGTGCAGCGTGCCGTCGGGCAGGATGAGGATGTCGGTGGCGATCTCGGTGCGGAGGTGGCCGCCTTTGATGAGGAAGGCGGTGCCGTGGCGCGTGGTGAGTTCGATGGCGGCGTCGCGCATTTCGGCGACGGAGGTGATGGCGCGACCGAGGAGCGTGCGGACTTCGTCGAGGTTCGGCGTGACGACCGTGGCGAGGGAAAAAAGCTGCTCGCGGTAGCAGGCGACGGCGTCGGGGAGCAGCAGCGGGTCGCCGCTGGTGGCGACCATCACAGGGTCCACGACGAGTGCGGGCTTCACCCCAGCGCGAGCGAAACACTCGGCGAGCGTCTCGGCGACGGTGTGGATGATTTCCGTGGAGTAGAGCATTCCGGTCTTGATCGCCGCGATGGGGAACGCTCCGAAGAGCAGGCGGATCTGCTCGGCGACAATCGCGGGCGGGACGGGATGGATGGCGCTGACTTTGCCGGGGACTTCGGCGACAACGCAGGTGATGGCGGTGACGCCGTAGGCGCCGAGGGCGCTGATGGTTTTCAGGTCGGCTTGCGCGCCTGCGCCTGCGCTGTTGTCGGAGCCGGCGATGGTGAGGACGACGGGGAGATTCATGCGGTGGGTGACGGTGCGATTGAAAGCAGGTCCGGCGGCGGAGGCAAGGGGTGCAAGATCATCGCCGCTGATCTGTGAACTCGGAGACAGGGAGATCGATCGCTGGAGTCTCATACGATTTTTATAGTCCTGTTGCCAGATGGCGGCGCGTGGCTGGAAAGTAGCGTAGCTCTCCAAAACTGCGCGGGTGGATCTGCGCGTGAGGCCTCGGGATGCGCAGCTCTGGAGAGCTACGCTACGCGACCCCGCCGCCGCCTCCTGCATTCAGGCACTCAGGCTGTAGATATCGTATCGGCAGGCGCTTCCTGTGCGTTCCGAGTTCAGCGGACTTCGCCTTTTGAACGACAGACACTTGATCCGATTTGCCGCTGGACGCCAAAGCCGCCCGCGATTTCGGAACTTATACGATTTGTACAGTCCTGTTGCCAGATGGGGGAGCGTGACTGGAAAGTAGCGTAGTTCTCCAGCCAGAGCTGCGCGGGTGAATCCGCACGTGAAGCCTCGTGTCGCGCAGCTCTGGAGAGCTACGCTACGCAACCCCACCGCCCCCGTGCTTTCAGGCAATCAGTCTGGATAAATCGTATTACGTGGCCTCTGGCACCGTCGCATTCGCGATGACGGACTGTGCGCCCAACTCCGCCACCATCGCCTCCAGCTCGCGCATCCTGCGGATCAGGTCGGGCAACTGCTGCATCGCGATCCATTGCCGCTTGGTCTGCTTGTCCGGCATCGCGGGAATGCCGAGCACCGTGCCGCCTGGCGGAATGTCGCGCATCACCCCGGACTTCGCGCCGACGGTGGATTGCGCGCCGAGCTTCAAATGGCCCGCGATTCCAGATTGCGACGCCACCACCGCGTAGTCACCGAGCTGCGTGCTGCCGGCGAAGCCCACCTGGCCCATGATCAGGCAGTGCCGGCCGATGATCACATTGTGCGCGATGTGGACGAGGTTATCGATCTTCGTTCCTTCGCCGATCACCGTCGAGCCGAGCGCTCCGCGGTCGATGGCGGCATTTGCGCCGATCTCCACGTCGCTGTGAATCACGACATTCCCGACCTGCAACACCTTGCGATGGAATCCCGCGTCGAACACATAGCCATAGCCATCGGAGCCGATCACCGTGCCTGCGTGAATCATCACGCGATCGGCGATCATCGTCCGCTCATACACGATCACATTCGGGAAAAGGCGCGAGTCTTCGCCAATGCGCGCGTCCCTGCGGATATGATTCCCGCCCATGAGCACCGTCCGCGCGCCGATGTGGACGCGCTCCCCGATCACACAATGTGGCCCGATGTGCGCGCCGGGATCGACCTTCGCCGTCGCGGCGATCTTCGCACTGGGATCGATCCCCGGCGCGAAGTCTTCCATCGGGTGGAACAGCGGCAGGATCTTCGCGAAGGCAATCCGCGGATTCTTCACGCGGATCACCGCCTTCCGCGCGGACAAAAAACCAGCGTTCGCGAGGATCACCGCGGCCATGCCCTGCTCGGCGGCGAGGAACTGCGGCTCCTTTTCGGCAAAGGTGAGCTCGCCACCGCGCGCGGCGTCCGCGGATGCGACGCCCGTCACGGCTGTGCTTCCATCCCCGAGCACTTCGCCGTCTACGATCGTTGCAAGTTCCGCGGCGGTGATGGTCATGGGAGGAGGAATCGGGAGGGAGCCGGGCACAGCCAATCGCCACGTCCAGCGGGTGGAAAACTACGTCGCAATCATCACCGGCTCGGCGGCGGCTTCGCGGAGGCTGACCATCCGTTGCGCGTCCACATCCCACACCTTCAGCCGCAGACAGCGGAGGATGTCGGCGGGATGCAACGACGTCACCTTCGGCATCCGCAACTCCGGGATTTCGAGGAACGCCTGCGGCAGCCGGTAGAACGGGATCCGCGCATTCAGGTGATGGATGTGGTGATAGCCGATATTCGCCGAGAAATACCCCATGATTCTTCCGGTCTTCATGAAGCTCGACGACTCCAGCGCCGCCCGGTGGTAGGTCCAGCCCGTCTTGTCGGCGAAGCTCACGTCGGGGAAGTTGTGCTGCGCGTAGAAGAGATACGTCCCGATCGCATACGCGATGAAATGCGGGACCGTCTGCGTCAGAATAAGCGCCCGCCATCCCCAAAAGTACACGAGCACCGTCCCGATGCCCGCATGGACGATCAGGGCGATGAGCCCGTCATAGTGTTTCTTCGGCTCGGCGAGGAATGGCGCGATGCACATGCCGTAGAGAAACGCGAACACGTAGCCGAAGAGGATCGTCAGCGGATGCCGCATGAAAAGATAGCGGAAGCGGACCGAGGCCGGCGAACTGAGAAACTGCGCCTTCGTCATGATCGGAAACGAGCCGATGTGCGAGCCGCGCAGCTTCGAGTTGTGGCTGTGGTGATGATTGTGCGAGCTGCGCCAGATGCTTCCCGGACTCAACGCGAGGATGCCAAAGATCCGCATGAGCCCGGCGGCGAGGCGCGAGTTTGGCAGGATGGCGTGATGCTGCTGGTCGTGGTAGATCACGAAGAGCCGCAGGGACAGCAGGCCCGCCAACACGCTGCAAATCGCCCTGCCGGCGAAATGGAAGTTCCAGATCGTCCCCGCCAGCGCCGCCGCGAGGAGGACCGCCGTCGAAAGAATAACCCACCAGCTCCTGGCGGTGGAATCATTGGCAAAAGGTTTGGTGGCGAGGATCAGGTCCGAGCCGGTTCGCGGGTCCGGATTCAAGGCCGCGAGGCTAAAGGCGTATATGGCGTCTGTCCACGAAAAGGTGGGAGCCAGCGGAGAATCGCGCACGGAGCGCCGCCTATGGAGCGCCGCCCGTCCCGGCGGCCACTGCGACACGACGCGCAGCGTCACTTTTCCTCCCCGGCGTTTGGCTGCACGCGTTCCGAAGAAAAGACCGGGCCTGCGGCGCAGTTCGTGGCCGGCGGGACGCGCGGCGCTCCACGCGGCGCCCGCCCGCTTCCCCGGTGCTCCGTGAGTTCCTCGGAAACTCGTCACCTGCGGCTATTGTTATATTGTCGCTGTGCGCCAAAGCAGCAGAACTTCAGGTCCAATCCGCCATGCATCGCTCCATCCCCTTCCTTTTCGTCGCCTTCCTCGCCGCCTCTCTTCCGCTCTCCGCTGCCGAGCCGCGGCATGAAGTCGTGCGCGACTGGCCTGCGTTGCCGGAAGGGCTCGTATTAGGTCTCTGTGCCGGCGTCGGAGTCGATTCGCATGATGACGTCTTCGTCTTTCACCGCTGCGGCCGCCAGTGGGCGACACCATTTCCGACGGAGCCGATCGCCGCCGCGACCGTGACCGTCATCGACGGGCGGACCGGCAAACTTCTCAACTCGTGGGGCGCGGGCCAGTTCATCATGCCGCACGGTCTCACCATCGATCGCGAGGACAACGTCTGGCTCACGGATGTGGGGCTGCATCAGGTTTTCAAATTCACCCACGACGGCAGGCTCCTCCTCGCACTGGGCGAACCCCGCATTCCCGGTGCCGATCACTCGCACTTCAATCTCCCCACCGACGTCGCCGTGCTGGCGGATGGTTCCTTCTACGTCAGCGATGGCTACCGGAACACGCGCGTCGTGAAATTCACCGCCGACGGTCGCTACGACTTCGAATGGGGTGCGAAAGGCGACGACCCCGGCCAGTTCAATCTCCCGCACGGCATCGCCGTCGATGCGCGTGGCCGCGTCCATGTCTGCGACCGCACCAACTCGCGCATCCAGATCTTCGATGCGCGGGGCAAATTCCTCGACCAATGGAAAGGCCCGCATATCGGCCGGCCATACGGCGTGGGCGCCGGTGCGGATGGCCACATCTTCCTCATCGATGGGGGCGACCCTTCGGCGCAGCCCGCCGAGCGCGGCAAGGCCGTCGAACTCGATCCCGACGGCCACGTGCTCGACACCTTCGGCTCACCTGGAAAGGAACCCGGCCAGTTCCAGCTCGGCCACGACATCGCCGTCGCGAAGGACGGCTCCGTCTATGTCGCCGAAGGTTCCGGGCAGCGCGTGCAGAAATTCGTGCGCAAGGTGGGTGCCGCTCCGAAACCAACGCCGCCATAATCCCAAAGCAGCCGAAGCGGAGCTTGCCCGTCATCAGACACAGGAATTTACGATCGTTTTCCCCATCAAGTCCCGCATGAGGGGGTGATGCGATCTATTCAGACCGAATGCAGGAGGCGGCGGTGGGGTGCCGTAGCGTAGCTCTCCCGAGCTGCGCATCACGAGGCTTCCCGTGCGGAGTCACCCGCGCAGCTCGGGAGAGCTACGCTACGGCCCCCGGCCGCCGTCACTTTGGAGGCCGGCTGGGCCGCCAAAACTGGCAGCAGCCTCGATCCGGTGGGCCTCTTCGTTTGCACGCTCCTCTTCACCGTCAAGGCGATGAACCAGATTGAAGCGGACGTTCGTCAGTTCCTCCTCACCGTCACCGGTGTGCTTGGTTTCCTCTGCCTCGCGACGTTCCTCCATCTCATCGACTACGCCGCGCGCCTGCTGCGCCCGGTGACGCTGGTGAAGCACGTCGGCGACCAAGGCATTGCGGTGATCGAGAGCGCCTATGCTGAGATGCTCACGTTGCCAAAAATCTCGCCGCCTCCGGATCAGGACGCCGGCGCGGGCGGGCAGACGATTCTGCATCGCGGCATGTCGGCGGTGGTCCTCGCAGCGGACACGCCACGGCTCATCGGCGCAGCGGAGAAGGTGAATTTAGCGGTGGAGCTGCCCGTTGACCCGGCGGTGCTGAGTCGCCGCCGTGCGTGTGGTCATTCCAGCACCGTGAGTTCGCGGTTGGCTTTGCGCAGTTTGCGGGAAAGGCTGCTGGCGAGATTTTCAAGGATCGTGATCCTGATGCGCGGGTGGCTGGTGCCGAGTGCCTCGAAGTCGCGCAGGTGCAGGACGTCACAGGCGACTTCCGAATTGGCAACGACCGTCGCGGAGCGGGACGCCCGGTCGATGACGGCCATTTCGCCAAAAGCCATCCCAGGCGAAAAGGTGGCCAGCCGTTTACGGCCTCCGTCAGCAAGCGGCACGATCACGCTCACCTGCCCGCTCGCGAGCAGGAACAATGCATCGGCCTCATCGCCGACATTGATGATCACCTCGCCGGCCTGATGCACGAGCCGCTTGAGCAATCCGGTCACGACTCCGATTTCGTCCTTGGTGAGCCCGTGGAGCAATTCGTATTCGCCTGCGCCGATGCAGTCGCCGGAAGTCCCGCCGGGAAACATCCGGGCGAGCAGACGGTTCTCGCACCATTCGAGCGCGGAATCGTTGTCGTCGAACACATGAAACAGCTCGTGGCAGCGGTTGGTGAGGCGGGCTTTCATGTAGCGCCGGAGGTCTGGCATGCCCTGGATGTGGGTGAAGATCAGGTGCCGCCCCGCATGCGCGAACTGGAGCAGCAGTTCGGAGAAAAGGCGGCACGCGCTTTCGCTCACGGTGAGGACTCGCTTGAAATCGAGGATGACACTCTCGGAGACATCCAGGGATTCGAACAGTTCGCGCACGACCATTTCGGTCGCAGCGAAGGGCAGGTTGCCATGGAGTTGAAAGAGCCGGATGCCGAGCCCGGAATCACGCAGCGCCTGGCTTTCCTCGGCGTTGCGGACGCGGTTGGAATTCAATTCCGCAGCCGTCGTTCGCAGGCGGATGGCCGTTTTCCCGATGCCCGGACTGTTGAAGAGATGCAGATCCCAATGCCGGGACAACGCCTCGCAGACGCGGATGCCGCGGATGCTGTTGCCCTGCGGGTCGAGCAGCGGTGAGAAAACGCCGATGCCGAGCTGCCCGGGAAGCACGGCGATGACGCCGCCGGCCACGCCGCTCTTTGCGGGAATCCCCACATCGTAAAGCCACTCACCGGCGTAGTCGTACATCCCGCAGGTGCTCATCACGCTGAGCACGCTCTCGACATATTCGCCGCGGATCGCCCGCCTGCCGGTAAGCGGGTTCACGCCGCGATTGGCAAGCGTGGCCGCCATCACCGCGAGGTCGCGGCAGTTCACCAGCGCCGAGCATTGGTGAAAATAGGCATCCACGATCGGCGTCGGATCCTCGGTGAGCACGTCGAAGTTCCGCAGCATGTGGCCGATGGCGCGATTGCGATGTCCGGTGCTGCACTCCGAGCGATACACCTCCTCGTCGATCTTGAGTTCGTGCCCCGCGTAGAGTTCGAACATGGCCATGATGCGTTCGAGGCGGACGCCCGGCTTTTTTCCCTCGATCATGCCGGTCGCCGCGATTGCCCCCGCATTGATCATCGGATTGCGCGGACGCCCCGTGGTGGGATCGAGGCTGATCGCGTTGAAAGCATCGCCCGTGGGTTCGACGCCGATTTTCCCGAGCACATCGGTCCGCCCCCTGTCCTCGAGCGCCAGGCCGTACACGAATGGTTTCGAGATGGATTGAATCGTGAACGGCTGGCGCGAATCACCGGCTTCGTACACGCCCCCGTTGGCCGTCACGATGCAGATGCCGAACCAGTTCGGATCAGCCTTCGCCAGTTCGGGGATGTAAGTGGCGACCGCACCCCCGGTGATCGCGGCGAACTCCCGATGCAATCCCTGGATGTGCTCAAGTATCGGCGACAGGCACGAAACTTTGTGGATGGTGCTCATGATTTGCCCTTTTCCCAAATTGTGTCGCGGAAGCTGGATGAAGTGGCTGGCTGGCGAAAGGAGAAACGTTCGTGGTTCAAGGGAGCGGGCGTGATTGAAAGCGAGTCCAGTGGATGTGCGAAATGGTGGAGTCGAGCATGGCGCCAGCCTTTGGACTGCGCGCGGCTTGACGCCGCTTTTCCCGGTCGTGGGTCGTGACGTCGGGGTCGGTGACTAACTTTCAGAACCGGCGACCGTCTGAGAATCCAGCATCGGGAAGTCAACCTTGCGTATTCTCCGGGACGAACACGGGGCGTGATTGATTGCAGGTCCAGGAAAGTGTGGTGCGAGATCAAGGAGGGGCGCTTTGATAGCGCCCTCTCGATGCGGTCGCTCCGCGCCGCATCGAGCGAGAGGTGTGGGCAACTCTGGGGCTTGCGGAGTACGAGGATCCTTTCGCGTTGCCACGGACATGGCCGACAGCGGCGCGGAGCGACCGCTGCCAGAGGGCGCTATCAAAGCGCCCCTCCTTGCGCCTGGATTTATTGCTGGCGTCGCGGGCTGAATCCCGGATGAGATGCGTCCCCGCTTCCAGCCGATTTCTTTCCCCGCCATCCACATCATGATCCACTACATCATCACCACACTCGTCCTCCTCGGCCTCGCGAATGGCGGGCTTGCCGCGGATTCTCCGACCGGCGACCCGGCCAAAGGCAAGGGCGGCAAACGCAACGCCGCGCCGAATCCGAATGATCCATTTGCGAAGCAGGGGAACATCGCGCCCGCAGCGGTGAGGCCGACGGCGGAGAAGGAAGCCGCGATCCTCGGCGATGTGAAGGTGGCCGAGGGATTCGAGGTGAAGCTTTTCGCCGCGCCGCCGATGGTGAATTACCCGGTCTTCATCGCCGCCGCGCCGGATGGCACGCTCTACGTGAGCAGCGATGGCAATGGTTCGCTCGGCCGCGATCCGGGCCGCGGTCGCATCATCCGTCTGCGCGATACCGATGGCGATGGGCGCGCGGATGAGACGAAAGTTTTCTGCGAAGTGGATGCGCCGCGCGGGCTGGTGTGGGATCACGACCGGCTCTATGTCGTGCATCCGCCGGACATCAGCGTTTACATCGACAAGGACGGCGACGGCGTCGCGGATGAGAGCAAGATCCTGGTGAAGGGAATCGCATTTGGCTACGACCAGCGTCCCGCCGATCACACGACGAATGGTCTCGCGCTCGGCATCGACGGCTGGCTCTACATCGCGGGCGGCGACTTTGGATTCATGGACGCAGTCGGCACGGATGGGCGGCATTTGCAGCATCGCGGCGGCGGCGTGATCCGCGTGCGGCCGGATGGCACGGGCCTGGAACTCGTGAGCCACGGCACGCGGAACATTCTCGAAGTGGCCGTCGGTCCGCTCATGGAAATGTTCGCGCGCGACAATACCAACGACGGCGGCGGATGGGATGTGCGGTTCCATCACTTCACCGGGCTGGAGAATCACGGCTATCCCGTCTTCCACAAAAACTTCGCCGACGAGGGAATCGTGCCGCTGAACGATTACGGCGGCGGCTCCGGTTGCGGCGCGGTCTTTCTCGATGAGCCGGGCTTTGGCAAATGGAACAACGCGCCGCTCACTGCCGACTGGGGCACGGGTTCGCTGTGGCGCCATGCGGTGGAGCGCAAGGGCTCGACCTACGTGGAGACGGGGATGCCGGAGTCATTCATCAAGATGACGCGCCCGACGGACGGGGATGTGGACGCGCTGGGCCACGTCTTCGCGGCGAGTTGGAAGGGCGCGACTTTCAAATGGGAGGGAGCTGAAGTGGGCTACGTCGTCCGCGTGACGCCGAAGGATTTCAAGGCGCCCACGCTCCCGGACTTTGCAAGGGCGGGCGATGAGGCGCTGGTGAAACTCCTGGAATCTCCGAGCCATCGCACGCGGCTCGCGGCGCAGCGCGCACTCATGCGCCGCGATGGAAATCCGGCGACCGCCAAGCTGCTGCTCGCGCTCGCGGCGGACAAAGCGAGGCCGCTCCCATCGCGCGTGGCTGCGCTGTTCGGAGTCTCGCAGGCGAATGTGAGCAAGGCCGATGGCGCGAGCGTCAGTGCCATCGCCGCGCTCGCGAACGATCCCAGCATTCAAGCCTACGTGCTGCTCGCGCTGGGCGATTCCGGTCTCGGCGTGAACCTGCAGCCGAAGTCGCTGGTCTCCGAGGATCTCATCCGTGCGGGACTCAAGAGCGGCAATGCGCAGACGCGGCTGAACGCGCTCATCGCAGCGACGCGCCAGCGCATGACTTCGCTTGCCGCGGAGATTGCGAATCTGCTGGGCGACGAGGACGCCGTGATCGATCACATCGCACAGCGCGCGCTCGCGATGCTGGATGCGGCAGCGCCTTGCCTCGTCATCGTGGACAACACGGCCGCGCCGGTGAAACAGCGTGACGCCGCGCTGCGGTCACTGCGGATGATGCACAAGCCCGAGGTCGTCACCGGCCTCATCGATCGCATCGGGCAGGCCGACCAGCCTGCGGTGCGCCAGGGCGTCCACGCTGCGCTGTGCCGTCTCCATTTCCAGGAGGGTGAATGGAAGGGCGACTCGTGGGGCACGCGTCCCGACACGCGCGGGCCGTATTATCAGCCCGAGCCGTGGAGCGAGACGCCGCGGGTCTTCGCCGCGCTGAGCACGGCGATGGACAAGTCCACGCCCGAGGACACCGCCTTCCTCGTGCGGGAAATGACGCGCAACCGCATCCAGTCCACCGGCGGACTCGAGCGCATCCTTTCACTCGCGAAGCAGAATCCGAAAGTCATCCCCGATGCCGTCGCGCAGCTCGCCACGGCGGGCGACATTCCTGCGAGCGCCGTGCCTGTCCTGGTGCAGGCCGCCGGATCAGCCGAGTCTTCGCCCGAGACCATCGCGCTGGCGATCGCCGCCCTGGCAAAGACCGACAGCGCGGATGGCGTGCGTTCGTCGCTCGGCGGGTTGGTAAAGATCGAGGAGAACATCGCCGCGCGTTCCGCCGAACTTGCCGTGGCACAGGACAACCCGGATCCCGTGGTCGCGAAAAAGCTCGGCAAGGATCTGAACACCGTGCTCGGCGACGCGCGCAAGAAGCTTGGCGCCGCCTCCGCCGCATTCGTCGCGGCGGCGAAGCTGGAGAACCATCACCAGTTGCTGGAGAAAACCGCCGCGGAAATGAAGCCCGGCATTTCCCAGTGGGCCGACGCTGCATTGCTCCACCTCTCGGGTCGCAAGACCGGCAGCCCCGAGTCGCGCCTCGAAACTGGGAAGGCGCTGGACACCGGCTGGCAATCCGGCCCGCAGCGTCGCGTCCAGATCCTCCAAGCGGCGAACGCCATCCAGCATCGCGCGTGGAGCGACCGCATCCTCGCCGCGTTCGATGATCCGGACAAATCCGTGAAGCAAGCCGCCGCCGCCACGGCGAAGTCGCTCAAGCTCACCAAGGTCGAGGACACGACGCCGAAGCTGGGCACTCTCGCGCCGGATGCGCTGCTCGCCGCAGTGCTGAAGGCAAAAGGCGATGCAGTCACCGGTGAGCAAGTCTTCGCCAAGGCGACCTGCACCGCCTGCCACACCACCAGCCAGGACCAGCCGCAGCGCGGCCCATATCTCGGCAACATCGCGCAGACCTACAAACGCCCCGACCTCGCGCAGGCCATCCTCGATCCGAACAAGACCATCGCGCAGGGCTTCGCGACCAATGTGATCACGATGAAGGACGGTGCGGTGCAGATGGGATTTGTGACCAATGAATCCGGCGACAAGGTCACCATCCGCAACATCGCCGCGCAGGAGTTTACATTTGCAAAGGCCGACATCGCCAAGCGCGACACGCTCCCCACATCCATCATGCCGCCCGGCCTGATGATGAATTCCACCGTCCGCGAATTCGCCTCGCTGCTCGACTATCTCGAATCGCTGGCGAAGGCGAAGTGAGCGGCGCGGCGCTGTTCGGATGCCCGGCCGCTTGCGCTGGAACCCTAACGCGAGTCCGCCGAGCCGGTTTCCCCTCGAACCTATGAAATGCTCATTCCTTCGTCTGGCCGCAGTGGCCGTTTTCGGTTTCACCTTCGCCTTGCCGCTCCACGCCGAGCAGACCGGACCGGGCCGCCGCTTTCTGGCGGCGGACAATACCACGAAGCGGCTCGCGATTGTCGCGCCGGATGGGACGTTCGAGTGGGAGTATCAGGTCGGCGCCATTCATGACACGCAGGTCCTGCCGAATGGAAATGTGCTGCTCCAGCAGGGCTTCCAGAAGATCATCGAGGTCGCGCCGGACAAGCAGATCGTGTGGGAATACGATTCCAGCAAAATGAACGGCAACGAGGGCAAGCGCGTCGAGGTCCACGCCTTTCAGCGCCTGGAGAATGGGCTGACGATGATTTCCGAGTCCGGCGCTGGCCGCATCATCGAAGTGGACAAGGCGGGCAAAATCGTGAGCGAGATGAAGCTCAAGCAGAACCGTCCCAGCGCACACAGCGACACGCGCCTCGTGCGGAAGCTGGCGAACGGCAACTACCTCGCCGCGCAGGAAGCGGACGGCTGCGTGCGGGAGTACAACGCGAAGGGCGAGATCGTGTGGGAATTTGAAGTGCCGCTTTTCGACAAGCCGAAGAAGCCCGGCCACGGCCCGGAGGGGTTTGGGAATTCGGTCTTCAGCGCCGTGCGTCTCGCGAATGGCAACACGCTCATCGGTGCGGGCAATGGCCACAGCGTGCTCGAAGTCACGCCCGCGAAGGAAATCATCTGGAAGGTGGAGCAGAACGATCTGCCCGGCATCACGCTGGCGTGGGTCACCCGCGTCGAGCGTCTGCCCAATGGCAACACGATGATCGGCAATTGCCACGCGGGGCCGGAGAATCCGCAGTTCATCGAGATCACGCCGGACAAGAAGGTCGTGTGGTCGTTCAAGGACTTCAAAAACTTCGGCAACTCGATGCCCGTGCAGTTTCTGCTGGGGGCAAAGTGACGGCTGCCGCACAGCGCCGGGTCTTTTCCACATTATGAACAGGTGGTTGCGTTGTTTTCCTGGCGTCGCGGTTGCGCTGGGCGTCATTGGCACCGCCAAAGCCGCCGAGGCGAGCAGGGAGGGCATCGAGTTCTTCGAGCGCAAGGTGCGGCCGGTGCTGGCGGAGCAGTGCTACTCCTGCCACGCGGACAAGAAGCAGAAGGGCCAGCTCCGGCTGGATTCGCCCGCGGCCATTCGCGCTGGTGGCGATGGCGGCGCGATCATCCTGCCGGGTGATGTGGCGAAGAGCAGGCTCATCATCGCAGTCGGCTATCACGACGAAGATCTGAAGATGCCGCCCAAGCAGCGGCTCGAAGCCCGGCAGGTGGCGGACCTCACGGAATGGGTGAAGCTCGGTGCGCCGATGCCCGCAGGGGAGGCGCAGGTCGGGGCGATTCGGAAGGAATTCGCCATCACGGCGAAAGATCGCGAGCACTGGGCCTTTCAGCCGGTGAAGCGTCCGAATTTGCCGACCGGATCAAAGCCCGGTGTTTCCGCGATCGACGCATTCATCGACGCCGGGCTGAAGGCAAAGGGTCTCGCAGCGAACCCGCCTGCCGCGCCGCGGGAATTGATCCGCCGGGCGTACTACGATCTGACCGGCCTTCCCCCATCGCCTGCGGAAGTCGAGGCATTCGTCGCGGACAAATCGCCGCGCGCGTGGGAGAACGTGATCGAGCATTTGCTCGCCTCACCGCGCTACGGCGAAAAGTGGGGCCGCCACTGGCTCGACCTCGTCCGTTTTGCCGAGAGCAACAGCTACGAACGCGACAACGACAAGCCGAACGCCTGGCGGTTCCGCGACTACGTCATCCGCTCGTTCAACGACGACAAGCCGTATGACCGCTTCATCCGCGAGCAGCTCGCCGGCGATGAAATCCCGGAGCGGGATGCGGATGCGATCATCGCCACGGGCTACTATCGGCTGGGCATCTGGGACGATGAACCTGCGGACCGCGAGCTGGCGCGTTTCGATGGACTGGACGATCTCGTGGCGACCACCGGCCAGGTCTTCCTCGGCCTCACGGTCGATTGCGCGCGCTGCCATCACCACAAGATCGATCCCATTCCGCAGCAGGACTACTACCGGCTCGTTTCGTTTTTCAACAACGTGACTCAATACCGCAACGGCGGTCCGACGGATGAAGTGGCGCTGTTTGCGAATGCGCAGGAAAAGGCCGCGCATGAGGCCGCGGTCCAGGTGCAGGCGACCCGCCGCGATGAAGTGCAGGCGGCCATCACCGCGCTGGAGGATCGCTTTCGCACGGGGTTGGCGAAGGGAGACGAGGCGCTCCATCACGACATGGATGAGCTGCGCTTCAGCTTCTACCGCGACACGTGGAGCAAGCTGCCCGATTTCACGCTCATCAAGGCGGAGGAAAGCGGTGAGGTGAAGTCCGGCCTGTTCGACATCGGTCTGCGCACGCGGAACTCCGCGTTCGGCTTTGTGTTCGAGGGAACGCTGATCGTTCCGCGCGACGGCGACTACAGCTTTGACCTCGATAGCGACGACGGTGCCCGCCTCTCGGTCGAGGGTCGGCAGATCATTCTGAACGACGGCGTGCATCGTGAAGGCAATCCGCAGAAGGCCGTGGTGCGACTTCGGCAGGGCCGGTTGCCCATCAAGCTCGAATACTTTCAGCGCCAGGGTCCTCTCGGTCTCACGGTCGGCTGGTCCGGGCCGGGTTTCGAGCGCCGCCTGCTTTCGGCCACGACTCAGCCGGCTCGCAAAGACACGGTGAAGATTGCCAAGAAGGATCTGGATCAGTTCCTCAAGAGCGACGGTGCGCGAATGCTGGGCAGCACAGATTTCGCAAAGCTGCAGGAGCTGAAGAAGGAGCTGAATGTTCTGAAGCCCAGTCAAATCACGGCCGAAAAAGCGCTGGTCGTTTCGGAACCCGGACCGAAGCCGCCGCCGACCCATTTGCTGGCGCGTGGCAATCCATCCATGCCCGGCGAAGTCGTCGAGCCGGGTTTCCTCGAAGTCCTCGGATCGCCCAAGCCGGTCATTCCTGCGCCCGCCGCGGATGCGCACACGAGCGGTCGTCGCACGGTGCTGGCGAATTGGATCGCGTCGCCCGAGAACCCGCTCACCGCACGCGTGATGGCGAACCGGATCTGGCAGCATCACTTCGGGCGCGGTCTCGTTCGCTCGTCGAGCAACTTCGGCACCCAGGGCGATCGCCCGACGCATCCGGAACTGCTCGACTGGCTCGCAGGTGAATTTTCCGCGCGCGGCTGGAGCATGAAGGCGATGCATCGGCTCATCATGACCTCGCAGGCGTATCGCCGTTCGTCGCGCGCCGACGCTGCTGCTCTGAAAGCCGATCCCGCGAATGATTCGTTCTGGCGCTTCGATTCGCGGCGGCTCACCGCGGAGGAGATTCGCGATTCCATCCTCGCCATCAACGGCACGCTGGACCTGAGGATGTTCGGCCCGGGAGTGTATGTGGACATCCCGGCGGAGGTCCTCGCCGGCCAGTCGCGCCCAGGGAAAGGGTGGGGGAAGTCCCCGCCGGAAGAGCAGGCGCGCCGCAGCGTTTACATCAAGGTGAAGCGCTCGCTGCGACCGCCGATCCTCGAGAGCTTCGACGTCGCGGAGACCGACCGTTCGGCACCGGTGCGCTTCGTGACGGTGCAGCCCACGCAGGCGCTCGGAATGATCAATGGCAGCTTCATGAGCCAGCAGGCCGAGCTGTTCGCCGCGCGGCTGACCCGGGAAGCCGGCGGCGACTTGAAAGCGCAGGTCCGGCTCGGTCTTCTGCTCGCCACGTCGCGCCCGCCGACGGAGGCGGAGATTCAGCGCGGTCTCGATCTCATCGCCGCATTGCGCAGCAACGAAAACGCGACAGCGGAAGTCGCGCTCAAATATTTCTGCCTAATGGCTCTGAACCTGAACGAAGTCATCTATCTCGACTGAACGAAAACGCCCGCCCATGCACAGCCATCCCGAATCCTCGCCGCACGCGGGAAATTTCTGCCGCCGCACCCGCCGCGAATTCCTCTGGGAAGCCGGCGGCGGCTTCACCGGTCTCGCGCTCGCCGGCCTGCTCACGGCGGACAAATTCTTCGCGAGCCAGGCCGCGGCAGCGACGGCTTTGCCGAAGAAACCGCCGCTCCCGCAGAAGGCGAAGAGCGTGATTTTTCTCTTCATGTACGGCGGTCCGAGCCAGGTGGACACATTCGACCACAAGCCCGAGCTCTACAAACTCGACGGGAAAACGATCGCGGTGAAAACCTTCGGCCGCGGCGGGAAGAAGAACGAGGGCCGCGTCGTCGGGCCGAAGTGGGAGGGCCGCCAGTACGGTCAGTGCGGCAAATGGGTCAGCGATCTTTTTCCGCACGTCGGCACGTGCGTGGACGACATCGCATTCATCCACTCGATGATGGCCGACTCGCCCATCCACGGCTCGGCGATGCTCCAGATGAACACCGGGAAAGTTCTCTCCGGCAGCCCGTGTCTGGGCTCGTGGGTGAACTACGGACTCGGCAGCGAGAACAAGAATCTCCCCGGCTTCGTGGTCATGCTCGACCCGACCGGCGGCCCCATCAGCGGCGCGAAAAATTGGTCGAGCGGCTACATGCCCGCGACGCATCAGGCGACCGTCATGCGCTCCGCGGGCGAGCCAATCCTCGATTTGCAGCGGCCTGCCGCGATGAGCGAGTCCTCGCAACGGCGCTTCCTCGATACGCTCAGGGATTTCAACTCGGAGCATGAGGCCTCGCGCGCCGACAACACGAACCTCGCCGCGCGCATCGCGAGCTATGAGCTGGCTTTCAAAATGCAGAGCAGCGCGCCCGAAGCCGTGGACCTGAGCCAGGAGACCGATGCGACGAAGGAACTCTACGGGATGAACGACAAGAGCACCGAGGATTTTGGCCGTCGCTGTCTGCTCGCCCGCAGGCTCGTCGAGCGCGGTGTGCGGTTCATCCAGCTCTACGCCGGCGGCGCGCACAACGACGACAACTGGGATGCCCACAAGGACATCGTGCAGAACCACACGCACCACGCCGGTCGGACCGACAAACCGATCGCCGGCCTGCTGAAGGATCTCAAGCAACGCGGACTGCTCGACAGCACGCTCATCGTCTGGGGTGGCGAATTTGGGCGACAGCCCACCGCCGAATACGCCAGCGGCACCGGTCGCGACCACAACGCCTACGGCTTCACCATGTGGATGGCCGGCGGCGGGATCAAAGGCGGCACCACGGTCGGCGAGACCGACGAACTCGGTGCTGCCGCGGTGACCGATCGCTTCCACGTGAAGAATCTCCACGCCACCGTCCTCCACCAGATGGGCCTCGACCCGGAGAAGCTGACGTACTTTTACGGCGGTCTGGATCAGAAACTCGTCGGCGTCGAAGGTGCCGAGGTGATTCAAAAAATCGTCTCGTAACCGCGGTCGGTCTGCCAAGCCGCTCAACGAGACGGCAGCCGCGACGTGTCGTAGTGGAGGCGAAAGTGCGTCAGCCGGACCCTGCGTTCACGCTCCCGGCTTGGTCCGGGTCAGCTCGCCTTTGGCGTCGCCGATGATGGTGGATTCCCCGTCGGGGTCGGGGACAACGTGCAAGCGGAGGCAGGGCAACTCGCGGCTTGAGTTTAGCACCGACACATCCTGCAACAACTCCGCCGCATCCGCCGCGCGTGGCACCATTATCGCCACATAGCGCTCAACCTCCGCCTGGTGGCGGGTCCTAAGTCGAATAACGCTGGCGGTCGAATCCATCGTGGGAGGTCAGCCGCATCATGCGGCCTTTCCCTTTCTCCACGCGAGGCGGGGATATTCGGAAAAATTCCTGCAGCTATCTCATGGCTTTGTTGTTCAGGATCGGACGCATTATTGCGGACTTTCCGTCCGGGGCTTAGTTGGAGCCGGCGAAGGCTGCTGCAGATCGATAGCCACGTTCCCTTCTTCAGTGTCTTTGCCAGGCTTGCAGCGCAGGAGGATGTTGCCTGCCCACACGATACCCTCATTCGCAGGGCGATCGTTGCGGTGAAAGTTGCCCGTCGCCGGCTTGGCTTCCGGGGTGGAGAGCGTGTTGCCTGCGATGCGAATGTCGCTGGAGTCGTTCACGAAAATCTGGCCGTTGTTGAATTCGGGCGTCTGGTTTTTCAGCCAGAGGACCTTGTCGAGAATATCCACATGGTCGCTCTCGTAGGTGTGAATGCCGGAGCCGCCATTTTGCGAACAGACATTGCCCTGGATGAGTATGCGACCGGTGTAAGCGCCGAGCTTCGAGCCCTGCTGCGTGTTGCGCGAATCGTCCACGATGATGCCATTGCCGTCGGTGATCGGTCCGCCCGCGCGACCGGGCAGATACTGGCGGTTGTCGAAGCATCGGTTGCGCAGGATGCGAATGTGGTGGCCGGGTTCTTTGTCGAAAGTCCACGCCTGCCACACGGAGATGTCGCTGCACGCGAATGTCGAATACCACGCGCAGCCGGACACCGTGCAATCCTCGATGGTGATGTAGTCGCTCTGGATTGCCGAAATGCCGCCGCCGGGGCACCCCCAGATGCGCAGGTCCCGCAGCGTGATGTGATGCGGGCGCGGCTTCTTTTCGTCATCAGCCTTGCGTCCATCAATCGTGACTCCGTTGCCGTTGAGTCGTCCGCTGCTCTTCGGCTTTTCCGCCGCCTTCGCTTCGTCGAGCGTGATCGTGCCCGCCGCGCCTTCGATGTCGAATCCGCTCAGCTCCACCTATGCGGAACCCGGTTCGAACTTGATCGCATTCCAACTTTCGAAACGCAGCCGTGGTCGGGCATTCGGCGCGGCGTTGATGCGAATCGGCGCGTCCGCCGTGCCCGGACAACTCAAGCTCGGGAAGGTCTTACCCAGCTCATAAGTCCTAGGGCGTGTTTGTAAAATGGCATCTTGTGGGAAGCGGCCTGACTGTGTCTAAGTCTTGGCTGATGAATCTACGTCCTGATCTCCTTGCGTGCGTGCCGAAGCTGGCGCGCCTGATAACCGCCATCGCAAAATA
>Ga0105048_10004844_pt1 | contig 21869 bp, 17 predicted proteins | sample MAT05_FD_78382 | JGI IMG/M metagenome (GOLD analysis project Ga0105048, IMG submission 78382) | Freshwater microbial communities from Lake Fryxell liftoff mats and glacier meltwater in Antarctica - MAT-05 | ecosystem: Environmental > Aquatic > Freshwater > Ice > Liftoff microbial mat | place...
AGGTGTTCCTCGAAAGGATTTCCTGCGGGGCGCAATGCTACTGGAAACCCGGCTCTGCACTTCCTGCGGTCGCCTTCGCCGGTATGACGCCAACTTTCTACTCCTCTGGGCCGAAGCAATGGATTCCGGGTCAAGCCCGGAATGACGGCGTTGCTTGCCACTGCCTGACATAGCCCCGGAATGACGGCGTTGCTTGCCGCTGCCTGACATAACCCCGTCATTCCGGCGAAAGCCGGAATCCAGAGGTGTTCCTCGAAAGGATTTCCTGCGGGGCGCAATGCTACTGGATACCGGGCTCTGCACTTCCTGCGGTCGCCTTCGCCGGTATGACGCCAACTTTCTACTCCTCTGGGCCGAAGCAATAGTCCGCCAGAAGATTCGGATAGCCGATTAATCATCCAGCCCACGGCGCTGACAACAAATCGCAACAAATCACGAGTAGGTTTGCCGACATTCTCACAACCATCAGAGCATCAAGCCATGTTCCCTGAAGAACGCCGTTTGCATCCCCGTTTCCCCTTTCACTCGAAAAGCGAACTGCACATGCCGTTCATGGCTTATAGCGGCGCACTGATCGACATCTCGCTATTCGGTGCCCTGTTCGAAGCAGGACTGTTTCACTTGAATATCGCCGCCGGCGAAAACTGCAGGCTCGAAATTCTGCACCTGAACGGCAATCCGGCATTCGCCATCGAAGGCGTAATTGCACACACCAACAATAACCTGATCGGAATCGAGTTCACCGCGCTCGATAAAAAACACCTGAACCAACTGCGGCACATCTGCACGCTAAATCTCGCGCTGCCAAACGTCCTCAACCGGAAGCTCCCTGCCCTGTTTCAGGAATGGCGGACATAAAGGAGTCGCCAGTCCGGACAGACTATTCCAGGTAACCAATAATTCACTGCAAATAGACCGTTCGGATCATTGTTGCTTACCGCATATATGGGAACAATTGTTGTTCTCTCACTTGATGGCAGGAATTTCCAGTCATTCCGGGGCCGTGCAGCGGAACCCGGAATCCAGAGGCAGCCTGTATTCCGGCACCCCAAGGGCATTTTCTGCGGGGCGCTTTCGCCGGAATGACGGCCAGTTCATACTTCTTGTCGCCGGATCAATAATGTAGTTTTGTCCATTGGACTATGAGGCTTGTCGCAATGATTATCGCTCTGCAAATCCTCTCGCGTAAGGCGCTCACGTTAGTGGCAGCGGCTCTTCTGCTCTGCCCTCTTTCCGCGTTTGCTTATGCCTCGAACGGTACAGACGGAGAGTTCCGGCTAGGCCAGTCGGTGGCCGCCGATCACAAACGGTACGGGAGGCACAATCAGCATCGGCCCAGGCGGCTCGCTATGCCTTTCCCAGTGCGCCAGCGCCCAGCCGGTGTCTGAGCCTGAAACCTACGCACTGATGCTGGCCGGACTGGGCTTTTTGGGCCTCATGGCGCATCGTCGCAGGACGCTAAATTAGCGGTTTCTTAGCTGCAAGAGATCCGATAAGCAATAGCGCCCAGAATTCGTTCCGGCATGGGTATCTAGCCAGCATCACTACCTGACCCGCGCCCTGCGCCTAACGCTAAACAACTGGTTCGGGAACAGTGCGTACCAAAGAAAAGGGGCGGCAGCGCTGCGGCCCTGCCCATACCCCCGTATGACCGATCTAAACAGTCGTCCACTTACTGCGGCGACGGGCCATTACGCCAGTGAAACCTAAACCGACTAGCAGCAGCGCCCAGGATTCAGGCTCAGGAACCGGCGTAGCGGCGATCTGAACTCCATACGAACCGCCATACAAACCGGACCCGGTACCTAAAAAGGTCAGATAGTGCGCGCCGACAGGCAGCGTCACCTCACCATTTGCGTAGTGGAACATTCCAGCCGCGGATACGGTCAGAGCGCGACCGTCCAGGATTGCGCTGAAAGACGTGATTGTAGAAACGCCGGTCAGATTAAGGGTATGCGCAAAATAACTGAAGTAAGAAGCGCCCGTCAGCGTGAAGTTGATTCTGTCGCTGAACGATCCTGTGATGCCGTTGTGCGAGAAATTCCAGGGGGTGGTCAACACCCCGGCGTCAAATGTTGGAGAACTGAATTCACCGGAAACATCCGCCGAAGCCAGGCTGCAGGCACCGGCAAGAACCAGGGCGAATGCAGTTTTTTTAAATACGTGGTTCATTGAATATCCTGATTATTAAGTATTGATTACAAAGATGCCATTCGCAAAAATCGGTGTAATATCCGCTTTGTTTTCAATAACGTAAAATGTCGGGCGGTTTGCCACATCGGTCTTCGGAAAAACAAATTCCCGAATAAAACAACGCCATTGTGGGCCAGGGTAGTTACATTATTACCGGCGGCGATTGAAATCTTGATAGTCCGTTCTGATCAAAAGACCGTACCGAACGGATGCGTTTGTCCGCTTTGTCGACTCCCGCGCAGCGCGACAAACGGGGCCAGGAGAACCTCTTCGGCTGTGTCGCCTGACTGTGACAATAAGCAAACACCTTCCGTTGCCGGTACCTTACAGAAGACATTTGAATACGCCTCTCCGGCGCAGGCCGGGATGCAGAAGCCGAACCCTCTCCGACACTGGACACCGGCCTTCGCCGGTGTGGCGACTCAATCTGGGGCTCCGGCCTTCGCCGGTGTGACGACTAATCAGCGGCCGCCTTTACGGCACCCCTATCCGGCAATGCAAATGTTGCTGGGATAGGCCGAGCGACTACTCAGCGCCCGTAAACGTCCTCAAAGCGAACGATGTCGTCTTCGCCCAGATAGGTGCCTGACTGCACCTCGATCATTTCCAGCGGCACGCGGCCCGGATTCTCCAGACGATGTTTCGTACCGAGTGGAATGAAGGTCGATTCATTCTCGGAAACCAGGAAAGACGAATCCTCCCGAGTCACCTTCGCCGTGCCGCGCACGACGATCCAGTGTTCGGCGCGGTGATGGTGCATCTGCAAGGAAAGGCGGGCACCCGGCTTGACGACGATGCGCTTGACCAGGAAGCGCTCGCCGACATCGACCCCGTCATAGGAGCCCCAGGGGCGCAGTACCTTGCGGTGCAGTTGCCCCTCGGCGCGACCGTCAAGCTTGAGGCGGTCAACGATCCGCTTTACCTCCTGCGTCTTGTCCTTGTGCGCGATCAGGATGGCGTCGGGTGTTTCGACGATTACCAGATCATCGACCCCGATGCAGGCCACCAGACGCCCCGCCGACATGGCCAGCGTATTGCGGCAGTCGTGCAGCAGGACATCGCCCTGCAAAACGTTGCCTTCGTCATCTTTCGGCAATACTTTCCACAAGGCATCCCAGGCACCGATGTCAGACCAGCCGGCCGACAGTGGGACGACCACACCGGCCGGCAACGCCACCTCGCCCGCCGCAATACGCTCCATCACCGCATAGTCGATCGAGTCACTCGGGCACTGCGTGAACGCCTCCTTGCCGACGCGCAGGAAATCACCATCAGCCGAACCTTGCGTCCACGCCGCTTGGCATGCTGAAAGAATATCGTCCCGGCAAGCGCCGATCGCGGCCAACCACAGCGAAGCACGCATCATGAAGATGCCGCTGTTCCACAGGTAACAACCCGCATCCAGATAGCTTTGCGCCGTGGCCAGGTCCGGCTTTTCGACAAAGCGCGCGATCCTGCAGGCGCTACCCTGCCCCAACTCCGGGCCTGCCTGGATATAACCATAGCCCGTCTCGGGCGCATCCGGCGTAATGCCAAAGGTCACCACGGCGCCCTCGTTGGCCAGCGACGCGCCCTGAATCACTCCTGCCTGGAAGGCCGGGGTATCCAGAATGACATGGTCGGCCGGCATCACCAGCAGAATCGGATCGGAACCGTCACGCATTGCGGCCAGCGCGGCCAGCGTCAACGCCGGCGCCGTATTGCGCCCGAGCGGCTCGAGCACGATCGCGCCAGACGTGCCCATCAGGCGCAACTGCTCGGCGATCACAAAGCGGTATTCCTCGTTGCACACAATCATCGGCGCAGCGACTTGCGCCCCGGCGATTCCTTCAACGCGGCGTATTGTGGCTTGCAACAGCGAATCCTTGCCGATCAGCGGCAACAACTGCTTGGGATATTTTTCACGCGAGAGCGGCCACAGACGCGTGCCCGAACCACCGGAAAGGACAACAGGTTGAATCAGCACATATTTCTCCAAGGTTGTGATTGTTTAGGCGGCCGAGACGCTATTGATCAGGCCCGAAGACATTTGAATTCGCTTCCCCGGCGAAAGCCGAGGTCCAATTTGAATTCGTTTCCCCGGCGAAAGCCGGGGTCCATAAGGTGAATCCTCTCCGACACTGGATACCGGGCTCTGCACTTCCTTCGGTCGCCTTCGCCGGCATGACAAATTAATTAGTGATTCCTTCGGTTGCCTGGCCACTACAGTCAGGGTGAAACCAATGGATAGTGCCGATGACGGGGTCATTCAAGCCTGGCTTTCATGCGCTGCAAGCACGATTGCACCAGGAATTCGGCTCTTTCCTGAGTTGCCGACTCGGCATAGACGCGCAATTCCGGGGCGTTGCCCGAAGCGCGGAAATGAACGATTTCATTCCTCTCAAGCGATATCCGCAGTCCATCGGTTTGATCAAGCCCGACCGCCCTGCCGCACAAGCCACGCAGCAATTCATCGATATCGGCCGGGGACTTGGCAAGGCAACGCAGAATGTTCCGGCTCGTTTCTGTCGGGAAATTCTGCAGACGATCGCTTGCAGTAAACCGGGCCGGCAAACGCCGCGGCAATTCAGAAATCTTGCATTCTTTTTCACGCCCCATCGCCAGCAGACAAAGGATCGGCAACAGCGCATCCCGGGTCAGCAAGGGCGCCAGGACCCGCCCGTTTTTCTCCAGGCTTGATCCCACCAGAAAGCCGCCATTCGGCTCAAACCCGACCACGTTCTTCTCGCCATAACTGTGTAATTCGTTGATCGCCTCGATCACATACGGCGAACCGATGCGGGTCCTGATCACAACCGGGAATGATTCACACAGTTCGGCGGCGGTGTTGCAGCTCACGGTGGTAGCCACCGCCTTCGCTCCCAGATACTGGGCGCACAAGATACCGGCTATGTCACCTCTCAACCAGTTGCCATGCTCATCGCCAACCAGAGGCCGGTCGGCATCGCCATCTGTGGAAATGATGGCATCGAATCCGTATTGCCCGGCCCAGCGCTGAGCCTGCTGCACATCGCCATCACTCACGGCTTCGGTATCGATGGGAACAAATTCGTCAGTCCGCCCCAGGGAGATAACCTGGGCGCCGAGCAACTCCAGAATCTCGCGCAACAGATCCCGCCCGACACTGGAGTGTTCGTAGAAACCGAGTTTCATTCCAGCCAGGCATTGGGGCAGGAAAAACTGGCGGTAGCGATCGACATAGCCCTGATAGGCACTTCGATTGACCTTCGGCAGGGCACTGGTCAAACCTGTTTCGGGTACGCTCACCACGGCACGGCAGATGTGCTCCTCATCGGCCTTGGTAATTTCCCCGCCCACCCGGTAGAACTTGATGCCATTGCGGTCAAACGGGATATGGCTGCCGGTCACCATGATGGCGGGCATCTCGTGCGACTGGGCGTAAAGTGCCAGCGCCGGCGTAGGGATTGCACCGCAATAATCGACGCTCAACCCGGCATCCAGGATCGCTGCCACGCACGCCGCCGCGATCCCCGGGCTGCTCGGGCGCAAATCCACGGCCAGCGCCACGCTGCCGGATGTCGCGGCAATCGCTTTCAGAAAAGCTGAGGTGTAGGCAAAGCAAAGCTCGCTGCTCATATTGGCCACCAGGCCGCGCGTTCCGCTGGTTCCGAACCGTACGCCGCTGCTCTCCATCAGACCCTGTATTGCGATGTCCTGTTTTGAAGGTATCGTGGAAATCAATTTCAACCTGTCGCTATCTTTGGTGAATGGTTGAAGAATTATCGCGAACCAGTCATGCAAATACGCTTCGGTGGCGTAGTCCGAACGGACTATTGCGGATCAATAACCCAGCCACCGTTACCCCATAAAAACAGGGGAGGCCTCGTTTTCAAGGTGAAAATGCCGCGTTTGAAGAAATGCGCGCGCACGGTCTCTAGGGACGCGCCGATCAATGGCGAAGATGTCATTCCGGCGTCATTCCGGCGAAAGCGCACCGCAGGACGTTCCCTTGGGGTGCCGGAATCGAGAGAATCAGCGAACTGGCCCCTGCAACTTCTCCGGGCCGAAGCAATAGGCGTTCTTCGGATTCGTTCGTAGTCCATTTGTGCTATTGGATTGAGTCGTGCTCCCCGAATGCAAGCAATATTTATGGTTCAACCTGTGCCACATCACCCCGATCCATTTTTTATGAGGTATCAAAATGCACAGACGGCTTCTAATTTCCGCTTTGCTCGCCTTGGGTTCTGGTCAAGCGATGGCGGGTTCGCCGGTTGGACTGATGACCATCGAGCAAAACAATTCGAATGGTTCGACCACCGTATGGACCGAGAACCTGGTTGGGGCGAACCTGATCAGCCTCGACCAGCAAACCGGTAATTTCATCATGGCACAGGGCGTAACGGGCCAAACCATCACAACTGACAACGTTGATTACTGGGCGTGGCAGAGTGATAAATCCTGGCTCTGGCATAGCGCCCAGACTGTGAGTGGCAAGACCCTCAGCATCGCCGATCAAATGACGTATACCGATCAGGCAAACGACCCATGGGCGGCAGTAGCCAAACTGACAGCAGTTTCCGGCCACGGCGACCCGGATCTGTCCTATGGCTTCTTTGCCAAAAACAATACGTCTTCGGTTCAGACCTACACGGTTACCATTGGCGGATCCATTACAACCCCGGTGGGAGGGCCCGCCACGGTCTATGCCGATATCGCAGGCTCGCTGACCAATCCTTCAGGCAGTCTCACCATAGCCCCTGTAGCCGGCAATCCCGCGATCCAGCGTTTTTTGCTGTCTGCTGGCGGTGGTCCGCTGGTTAACGCCGGTGTCAATGTTGGGTCCGCCTATACAGCCAGTGCCACTGGCACAAGCATTTACAACCCCAGCTTCGCCACCGGCGTTGCTCCAACCGGAGGAGCGTGGGACTACATGCAGATCACATCGCAATTCACGCTGACACCGGACAGAGATGTCGCAAGCATTTCAGGCTTTGCCTCTATTACACCGGTTCCGGAACCCGAATCCTACGCCATGCTACTGGCTGGTCTTGGGATAGTTGGTTTCATTGGTCGACGCAAGAAAACGGCGATTTCTGCTTGATAGATAGCAATTGCAGGCTAACCACGGGAGCTTTTTTGCTCCCGTTTTTCATGTGCGCCCGGCACGGGCGCACATGAAAAGGGAAATGTCACTGACCCTTTGGACCCTCACCGCTATGAATAACAATGAGGATGTCAAGATCCGTTGGACTCGACTTTTTCCTTCGGCAGGAAGGGCAGGTCATCTATTCACGCCTATGCCGCCTTTCGACTCTTCAACTCCTGGCGGATGACCTTCCTGATCGTTGTCTCCATGTCGGACTGGTGCAACGAATTCTTCAGAGTCTCATTGATGAGTGTCTGATAGCCGCGCTCGCCGGCCATGCTCTTGAATCGTTCGACCAGCGGGGCATCAAGATAAAGCGTTACCCGCTTCTTTGGTTGAACCACGCGCCCATCCGCGCGCTTGGTCAGCACCAACTTGCCAGCATCAATATCGGCTTGGGTGATGGGGGCAAGCTCGTCAAAGGTTTCTGTAGTAGATATCTTGCTCATTTCGTTCCGCCTTACGCATCGAAATAAATCGGATTTCTTCATCCGTTTACGCTGTGGCGATGACCACCACATCCGCGCGCAACAACCCCAAAGTAATGAACCGCGGCTCGTCGTAGCCAAAACGGCGATCTTCGAAAGTGACCGTGCGGCCGCTCTCGCACTGGACACCGCCTTCGCCGGCATTCGCCAGTGTGTCAACTTACTCAGAACTGCCCTAACGAGACTTCTCAAACAACATGTCATACGCTGCCAATAGCTTGGGGGCTTCGTATTTCCATTCCAGTTCGTTGATCACACGATTCCGGCCAAACTCCCCCATGCGCTGCCTCCGCTCAGGATCATCCAGAAGTTCGATAATCCTTTCGGCCATATCAATCGCATCATTGTTTCTTGCATACAACGAAGCTTCCTGCGCTGAGAACCGGCCTTCCGACAGATCAAATTGAACGATCGGCTTGCCGAGAGCCATGTATTCCATGATCTTGTTCATGGTCGACTTGTCGTTCATCTCGTTAGCGACATCCGGGTTCACACACACGTCCGCCGTGTTGAGCATTTCCAGAAGTTGCTGATCCGGCACGCGCCCGGTGAAGGTGACGTAGTCGGCGATTCCAAGCTCATGCGCATAGTCCCGCATTTCGTCGAGCGAAGTGCCACCACCCACCAACCCGAAATGAATGTCGGAGCGCCCCATCTTCTGCACGATATGCGCTGCTGCCCGAAGCAGATAGTCGATGCCTTCCTGCTTACCCATCACGCCGACATAACCCACCATATATTTTCGGCCGCGTTTAAGCGATTCCACCGGCGGAACAATTTTCAGCCGATCAAGCTTGGGCCCGCTGCGTACGACAAAAACCCGCCTGGGGTCCATGCCGCCACGCTCGATGGCGATGCGCTTGTAAGACTCATTGGTGGCTATCGAAACAGTCGCGGTCTTGAATGTCAGGCGTTCAAACAACACCATGAGCTTATAGAAAAAGTCCCGGCGACCAAACTTGGCTTCGTACAACTCCGGGTTGATATCGTGATGATCAAAGATGAACTTCTTGCCTAGGAACAGCTTGAAAAAACCACCCACCATGAAGATTAGGTCCGGCGGATTGCAAGCGTGGATAACGTCGAATCCGCGAGTGAACAGCACCTTCCAGGCGAGCGCAAATTCCCAGAACAGTGCGGCTGAATACTCCAGCGCGTAGCCGATTGCACCTTCCGCCTCAAGCGGAAGATCGTGTCGATAAATGTGGATGCCATCAATGATCTCGAACTTTTTCTCGTACCCCTTGCCGGTCGGGCAAATGATCGAGACCTCGTAGCCGGCATCAAGCAATGTTGTGGACTCCTGCCACACCCTTCGATCAAACGGGGATGGCAGGTTCTCGACGATGACCAGAACGCGTCTTGCCTTACCAGCAGATGCCATCGTACCGCCCCGGTTCACTCTTGTTGGGTGAAATACGCACCAGATCGACGACGACCTGGCCCGGGTTGAGCAGCTCCAGGACATTGCGGAATTCCTGCGCACCGTTGCCGATGACAATCACCTCGGCAAAATCCAGAACGTCTTCCATGCAACCCACCATCAGTTTCGAAATATGCGGAATATGATTGAGGATATAGTCCCGGTTGGCGCCGGTCAGCGCCGCAAGGTTCACGTTGCGGTCGAACAGTTTCATCTCGTATCCCTTGCCGATCAGGGATTCGATAACCTCGACCAGAGGAGATTCCCGCAGATCATCCGTACCCGCCTTGAAGGCAAAACCAAGGATGCCGACACGCTTCTTGCCATACGCCATCACCATCTCCAGGCCTTTTTGTACCTGCCGCTGATTGCTGGGGATGATCGAGTTGAGCAAAGGCAGATCGAGATCCAGACTACGCGCCTTATAGGTGAGCGCACGAACGTCCTTGGGCAGGCATGAACCGCCGAAGGCAAATCCCGGCTTCATGTAATACGGCGAGAGATTGAGCTTCGTGTCCTTGCAGAAGATGTCCATCACCGTGTGGCCATCGATCCCCAGCGACTTAGACAGGTTACCGATTTCGTTGGCAAACGCCACCTTCACCGCATGCCAGTTGTTATCGGTGTACTTGACCATTTCAGCCGTTTCCACGTCAGTACGCACCAGCGGTGCATCCATCCTTTCATACAGTTTGACCAACACATCGCCGGCGAGCACGTCGGTCTCGCCGATAACGGTTTTGGGCGGATTGTAGTAGTCGAAGACGGCGGTGCCTTCGCGCAGGAATTCCGGATTGTTGCAAACGCCGAAATCCTTACCCACCGTCTTGCCCGAATATTGTTCCAGGGTAGGAATGACGATAGTGCGCATCGAGCCTGGCAGCATGGTAGAACGCGCTACAACCACATGGAACCCTGATTTTTCTTTGATTGCAGAGCCGATCTCCTCGCAGACTCGGCGAACGTACGAAAGATCAAGATTGCCGTTTAACTGGGAAGGCGTACCCACACAAATTAGCGAGATATCCGAACCAGACACTGCCTCATGGACATTGGTTGTGGCACGCAGCCTTTTACCGGCGACGTTGTGCGCAACCATCTCAGCAATATCCTTCTCGATGATTGGTGTCTGACCACTGTTGATCAGATCGACTTTGGTCTGGTTCGGATCAACACCGATCACCTCATGCCCATCATCGGCCAGACAAGCGGCAGAAACGGCACCAACATAACCCATGCCGAAAATACTGATTTTCATAAAATTCCCTGAAAGCGAAAAGGTATGAAGTTAACTCTTATTTGTTTCAGTTAGATTAGGGAGCCACTGATCAAGTAGAGAATCGTCATCCCGGCGAAGGGCGGGATCCAGAAGCAGAATCCTCCGACACTAGACGCCGGCTTTCGCCGGTGTGACGCACTATTCAGTGTTGTGACCAAAAGAGAGAGCAATCCGCGTCACAAAACGTGCATCCCCCTTGATCACACCGCGCCACACAAGCGTTGTCGTCGGCGTTTTAACATCAAAAGATCTTGAAACCCATCCGGCGGGAGGATCGTCGTTGCCTCGCGACAAGATTGGCGAGAGCGCGTTTTCTCCCATGCTCATCGTCAGTCGGACAGTTCCCGAATCTGCAATGACCTCGCCGTCAAGGCAAGTCACTACGCAGTCCTCGGCAAAGTGCCAGCACAACTCGACCTCATGCCTCCCGGCACAAAGCAATTCGTCAAGCACCTCGAAGCGATTGTTCACAGCATCGAAAACAATCTCCCGCTGGTGCCTGAGCGGATCATTCAAACGAAGGTAGCCGTCATGCCTGCCCCTGAAAATCTTGCGTTCGCCGTCAAGCTCCAGCAGATCGCACTGCGCATTAGCCTTGCGCAACCACAGAAAATTACCGCCGATCTCTGACTGATCTTCCCCATCGACCCGCACCGTGTTGTGCGCAAAGCTGCCGCGAAAGTAATTGCGCCATTTCTTTTGCGAGTGATACGCGTAGGTGCCCGGATCGATCAATAATTCGCGCCCGCCGGCAGACAGCACGAAAGACAGTGCATCGGCATGGCCATGGGCAGCAATCGACAGATAGCCCAAGGGCCCGCAATCGATCAAAGCCCGAACCTCATCGGGCGCACCAAAGCGGGTGCCCATCAGGTAGTAGCCGCCTTCAGGGAAAGATGTCCGTGGATTTTCCGCCGCTGGCCGTACTAAAGCAGCAAAGGCTCCGGCTGCCGCATCACCCAGCAACCAGCGGCTCTTGTCATCAAAACTTCCAGCCTTGGCTGCCAGATCGCCTCGGCTGAACAGCACTGCACCTGTTGCCAGCAATGAACGATAGGGGGACCAGTCGTGCTCCTGGCTCAAGCGTACCATCAGTGCATCGTCGGCATCGCCGATCATCGGAACATGACCGGCACGATCCATCACCGATGCAATAAATTCCATTAGTCGCTCAAGACGCGACCAGAACGCTTCACTGAATTCAACTCCATTCGCTCTGCAAATCAGTGCGCAGAGCAGCATCATGTCCATCACCTCATGCTGGTAATAAACAGCCTGCTCCCGATTCACGCCATCGGAACCATTCTGGCGCAACGCCTCAGTCTCGAATCCCTGGACAGCGGTGCTTTTCCAAGCAGCACTTTCAGGCCACATCGGCCACGTCACCGTGCCGACCAGCAAGCCCATGTATTCGCCCAGCAAGTGATTGTTGGCCGAGGAGTGACGCGAGAAATGGCCCGCAATAAAATGGCAATGCTGGAAAACCGAATGCAGCCAGCGTTTTCGGAAAGCAGCCCCGGTCGCGCCGTTGAACAAAGGGGAACTGTCTCCGCCCAGCAAATGCCAGGCAAATGACCAGTTCATCAGACGAACAGCATGCTCCAGGGAACTTGTCCAGTTGACTCCCGAAGGATAAGGGCACTGCTCAAACCACGAATCGAGAAGTGCCTGACACCCCTCGGCATACCGTGAGTCTCCCGTCAAACGCCAGGTCTGGGCCAAGGTGACCAAGGTCAGATGCCGGTTCGGCTCCCACAGATACTTGATATCCCCGACAATCCTTTCGTCCCGATAATCAAGAGACTTGCCAAAGCCCAGGGGAGCCAGCGTTCTTGTCTTCGGATCCTGATTCCAGACGGGAGGGAATCCCAACTCAGTGTCGCGCAGGGCAAAAACATCGAACCGGCCGGCAAGAATCCAATCCGCCGCCGATTGATAAGCAGCGCAATCAAACTTGACCGGAAATACCTTGCACCATGGTTGGCCGCTCCGACCGACCGGGTCAACGGGGCGTGCCCGACCCACCCCGTAATGCTCCAGACGGGACTTGAACAATTGGCGAATACGATAGGCAAACTCCGCCATATCCATCGCGCGCAAACGTTTAAATTTCCAAAGAAAATTGCTATACATACTGCCGGTGCCATAGTTCAAGATTGAGTAACGACCACAGGAGCTTTTCATGGTTTTGCCGACCACCGACATGCTCAGCCAGAATTCGCTCCAAGGCAGCACGATGAAAATAGGCACTTGTTTTCGAATCACTCCCCATGAGATGGTCGTAAAGATAATCTTTCATTCCCCCTCGGAACCATTCGTTGACCGGCACACGCAAACCGATTTTCGGCCGCTCAAGAATGTGCTCGGGCAATATCCGCTTCATTGCCTGACGAAGAATGTATTTAGTGTTACGCCCCCGAATGCGCCAGGCGTCGGGTAACTTCGAAACAAATGCAGCCAGCTCATAATCCATGAACGGCATACGGGCTTCGAGTGAAGCTGCCATGGTCATGCTATCGCCTCGTTCAAGCAGGTTATCGGGTAACCAGCTCGTCTGATCGAAATAGAGAATATTGCGCAATGCCGAATTGCCCGCCGTCGTGTCGAAACGTGGCGCCATCCCGTGCATGGCGGGGCGGGGCATGGCCACAAGAGTCAATCGTTCGGCATTGCTGAGTGCACCAAACCAGCGCGGTAGCCGCTCTTGCCGGTCAGCCAGGCCCAGATTGGTGATCGCCGTCTTTGTCCGCCGCCACTGATAGGGCAAGGCATGGGCTAGGGGTTCGACAAGTCCGTGCATCAAAAATCCGGGCATGCCGTGGTAATAGGCCACATAACGTTCGAAGACATGTTTCGGATACCCGCCCAGGAATTCATCAGCCCCTTCCCCGGTCAGAATCATCTTGACGGAACGCACCGCCTCTCGCGAAAGCAGGTAAATGGGAATGTCCGAGGGTTCTGCCACCGGCGAATCGCGAAAGTCGATAAGTTTGGGCAAGTGCTCCATGATGTTGTCTTGAGAGACTGTCAACTCATTATGGTCAGTCTTGAATTGCTCCGAAATAGTTTTTGCATAGGCAAGTTCGCTGTACGCCGATTCGGCAAAACCAATTGAAAAAGTTTTTACCGGCAGGCTGGAATGACGCGACATGAGCGCCACAACGGCTGATGAATCTACCCCTCCGGAAAGAAAGGCGCCGAACGGCACATCGGAAATCATGCGCATTTCAACGGCACGGTCGAGCAATGACAGAAAATCCGCGACCGGATCAGTCAACCCGCTTACCGGATCACAAACGCCACCATCCGGTGGCCGATAATACGTCTGTTCAAGCAGACGCCCGCCCTCCCAGAGCGCCCAGGTACCCGGCATCAGTTTCCGCACCCCCTCAAACAAAGTCGCCGGAGCCGGCACGTAGCGATACGCGAAATAGTCCCACAGTGCCGATTGATCAACCTGCGCCACGACGCCGGGGAAGCAAAGCAGGGACTTGATCTCGGACGCAAAGATTAGCGTATGGGCCGTCTGACGAAAATAAAGAGGCTTCTTGCCAAAGCGGTCACGGGCAAAAAAACAGCGTTGCTTGCGGGCATCCCAAAGGGCAAAAGCGAACATGCCATTGAAGCGTTCGACACAGGCCGTACCCCATTCTTCATAGGCATGAACAATAGTCTCGGTATCCGAATGGGTGGCAAAAACATGACCACACCCTATCAACTCCTCGCGCAGCCCCTTGAAGTTATAGATCTCCCCGTTGAACACGATCTGGATAGCACCATCTTCATTGCCCATCGGCTGATGACCGGTGGAAAGGTCAATGATTGACAAACGCCGATGCGCCAAGCCAATGCGATACTCACCGTCAGCCGTGCCCGTCTGAAAAAACCCCTCGTCGTCGGGACCGCGATGCGCGATGGCGGACGCCATCCCGCGCAAGGCGCCACTCAAATCGAGCGTAAGGGCTCTGGTCAAATAACCTGCGATTCCGCACATGGACGCTAACTCACTCTCGCGTAAATTTCGCCAAAACGTGCCGCAAGGTGATCGACGGTATATTGATCAGCGATTCGGCGCCGCCCCGCCTGCGACATGCACCGCAGCTCATCCCGGTTATCCGACAGGCGACAAATGGCCACGGCCACTGCCTGCGCATCCCGAAGCGGCACAAATAGTCCGTGCTCACCATCGCTCATTACATCCGGAATCCCTCCAACAGAACAGGTGACCGGTACGCAACCAGCTGCCATTGCTTCAAGGAGCGAATAGGGCAAGCCTTCAAAATAAGTTGGAAACACAAAGACATCCGAGTCCAGCCACAGGTTGTTCTTTGCATCTTGAAATACGGGCCCCAGCAATTTCACTTCCTGTTCCAACCCTAACTCTGCAATTCGCGCGCGTAAGCCGGCCTCATCAGGCCCATTGCCGGCGATCCTGAAACTAAAGTGGACCCCACCTTTCTTAACCAATGCCAATGCGTCTATCGCTTCGTAGAGACCCTTTGTATAAACCAGTCGACCGACAAAAACGAGTCGTAGTGGTCCATCGCGACTCATATCACGCGCCTTGTCAACGAACCCAGTGACATCAATAGCATTCGGCACAAAATCGACTTCAATACGTGAATCAAACGCTCTGTGCTTACGTAAAGCCTCGTTCGACAGCACAACGACAACATGGGACCAGAGGAGAAAACGTCTCAATACCCAAAGCGCCAGTGGGGCTTTAAACTGACACCGTGGACCATATCCGCTATGAAACTGATTGATGATGCGACAACCGTGCACACGCGCGACGATCAGGTAAACCAGATCGCGCCAGACCCCCTTCGCATCCATTGATGTATTGATGTGTACGACGTCAGGTCGATGACGAACGAGAAATGCAACCAACTGAAAAGGACTGATCGCAAAACGTAGAAGACGTTGTAACTTGTTTTCAGCGCGACCTTCCCGCCCTACCTGAAAATGAATCAGCTCGAACCGTTGCGCGAGACTGGAGCCCAGAAGCATATTTACGTGTGTGGACACTCCACCTACGGCATCGAGCGCCGGGCTGAAAACAACGACTTTGGTTTTCATGAGGATACTCGTTTCATTGCTCATGCCTACCGTTGCCCGGCGCTGGCAGATGGAGTATTGGGTGCTTCTCAAACAGGCCCGCACCTACATCGACCTTTAAAGCCAATGCGATCCGGCCTATATTTTCAAGCGACGTGACAACCATTACGAAATTCCTTTTCCATTTCTTTGCTTCCATTCATTTACCACCCAACGATACTTGCCGCTTTGGGTTCTCGGAATTTCCTTTTTTACTTCAACCTTGAGTACCAGTCCGCTGTCCACCATCGTGTGGATATTTTTTACAACCTGCGCACCATCCTGATCCGTGTAGTGCTTACCCGGCACTACGCGGATTTCCCAGCACCCCTGACCCACTTGCGCGACCTGGGATGAATCGATGTTGCTGACCCCCTTGAATGCGAAGGTGATGATCGACGGACTGACTGCGCAGCCCGTACTACCTAGCAACACGTCTTCAAATTTTCCCTGAATTGGCTCGATCATCGGATACAAGCGGCTGCACGGGCACGTACCGGGCTTCCATCGCGTACGGTCAGAGAGCCTGTAGCGAACAAGCGGCATTGCATGATTGTGGAAAGTGGTTCCAACGACGAAGCCTTCGCCTTCAGTCGGCTGATTGTGTTCATCAAGAATCTCGACAAATGAATAGTCGGTGTTGATATGCAAGTTCCCGAACTCGCATTCAGACGCAAAAGCAACACGTTCGGCCATGCCATAAAAATCCATCACCCGGCCAATCCGTGCCTCGATCAGTTCACGTTGATACGGGTACAGCATCTCGGAGGCCGTGAACACCCAAGGTAATTCCAGTTTCTCGCCCAGTTTTTCGAGCGACTGTGCAAGCACGAATGCCGCTGATGGGTAGGCCTGCAACAAGAAGGGTTTGTAGTGGCGCAGCGCATCGGCAAACTGCCCGGCGTTGTCCGTGTTGAGATGCCGGGTCGACAACAATAGTTGGTGATCGACGCCATTTTCGAACCAGAATGGTGGGGTATTTCGTTCCAGCGGCACGACCTGATCACCGCGCAAGGAAGCGCGACGCATTCCCTTACTGAACCCGCTCCAGTGCCAGTGTCGGTGGATGAATGCGTTTTCCCATATCACGGAATTGAATGAGCGGAACACATCGAGGGGGGTGCCTGTTGTTCCGCTGGTTTTGCCGGATATCGTCCATGGCCATGCTTCGCCCCCGTTCGGGTAATACGCGGATCGTGATTCGATCAAGTCGCATTTGCACACGACCGGGACGTTGTTACGAAAAAATGCCAGGAGCCTTTCGGGCGATGAGGGGATTTTCAGGTCGGAATAGGCCGGAATTCTTCGGGTTGAAGTTTCGAGAGTCCTTCTTAGCCGGTCGAGTTGAAACGCAGTCATTCCATCGGCCGAGCCCTGCTCGTGCGAAAGCAGTTCACGAACACGATTTTGGCATAACCAGTTCTCACGCAGCGAGTGCCGTGCCTGGAAGGAAAGTTTTTTTGCCAATACATTCATAAAAAACGCGAAATACCTGAATGGCTGCTTGCGCAAACTATTTGCTGCGTCAGAAGGTCGTGCGTGAACATGCCGCTGACGGCTTTTAGCGCTGGGCCGGATACCATTTTCGTTTTGCTAAAAATTGGCACGAAAACATTCATCTGCTATTACCAGCGCCAAAATATTCGCTCATGTCCAGATGCTGGATCAGCATCCGGTGCTTGCCTAAACTTGTCCGTTCAATTTCCGGCACTTCCACGACATCGACCGTACAACCACCATGTGTCTTTGCCTCCACCGCGTGCTGAATTCCTGCCTTTACGGCCTCGGACAGTGGCGAGGAAGTGACTACCCTGAGCGTGAATCGCCCGGGCTCCATCTGCTCGTACTGCATGCTCTCCACCGAGGCGAGCGTATCGAAATGCGCTGCACCCATGGTGCAGATCGATACCAGGCGGCCATCGCGGCAAAGCAGAAACTCCTGCAGCCGGCCCTCGATACGTTCAACCACCGGATATCCGGGCAACTCAGGATGCCCGGGGCGCTCGCTCCACATTGCCATATCACCGGTCCGATAGCGGATAAACGGCATCACCCGGTTATCAAAACTCGTACCAACAATTTCACCAAGCACGTTAGGTTGCGTGATGACTTGTCCGAGCTCGTCTACCAACTCCACATGACCATACTGCGGCCAGAAAAAACATCGGTCGTCGTCCGGCATTGAGGCCGCCATCAGTGCCCGTTCCGAATGACCGTAATGAATGAGTACCGGGCAATCAAATACGTCTCTCAACAACTTCATCTGATAGCCATAGAGGTTTTCCGAATACAGCAGCACCCCCTTGATGCGGCCAGTAATCTCCGGTTCCGGATGATCCGCCAACCAGCGCGCCAGTGGGCAAATGGCCGAGGGAAACGCCTGAATGAAACGCGGCTGCCATTGACGCATTGCTTCAACATATTGCGGCATGTATTCCGGCACCAGGTGATCTGAACTCAAGATCAGTTGGCGCTTGATTGGCTCATAAGACCATAGCTTGCCATCGCGAATATCGGCCGCGCGAACCGTTCGGCCGCGCAGTGCCAGCACAAGATCTTTATCCGACAAGCCAACCCGGGCATGAAAGTCATCCATGAACGCGTATTCTTTCGCTCGCGTAACGCCCTTCTGCAAATAAAACATCATAGGTTCAGCGGTTGACCCTCCGGTAAAGGTTTTTAGCCTGGCGGCTACCGGAGTGGCATCCGACAAATAACGGGAAGTATCAGTCTTGATATCCTGCTTGGAGACCAGAGGAATGGAAGAAAGCACTTGCAAGGGATATCGCAGGCAATCCTCGGTGCTGGCCACGCCGCGAAAAGCCGGCACCGTAGTGACCGCCCAGTCCAGTGTTTCCCCAAGCCGTTGTCTGGAGTAGTCAGCCAAACTTGACGCATCCCGACGTGCAAGTCGCTGACTGAATTGCCCATAATTTGCGCCACGGCGCCAGGAAACGGGTATGGCCGAATAGACACCGCCCACCGATGACTTGACCCATTGCGGAGCCGCAATGTACGCCGACAATAGATGATGAAGATGGTCCTCAAATGCCATAACGCATCTACTCCTTGGCTTCTCTCGCCAACACAAGACCATCACGTGGCGGAATCAAAACTTCGTTCGCCGACTGCCCAGTGTTTATAAGAGGCGCCTGGGAGCCCTTCAGGTGCCTGAACCCCCGACCAACGTTCACCTTTGCGGGTGTTTGAGCAGGATTGAGAAGCACAACGCCATGTTCGAAATCGCGCCTGTAAACAGCATCTCTCCACGGCTTGGTCTGGGGCGGTGAAATTGCCTTGCCCAGCTTGAAGTCGTACTCGTCAAACCAGGGCACGCTGCTGTACCCAACTTTTTCATCGGTAAATGAAAAATAACCGTCGTCCAGCAAACAGGAGGTAAAGGCATAGCGAAAAAATCGGTAGTCGTCAGGCTTTCCCGCCACATTGAAGCCAACGAGTTTGGGCGGGGCCAGGTTATTAAAAACGGTGTGGTAGCTCTCCATCATTTTCTGCCAACCAAGTCGTCTTTCCGGAGACCAGGATTTACCCATCATTCCTTCCAGAAATACTCCCTGCAACCGCCCTCTGAACTCCGGTGCAGACAAATCGTTGTCTGCATTGCCCATCAAAAGCGTTGCCGGCGCCAGTTGCCTGGCACGCGACCATTCGGAAACTTGCCCCCGACGCACGGCAGCGCCAACTCTCACATCGTCGCTGGAATCGTCGCGACCATCCAGGTCCCAGTCGGCATTTCTTATTCGCGGCTTGGTGAATACGTTGTCAAAATACCAGATGTCAAATTCCGGTACCGGATTGAAAAACACCCCGAAATCACGCTCGGCAAGCCATTCGGGATAACGCTTTCCGTTGAAGTCTGTTTTGCTCCACTCGGTGTAATTGATGTCCCACGCCCCATATATGGAAGTCCACTGCGCCCTCGAACCATCGGCTCGTCGCAACCACCAGTTCTCATGATTCAGCTTGTATCGGACATCCTGCATAGCGACATTCGTGGGATCATCATTCGCTTCGTTAAGTATCGTGTATTGGCCAACCAACAGATCCGGATTGCTGAGCTTGAGCGTTTGAACAACGGAACGCATGTCCCGGTTGGCATTGCTCCAGCCACGATAGAACCCGAGGATGAGCACATCAAGTTTCGCCATATCCTGCTGGTAGCCTGCCACTTCGTAGTTTTTCGCGCCGATGTTCATGCCCATCAGGCGCGGGAACGCATGTTCGGCTCGTACTCCGAAACCGAAAAGCAGCGCGGTCGCGAAAACGACTATTCTGAGCATGACATGTGCCTGCTAGGGAAACGCTGAATAAGTAGAGAATCGTCATTCCGGCAAAAGCCGGAATCTAGGGAAATCAACGAACTGGACACCGGCTTTCACCGGTGTGACAACTTAATCAGTGATTCTCTAGAGTTCATTGAACAAATCGACCCAATGGCGACCAACGATTGTCCACGTATACTGTTGCAAAACAATTTCTCTTGCGGATCTGATCATGTTCAAGCGCATGTCTTCATGCTCCAGCAGATCCACAATGGCTTTTGCAAACTGTTCCGGGTTCTCCGCCGCCATATAGTCCCTGCCGGCCAGCACCCCGTCGATCGACTCGATACCCAGCGCCGTGGTAACCACCGCAAGGCCCATGGCAAAGGCTTCCAGAACCTTGTTCTTCATGCCGCTGCCCATGCGCATTGGATTGACCATGACCGGATATTCAATCAGCAAGGCGCGCAAATCAACCACATAACCCGTCAATCGAATTCCTTCGTCATGCCGTGCTGCCTCGATCAACCAGCTTTCAGCGTCGCGCCCAACAACACACCACTCGACGCCGGCAGGTTTCAAATAGGGAAGATAGACGTCGTAGTAGAAGAAGCGGACAGCATCCAGGTTCGGAGCAAAAGATAGATTTCCCCAGAACGCCACTCCTTTGCGCAGTGCCTTTCCTTCCTGGTAAGCGCCCTCAAGAGATGGATCGACGCCATTCGGGATAATTGCAACCTGATGTTGCCCACCAGCCAAAGTGGCTACGGTGGCGCTATCGGCCTTGTTGATGGTTGCAACCCGGTCAAACCAATGGGGTAGCTTTCCCTCCAGCCTTTTCCATCGCCAAAGCAACAATTGGCGTTTCAACCGTCCCACGATCCCCGGCTCGTTCGACGCATTGAATTGGCGTTCGGCAGTCAAAACAACGCTATCGCATACTTCGAACAGTATTTTTTTACTGCCGGAAAAATCACGGACAAATTCCGCCAGGTTCGAACCGAAAACGACGATTTTTTCGATACCGTGTTTTTTGCACTGAGTTTCAATCTCACGAACCGCCGTTTTATAAAACTCCGGATATCCCAACTTGAAGAAATCAGCCTCGCTCATGCGAAGATGGCGAAACGGGCTTGAGCGTACTTTGTCGATAGCAGGCAGTGCATGTATTTCAGAGAACAGTGTAGTCGGCTGCATATCGGCATTACTCGTCTGCTGACAATCCTGTAGCAAGACCAGTTGCACCAGTTTTTCCCGCTGAGACAAGGCTTGGCACAGGTACCAGACTCGAAGGTCATAACCATTCGAGAAGTTAGATAGTGCCCTGTTGGTAATTACAAGAATTGTCATGGCCTTCACATATTCAATAGTTAGGCGGTTAGTACCTTATGACGGCCAGTCATAATGATTACCGCGAGGTAGATCAATCCATACGTGGTAGCAGCACACACCAAGCGCAAAAACAGGTGATCAACGTTGAATGTGCTAAGAATTTGCACGATCGGGAGAATTGCCAAGATGGCGATAGTCAAGGTTGAAAACAACGCCCGCCAATGTTGTAGCTGTCTCAGGCTTACGCCCACCACACTGGCCACTGCAGAATATTGAATACATGCAGCCAGCATTGAGGCCAGAAGGCTGCCGTAGGCCGCGCCAGTCAATCCAAAGAGCGAGCCGCCCAGATAGCTGAGTGGCAGCGAAACAAGCAGCATGCTCCCGGCAAACCGCAGCATGAACTTACCCATGCCATACACACTGCACAGCGAACCCACGTCAACCCCGAGCAGGACCTGAAACAGGTAGATTCTGATGACTGGCACGGCATCAAGATAGGTAGCGGTATAGAGCAGTTCGACAATCTCCGGTGCAAAGACAAAGAGAAAAACGATAGCAGGAAATACAAACAGCCCGGAGACAAGATTTGCCTTTTTATTCAATTCCAGTAGTTTTTCAAATTGCCCTTGCTGGTGGAGGTCGTTCAGTCTCGAAAGCAATGTACTTC